>Ga0326597_10004324_pt1 | contig 20024 bp, 10 predicted proteins | sample RVTome_12_FD_203789 | JGI IMG/M metagenome (GOLD analysis project Ga0326597, IMG submission 203789) | Soil microbial communities from uranium-contaminated site in the Upper Colorado River Basin, Wyoming, United States - RVT100D185 | ecosystem: Environmental > Terrestrial > Soil > Contaminated >...
CATCATCTATGAATCAGGCGACCTCTCGGCCGGTCTGATCAGCAACGGCGACAATGCCGGCTCTGACGACAAGGGCGACGACGCCGGCGTTCTGCAGGGCTGGTGGTCGAAGGTTGGTTCGAATCGTGCGATCGCGCACTTCGGCGACAACCTCGCGTCCATGCTGAACACGCCCGGTAGCGCCAACGGTTATCTGTCGGGTGTCATCAACGCCACATGGGTGGCGAAGAGCATCCGTCCGACGATCGGCAACCAGGTTGCTCCGATGGTCAGCCCGAGCGGTGCGGTGGGTGTGTTTGGCACCGACTTCATCGCGTACGGTGGCTGTCTCCTGATCAACCAGTTCGATTCGGTGACGCCCGGTGGCGGCGCCGTCGTGGGGCACAGCTTCATGGATGCCTCTGGCGCCGTGGCGTTGGGCAACGCGAGCATCTACAGCAGCACGACGGACACGGATCTTGCGACTCACCAGTCGCTGTTCTTCCCGTACGGCTTGCTGTACATCAATCACCCGACGGGCAAGATCGCCGCTGGTGCCAGCGCGCGTTCGGCGCTCCTCGAAGAGGTCCTGGCACTCTTCGGTGGCGCTCATCTGCCTGCTCCGGGTCCTGCGGTTGGGAACCCCAACGCTCGTGCGTTGACGGTCAGCCCGGCCTATCCGAATCCGTTCAATCCGACGACGAAGTTTGAATTCGTCCTCGGGCGGGACGCCAAGGGTAGCGTGAAGATCTACAACCTCCGCGGAGCGCTCGTGCGCACCGTTGTTGCGGTTGGCGACTTCAAGGCCGGCGTCAACAATCTCGAGTGGACGGGCATCGACGAGGCTGGGCACTCCGTGGCCAGCGGCGTCTACGTCGTGAACTACAAGATCGACGGGTTCAACCACAACCAGAAGATCGTGATGGTGAAGTAATTCACCCCATGACTTCAGGGTTTCCCCGGGCCTGACCGGGGGCGCGATCGGCGGGGCGACAGCCCCGCCGATCGTCGTTGGGGGCCCCACGGAGCCGCCAGGGTCGGACGCGCCGTCGCACGTCCAACGCGTTGTCAATGAAGGGCTTGTGCCCACCGATTCAAACGGATCATCTATTGACACCGGCGGAGCCCCTTCTCTATATTTCCTCAGTCTTTGCGCGGGGTTGGCAGCCGGCAGATCCCTGGCAGGGCATCGAATGAGGATCTCGTCTCCACCGAGGAACCTTTTCTTCCTCTTTCGCTGATTACTTCTTCGTCCCTGGCCCAACTGGCTTGTCAGAAGGGGGTCGCGGTCCGCCATGACGCGCCGCTCCGAGTCCTATTTCGCATCGACTGCGCTGGTGGTATTGCTCGCGCTCGTGCTCTTCTATGGTTGCCGCGCGTTCGATCCAGAACCCGTGGTCGTCAACTCACCGCCCGAAACGTTCATTCCGGGCGCGCCGGCCGAGACGACGGGTACCCGCTTTCTTCGGCACCTCTACTGGTATGGAACTGACAGCGACGGCGAAGTCGTCCGCTTCATCTACGCCATCACGGATTCCTCGGTCCAGGATCACGAGACGCTCGACGAGGACGAGGAAGACGCTCTCTTCGACCCGGCCGATGACGTGACCACGCTCGTGCCGAACGAGGAGCGCAGGATCGGCTACACCACGAAGACCGACTCGATCTTCCTGTTCCAGATCGATCGTGGGTCGACGCCGAGCAAGGACATCACGTTCCACATCGTCGCCGTCGACGACCGGGGTCGCATGGATCCCACCCCGGCACGTCTTCATTTCTTCGACAACAGCCTCGGCAACCCCACCCTCGAATTCACGGTCTACACCTGGGAGACTCTGTCGGATGGCAGTCAGGACTGGGTCAAGCGTTGGATCGGTTCGCCTACGGGACCCGCGATCGGCCGCAGTCCTGAACTGACGGCGACGCCGGTCGTCGGTTTTTCTCGGCGCTTCAAGATCGAGTGGGTCGCGAGTTCTCCCAACGGCGCCATCGACGGCTATCGATTCCTCGCGGGCCAGGGCACGAATGCGGCCTACACGCCACCAGACGATGCACAGGGGGAGAGCCAGTGGAGCCCGGCGGCGACCTCCTTCACCTATCTGAACGACGTGCCGCCCGCGAACTTCCCGGCATGCGAGCTCGATCCACTGACGGGACAGATTCTCGAGGCGTCGGTCTGTCCGCCGGACAGTGTCCGGTGGCCGAGTGATGACTACCGGGTGTCGGTCGAAGCGCTCGACATCGCCCTGGTCGAATCCGAGGAGTCGGCCGGAATTCTCCGGTTCAGCGTGAATTACGCCCCCGAGACCACACTGACCGACGACGCCACTTGGCCGCTCTACCGCGTGGCCGACGGCATCGGCGGGTTTTCGGAGTTCGCCATCTCTCCGACCGACACGGTGCCGATGGACTCGTACGCGGTCTTCCAATTCACTGGATTCGACAAGACCGAGAGCCTGGCGACGCCGCCTGCCAGCTATACCGAGCTCTGCTGTGACGTCATCGAATCGGACGATCGTGTCAGCTTCCAGGCCCGCTACGAAGCGATCATGGACAAGGGTCGTTTCACCGCCAAGCTCCTCACGCGGCTGAGCGACCCGTTCCGAAGATCGGCAGCGCCGGGAGACATCGATACCATCGGCTTCAATGTCGGACCATTCGCGTACACAGTTTTCGGCGTGGCGCGCGACGAGCATGGACGCGTCGACCGTTCGCCCGAGGAGTTTCGCTTCGTCGCCGGTTTTCAGCCGCGACTCTTGAGCGTCGTCCCGGACACGGGCGATTCGTTGATTTTCACGAATCCGAACCTGCCACGTTGGCCGAACAGCCTGGACTACGTTCAGAGTTCAGCCACGCGCTGGTGGACAGGCCGCGACTTCGTCAATGATGCCGCCAAGTGTCCGGACTCGGGAAATTGCGTTTCGACCAGTGGCACGCGCTACCAATTCCAGGCCCACTTCCGGGCGGCCCCGCATCCCGCCGAGCCAACCCAGGCCGTGCGCGCATGGCAATTCCGCTATTTCACCGACAATGATCCGATCAATCGCCTCTCCGATGGACTCGAAAGCAAGGACTTCTCGACCTGGGCGGCGAAGAGTTCGACGCCGAACCAGTGGCTCTTCAATCTGTCGAACGAGGCCATCACGTTGTTCGTCCCCGCGATTTTCTGGTTCGTTCCCGCCTTCTATGAGCCCAGTTCGGGAGATGTGGCGCAGAGGGGGCAGGGAGAATGGATGGTCAAGCGTCTGGGCGAGGCGCTCCTCGAACTCCGCGGCCGCAACTCGGCCCCCGGTGATCGCTGGCCGATCTACCAGGGCGTGCGACCGCCGATTGACGAGCTCCCCGTCGACATCCAGGAGGGCGGCCGCCGCACCGCATTCAAGAGCGTGCGGTGGAGCATCTATCTCGGCATCGACACGGACAGCGACGGACAGGCAGATCGATTCTGGCCGGACTTCCCTCTCTCCGACTATGAGCAGTGAGGCAATGAAGCGAGCGAGATTCATGAAGTTTCCGATCGGACGTCGCGCAGGCGCGGTCACATTCGGCGCCTGGCTCGTCCTGTCGCTGCCCGCGACCGCCGGGGCACAACTCTTCAGCGCCTGCATCGACACGCTTGCGCTCCTCTCGCCGAGCAGCATCGACGTGGCGTACGAGACCGGCGTCATCCCCGGCGCCAGCATTCGCTGGAATCCGTTGCCGGTGATCGAGACAGGTTGTTATCGGCTGAGCGCGGCGCCGGATCTGGTTGCGCGCGTGAACCCGCAAATGTCGGGTTTCTACACCAACCTGTTCGATCAGACGATTACGTTCACCCTTGCGGATTCCGCGCTGGTCGGCAGCAAGACGGATGATCGCGTCCGCGTGACGCTGTCCACCGTGCCCCCCGCGGGAGCCGCGGTGCCGCCGTTGGGTGGTGCGTTCAATCTGAGCAATCGCGGCGGATTCTACCGCGTCGGCCTCACGGGATCCGTGTCGGCGACGCAGAGCAACCAAAACGTGCCCAACCATCTTTCGCAGACGGAGATCAACGATTTCGCGGTCTTTGTTGCGCCGGGGGGCGGGTCGACTCGCATCTACGCGGCGATCCAGGACCTCCCGCTGGTCTACAGTGACGACGCTGGCATCAGTTGGACGGAGCCTGTGATCGACTTCGCCGACCCGATCGGCTTTCCCATCATCTATCTGGCTGTCGACCCGCTCGATCGTGACGTGCTCTACGCCGGCACGCGCAAGCGCGGTCTGTGGAGAAGCCGCAACGGCGGCCAGACCTTCGAGAATCTCGATCCGACGGGATCGGTGACGCCGGGCCAGAGCCAAGAGGTCACGGCCCTCGAAGTCCTCGAGCTCGACGTGGGCGGCCAGACCGTGCGTCGATTGTTCGCAAACATCGCGGGCAAGGCCCTGTACTACAGCGATGACCAGGGTGACAGCTGGGGCGCCGTGCCCCTGCCACGCGTCCCATCCTCGGATCGGGCGCCTGGCAACGGTTTTCCCTGCTCCACGGACATTCTGGCCACGGTGATTCCCGCGACGATCCTCGCCGTCGCGCCCAGCCTCTCGAACCCGCAACGCTTCTACGTGGGCTCGAACGGGTTCGGTTTCTTCAGAACGGACGACGGCGGTGCGAGTTGGAGCGAAGTCGATACATCCCTGGTTCGCTGCGGTTCGCCCATGAGCATCACCGAGATCTTTGTCGCGCCCAACGGTGGGGGAGCCGATTGGATCCTCGCCGCCAGCGCGAGAAGGGGAGTGTTCGTCTCCCAGGACGGGGGCGCCACCTGGTTGACTTCGCTGGGCATCCCGATCAATCCCGCCACGGGCAATCCCATCGTCTTGTCCGACTTCGTGCGGGATCCAAACAATCCGGACAGGATCTACGCGGCGTCGGCCAGCAACGGACTCTTCGTGACCGATACCCGGGGCTCGGCCTGGGCGCCACTCAGCTATGGGGGCAGCGCGCTGCCCACGCCCAGACTCGGAGCCCTGGCATTGAATCCCGGGGCGGCGACGGACGAACTGATCGTCGGCACCGTTGGCGCCGGCGTCTACGAACCGGGCGCGCTGATCGATTTGAACCGGGTGCTGAACCCGCCCGCGGGGTCATTTGAGGGCGTGGACATTTCCCTCGGGCTGTCCATCAGCTTCGACCCGGGCGTGCTCAGAGGTGGCGAGACCATGGATCTCCGCGTGCAGAGCTTCCAGGGCTACGCTGTCTGGAGAGCCGAACGGCTGAATCTCATGACCGATGAACCGCTCTGGAAGCTGATCGGGCTCTACGACCTGACCAATCCGGAGACCTGTGTCATCGGGAGTTGCTCGAATCCCAGTCCCACGATCATCCCCGGCTGCTTCGCCGAGAAGCGGGCGAACTGCTTTTCGTTCCGCGCCGACGGAAGCGTGGACTTCTTCGACCGAGATGTCTTCACAGGCTTCACCTACCAGTATGCCGTGAGTAGTTTCGACTACGGATTCGTCGGGGACACCTCGCCGGGGAGCTTCGCGGGGGAGATGCTCTTCAGCCCGCGATCGGCGGAGGAGAGCACGCCGGAGGCGACGCTCTTCAACTCGATCAGCCCGGTGGGAAGTAATCGCAATTACAATCATGTCGAGTTTCAGGTGAACCCCACGGCGCTCGATCCCGACGATCCCGCCAATCGCGACGTCGACCTCCTCGCGAATGTCTATGTGGCTCCAAATCCGCTGCGACGCCGCGCCGGTTGGGACGACGGGGACGAATCCAGCGTTCGCTTCTTCAATGTCGCCGCCGGAGCCACCTGCGAGGTGTTTACGCTCGCCGGGGACCTTGTGCGGCGCCTCAGAAATGTGAATATTGCTGGCGAGTCGAAAGGCATCATCGAGTGGGATACCCGCAATGAGGCTGGGGGACAGGTCACCAGCGGGGTCTACATCTATCGAATTACGACGCCGCGCGGCGATGAGAGGGTGGATCATCTCACCATCATCCGCTGACGCGAGACCGCCGGCTTGGAGTTCCGTGGAGCCTGGATCCACGACGGAGGACCCGATGTATCGAGCTTTGCCCTGGATTGCCGTTCTCCTGCTGGCCGCGGCCTCATTGAGCGGCTGTGGCGAGGAGAATGGCCTCATTGGTGAGTCCACGCCGAATAATGCGCCGAACACTGAGGTTTCAGCGACGCCGCCCTTGCTGAGCGGTTCCAGCTTTCAGGTGGAGTTCAGCTGGATCGGATCGGACCTCGATGGCCAGGTCATGGGCTACGAGTGGCGCATCAGCAACAACGGCGTCGACGGTATCGTCGATGTCGGGGATACCCTGACCGCGAATCTGCCCTGGCAGTTCACGACGGTCACCGATTCGGTGTTCGTCGTCAGCGCCGAGATGGACTCCTTCCCGTCGGATGTGGCCGACGGCAATCAGACGCCGCAGACCTACCGCTACTGGCAGACGCACACCTTCTTCGTGCGCTCTGTCGACGACCACGGCGGCGTCGATCCGAGCCCTGCCGAGGTGAGCTTCACGGCGACGACGCTGGCGCCGACCGTCAACATCACACTGCCGGAGTCCGTCCCGTCCAACTCCTGCCGCACGGCCTCGCAGGTCATGACATTCGGGTGGAAGGGGAACGACCCCGATTCCATCACGGGGGAGCCAACGGACGTTCGCTATCTGCTCATTCCAGCCAAACAGGTCAACGGAAACTGCCTGACGCAGGCAATCTTCGAGGATCCCGCCGGGAAGAATTGGATCACCGCCGCCGATCCCAACTGGAGCGAATGGGTGCCCTACGGCGCTCTCGACGGGTCTGGCCTTCGAGTGACGTTGCCACGCAAGGACGCAGGCGAGCGGTTCCTCTTCGCCGTTCAGACCCGGGATATCGCCGGGGCCGTCACGCCGACCTTTCGATGGAACCGAAACGTGCGGCATGTCGAAGTCTCTTCGTTCATCTTTCCGACGCTCATCGTCAGCGAGCCGTTCCTCGGTACGGTGACCGCCGTCAACACCGGCACGATCAAGCCCTACGACATCACGCCCGGACAGGACCTCAACTTCTCCTGGATCGCCACCGCCGAGGAATACGCCGGAATCATCGAAGCCTATCGCTACGGCTGGGACGTGACCGACCCGAACAACCCGAACGACCCGAAGTGGGCGCTTCCGTGGGGCAATGGCACCGCGTGGCGCCGAGCGTCGAACCGGTTCGATGAGGGAACCCACTTCTTCACGGTGCAGACGCGGGACAACTCGGGCACGCTCTCTCGGATCACGTACATTCTGACGGTCGTGCAGACTCCGCCCCTCGAAGATCAGCGGCCGCTGCTCTTCGTCGATGACTGGCGCGAAATCAACCGTCCGGATCCCATCGATTCGCAATGGGACGACGAGTGGATGAGGATGATCGACGGTCGCGTCGATGGCTTCGTGAAGTCCACGGATGTCCTCGAGTCGAGCGTCGATACCCAGATTCTGACGTTCGAGACCGTCGCGAAGTATCGCGGCGTCATCTGGTTTTCCAACCCCGACGAGTTCTCGTTCTTTCACCGTGTGCTCGCGCCCGAATCGCGCCTGACCCCGCGCTACAACTGGCTGGAAGTCTATCAGGCCAAGATCGGCAACATCTTCATGGTAGGCCCTGGCGTGGCGGGGAACACGGTCGAGACCTTCTCCCAAGGTTGGGTCTATCCCCTGATCTTCGACGCTTCTGCATCCCCGCCCCTCGGCTTCGGAACTCGGCTTTCGCCCGACGGCACGCGGACGAACGTCGGCCTCGAGCGCTGGCCCTACACGGCATGGTGCCTGGAATCCGTCGACCGCATCCGCCCCGCGATCGGCTTCGTATACGGCGAACACGATCGCTCAGGAGTCAAGATTCGCAGCAAGAACTGCGACGGAATCCATGTCGCGGAACTGACGGCCGAATTCCGGGACTCCTATCCCGCTGCGCCCGAGCCGCCTTACAGCGTGCGGAACCTCGATCCTGCCCCCGCGCGCAAAACGCAGGATTCGCTCTACCGTGTGACGGCGGAGGAGTTCTTCAACGTGAACGGAACGTCACGGACATTGAGTCTCTTCCCTCGCAAATGCCAGACGAGCATGTTCCGCATGGTGTCGAGGCGCGACTATGAAGAATGGTATGAGGCGCTGCACCCCTTGGAGGACATTCCGCCTCTGGTGCCGAACGACAGTCTCGACTGTCTACCTATCCTCCGCGGCAGCACTCCCTTCAACCTGGCTCCGATCGCCATCGCCAGCACGGTCTACTCCGAGGGCAAACGCGTCCGTGGATCCCAGGATTTCCTCTGGGGATTCCATCCGCTGAGTTTCGAGTTGGACGACGTACAGGCGGCGCTTCACTGGATTCTGGGCGACAATTGGGAGCTGAAGCTGAACGTGAATTGAACCTGTGATCTCGAGCGGTCGAAACGGCCTCGTTCCCTTTATTGGGGGGCGGGGCCTTTTCTTGGTCAGCTCGGCCTTGACCGGGCGATGAATCCTGGGCCACTCTGCCGGAATTCACTCGGCAGGACACACCTTCAAATGGGGGCTTCGGCGTGGGCAAGAGAGTCTATTTCTTCGGCAACGGAAAGGCCGACGGCGATGCCGCGCAGCGCAATCTCCTGGGCGGCAAGGGTGCAAATCTGGCGGAGATGACGAATCTCGGCCTCCCCGTCCCGCCTGGGTTCACGATCACGACCGAGGTCTGCGCCGAGTACGAAAAGGGCAGTTCGGAAGCGACCATCGAGCGGTTGCAACAACCGGTGGACGCGGCGCTGCGCAGCATCGAGGGAATCCTCGATCGCAAGTTCGGCAGCGCGGAGCGTCCCCTCTTGCTCTCGGTGCGCTCCGGTGCGCGCGTGAGCATGCCCGGCATGATGGACACGGTTCTGAATCTCGGCTTGAACGATCGGACGGTCCGCGGACTCGCCAGGCTGAGCGGAAACGAACGCTTCGCGCTCGACAGTTATCGCCGATTCCTCCAGATGTTTGGCGATGTCGTCATGGGAGTCGACGGCGAACTCTTCGAGCACGCGCTCGACCAGGCAAAAGACAGCAAGGGCTACGGCGCGGACACCCAGCTCGACGCCGGCGACATGGCCAAATTGGTCGACCGCTTCCAGCAGATCATCCGTGACGCGGCCGGCAAGGAGTTTCCACAGGATCCCTACGAGCAACTCTGGCAGTCCGTCATGGCCGTGTTTCGCAGCTGGGGCAACGACCGCGCCGTTGCCTACCGCGGCATGCACGGCATTTCGGGAGCCTGGGGCACGGCCGTCAACGTGCAGGCGATGGTCTTCGGCAACATGGGCGATGACTGCGCGACCGGCGTGGCGTTCACGCGCAACCCGTCGACGGGCGAACGGGCGTTCTACGGCGAATATCTCGTCAACGCCCAGGGCGAGGACGTCGTCGCGGGAGTGCGCAAGCCGTTGCCGATCGGGCGCAGCGACGGTGGAGAGGAATCTCTCGAAGCCATCATGCCCGAGGTGCACGGAATGCTCATCGCGACGGCGGAGAATCTCGAGCGGCACTATCGCGACATGCTGGACCTCGAATTCACGATCCAGAACTCGAAACTGTGGATGCTTCAGGCGCGCAGTGGAAAACGCACGGGCGCGGCCGCCGTCCGCATCGCCGTCGAAATGGTCAGCGAAGGATTGATCGACCAGAAGACGGCGCTCCAACGTGTCTCACCGGAGCAGCTCGAGCAGCTGCTGCATCCCGCCGTCGATCCCAACGCCGCCTACGAAGTCCTGGCGAGAGGCCTGCCGGCGAGTCCTGGAGCCGCGAGCGGGGGTCTCGCGTTCTCGGCGGAAGAGGCCGTCGAAGCCAGCGCGCAGGGGCGTCGGGTCCTCCTCGTGAGGCGCGAGACCAGCCCCGAGGACATCCGCGGCATGGAGGCGGCGGCGGGAATCCTCACGCAGCGAGGCGGCATGACCAGCCACGCGGCTGTCGTTGCCCGCGGCATGGGGAAGTGTTGTATCGCCGGCTGCAGCGAACTGCAGCTGGACGAGGCGGCGGGCGTACTGATGATCGGGCAGAAGCGCTTCGACCGTGACAGCCGGCTGACCCTGAACGGCAATACGGGCGAGATCCTCGAAGGCGAAGTCGCGACGGTGGAAGCGGAGCTCGAGGACGACTTCAGGACTCTGCTGGCGTGGGCCAACGAACATCGACGGCTTCACGTGCGTGCGAACGCGGACACGCCCGACGACAGCCGCCGTGCCCGTGCTTTCGGCGCCGAGGGCATCGGCCTCTGCCGCACCGAGCACATGTTCTTCGGCGAGGATCGTATCGCGGCCGTGCGCGAGATGATCGTGAGTCAATCGAAAGAGCAGCGCCAGCGAGCCCTCGCGAAGTTGTTGCCGTTTCAGCGGGACGATTTCGTCGGCATCTTCGAGGCGATGGACGGGCTGCCCGTGACGATTCGCCTGCTCGATCCGCCGCTGCACGAGTTCCTGCCCCATGCCGACGACGAGATCCAGCGTCTCGCGCGCGAACTCGAGGTACCGGCCGAGAAGATGCGTCGCATCGTCGAAGGGCTTTCGGAATTCAACCCGATGCTCGGCCATCGTGGTTGCCGCCTTGGCCTCAGCTTTCCGGAAATCTACATGATGCAGGTCGAGGCCATCCTGCGCGCGGCGTGCGAAGCCAAACGGCGCGGCATCGTGCCCATCCCCGAGATCATGATTCCCCTCGTCGGTATACGGGAGGAGCTGGCACAGTTGCGGGAGCTGACCATCAGCCGCGCGGACAGCGTGCTGCGCGACGAAGGCGTCGAGCTGGCATATTCCGTGGGGACGATGATCGAGATTCCGCGCGCCTGCATGGTCGCGGACAAGATCGCGGAGGTCGCGGACTTCTTCAGTTTCGGCACCAACGACCTGACGCAGATGGGCTTCGGCTTCAGTCGCGACGACGCCGGTAGTTTCCTTCCGTATTATGTCGAGTCGGGCGTCCTGCCGCGCGATCCCTTCCAGAGCCTGGACGAGGAGGGCATCGGCGCCCTCGTCGAATCCGCCTGCCGCCTCGGACGCGTGACGAAACCAGACCTGAAACTCGGTGTCTGCGGGGAGCACGGCGGCGATCCCAGCTCGGTGGCATTCTTCCACCGCGCAGGACTGGATTATGTCAGCTGCTCGCCGTATCGTGTCCCGGTGGCAATTCTGGCGGCGGCCCAGGCGGCCTTGGCGGAACGAGCGTTGGCATGAGCACGGAGGAACCAGAGGTGGATCTGCGCGGCAAGATCGAGCTGTTCGGCGTCACCAATGTGTTCCAGATGCTCAGCCTGGCCGAGGCCACCGGAAAACTGGTGCTGCAGGCCCCCGATGCGCGCGCCAGGGTCTACTTCCACCAAGGACATCTCATCTACGCGCGCACCGACGCCAAGACCGAGCGTCTGGGCGACTATCTCGTCCGCACGGGAGTCGTGGAACGCGCCCAGCTCGAAGGCGCGAAGATGCGCGCCGGCATCGCCCAGGGCAAGCGCATCGGGACGATTCTCGTCGAGGGAGAGAGCCTGACGGCGGAGGCACTCGCCGATGCCGTGCGCGCTCAGATCAAAGAGGTCGTCTACGCGCTGGTGGCCCTCGATCGGGGTAACTTCGCCTTCTATTCGCAGATCTATCCGGAGAACGAGGACATCCTCCTGGACGTCAGTCTCGACATGCTCATGGTCGAGGGCCTGCGGAAGCTGGACGAGCTCGGTCAGGTGCCGGAGCCCGAGGTGGACTGAGCCTTCCGGCCCAAAACTCGAGGTCAAGGCTCTGTTACGATTCGCCTTCAATGCTGGCGTTCGTGCCCGGACTCCCGCTACATTACAGAGCCCCCGTCAGCCCGCCGCCCGATACGCAGTCCCGCCTTCCCGCCGGGGGAAATTCTCACCGTGCATCTCATGTGGACTCCCGCCGCGGCCGGACTTCAATTCGCTTGGAGTGGTCTGGGCGCAGTCTTCCTCGTGCTCTTCCTGGCGAGTGCGGCCGTCGCCCTCGCCATTGTGGCCTATCGCTCGACCGAGCCACAGCTCGCGAGAGGGCCGCAAACCCTGCTGATCAGCTTGCGTGCGTCGGCGCTTCTGATGATCGTGCTGCTTCTCGCCGAACCGGTGCTCCACACGCGGCGGGATGTCGAGATTCCACCCAGCATTCTACTGCTCGTCGATGACAGCGCGAGCATGGCCATCGAGCAGGCCGATGGGCGCACCCGCCTCGACCGCGCGCTCGAATTGAGGCAGCGCACCGCGGTGGCGTTGCGGAAGCGGCCCGACGCGCGGCGCGTGTTCGTGGGTCAGGGATCCCGCCGACTTCTGAGTTCACGTCTGGCGGAGGCGCTGCCCACGCCCGTCGCCTCGCGCCTGCGTGAGGGGACCGATCTCAACGCGCTGCTCCTGTCGGCGAGCCAGCGACATCTCGAGGACAATCTGCGCGCGATCCTGCTTCTGAGCGATGGCAAGAGCACCGTCGACGATCCTCCCTCGGTGGCGGGACTCAACATTCCGGTCTTCACCGTTGCCGTGGCGGACACGGCGGAACTCGTCGATCTGCGTCTCGACCGCGTGCGCGTGCCCAGTTTCGTCCACAAGGGTGAGCGGGTCGAAATACAGGCCGAGCTCGTGGCCAGCGCCGCGCCCGCATGGGAGACCCATGTCTACCTGGAGTCGCCTGGTGGGGTCCTGGACAGCTTGGAAGTCCATCTCCCCGCTGGCGGCGGCCGTCTGTCTCTGCGCTTCGTCGTCGAACCCGACAGTCTCGGCTTACGGCGCTATCTCCTGCGCGTCCCGCCGCGCGAGAACGAGGCGCTGATCGAGAACAACGCCGCGATCTGCGCCATGGAAGTGCGGAAGGACCGCCTCAAGACCGTGCACTTCTCCCGCCTCCCCGACTGGAACGTGCACTTTCTCGCGCGCGGCGCGCGGCTCGACGGACGCTTCCGTTATGAGATCGTCCACGCGAGCGAAAAGGGCCTGCGGAACGCCCAGTCGGACAGCGTGTGGGCGCCGCCGCAGACACTCGAAGAAGCAAAGGACATCGACCTGTGGATCGCCGGAAGTGTCGGCGATCTCAATGAACTTCTGGCGATGGGGGTTCCGCTCGTGCAGAGCGTGCGCGCGGGCGCGGGACTCCTCGTACTCGCCGGCGAGCCGTCGCGCCACCGTCCCGACCCTGTCGCCGCCCGGGCGAGCGGGATCCTGCCGCTGGTGCCGTTGCCAGGCAGCAGCTGGTCGCTCGGCAGGAGTGCACCTGAGTTGACGACGTTGGCCCGGGCGCATCCGGTCTTCAATCTCGAAGACCCGACGCGCGATCTCGCCGAGGCATTGCGGCGACTGCCGCCGCTGTGGGGCGTGCTCTCTCCACTGAGCCAATCGGACGACGCCGACATCCTCTTGCGCGCGAGCGGATCGCGGCAGAGTTCCCCGCTCCTCGCGATCCGCGAAGAGGGCGCGGGTCGTGTCGCCTTCTGGGCGGGGGGGCCACTTTGGTCGTGGTCGTTCTGGCGTCTGGGCGAGGAGTCGAGCGAGTCGTTCTTCCGCGACTTCACCGGAAATCTTCTCTATCAACTGGCAGAGGGTGGCGAGCGGGAACGCCTGCGGCTGCTTCTGCCGCGGCCCGTGATTGCCGAAGGCCAGGACCTCATGTTGCGGGCGTTGGCCTTGGATCAGCGCCTCCAACCCGACGGCGAGCACGACGTCTGGCTCGAGTGGGCCCAAGGCACGCTGGATCCCAAGGACGAACGGACACAGGCTCTGGGAAGGGCCCGCATGCAACTGGATCCACAGACTCCGGGCGGGCGTCGCCTCGCGATGCCGGCTCTGCCCGCTGCCGCGTATTCGGTCCGTGTTGCCCTCGAGGAGGGAGACGGGCGCGTCGTCTCCCTTTGGCAGCCGCTCGTCGTGGATCCGTATTCGATCGAGTTCCAGGATCCCGGCGCGGATGTCGCCGCCCTCGGCGACATCGCGCGACAGACAGGAGGTCGCCTCCTGGCGGGCGACGAACTCGAGGATTGGGCGGCCGACATCGAGCTGGTGACACGCCAGGCCACACTGTCGGGCCGCATCGATCTATGGTCGAGTCTCTGGCTCTTTCTGCCGCTCCTCTCGCTTCTGACCTTGGAGTGGAGTCTGAGAAAACGCTGGGGCCTCATCTAGCCCGCGCCACGTCTCCCGCCGCTTTGCCGCCTTTGCATCCTTCGTCTCCCGGAAGGAGCGCGCATTGTTCTGCGCACTCGCCGGTGTCCCGTTTCTGGTTCTTGCCTCCTCCTCCCTGATCATCAACGAGATTCTCTACGATCCGGCGGGCACGGATGCCGGACACGAGTTCGTCGAATTGCTCTGCCTCGGCCCGCAGCCGTGTGCTCTCGACGCCGTCAGCCTTCAATTCATCAACGGGAGCGATCCCGCTCGGCCGAGGCTCTTGTGGTCGGCCGAGGGATCCCATGCGCTCGCGGCAGGCGAGCGCTTCGTGCTCGGCGAGAGCGAGGTCACCGGCACTCAGGTTCAGCTGACGCTGGGACTCCAGAATGGTCCCGACGCGCTGCGTCTGTGGCGGGCGGACGAACTGCTCGACGCGGTGGCATGGGGCCCTCTTGCCGGGCTGGGGGAAGGCGCCCCCGCAGAGGACGTCAGCGAGCAGTCCCTGGCGCGCGTGCCCGATGGCATCGACAGCGACGACAATCTCTCCGACTTCGAGGGACGCGCGCCGACGCCAACGGCCCCCAACTCCTTCGATCATGCAGTCGAGATCGTCTCCGCCGAGGCGACGCCCGCGTGGCTGCAACGAGCCGGTGAGGTCGTCATTACCGTCGGACTGCGCTTCGTCGGCGATCGGCAGGAGCAGCAGGCGAGTCTCGGGCTCGCGCTCGATGGCGCAACGCCCGAGGTCTCGGAGCTGAGAGGCGCGGCAGCCGAAGAACAATACCTCGAGCGCTCCGTCCGTCTGTTCGAGGGTCCCCATGAGCTCGAGATCTCGACGCAGTCGAGCTCCGGGCATGCGGATTCCCTCGCGCTGTCGTTGCAGGCCGGTCCCAGTGGACTCGCACTCTCCGAGTTGCTGCCGGCGCCGCGCTCGCCCGAGCCGGAGTGGATCGAGTTGCTCGCCGCGGCCGATGCCGGCGGGCAGTGGTTCGTCGCCGACCGCGCGAGTTCCCCTCGCGCGTTCGAGCTTCGACCGGGATGGATCGTGCCGGCCTACGTCCTCCTTGCCGAGGACTGCGCGGCGCTGCGGGCGTTCCATTCCATTCCAGATTCGGTCGACTGCCTCGAGCTGGAGGGAGGCTGGATCACCCTGAACAACGGCGCGAGCGAGCCCGGCGCCGCGGCCGATCGCGTGCGCCTCTACGACGCACGTGGGGCCGTGGTGGATGAGTTCGCCTACGGCGCCTCGGCGGATGTACCGGTGGGTCGCAGCTACGAGCGGAGTTCCGCTACCGGCGTCTGGTTGCTCTCGCCCGGCGAGCCCACGCCCGGCCGAACGAACGATGCCGACACCGCCAGACTTCCTGTGAAGGGTCTCGCCGTCACACCGGAGATCCTGAGCCCCGACGGCGACGGAATCGGCGATGTCCTGCATGTCGTTCTCCGCCCCGGTGAAGCGCTCACGCGGATCGAGGCGGCGATCATCGATCTTGGCGGCGAGACCGTCTGTGAGCTGGGGGAGGCCGTCAGCGACGGTCGCTATCTGCGTTGGAGCTGGTCCGGCGTCGACACGCGCGGGCGCCCCCTCGACTGGGGGACCTATGTCGTCCTCGTTCGGGGCCAGGCCGTCGACGGCGCGCCGCGCCGCTGGCGCTCGCTCTTCGCGTTGGGGCGGCGCCGATGAAGACACTCCTCGCCGCGGCGTTGCTCCTCGCCGTCCGCGGTGCGACTTCCGCGCAGACCCGACCGCTCGAACTCCTGCCCGGCGACGACTGGATGCACGCCGCCCGGCCAGGCTTGCGCGTCGCCGTCGCCCGGCCCCTCGCCGGCATGGACCCCATCGAGAATTGGATCGAGGCGAACTCCCGCCTCGTGGCGGCGACACATGGCCGGCTGCGGCTGCGGAGTCTCCATGCGGCGGCGCTGCGCTCCAATGAAATGCACGGCGCGCTCCACTGGCGTGGCCCTTGGTTCGAGCTCGATGCCGCCGCAGCCGTGGCACGCCTCGAGATCGAAACTCTCGGCGCTGTACTCCACCGCAGCGCTGCGTGCGCCCTCGTTTTCGTTCACGGCCCGACGCGCTTCGGCTCGCGGCTGGAGTTTCCGACCGCGGCGCAGTGGGGCACGCCCATCTGGCGCCACACGCTGCATGTGCGCGGTGAGACGTTCAGCTTCGGGTTGCAGCGCCGCGCGTCACGCTACGCGCTGCGTGAGATCTGGTCGGCCGCCGCCTCGCTGCAACTGCATGAACGCTTCGCGCTGAGCGTGCAGCGTCGCGACGAAGAGATCCTCGCCCAGCTCCACGCCCGCGCGTCGCGCTTGGGCCTGGCGCTCTCGCTGCCGCTCACGAGCCCCCATGGCGGCGGCGCGGCGGTCGGCCTGGCGTGGTACCCATGAGTGCCGCGCGCGTGCTGGCGTTCGTGCTCCTGCTGCAGCTCGTCGTTCTGGACGGCCTGGCTCAGGAGGAATCGGTCGAACCCATGGCGGAGATCCTCGCGCGCTGGGCCGAGGATCCGCCATCGATCGGCGAACTCGACGCCGAGGAGCTGGCGCTCCTGCCCTGGCTCGATCTTCGACTCGCCGAGTCCATCGTCGAACTGCACCAACTCGGCGCCCTACGAAGCTGGGACGATCTCCTGCTCGTCCCCGGCATGGATCGGGTCACGTTGCAGGCCGTGCGTCCCTTCCTCCGCCTTCCGTCGGCGCGAAGCCGTTCGGAGATCGCGCTGTCGGGCCGTTCGCGCGTGAAGAGTCCGGGCCGGACGCATCAGTTCGAGCTGAGCTTCAGCCGCGATGGGGCCGCGCTGGCGCTGGGGCATCTGGCCGGCGCGGCGACGCGCGCCTCGCTGCGCGCGCGTCGCACCGCGTGGGAGATCTTCGTCGGCGACTATGCTGTTTCGCGTGGGTGGCAGCTGGGCGACAGTCAGGATGCCGCGCGCAGTCGGAGTGCACCGGTGAGTTTTCCACGGCCCATCTCCCTGCGCGGGCATCGCTCGCTCACAACGCCACCACCGTGGAGGGGAGCCGCGGCGATGCTGCACGGCGAGCGCTCGACCGGGCTCCTCTGCGTCGAGGAAGACGCGCGACGCGCCTCGCTTCTGGCGGAGGTTCTCTCGCCCCTCGGCGGAGGCGCTCAGCTCGAGGCGGGGGAGGCGCGGCGCCCGCAGGCTTCGTTCTGGCTCCAGAGTTCCAGCGATCGCGCAGCTCGCTGGCGCGTGCAATGGGCGCCGAAGAGCGCGACGGCCATCGCCTGGAGCGCGCGCGCGCCGCAGGCCGAATTCGGCTTCGCCGCCACCACCGCGCTTGGCTCGCCCCGGGGAGGAAGCGACCCCATCAGCGGTAGGCGTCTGGATCGCCCCCATGCGTCGTGGCAGGTCCACCTGCGCAGGCGCGGGCCCGGCGAGGGTCAGACGCTGCTGCACCGCCGGATCCGCCGATCCGGGAGTTCGCCGGAGAGCCTCAGCCTGCTCGAGCTGGCCGGCAACCGGGCGGCGGAGCGTTGGCAGCTGCGGCTGCGCCATGATGCGTCGGGAGGGTCGACCTCTTCACTCTCTCTTCGATTGCGCTGGGAGACGCCACGGACGCCGTGGGGCGGCCGTCTTCGCGTCGCCAGCGCCTTCGAGGCGCGCTCGGGCGGCTTCGGTCGCCTCTGGGAGATGGGTCTGGCGGGTGGCTCTCGGGCGCGCTGGGGCTGTCAGATGGCGTTCAGCGACGGCGATCGCAGCATCCTGCACGTGACGGCGCCGCCGGGATCCGTGCCGAGCCTGCGTTGGCTGGAAGGAGGGACGAGCTCGCTGACGGTGGGCGTGATAGTTCCTTCGGGCCACACCCGCCTGGCAGGTTGGATCCGCGCAGCCGTCGGGCCGGAACATGGCGAGCCGGAGTTCGAAGGTGGAGCGGAATGGTCGATTCTGGCCCCGGCGTCCCGATAGTGGTGTGAAGGTTGCACGCTCGCGTGGGCAGAGTGGCATCCCCTCATGTGCGTCTCCCGGTCGAGAATGTCCCAGGCACCTGTATTTTCACTTCCGACGGAGCCGCTTCTCGAGCTGCCGACCGCGGCATTGCGTCGACAATCGTCCAACGCGGAAATGCGCGATTGGCTGGAGGCCATCCTCGAACAGGGGACGGTCCTCGAGCGGGGCGATGCGCTCTTCCGCAGCCTGCGAAAGCACATCCTGGGCGACGGGCTGAGTCCGCGGCTCTGCGCGCTCAGCGCCAGCGCGTGCAGAGGGGAGACCCAGGGCGTGGCCGCCCTGGCGGCACTGCTCACCGTGCGCGCGCCGGGCGACGAAGTGATCGAGGCGCTGCGCGAGTTCAGCTCTCTCCACAGGATGGGGCAGCGCTACAAGGCGCGGCTCGCACGCGGCGAGCGGCTCGAGACCGCCGAACGCGCCACCCTCGACGCCACCCAAGCCGTCGACGACATCTATCGCGCCAGGCCCGAGAGCCGGGAGAGCTCTGCGACCTCCCTGCCGCATCCCCGCGACCTCGGCGTCGCGGGAAGTTGCCGCAAGGTCTTCGCGCGGCTCGTCAACGAGTTGCAGACCAAGGGAAATCTGGGACGAGAGGACATCGAACTCTTCGCCCGCGTCGCGAATCTCGAGCTCGGTGCGGTCGAACAGCGCGCGTCGGCGCTGGCGGGGTCCATCAACCCGTATTCGGCGCGGCATGTCAGTCAGCTGATGCCGATTCTCGGGGCCATGGACACCGAGGTCCAGAGCATGCGTGCGTTCACCGGGCTCCTCGCCGCCGATGCGAGCGTGTCACATTTTCGCGAGCAACGTCCCAACTTCGCCGACCAGATGGATCAGCGCGAGGCCGAACTCCTGCTCGACCGCACAGGCGCCGACGAATTGTTGTGGCCGCTGCGGCGCCTCCTTCTGGCGCTGCGGCGCAATCCCCTCACGCTGCGCGAGCTGAGCTTCTATCTGAGCCACCTCTATCGCCTGGGCGAGGTCCTCGTCGCCGCGCGGGCGCGCAAACATCCCTTCGATCCCGTCGAGGGATGCCTGATGATCCTCGAGTTCACGAAGGACCGCGCACTCCGGCTGCCCGTGGGCGAGAGGGCGTCCATGGCGATCCTGGAGGCCATCGCGACGGAGCAGCTCGAGAGATTCGAGTTCGTCGACGGCGAGGTCATTCTGCCGCTGGATCCGAACGCCGCGCGGCGCATCGCGCCGGGCGTCGGGCTGCCGCTGCCGCCAGTGTCCGAATCCGGCGAGGTCGAGCTGGACGAGCGGCAGAGCGTCAAGAATCTCGTGTTGGACAGCATCAACAACGTGAGCATCCTGGCGGGGCTTCTGCGGAATTCGAAGGTGGTGTCGACGCCGGGAATCATCGAGCTGATCATCCTGCGCAGCCGAGCCATGGTGATCCTGGACACGATCTGCCAGCAGCGGCATCTGCATTCGGGCTACGCGAACAAGGGCGTGCCGGTGGCTCTGCTCCGCTCGCCGATGCGTATCCCCATCAAGTCGCTCCGCAAATTCATCAACGTTCGATTCGTGAACAAGCTGGAACTGAGGCGGATCGCCCTCGATCACAGCTCCGTACGCCGGGAAGTCACGGACGAAGTCGAAGCCTATTTGAAATCACTCAAGTAGCTGGCTGCCCGGCGAGCACAGGAAGCTGGTAAAAGCCGCCTCTCCGACCTAGATTCGGTCCATAGTCGAATTGAAGGGAGGGGCGTCATGCCCATGCAGCTGGCGAGCCGGATGCAGCGGCTCGGAACCGAGACCGCCTTTGAGGTCCTGGCTCGAGCCAAGGCGCTCGAGGCCATGGGTCGTTCGATCATTCACCTCGAGATCGGTGAGCCGGACTTCGACACGCCACAGAACATCGTAGACGCCGGCGTGCGCGCCTTGCAGGACGGTGCCACGCACTACGGCCCGTCCGCGGGCCTGCCGGACGCGCGGCAGCGCTTCGCGGAGTACTTCG
>Ga0326597_10004327_pt1 | contig 20014 bp, 15 predicted proteins | sample RVTome_12_FD_203789 | JGI IMG/M metagenome (GOLD analysis project Ga0326597, IMG submission 203789) | Soil microbial communities from uranium-contaminated site in the Upper Colorado River Basin, Wyoming, United States - RVT100D185 | ecosystem: Environmental > Terrestrial > Soil > Contaminated >...
CCCTCCAGGCCCGAGCCGGTGACCTGATCCGAGTGTACCCAGTACCGGGAACAGCCGTTGCAACGTAAACCCCGCAACGACAAGCAGATACCGGCTTCCCCGCGGGGGAACTTCGGTCTAGTGGTTCACTTTGAATTCGACGGCCGCGCACGGGCCGGGTGGAATTCTGGCAGGAGCAAGAAGAAACAAGCACCGAAACCGGACGCCGCGGAGCACGACGGCACCGATCCAGACAACCCCCGATGGGCGCGGGCCGCGGCCGATCGATCCCAATGAGCTAGCGAAGTGGATTGTCGAACAAACAGTGAACGAGGGCGGGCAAGGCGCTACAGAAGGTCAATGAACTCGTCCACCGTTAGCTGTGCGTCCTTGATCAAAGACGCAAGTAGCCAACGATCAACAGGGTTGTGTAATGGCACGGTTATGATCTTGAAGAAACCTTGCTTCTTGAGCGTGACATGACTTCCTCGCTGCCTAATGCGCTCAAATCCGGCCTTGCCGAAAGCCTTGACGGCTTCCGCTCCGGATATCTGAGGGACTTTAGGCATTGACAATGACCTTAAGGCTCTGTTCGCCCGGATCGGCGGGCTTGGGCTTATGCCACGGAATTATCTCTCCCTCGGCAGCATAAGCCTCTATGGCGGCCTGCAACGCATCCGTCACGTCTTTTACAACCGACTCCATGTCGTCTCCCTGTCCATAGACGCCGTCGAGGGTCGGCACGTATGCTACGTAATTGACGTCCTCGCCCTTGCGGACGCGAATCTCGCAACTGTACCCTAGAGGTTCCCCGCTATCCCACTCTCCGGACGCCGCGGGCACCTGAATTCCCGGCTTTGTAGTTGGTAACTGAATATTCATCGCAATCATCCATAGTAAATGTTCATTTTTGCATACGCGATACATCAAGGCGAACCGATCCGATGAGGTTGTCATCGATCCAGCATTCTAGACCGTAAAAACCTTCTTCGGTCAGTGGAAACGGTGGAATCTGCATGACGATATCGTGGACGGCAAGCGGGTCCTTAAACTCAAGCGCAAGAGGCGGACTCTGTAACAACATCATGTTGCTGGCTAGATGTACAAAGCGCAAGCGTAGCGTGCCCTCGCCGAGGCCGTCCGAAAGCAAGATAAAAACGTAGGATGCCTTTCCAAAAACACCGGGAATCTGAATGGCACGAATCTGACTAAACGTCCCGCAGATAATACGTTTGCCAGTCGTGGCGTCCGTATAGATTTCATCCGCCACAACCATTGCCTTCACTGTTGGCACTTGGGCTAAGGGCATTGCTCACTCACTACTGGTTTCATCTCGCGCTTCATCCGTCTCTTGAGCCCTGATCCAATCTCTGAGTATTATCGTCCCCTTCCGCTTGGCGCTTCGGAGTAACACTTGTCTCGCCCATTGAGACGTGCCACGGCCCTCCAAGTTCGCCGCTGCTTCAATCGTATCACGATCTTCTTTCGTCATCCGTATGCGGAATACGTGCGTTTTTCTATCTGCTTCGTCTTTCGTCGGCCTAGCCATGTTGCCTTTATTGTAGCAACAAAAATAATTGCGGTCAAGGGGTGACGCGGCCGATCGTTGTAGCTACATTAATAAGCATGAGCAAGCTGGGTATCGAAAAGCGGCCAGCAATCCTGGCGGCGTTGGTTGAGCATTGTTCCATAAACGCGACGGCCCGAATGTGCGGTGTGAGCAAGCTAACTGTGCTTCGGCTGCTCACGGCGGTGTGCTATTCCTAGTTGAAATAAGAGCGGCTCCGAGCATGATGCGTTTTTTCGAGGAACCATCAGACAAGGAGCCGTCGGATGAGCAAGGGTATCGTTGGTGATGAGCGACTCACAAATGTCACCCGCCGGCAATAGCGGCATGTTCGACGAGGCGGAGATGTATGACCTGTCGATCAACTGGTCCGCGCGCCTCGAGCGCGAGATTCCGGTGCTTACGGACGTTCTCGGGCCGCCCGGAAGCGGAGGTATAATCGACGCGGGGTGCGGCACGGGGCGGCAGGCGCGGGCCCTCGCCGAGCGAAGCTACCGCGTAGTCGGAATAGACGCAAGCACGGAGATGCTCGAGGTGGCCCGGCGCGCTAAGCCTGAGCGACCGGCCGACGTCCGATTCGTAAAGGGGACATACGCCGAGTTGTATGACGCAGTCGGCGGTGGGTTCGACGGGCTGTATTGCCTCGCCAACGCGCTTGCGGCCGCGGGCAGTGCGGCCAGAGTCGCCGAGGCCGTGGAACGGTTCGGCCGCTGCCTGCGCGCCGGAGGCCGGCTGTTCATACAGATCCTCAACTTCGAGCCGATGCGGGCCGAGACGCCGTGCGTCCGCGGCCCGCGCATCGTAACCGTCGACGGGCGTGAGTACGTTTCGGTAAGACACTTCAGATTCATAGATGACCGCGCCGAAGTCACGAACGTTACGTTGTGGAACGACGACGGCTGGCATCAGCGCGCCCACACCGGCACGCTCTATCCGGTCGGTTTGGACGAGCTGCGCTCGCTGCTTGACAAAGCACGGTTGCGCGTGGACCACCTGTGGGGAAGCTACGGACGCGAGCCGTTCGAGGTAGAGTCGTCCGTCGACTTGATTGTAATAGCGACGCGGCTATGACGCAGATCCGCCCGCGACTGTGACGCGCGAAGGCCTGGTGCCGGCGGGATCGCGTTTGACGTCCACGTGGTAGAGGCCCGGCGACTTCGGGACGCCTCCACGGTCGCCCTCATCGGCGGCGTCCTCGCGATAATGCACGCCGATCGATTCGGATCGCTCCAGCGCACACATCGCCACCAGCCGGGCCACGGTCAGGATGTTCTGCACCTCCCACCCCGCCACGTCGTCGAACGACTTGTCCAGCGTGTAATGGCCCCAGAACTCCAGGATCTCGCGCGTCTCCGCGAGCCGCTCACCAAGGCGCACAATACCTGCGTTTCGCCACATAACGCTTCTCAATGAGTTGCGAATGTCCGGCAGGTCAAGGGCCGTCCGCGACGACCGCGGCGTTTGGTTCGATACGCGCCGGATGATCGTCGAGTTGGCTACACCGGCCGCTCGACTTCCCGCGGTCTCTCCCGCCAGCGTTCCGAAGACGAGACCTTCGAGCAGCGAGTTGCTGGCCATGCGGTTGGCCCCGTGAACGCCGGTAGAGGCGGCCTCGCCGCAGCAAAGCAGACCCTCAACGCAGGTGGAGCCGTTCAGTTCGACCTCCACGCCGCCCACCATGTAATGGGCGCTCGGCCGCACGGGAATCAGCTCCCGGGCGACGTCGATTTGGAAGTCCGCGCAAAGCCGGGTGATGTTGGGAAACCGCTCCGCGAAGCCCCTGATGTGCCTGACGTCAAGGTATACGCAGTTCGCGCGCGTATCCGTTAGATGTGTGTGGATCGCGCGGCTCACCACGTCGCGCGGGGCGAGTTCGCCGTCGGGGTGAAACTCCGCCATGAATCGTCCCCCGCGTTTGTCCACCAGGTAACCGCCTTCTCCGCGGACCGCTTCGGATATCAACGCCCGCCCCGCCCCCGCAACGTAGAGCGTCGTCGGGTGGAACTGCATTAGCTCCATGTCGCGCAGGACCGCACCGGCGCGAAAGGCGGCCGCCGGCCCGTCGCCCGTCGCGCACGCGGGATTCGTCGTCTCGCGCCACAACCGGCCGCAGCCGCCCGTGGCAAGGATCGTCTGCTTCGCCCAGATGATCTGATGCCCGTACTTCTCGTGGAATGTGATCACTCCCGCGCACGTGCCGTCGCAAGTCAGCAGATCGATCACGAAGCAGTTTTCAAATACACGGATGTGTTCGGCGGCTTCCACGCGCGCGCGCAACGTCCTGGCGAGCTCGCGCCCGGTCTGGTCGCCGTGGGCATGAACCACGCGCCTGACGGAATGGCCGCCCTCGCGCGTCAGTGCGATCGCGCCGTGGTCCTGGTCCGCGGAGAATCCCCATTGAACGACTTCCGCAAGCCGCCGTGGGCCTTCTTCCGCAAGCAGGGTCACGGCTTCGGGATCGTTGAGCCCACATCCCACGCGCAGGGTGTCTTCGATGTGCGCCCGCGGGGAGTCGTCCGGTGCGAGCGCGACGGCAATGCCCCCCTGAGCAACGTTCGTGGCGGATTGCGTGAACTCGCCCTTGGTGAGCAGCGTGACAAGCCCGTGGCGGGCCGCCTCAATCGCGGCACGTGCACCGCCGACCCCGCTTCCGATAACAAGCACGTCTGTAAGAATGTTTCCCGTGCGGGCGGAGTCGAAGTCCGACAGGTATCTGCGCATGTCAAAGAGCGATGTCATTGAACAACGATGCTAGGACGATTCGTGGCAGGCCGCAAATCTGATACCGCGAGCTCGCCGGCCGGAACAGCACGCTTAGGTGACCTCATACTAACGCCGATAATCCCTCTGACGGCCGCGCGCCAGTCCGCACGCACGTTTTGCGCGCCCAGGAGCGTATTTCACCCACGACCGTTGTTCGTGACGTCGGCGCAGACGCGTCCCGGGCTACGGCGGCGTGGGCTGTCTCATGCCGAGGTAGCAAGACTGCACGAAAACGAGCCACGCATTGGAAATTCGCAACCATCATCAACCAGCACGGTCCGCGGTTGGTCCAGCGCCGGCCCGGGCCGGTACCGGCCGCTCAAAGGTGATAAGCGCCTTGTCGCGACGCAAGTCTTCCGCAACGTTCGCCCGCACCTTGCTTGCGTTCGTTGCCACGTTTGCGGCTTGCGCATCGGCGCAAACGCGCGAGAACCCAGATCGCACGCGGCTGATTCACGCGTTCGACTTTAATGAGCGCGGCGGCGGCAACCTCGAGGACATTCCCAGGTACTGGACGGCTATCCGGCCGCACGGGTTTCCGCATTTTGCGGCCGGCGCATTTGATTTAGAAGTCGGGCGTGAAAGCCCCCCCTCGTTCTATCTTTCCAGCGAAGGGCGCAACGTCGCGTACCATTACGCCGGACCGGAGACGCGCGTTCGCACTAACAGCGAGTATCGTATCGAGGGATACATTCGCGCTGACCGGCTCGAGCACGCCCGCGCATGTCTGAGTGCACACTTCCTCGACGCCGAGGGGAAGCCGCTGGTAGGCACGCTGATGCGAAGCCCGTACGTAACCGGCTCGGACGGACCGGAAACCTGGATCAAGTTCGCGCTTCAACTTCCCGCCGCCCCCGCGCAAGCCAGGACCGTGGGGCTTATCGCCTGGGTCTTGCAGGAGCAGGTGTGGTGTACGGAACCCCCGCTTCGGCGGCACATCTCCAGGCGCGACGTCAATGGCGGGGCGTGGTTCGACGACATCTTTATTTACGCGATGCCGCGCGTAGAGCTCACGACCGGCGTGCCCGGCAACGTTCTGGCCGACTCCGCACGGCGTGCACTTCATATCGTTCTCGCGGACGATGACGACTCGTCGCTTACGGGCAAACTGTCGATCACCAACGCCGCGGGCGCGCTCGTGGAAAGCGACGTCCTTACGACTGACTTCGGCGCACCCGCGGCGCCCGCGTTGGTGCCCGTGGACCACCTCGCGCCCGGGCTGTATCAGGCGTCGCTGTCGGTGCTGACCAGGGGCGGCGCGATATCGTCGCGGCACCTGACTTTCGCGCAGCTCGCGAGCCGGGTCAGGAAAGACGCGGGCAACGCTCAACCTTTCGGCGTAGTCATCGAACCGTCTTCGCGCGGCACGGTCGAGGAGGAGCTCTCGCTGCTGCGAAACGTTGCGGTTCGCTCCGTGAAACTCCCGGTGTGGAGCGGACTGCCTCAGGAGCCCGCTACGCCGGCCGACCGCAAGTCCAACGACCGTCTCCTGCAAGCCCTGATCAGGGACGGTTTCGACCTGACCGGCGTGTTCTTCGGCCCCCCCAGCGCCATCGTGCGCGCCGACGGACCCTATCCGCGCCCGCTCGAGGAACTGCTCGCCGGCGCACCGAGCGTCTGGCGTGAACATCTCGCCGCCGTCGTCGCCCCATACGCAAGCATCTATCACTGGTGGCAGATGGGTCGTGACGGGCCGGGCGCGGATATCGACCTCGGGCAATTGAGACTCGCGGCCACTCAATTGAATGACGCCATGCATGATTTCGTTACCATGCCTCTCCTGGCCGCTCCCTTGCACACTATGTCCGAGTCGGCGGCGGAAAAAATCCCGGTGCGGCAGGCTGCCATCACGATCGCCAAGGAGACCTCGCCCGAGTGGATGGAAAGTCAGTTAAGCAGTATCGACTCAACGCGCTACCAGTATCGCTCCGCGTTCATCGAGCCGTCACCCAAAGAGGGTTTCCTGCGCCTTCCACGAATTGCCCGCTGGGCCCAGAAGGTCATACTCGCGCGGCACCTCGGGTTCAATACGGTCTTCATACCGCAGCCGTGGCGGGTCCGTGAGAGCCAGGGCCATAGCGTCGTCGAGCCGGACGAGGAATACCTGGTTCTCAGGACCATTGCCGACGTAATCTCCAGCGCCGTGCCCGGTCAGCACATTAACATAGCACCGAGCGTCCGCTGTCTCGCTTTTCACGACGACGATACTTCCACGCTTGCCATCTGGGATACCGACGCCCCGTTGACCGGCCGGGAACTAGCCCTCCAACTCGGCGAGGCGACGCGGCAAATCGACCTCTGGGGCGCCGTCCAACCGCTGAGCAAGGACGAACACGGCCGGCAGGTCGTGCGCGTATCGCCCGTGCCCATACTCGTCGACGGCGCGGACCGGTCTCTAATCGAGCTTAGAAGCTCGATTAACCTGGTCCCCAACCGGGTCGAGTCGGGCACCGAGCTTGCCGGTCACACTCTCGAGATCGCCAACAACAGCGCCGTCATAATGTCGGGGACCCTCACGCTCGCCGCCGGCAACGACTGGGAGGTGACCCCGCGCACCGTGAGCTTCAACCTATCCCCCCGGCGCAGCGTTCGGCATGCAATTCAGATACGGTTGCCCCATAACGAGCCCGCGGGAAACAAGACAATCACGGCCAAGATCCAGGTGTCCGGCCGCGGCTGCTACATGGAGGTGCCCCTCTTGCTGGAGTTGGGCCTCCGCGACGCAGACGTGCGCGGCATGGCAATCGTCGAAGGCAACAATCTGGTCCTCCGCCACGTCGTGGTCAACCGATCCGCCGACGTTCTGCTCTTCAGGGGGGCGGCGGACGTCCCGGAGCGAGCGCGGCAATATCGTCCCTTCTCGGCTCTCTACCCGGGGGACAGTCAAACCGTCGAGTATCGCTTCCCCAACGCCCGCGAGCTCAAGGGCAGCAAAGTCCGGCTGCGCCTTCGCGAGATGAACGACGGCCCCCGTGCCCACTCTCTGGAATTGATCGTGCCCTAGTGGTCTGGCACCGGTCAATCGAGGGACGGCTTTCTGTCCGCCCCGTCACTCGGGCGAAAGGGCCGTCACTCCGGCGAAAGCCGGAGTCCAAGTCGGCGCGCTGAGGGCTGGATTCCGGCCTGCGCCGCAGTGACGCGGGAGTGCCCGTTGTCCAGCCATTCAGGTGCGACGGACGGCTGGTAGTGCGTCGCTCATTAACTTTCTGGTCGGCCAAGCCCGCTCCCTCACCCTTGACATCGCAAGGCGACGTAAAGGGCAGGCGGTCGGCTGCCGGCAGGCAGGCAGGTCCAGCCGGCCATTCCGCCGGCAACAGAGCCGTCTGGCGGACGGGAAATTCCGTTCCACAGACCACTTCGTCCCACAGACCATTGCATCATGCCGCGAGCACAAGCGTCGCATTCTCGGCGCAGACACGCATTGCGCCACCGTTACTTTTGTTGCGTCCGATCGGCGCATAAGATGGCACATGTGCGGGTGGGCCGTCTCGGTTCGACAGCCTTGCCCGGCAGTGTTTTGCCATGCTCATAAATACGGGAATGCAAGGTCGTGAAACATCGTCAGAATTCAATTCACGTTCTCCTGAAACCGCTTTTTCGGCCCGACCCTCACCTTGGGCCCCGAACCCACGCGCCGACACTGAGGGCTCTGCCGGCAGTCATAACACTGGCACTTGCACTTACAGCTTTAGCGCCCACGGCGTTGGCGCAGCTTCCGCCCGTGCCCAAGCGTGAGGGAGCCGATGAAAGGGCCGTGCCTCGCCTCGTTGTTCCGCAACCGGTTCGCGACATCGGCAAGGTCAACGAGGGCGACACGAAATCCGTGACCTGGAGGATCGAGAATCGCGGCAGCGCCGACCTCGTGATCGAAAACACCAAACCCTCTTGCGGCTGCACGGTCGTGAACCTTTCGGAAGACGACCGAACGATTCCGCCAGGGGGCACGCTCGATCTCACCGCCTCGTTCGACAGCACACACCGCGCGGGCAGCGTGCGCAAGAACGTCGCGGTGTTCACCAACGATCCACTGAGCCCGGTGACCAAGCTGGAGTTCACCGCGGAAGTTGAGGCCGTGTACACGGTGAACGTACAGACCGTGCTCAACCTCCGCGCACTGCGGCGCGGTGAGGCAGCGGGGCCGACGATCGACTTTGCGCCCGCGAGAAAAGGCGCCGACTTGGAACTGCTGGAAGTGGGAATCGCGTCCGACTCTTCGCTGACGTATACGGTTGAAGACTTCGCGTCGGGCCCCGGCCGGGGGCACCGCATACGTTTTACGGCCGCCGAAGACGCGTCGCTCGGCCCGATCTCCGCCAGGCTGGATGTGAAGCTGCGCGTCGCGGGCGAAGAGAAGACACGCGCGTTTCGGATCCGCGGCGAGATTCTCGGGAGTATCGCATACTCTCCGACGATGTTGAAGGAGATTGGCAATGAGTCGCCGCGCGGCAAGCAGTTCGCCCCGGTCACGCTGCGCTCGACGGACGGCGAGCCGTTTGACGTCGTGTCGGTCGAGGCGGGGCCGGTGCTGTCCGTGTCGGTTGAACCAGCCGGGGAGTCCACGGGCAGGAAGCAATACACGATTACCGTCGGTGTTCGAGAGGACGCCCCGCCGGGGCCGTTCGGTGCGGCGCTGGAGGTTCGCAGCAATGCCGTGGACCAGCCGCTGATCCGCATTCCGGTTTTCGGCATCGTCGCCGCACCCGTCGCGGTCGACCCGCCTCTCATTCTATTTCGCCGCGACGGATCGCCGAAGGGGCTCGTGCGCCGGGTGCGGGTTGAGTCTTTTCCTCCGCGGCCCTTGGAAATCCTGGAAGCCTCGTGTACACATGCGGCCGTGGAAGCGAGGGTCGTCGAGCGGGATCCGTCGGACGAAGACGAGCACATAAGATACGTCGACGTGGCGCTGCACGGCGCGCTTTCGCCGGAAGCGCGGGACGCGGCTTTGACGCTGCGCACGAACGTTGCCGGAGCCGAGTTGGTTAAGATCCCGATCGAGGTCATCGGGCGATGACTTTCTTCGAGTGTGTGTGCGAAGCTCATACCGAGCTGCGCCCCTCAGGAAGCGGAGACTGGAAAGCGGCGGCAAGAGCGCTCCCTCACGCTTGACATCGCTGTGCGACGTAAAGGGCAGGCGATTGCGGCTCTGAATGGGCACACGCCTTTCCACACACGTTCTTAGCGGCGGCGCCCATCCGGCGCGGTCGCTCGTAGACGTTGCGTCGGACGCGGCCCGACCGAGTGGACGCCGACACGCACAAGGAGGCGCGCAAGCGCGTGCAGTTACCATGATCGAAGACAATTCCAGCAGTGACATCCCTCAAACAGCAGTGCAGCCCGGAGGGGCGAGCGGCGAAGTCGCAGGAAGCGGCTCGGGCACGCCCGTGGGCAACGCTCCGGCCGCTTCGAAATGGCCGCTCGTCCTGTTCGGCGTCGCGTGGCTGCTTTGGATTCTGTTTCTGGCGCTGATGGCCAGTTCACGCACCGACGCTGGTGTTTCATAGGCCTGGGGTGAGGATCATCCATTCCAGTTTCTCCGGCGCGCGCGACCGGCCGGCGCCGCATGTGCAGCACGAGTTTGTGGCACTTAGGGCCAACCTCGCCCGACATCGAAGACCTGGATAGGGCCTGCCCGGCGGGACCTGACTTGCGTTGGGCGTGTTCGGGTGGACTGGATTGTGCATCAAATAAACTATGGATTTTCAGTAGAGATTGTGACTGCAAATGGCGCGCCGTAACGATGCGTAATTTCTGTTATTACTTTTGTTAGTCAAGCTAAAGTAGAAAACGGGTTAGTTTCGGGTATTACGTTTTTTGTGGGTGGTAACCGCCCTCGGCTTGCGACCCGTCTGGGAGGCTTTGTTTGGCGTTTTGTCCGGTGATACGCATGTTATTAAAGCCAAAGTCGTGACGGCGTTGGTTCGATTGTGTGGTCTTGGCAGGATGACGGGTAAGTGCGGCCGTGGCTGAGGCGACATCCGCAAAGCGGATTTGGGAGCGTGGCCCGGAAGAGGCCGTCCGGCGACTTGGAACTTGCAACCCAGAACGAGATGGATAGGCGAGGCGGTTGCCGTGCGGGGCTGGCGTCGACTTCGTTCGATCAACGGGCACATACGCTGCTAGCGGTGCGATTGTTGTGCGCCGGGGCGATGCTCACTCAATGGGGGCCGCGGCGGTTCCTAACTTATATAACATGCGCGGTGTACGCTCAGTAGAGGGCCGTGGTGGGCACGGGGTGTAAACGGATACGTTCGGTTGAATTGCGGGCCTAGCCAGTTCAGTGCCCACGTCCTTCAACGCCGGACGGCAGTCTGGGGGCAATCGCCTTCATAACCTCCGGCATCTCAGTTTGCTCGTCAAGCCTGCTAAGGAGGCAGTGACAGGTCGTCGGGTCGGTCAGGTGCACGAGCTTCCAATCTCCGACCTGAACCTTATGTCCGCAATGTTCGCCGATGACGCAGGGATAGTTCTCATGGGATCCGAACTTCTCGTGCTTCATCGGTGGGTGAAACACCGCGGCAAGGAACTCGCCGTCCCTGTCATAGGCGGCGGCGATGCCCTTCGCGCCTCCGATTCGAAGCTCATAGACGGACTTCAGCCGGAAGCCGCCCGGCAGCACGGGAGGGGTGGCGAAGCTTAGACCGGCGGCGACTCGCTGCGCAGCGACGGGCGTCGTTGACCTGGCGTCGTATCGTACGAGGAATTTTCTGAACGCCTTCTGTGCGTCCAGGGGCAGGGCATCGAGGAGCACCGCGAAATCGACGGTAGTCGCGTGCGCGGGTGCATCCAGCGACGACAGGCCGAACATTCCAAGTGCAACAGCCAGCACAACCCCCGCGGCGACGGCCCAGGGGGCGGTGCGCAGTCGGAAACGGTTAGGCGGCGGGGGAGTAGAGTCAGCCCGTTCCGCCTGATGCAATCGCCGCTCGATGTTCGGCCAGACTGAGTCTGGAACGGTTACGGCTACGGATCTTGCAATACCGGCTACGAGTCCGCGTAGCTCCTCCAGCTCATCCCGACAGTCGGAACAGGATTCGAGGTGGGCTTCGACCTCGTCCCGCTCGGTCGCCGATAGTTCCATGTCAACGAATCGTCCAAGTCGTCGTTCTATCTGTTCGCAGCACATTGCGGTTCGCCCCCGATCGCCGCACGTGCGGCGTTAGCGAGTGTGTGAGGAGCTCATACCGCCCGGCCGTCCGCAGGGAAGCGCTGACTGGAATACGCTAGAAAAACCGCTCCCTCACCCGACTGCGTGCGGGCACGCGCAGGCAGGCGGTCGCCTGCCCGTCGGCAGACAGACGGCTCGGAATTCACGGTCGCCTTTTCACACACGTTCTCAGTCATCGGGCAGACCTCTCGGTCGGGATGCAAGCCCATTAGTTAGATGCTTGGAAGAGTTCGCTCCTTCCATTCAGCCATAACTTTTTCGTAAGATTTCGCGCAATCGATCTCTGGCACGATTCAGGCGGGACGCGACGGTCCCCTCGGCACAGTCGAGCACTTCGGCGATTCCCCGATAATCAAGCTCTTCCTGGTACCGCAACAAGAGCAGCACCCGGTCATTGGAAGGGAGTTCCTCCAGGGCTCGCTGCATGTCAAGTTCAAGGTCGGTCTTAGGCCCTTGCGTCTCCGTCGGCCGGTTTGGAGCAAGAGCCTGAAGCTTCATGGTTGCGATGCTCTGGCGGCGGCGGAATTGAAGCGTTTCGTTGACGGCAATGCGGTAGAACCAAGACGCGACCGCGGAACGACCATCAAACTGGTCGAGCCGTTGCAGCCCCTTCACGTACGTTTCCTGGGTAAGGTCGGCGGCGTCGTCCGGGTTACCGGTCATGCGAAGAAGGAGTCGATAGATGCGCACCGACGTCTGCTCGAACAATTGGCGCTGCGCTTCTCGTTCACCGGCCCGGCAACGTTGGATGAGGATTCGATCGTTCACGCGCCCGCAATCTAGCTTCGGACCTAGCTGTTGGCCGACGGACCATCGCTCTCGCCCTGCTCGTAATAGTAACCCTACGCTCTTTGTCATCCAACTTCCCGTAATAATCCCGGACCGGAAGACCGCGGGAAGGCCGTTTCCAGCACTGGACGGCAATCGGCGGAACGGATGAGCCTACGCTTACAGTTGACTTCGCGCAGCGATGCCAAGCGTAAAGGGCGTAAAGGGCAAGGGGGCAGGGGGTCGCCTGCCTGTCGGCAGACAGGCGCCTCGGAAAATTCGCGCGCCGACCCGCGGAAACAACTGAATCGTGGCACTAGTGGTTCAGCGGACTTGAAATTGCGAGCTGTGGAAGCCCGCTCCCTTACCTGTGTGCGTCCGGGCACGCACAGGCAGGCGGTCGCGTCTCGGAAAAGGCAGGCGGCTCAGTCAAGGGCGCCGGCACCCGAAAGAACTGGTGTGACGGAGCAGTAGTTGCGAGCACGATACTGTCCGCCAGTGGGGCGCTGCCCGCGGCGGGGCTGGCGGCGGTTCAAGACCGGGTAAGGGTGCTGCGGGACGCCTGATCGACGCCATGGTCATCTCCCGAATCGGTACGTCCACATTCTTGGAGTCCGTGGAAGACGGGCGCGGGCTTGTGCATCCAATTAAGTGTAAGGGCCGGGATCGTTGACCCGAACCACGTGGTCCGGGCGGCGTGTCCACAGAGACTTGCAATGGAGATTGTCTACGATGAAACATTTCTTGAAGCAGCTTTCAATCGGGTCGACTTTTGCACTTGGGTTAGCGGTGGCGCCTGTGTTGGCCCAGCACGAGGGCCACGGACATGGTCACGGCGACCATGAGCACGCTGAGCAGACGCCCGCACCGGCCGCCCTCCCGAAGTGTCCGGTGATGGATGAGCCGATCAACCTTGCGGTCAGCGTGGCGACCGATGACGGACCGGTCTTTTTCTGCTGCAAGGACTGCGTCTCCAAGTACCAGGCGAACCCGGCGAAGTACGCGGCCAAAGTGACGGCGCAACGTCGAGCACTCGCCGACCGGCCCGAGATTCAAGTAACCTGTCCCGTTTCAAGCAATCCGGTGGACCAGGACGTTTTCATCGAGAGCAATGGAAAGAAGGTCTACTTCTGCGACAAGGGATGTATCAGCAAGTATGAAGCGGACCCCGCGAAGTATGCTTCGGCGCTCGCGAACAGCTACACGTATCAGACGAAGTGCCCGGTCATGGGTGAGGAGATCGACCCCAAATCCGTTACGACTGCCGCGAACGGATTGAACGTCTACTTTTGCTGCAAGGGATGCGACAAGAAGTTCTTCAAGGATCCCCACAAGTACGCACCTAATCTAGCCGCCCAGGGGATCACCGTCAACGCGAAGGCGATGGTGCACGCAGAGGATGGGCACGCCGGTCATGACGCTGGTTCGCATGACCACGACGGACATGGTCACGATCACTGAAACCGTTCTTGTTGTAGACAACAACATCCCGAATATGACCTTACGTCGCGAGGCGCCAAGGGCGAGCCTCCGAGTCGGCCACGCGGTTGATCGGCAACTGAAAGAGATACTATTGCGGGAGGTTTTTGGGAGTGGTAAACCGGCCGGATCGTTTTCAGCGAACTCTTATATACCCGGTGATCGCCGCAGCCGTGCCTATCCTGGTGCAGGGCTGCGCGGTGTATCAGGACGACGCTCATGAAGTGTCGGCGTACCTCGAGCGCGGGCCCGCATCGCGCGAGGAGGATGCAGACGCGTACGCGCGGTCGCCGGAACCGACCCGTGACGAGTCAGCGCCCGAGACTGCCCGTGGTGCAACCCGCGTGCTCGACAAGCTTCGTGATGTCATCGTTCTTGCCTTGGAGCGCAATCCGGACATCAGCGCGGCCGAGGAGACGGCTCGTGCGAAGCTGGAGCGCGTCCGCCAGGTCACGGCGCTGCCCGATCCGATGGTCACCACCAAAACGCTTCCCGAGCCGGTGCGGACGGCCGAGGGCGACAACTTCTTCATTCTGGGAATCAGCGAGCGGTTTCCGGTGCCTGCGAAGCTCGATCGAGCCGGGCGCATTGCTCTCGAAGAAACGCGGGCCGCGCTACAGCGTTTGCAGGAGGTACGTCTTCGGGTGATTGCGGAGGTCAAGCGCGCGTATTTTCAGGTTTATGTTCTGGACAAGAGCATGGACATCACGCAAGAGAATCAACGGCTCTTGCGAGGGCTTATCGACGTGGCCCGGGCTCAGGTGGCCGCCGGCCGTCGCCCGCAGGATGACGTTCTGCGCGCCCAAGTCGAACTCAGTAACCTGGAGGCCGAACTCATCTTGCTTCGACAACGCCGGGTTACGTTTGCCGCGCGGCTCAACGAGCTGCTCGATCGTTCGCCAACGACGGTCGTGCCGCCGCCTGACGGCTTTGACATTCGACAGGCGGACCTTCGCCTCGACCAGCTTCTCGCCACAGCCGCCGATGCGAATCCTACGCTACGGCGTCTTGGGCATCAGATCGAGCGCGAGGGGCACGCCCTTGAACTGGCCAAGCTAGCGGTTTGGCCCGATTTTACGATCGGCTTTGAGTGGATGCTTATGGAGCCGCGCGACGCGTTCCGCCCGCCCCCGAACCCGATGACCGGCCAGCGGCCCGTCGTCTCCACGATGAGCGAAGACGGCACCGACAACTGGGCGATTACCTTCGGATTCAACCTTCCCATCTGGTTCGACAAGATCAGCGGGGGGATCAATGAGGCTAAGCACCGACTCTTGGCGACTCGGCAGGAGTACGCAGCGACGCAGAACAGGGTCGAGTTTCAAATCGAAGATGCCCTGGAGCGTGTCCGCGCTCAACGCGAACTTGCCGCGCTCTTTGACGGCACGATCATCCCGCAGGCGCAGCAGACGTACCAGGTTTCGCAGGCGTCGTACATCGCGGGGTCGAGCGACTTTCTCTACGTCATCGATAATTGGCGCAAATGGCTCGTCTTTACCATTCAATATCATCGGTCTTTGGGTGAGTTGGAGCGCAGCGTCGCCGATCTGGAAGAGGCCATTGGACTCAGTCTGCCCGAGGCGGGAGAGCCGTAATGAACTCGGCAAGACAAAGGCTTTCGTGGTTTGGAGCAGGCCGACGCAAGCGATCCTCGCGACGTGAAGCGCGCGCCTTGATGACCGTCCTAGCGGCAGTCGTCGCGCTCGTCGCCGGTGTTGCGGGCGGGCGGTGGTTTTTTCCAACTGGCGGCCCATCCGGGAACCAGGCCGGTTCCGCAACGGAAATGACTGCCGGAGACGATGAACAGTGGTACACGTGCGGGATGCACCCGAATGTGCTTCAGAGAGGCCCCGGCGAATGTCCCATCTGCCACATGAAGCTGACGCCGCTGAAGAAGGCGGATGACTCCGGGCAGGCAGCAGGAGGCGCTACCACCGAACGCCGGGTTCTGTACTGGCGTGCGCCCATGGACCCCAATTACATCTCGGACAAGCCCGGAAAGAGTCCGATGGGCATGGACCTCGTGCCCGTCTATGCCGACGCGGACGAATCGACTTCCGCGCACGCCATCCGAATCGACCCGGTGACGATCCAGAACATGGGCATCCGCACCGGCGTCATCAAGCGCGGTCCGCTCGTCAAGGTTATCCGCACCGTCGGTCGGGTCGACTACGACGAGCAGACGGTCACGTATATCAACACGAAATTCAAGGGCTGGATCGAGCGGCTCTACGTGGATCAGACGGGACAGCACGTCGCCGGCGGACAAGAACTCTTCGATGTCTACTCCCCGGAGTTGTACGCCGCACAGGAAGAATACTTAGCGGCCACGCGCAACTTACCGTTGCTGGAAGGGAGTACGTTCCCACCGGCGATCGAAGAAGCGGCCCGGCTCGTGGACGCCGCCGTGACGAAGCTCAAATACATGGACGTGTCAGACGAGCAGATCGCCCGTATCCGGGAAACAAAACAAGTCGAGAAAACACTGACCATACACTCGCCCGCGGAAGGCGTTGTTACCGAGAAAATGGCCCTCGACGGCATGTACGTCATGCCCGGCATGCGCCTTTACACGGTCGCCGATCTCTCACGAATCTGGGTGTATGTGGATATTTACGAGTATCAACTCCCGTGGGTGTACGCCGGCCAGCCGGCGCGGATGACGCTTCCGTATGTCGCCGGTCGGGAGTTCACGGGAAAGGTCATCTACGTCTACCCGTATCTGGAACCACAGACACGGGTCATCAAAGTCCGCCTCGAGTTCGAGAACCCTGATCTTGAGCTCAAGCCCGGCATGTACGCCAACGTCAAGCTCGAATCCGAGCGGTCCCGCCAGGCGCTGCTCATTCCCCGTGAGGCCTACATCGACAGCGGGGAGCGAAAGGTCGCGTTCATCGATCGCGGCGACGGCAAATTCGAACCGCGCGAGATTCAGACGGGCGTCGAGGCCGAAGACGGCATGGTCGAAGTACTCTACGGGCTGGACGCGGGCGAAGTCGTGGTCACCAGTGGACAGTTTCTCCTGGACGCCGAAAGCAAGTTGAAAGAGGCCGTCGCCAAGATGATGGAGGCCGAACGCGCCAAGACCACGAAGCGCGCTCCCGACGCGAAGCCCGCAGCGCCGTCACACGAGCATTCCGCGATGACCATGCCCGATGTTGCGAGAGCGATGCCGGCGGACGCCGCTTACGCTTGTTCCATGGAAGAGCATCCCGACGAAAGCGCTCCGGCCGGTCGCGGCCCGTATTTTTCCGCGCAGCCCGGAGCGTGTCCGCGCTGCGGAATGAAGCTCAAACCCCTGGATCAGCTTTCGTGGACAAAAACGTACATGCGCGAGGAGTAAGGATGGTGACAACCATGCGACAAGCCATGAACGGCCCAATTACGTCTGTCAAAGCGAGCCGCGGGCTTCAGCCCGCGCGGACCCTCGAAAACGAGAGTCGTTCTTTGTTATACGCGCTCGTGATCTTCCTGCTGCCAATAGGGTATGCAGCGCCACGAGTAGCGGGAAGCGAGCTGACCGCCGGAATTCCGGCCGACGCCGGGTACGCGTGTCCGATGGAAGCTCATCCGGACGAACCCGACCCCTCGCGGCAAGGCCCTTACTTTTCCGCACAACCCGGCAACTGCCCTTCGTGTGGAATGGAATTGAAGCCGCTCGGCGAGCTCGCGTGGGTGCGCGTGCGCCAGGCGGCCCAGGGCGCGGACGTCGCGTACACCTGTCCAGACCACCAGCATGTCTTCTCGAAGGACAGCGGCGAATGCCCACGATGCGGGCGGCGCCTCATGCCCTTCAAGGTCATGTATACCTGTCCCGATCCCAAACATTGCGGTGTCATTCGGGCGTCCGCCGGGAACTGCCCGGACTGTGGGCGCGGCCTCGCCGCCTTTCGGGGTGTCTGGCTTGACCAAAGCATGGCGGCGGAGAATCTTCCGCCATCGCCCGGCCTTGCCGAGGCAGCGGCTTTCCGCTGCCCGCTTCATCCCCTGGTGCACAGTGAAACGCCCGGCCGGTGCACAATGTGCGCCCGGGCGCTGGAAAGCACCCGATCCGAATCCCCTTCGGACGCAATAACGATTCCAGCAAACGCGGAGTATACCTGTCCCATGCAAGAGTGCCGGCAGTTCTCCGACAAGCCCGGCGAGTGCCCCGTCTGTGGAATGCGTCTCAAGCCGATCAGGCAGGTAGCCTGGGCAAAGGAGATGCGCGACCGCCAGCCGCCCGGAGATCGCCCAGGATACGTCTGCCCGATGCACGCGGAGCAGGTCAAATCGAGCGAGCCTGGAACCTGTTCGATCTGCGGCATGCAACTGGTCCACGCGGCGAGTTACCCGTGGCCCAGACAAGCCCCGGAACACGTCGCCGCGCAAGTGGACTACCTCACCGAGCATTACCTCGAACTGCAATCGTTGCTCGCCTCGGACCGCACCACGGACGTTGCCCGCCAGGCTTTGGCGCTGGTCTCGGCGAGCGACGAACTTGCAAGGCACATCGAGGGTTCGGGCGTCACCGAAGCCCAGAGACTCCGGTCGGCGACTGAGCAAGTGCGGACGGCAGCGCTGAAGATCAGAGGTGAGGATCTGGAACAGGATCGGATCACGCTCGTGGAGCTTAGCGCCGCGTTCAGTGCCCTGATTGACGTCGCGCGACCGAGCCGCGATCGCTGGCCCAAGCTCTTCATCTACCATTGTCCGATGAGCAAAGGCGATTGGATTCAGTCCGGCCAGGAGAAGCGAAACCCCTACTACGGCTTCAAGATGCTCACCTGCGGCGAACTGAAGGATGTGAAGTAAGGTCGAAGGTCGAAGGTCGAGGGTTGAGGGTTGAGAATGGCGAAGATTGAGCGGTTTGAAGAGATCGAGGCGTGGCAGGATGCGAGACTCCTGGTTAAGGGCATCTATGAGGTCACGGATGGAGGGCGGTTCGCGCGGGATTTTGGTTTGCGGGACCAGATTCGGCGCGCGTCGATTTCTACCATGTCCAATATCGCCGAGGGATTTGAGCGGGGAAGCGATAAGGACTTCATTCGGTTTCTTTATATGGCGAAGGCATCGGCTGGTGAGGTTCGGTCGCAACTCTACGTCGCTTTGGATTTAGGGTATGTGGACCAGCAAAAGACCGACGAAATCGGTTCCCTTGTGCAGACAGTCTCGCGGCGTATATCGGGCTTTTTCAGGTATCTGAAATCGACTGTTCGGGCGGCCCGCAAGACGTCGGTCAATTGACAAGAAAGGCGGACGGTCACCCCTAAGATTTTCGACCGTCGACCGTCGACCGTCGACCGTCGACCTTCGACCTTCGACCGTCGACCTTTTGACTTTTGACTTTCGACCTTGGACCTTAGACTCGGATTTCCCCCATGATCGCCAAGATCATCGAATACTGCTGTCGGAACCGGCTGCTGGTTCTGATTCTCACGTCGTTTATCGTTCTCGGCGGCATCTGGACCATCTACAACATCCGTCTCGACGCCATCCCCGATCTTTCCGACGTGCAGGTCATCGTTTTCACGGAGTATCCCGGCCAGGCGCCGCAGGTCGTCGAGGACCAGGTCACGTACCCGCTCACGACCTCCATGCTCGCCGTGCCGTACGCGAAAGTCGTCCGCGGATATTCCATGTTCGGCTACTCGTTCGTCTACATCATTTTTGAGGACGGTACGGATATCTACTGGGCTCGTTCCCGCGTTTTGGAGTATCTCAACTATGTATCCAGCCGACTGCCTCGGGGAGTAACACCCCAACTTGGCCCGGACGCGACCGGAGTCGGCTGGGTGTACGAATACTCGCTGCGCAACGGGTACTACTGCCCCGATCATCCGGACGGGATGTACCGCCACCCGGACGCATCCGGTAAGTGGTACGCCTCGATCGAGGATGCCCCCGAGCTGATGCGCGACAAACTCGAGCGCGTCCGTATGTTCGAGCACGGCGGCAGGTGCCCATGGGACGGCAAAACGGCTCTCGTCCTCGCCGAGTACGATCTTTCCGAACTGCGAAGCTTGCAGGACTGGTATTTACACTACGAACTCACGGCCCTGGAAGGCGTTTCCGAAGTCGCCGCCGTCGGCGGCTTCGTCCGGCAGTATCAGGTGGTGGTCGATCCGGACAGGCTGCTGGCCTACAACATTCCGCTAAATCAGATCAAGATGGCCATCCGAGCGTCCAACAACGACGTAGGCGGTCGCGTCCTGGAGATGTCCGAGACCGAATACATGGTGCGCGGGCGCGGATATCTGGCTGCGCTGACACCGGAACAAATCCATGATGCTAAACAAGTGGGCACTCCGATC
>Ga0326597_10004329_pt1 | contig 20001 bp, 15 predicted proteins | sample RVTome_12_FD_203789 | JGI IMG/M metagenome (GOLD analysis project Ga0326597, IMG submission 203789) | Soil microbial communities from uranium-contaminated site in the Upper Colorado River Basin, Wyoming, United States - RVT100D185 | ecosystem: Environmental > Terrestrial > Soil > Contaminated >...
GCGACGGGCTTCATCGTCGTGATGTCGTGCGCGAGTTGCTCGATCATCGCTTTGGGCGCGCCGGTGATGTCGGCGACGGTGTCAAGGTCGTAATCTTTCAAGTGCGTCTGATAGAGTGTCCAGAGGGAGGCGACTTCGACCTCTTTGCCGTCGACCAGTTTAATCTTGAACGTCCCGACCAAAGTCGGGTCGATGCCTTTCTTGGCGATCGTCTCTCCTATGTCGTCGCGGGTGATGGCCGCCGGGCCGTTTTTCTTCGTGTCCCACACCACGAAATCGCCGAGCTGCGCGTGCTGTTCCGCCGTCAATCCCTGGATCTTCATCGACGGTCCGTCGGCGGCGATGGCGGTTTTATAATTCGCGAAAACTTCTTGCGCGCGCAGCCGTTTTAAATTGTCGGTGCGCACCAGCAGCGGGAAATCGGTGAAGCGCTTGACGAAGGCTTCGTCGTACCACTTTTTATCGATCAACAGTTTGGTGATGCCGAGCCACAGCGCGGCGTCGGTTGTCGGACGAATCGGAATCCAGTAATCCGCTTTGGTCGAGGGCGGGCCGTACTCCGGCGCGATGACCACAATCTTGGCGCCCCGCTCCATGCACTCGATGAACCAGTGGGAATCGGTGAGCTTGTTCTCGACTAGATTTTTCCCATCCATGATGATGAGCTTGGAAAAGCGCAGGTCGTTAAAGTCACAGTCGGACGCCTGCAGGCCGTGGACCCAAGGGTGCCCCGGCGCCTGGTCGCCATGCCATGTGTAGTTCGAGAAATTGCGCCCGGCGCGCGCTTTATCCGGGCCGACCCCGCGGATTTTCGCGTCGAGCAATGCGAGGGAATTGTTGAGTCGGTACATGCCGTACTTGCCGATGACGCCGAGCAACCCCATGCCGCCGCGCATTTTCACGGCGCGTGTGCCGGCGCCGCCCATCTCCTCAACCATCTCGGGTTGGTACCCTTGAGCGAGCAGAAGTTTTTTTCCTGCCTCGCCGCTATAGCGTGTGCTGATAGCGACGAGCGCCTTGGCGATGGCGTCGAAGGCGTCCTGCCAAGAAATCTGCACGAACTCGTCCTGGCCGCGGGCGTCGAACATGAACCGGGTCTTGTTCTCAGGCGTCAGCTCGGGATAGCCAGCATCGGCCCAGGCCTTCCAGCCTTTGCGCACGATCGGATGGCGTAGACGATAGGGCCCATAGAGGACGCGGTGGAAAGTGTAGCCCTTGGCGCATTGGCGCGGGTTCCAGTTGGCCGTCGCCTTGTTGCCGTAAAGATCGGCGTAGTTTTGATAGTCGTAAGTGGCGCCGAGACGAGTGACGATGCCGTTGCGCACGTAGGCGCGCACCCGACAGGCGTGGGTATCGTTGGGGGAGCAGACCCAGTCGAAAGCTCGGTCGTACTTATACTGGTCCCGATAAATTTTCTCCCAGTTCCGGTTGACCGAGCCGGCGAGCGGATTTTCGCCGGGGCTGGCGGCGGCCAGCAAATTCAGTGGCAGTGCGCCGCTTAACGCGGCGGTGCCGCTGCCGGCGCCGAGCCAACGAAGAAAGTCGCGGCGACTCAGGTTCAAAGCTTCTTTTGTGGTTTCGTCAGCCATCGTCATATCTCCTCACTCGTCGTTCAAATCGTTCCATCCGTTCCAATCGTTCCAACCCCCGCCTCTTTCCTCCCCGCGTCGCGGGGGAGGATGAAGGAGGGGGGTTGAACGGCTTGAACGATTGGAACGTTTGGAACGGTATTCATTTTCCGATCTTCAGCTCCTGCCAAATCGTCACCGACTTTTTGCCATCGCGATCCCCCGCGCTGCCGTTCCACACGGCGAAGCCGACGGGCACCGTGGAGCCCGGTTGCAGCGCGACCGCCCCCTGGCCCGTCGGTTTTAGCGACCGGCGAAACATCACGCGATAGGACCCTTCATTATAGACCCCTTTCGCATCGACTTTTTGGTCGATCCGAGGACGACCCGACAGGGTGCCGAAACCTTGCGCGGTCAAATCTTCAGCGGGGCTCTTTCGCTGCGGGTCGGAAACAATGTTGCCCGCGCCCCAACCCGTGACAAACGTCTTATCGGACTCAAGAGTGAGGGCGCTGCGCAGCGGCTGCTCCAACGGCGAGCGCGTTAGATTGGGATAGGAATCGATGCCGATGTTGGGATAGAGCTTATCCAACTCTTGAAACGCCGGCTCCAGGTCGGCTTGGCGCTCGGATTTCCACATCCAGATGTTTACCGGTTGACCCTTCGCTCCCATGGCGAAAAACGGCGGGTTCCGCGTCAGCGCAAGCTCAATTGCGGAAGCATCACGAAAATCCTGCGGCCGGATCGCGGTGTGGTCATTGGTGTCGTCCTGCCAAACCATCAGGATGGCTATTTCCTTGCCGTCGTGGACGGCGCGCACGGTGATTTCCTCAGGGCGGTTGCTTCTCCACCAGAGCGGCATCATGTGGAGATTTACAGGAACAGCGAGGCGCCAGGCTCCGGAATCCGGGTGATCCGGAAGAGCTTTGACTCGCGGGGCCTGAATGGTGAACTTCTTCATCTCGGCGCGCGCGCGCTGCCCATCACTCGACAACGATCGCACGTAATGAACCAAATGCCAGGCGTCGTCGCCCCAAGCCCAATCGCTCATCGGCATCGGACTTCCCGGAATGCCGGCGACGATATGGCGGTAGAGTGAAACGGGATCGGGGCTTCCCTTGAACACGCCGGCAGTCAGGTCGCGCGGTCTCGTGGGGTAACCTTCTTCGTCGATTTGTTTTTCCCCGCCGTCGCCTCGACCGCTGGCTCCGTGGCATGAGGCGCAAGCATCTTTATAAAGTTCCAACGCGCGCGTTTTGGCCGCGGCATCAAAAGGCAGGGCCTTTGGCGGTTGGATCACACCTTGACCGCCGCTGCCGTCGGGATTTGGGTTTTTCTGCGGCTTTATCTCCAGCGGTTTTTCGGCGAGGGATTTGACGTAGGAAACCAAAGCCCAGCGCTGCTCCGCCGGTAAATGCCCCCAGGAGGGCATGGCTGAACCCGGCATGCCGCGCGTGATCGTATCGAACAAATCCTGGTCCGTCGGCACTCGCTCCCAAGTGGAGACCAGCCGATATCTCGCGGCTACAAAGTCGCGCGGCTTGGGATAGAGGAGATAAGCTGCTTCCCCGTCTCCGCGGCCCCCCACGCCGTGACAGGCGCTGCATTGCTGGCTGTAAATTTGTTTGCCGAGCGTTAGCAACCGAGCGGATCCCGCTGGAGGCTTGGTGTCGGCGGACCTGAGAGCCGCCGCGCAGCTGAGAACAACGATCGCCGCGAGCGCCGATGAAAAGGCAAATTTCATCTCTTGTCTCCTTCTCGAACCCTCGAAGGGGTCATAATTTATAAGTGTGATGCCCCAACCGTACCGCGATCCGGTTTCTTAAAATTGAATCTAATGTCTGGTGTTTCATCGGTATCCAATGGATTAAACCTTATTCTCGCATGGGTATGTCTAGCCAGGTTCGCCACCGTCGTGCGCTCCATCAATGCGGCGATGGTTTGCCGTACTCGTTTCCAATGGATATGCATCGGGCAGGGAGCCGCCTCGGCGCAGCGATCGCTCCAAAAAACACAGCGGTCAAATGTGTCGCTTCCCTCCACCGCCAGTAAAATATCTTTAACGTTGATCGCTTTTGAACGGCGGGCGAGGGCGTAACCACGAACGGCGCCGCGGGAAGAGGCGACGATGTTCGCCCGTTTGAGCTTTTGAAAAATCTTCGCAAGAAAATTTTGCGGAACCCCTCCCGTGACTGCGATGTCGCGCAACTGCATCGTCGTACCAAAGGGATTTTTCGCCAGCACAACCAATCCCTCAATGGCGTATCGACTTTCCTTGCCGAGTTTCATGGTGACCGGATAGAGTCAACGGATGAATTAAGTCCGTTAGCGACGCGATACGCAATCGTTGTACCATCATCAATCTTGAGCTTTTTCAGAGTTTTCTTCAGTGGGCCGCGGGTGACTTTTTTGGAAATAGGAAAATCCGACCTGACGTTTCCAACTTTCGCAATAGAGCCTCTTGGTCTACCGCACGAGAACTGGGGCGTCCGGCAGCAAGTTTGTAGCGTCTCCAACCCGTGACGCATCATCGATGACGTTGTGATATGGATGGGCGCACATGGATGCAGAGCGTCATCGATGGTGCTCTGGGAAAACGATGTTTGCGATTGCGGTGACTTGGAGAGCTGAGCGGGAGGGTCGGGGAACGCGAGGACAGCCATGCTTAACCGGTTCAAATTGCGATTCGTCCTACTGGCTTTTGCCGCTGTTTCACTCATAGCGGGTCTCTGGGCTGGCGCTGCCCGGATGGGGTTGGATTTGCCAGCGCTTAACCAAGATCTTCCGTCGAACCACGGCCCCTTGATGGTCGTCGGTTTTCTCGGGACATTGATCGCTCTGGAAAGGGCGGTGGCGCTGGACCGACTCTGGCCCTATGGCGCGGCATTGCTCGCGGGCGGCAGCGTCTTGACCGTTCTTTTGGGTTTCCCGCCTGAGTTCAGCGCCGCACTGGCGCTCGTTGGAAGCTGCTTATCGATGTTGGTTTTTGTCTCCCTTTACCGCCTGGCGCCAGCGGCTCATTTTATCGTGATGATTTTAAGTGCCGTGCTTTGGGCGGTGGGTAACACGCTTTGGCTGGTGGCCCAGCCGTTCAACGTCGCTGCGCCCTGGTGGGTCGGGTTCCTCGTGCTCATGATCGCCGGGGAAAGGCTGCAGCTCTCGCGCGTCATGCAACGGCCAGCGCGAGCGTCCTGGCTTTTTAACGCGAGCGTCGCGGTCTTTCTGATCGGCCTCGCGATATCTCTACCCGCCTTCGATGTGGGCATTCGCATTGCGGGAGCCGCGCTGTTGGCGCTCGCCCTATGGCTATTCCGTTACGACATCGCTGGACGCACGGTCCGCGAGCATGGCTTGCCGCGCTATATGGCCGTCTCCCTGTTATGCGGTTATTTCTGGCTTGCCGCCGCGGGCATGCTCTGGATCACATTCGCGGATGATTTCGTCGCCGGGCCGAAGTATGACGCGATGTTGCATGTGATTTTCTTGGGATTTGTCTTTTCGATGATCTTCGCCCATGCGCCGGTGATTTTTCCGTCGGTCACCGGATTTGCGCTGCCGTTCCGCCGGAGTTTTTATCTTCATCTCGCGCTGCTGCACGGATCGCTGCTGCTCAGGTTCGGCGGCGATCTGGTGTCGTCAACGGCGGTTCAGCAATGGGGCGGAGTTGGAAACATCGCGGCGGTGCTTCTGTTTCTGTTCAACAACATCCGCTCAGTGGCGACGGCACGATCGCAGCAATGACTTGCATCTCCGCATTACGACATCTTGGAATGGCAACCGTTCCTTTTCCCGGGGACGAAAAATCACGGACTGAGATCTTCGGCACAAGGATCGCATTGTTCAAGGGGAATCGTCTTGCCAAGTGAAATTCATTCCGGATTCCGCAGTTGAAAGTTAATGCACGGAGCGAGGCGCGAGCCTTCCGTAGCGAAGGCGATGGAGTCATGCCTCTAAGGGGGTTGAGACCACCAGTGCTTTGAGTGGTATCCGTAACCTGCTTGCGACAAATTGCCAAGCACCAAGAAGGACTTTGATCCAGCGGATCTGGGTGCCTTCGCTACTCCAGTCTCACACCTCGCTCAGTAGAGATCGTGACTTCAACTACGGAATCCGGGTTCATTTGTCTGGAACTCGTGGCATCTGCATGCTAAAGAATAAATTTTGTTCTAACCGGCGGCGACTTTGCAAGATGCCGCGTAAGATCGAGGACGATTGGACAAGGACGGAGGTTAAACATGGAACACGCTCATGCGCAGGGTGCTTGGGGGTACCATCAGTTCGAGAAGCCCACGGAAGTCTTGAGCGATGAACATCGTGTGATCGAAAGAGTGCTGGCGGCGGTGGAGAAACTGCTGGCCGCAGCGCCGGCGCCATCGTTGAGCCATTGGAAGAAAGTTCTGGATTTCATTAGTAACTTCGCCGATCAATGCCATCATCTCAAAGAAGAAAAACTTCTCTTCCCCGCGATGGAGGAGCACGGCATACCGCGAGACGGCGGGCCTATTGGCGTGATGTTGATGGAGCATGAAGAGGGGCGGAGTCACGTGCGCGCCATGAGAGCCGCAGTCGAAGGTTTGGAGCGGGGCGAGACCGGCGGCGTGGAATCTTTGTTGAATCATGCGCGGGGCTATCTCCGTCTTTTGAAGGAGCATATCCAGAAAGAGGACGAGATTTTGTTCAGGATCGCGGACGATTGCATTCCCGAAGGGGAACAAACGGCGCTGCTCAAATCCTTCGAGGAGCATGAAATGCGCGAGATGGGCGCCGGCGTTCACGAAAAATATCTCGCCATTGCCCAAGATCTCGAAGCGGCGCTCAACAATAAGTAATGAGTCATGGGTGCTGAGAAATGAGTACGGAGTAAGAAAAACCTCCAGCCTGGGCACTCAGTACTTTATCTTGAAAGGATCTTTTTGAAGCTCGGCATTGCTCTACCACACTTCGGGCCTTATGCCAGTCCGCAGGCGATCGTTACGGTTGCCCGGAAGAGTGAGTCTTTGGGGTTTTCCTCGCTTTGGGTTCTCGATCGCCTACTCTGGCCCGTGGCGCCGGCGTCGAAATATCCGGGCAATCCCCGCGGGGAGATGCCCGGCCCCATGCGCAATACTTACGATCCGCTGACGGTACTGAGCTTCGCTGCCGCGCATACGGAAAAAATCTTGCTGGGGACGAGTGTGCTGGTCGCCGGTTACCGCAGCCCAGCGGTGACCGCCAAGATGATCGCAACTCTGGATGTGCTTTGCGGCGGCCGGGTGATCGTCGGCCTTGGCGCCGGCTGGAGCGCGGATGAATTTGTCGCGGTGGGCCGCGGGATCGAGGAACGCAATCAACAGGCCGATGAATTCATCGAGCTTCTTAGAGAGCTCTGGAAAGCGAAAGAGGTCCAATTTGACGGCAAATATTACCGCGTGCCCCGCTCGGTTTTGCTGCCGAAGCCCGTCCAGAGGCCTGGGCCGCCGATTTGGATAGGCGGCAACTCGGACCGGGCGCTAAGGCGCGTCGCGGCCTACGGCGACGGCTGGCATCCGACCAGCCGCATGGCGATTGCGGAGATGACGAAAAAATTCGCTTTCGTGTCGCAGCTCGCTCAAGAGCAAGGGCGGGATAGCAAAAAAATCGATCTTACGCTGCGCTGGAATGCGTTTCCGAACTTGCGCGATCCCGCCAACCGTTTGGCCGTGCGGCAGAGACTTCTTGAATACCGCGAGGCCGGCGTAAAGCACATCTGTATCGACCTTAATATTCCCAGTCCGATCTCGATTGAATCGATGATCGAGACGATGGAACGGCTCATGGGAGAGATCGTGCCGACGCTTTGATTGAAAGAACCGCTGTCGCGCCGATTCGCTATAGAACCGCAATGCCTTCGATCTCGACCATGGCCCCATCCTCATAGAGACTTTTGACTTCGACCAGGGTCATCGCCGGGAAATGTTTGCCCATATGTTTTTGGTAGGCTCGCCCCGCTTCTTTCATGCCGGCGAGATAGGCTGCTTTGTCCGTGACAAAGATGTTGAGCTTGACGATGTTCTCCGCCGTTCCACCACCGTCGCGAACCACGGCTAAGAGATTCTCCAGCGCCTTGTCGAATTGGGCAACGATGTCGCTTCCTCCGACCAGCCGGCCTTCCTGATCCCATGCCACCTGGCCACCGAGAAATAGCAGCGCCGACGCGCCCGAGGTCTTCACGCCGTGAGTGTAGCCCCTGGGCTTGGCCAGTGAGAGGGGATTTATCAGTTTCGTTTCCATGGACTGCCTCCTGTTTGGTCCAGACGCCCGGTGGCTGTGACCCCGGCCACTGAAACGGCTATTCCCCGATAAAATCGAAACGGAGGTGTTCCAGACAGGCGCGAGCAGAGACCTTTCCCTTTTGCTCGGGCTCGGGGCCGGGCGAAGCGCGAACTCCGGCGCCAATGGCTACCGTTCGATCATTTCAGCGGCGGCCTGGTAGGTCGAGAATTTCTTCCACACGTTAGGCGAGCTGTAGCCGTTGCGGATGCGGTCGATGCGCTCCGGACGGCTAAAAAAATCGCGGTTGGCCGACGCCGAAATCTCCGCCAGCTCTTGTCTCGACAGATGGCGCGTGGGCATGACCGTGTGAATCGCGTCCCAATTTTCCAGATCGAGAGTTTCGATCCGCGCGTCGCGCAAAGCCTGGCGCCAGATCGGCGAGCCCGGCATCGGCGTCAAAAGCATCAGCACGGCGCAATCCGGATCGATCTGGTCGACCACGCGGTAGCGGTGTTTGATCTTCTCCGCGTCGTCTTCCCAGAAACCGTTCATATAGGTGCCCACGGTGGCGATGTCATGGTTCCGCAACAGCTGGACCAGACCTTTCAAATCGTCGATGGTGTAGCGCTCGTCGCTCTTATGAATATGAGCGAGCTCCTCGTCCGTGCCCGCTTCGATGCCGAAAAGCACCTGGTAGCAACCGGCCCGGCGCATGCGTGGAATCAGATCGGCGTCGCGCATGAGGTTGCGCGCCCGGCCCATAAAAAACCACTCGATGTCGAGATCCCTTTTCTCCAGCTCGTCCAGCAGGTCGAGCATCTTTTGCCGATCTGAATTGAAATCATCGTCCAAGAAGTTGAGCGCCTTGACGCCGTAGGTCTTGTTCAACAGCTCCAGCTCATCGGCGACGAGCTTTCCCGAGCGGGTGCGATGCAGAAAAAAGTCACCGCTGCGGCGCGGATCGATCAAGCCCCACTCGTAACAAAAGCTGCAAGCGCCTTCGCAGCCGCGGCTGGTGACCGCCTCGTTATAGTGTTCGATCCGCGAAAAGCCGATGTACCGGCTCATCGGAAAGAGGTCGTAGGCCGGCATGGGCAGATCGCAGAGATTTTGTATCAGCGGGCGCGGGGACGTGAGCTGAACTTCGTCGTTGTCGCGGTACGCCAATCCCTGAATCTCCCGGAGCGAGGGCGCATCCTTCTTTAATTCCTCCAGCAGTTCCACCAGCGTCCATTCCGCTTCGCCGATGAGGAGATAATCGAGCTGCGGCGCCAATCCTATGATCTCTTTCGGAATCGCCGACACTCCCAACCCGCCGAGAATCGTGATGAGGCGGGGAAAGGCTTCCTTCAACGCGTTCATCGCTTCGAGATTAAAAACCACCGGGCTCGCGCCGCCGTCGGTGACCAGACGAGTACCGAGAAAAACCGCGTCGGGGCCCAAGGCGCGAATGCGTTCCAACATCTCCTCCTGATTTAATTCCAGGGCACGGCAATCGAGGACGTCAACGTCCGCGGCGTTGCGCTCGCGCACAAAAGCTGCCAGGTGCGCATGCAGGGGATTGCAGGCTATATGCTTCTGCCCCCAGCGGACCCAATTGCGCATCGGCGGCGTAAGAAAAAGTAATTTCATCGTTCACCTCGGTTTAGGATCAGTCACGTTACATGATTCTGCTGAAAAACCCTATGAATGCTTCGACGAGGCTCAGCATGAACGGAAAATCTCCAATAATTACACCGGCTCCTCCGTTCGTCCTGAGGTTCTCGAAGGATGAACGGGGGTTTTTCAGCAGAATCCTACATTACTGGTGTTGTGATGATTATTGCAGCAGATTATGTGCCAGTTCTCACCGGCGGGTGTGCTGAGAACGTAAAAGCGCAGTCGGGCGGCGAAATTCTTGTCAGAAGCAGGAGAGTGACGCCGGAGAATTACTATTCAAGGTATTGAAAGTTAAGACGTAAATTTTATTTCAGACTGGAGCGAGAGGTTTCGCTATTTAGCAAGCGGGCTCGCTGTTGACTAGCGATTTCGGTAGCACTGGCGCTAGTCGTCTTACTACTTCTGCGAATGCCCCGACGATTCCTTCCTAAAGCTGATAAGATCCTTGGCGATTACTCTAATGGATGGCTCCGATTTACGGTGGCATCGACATTGCCTAGTATTCGGTTAAGAGTTTGTTTGGACGAGGCAGGTCTCGCCGCGAGCGCTCACGGCGAAACGATTTTTACTGATGCCAATTCACTAACGTGCCTATTATCATTGGGGAAAAGAATGAAACCGAGTAGCGAGTCTGTGCCTTTCCCAGGTATCGCCACGACCGCCGATGGCTCAGAGGCGGTGGTGTGGGTGGAAACTCGTATCACGCAGGGTGCTTGCGCTTACCCGATCACGCCTTCGACCAACATGGGCGGCGGTTATCAATTGGCCGTTGCCAATGGCCAGCGCAATCTTTGGGGCGAACCGCTGGCTTTCCTCGAACTAGAATCCGAGCATAGCTCCGCCAGCACCTGCGAAGGTTTTGCTCTGGCGGGCGGGCGCGTGGCAAATTTCACATCGGGGCAGGGCCTGATTCTGATGAAGGAAGTCCTCTACGTGATCGCCGGCAAGCGGCTGCCTGTGGTGTTTCATATCGGCGCCCGCGCCCTCACGTCTCAGGGGCTCAACATTCACGCGGGGCACGACGATGTCATGGGCGTCGCTGACTGCGGTTGGGGGATGTTGTTCGCGCGCAACGTTCAGGAGACCGCCGATCTGGCGCTGATCTCGCGCCGCGTCGCGGAGGAGTCCGAGACCCCGTTCTTCAACATTCAGGACGGGTTTCTCACGACGCATACCATCGAGAGCCTGGGGCTACCCGAACCGGCGTTGATGAAACAGTTCGTCGGCGATCCCAACGGCGAGCACCGGCTGCGCAATCTCATGGATCCGGCGCATCCGATCATGAGCGGCGTGGTGCAAAACCAGGACAGTTACATGAAGGGCAAGATCGCCCAGCGCTATTTCTACGACCGGATTCCTGCGATCATGAAGCGGGTGATGGATGAGTTTTATTCTCTGACCGGCAGGCGCTACGGCATGATCAACGGCTACGAGCTGGGCGACGCCGAATACGCGATCGTCGGCCTGGGGAGCTTGATCGAGACCGCGACCGCGACGGTGAAATACCTGCGGCGTCAGGAAGGGATCAAAGTCGGGACCCTGCACATCACCAGTTTCCGGCCGTTCCCCGGACCGGAAATCGTCAATGCGCTCAAGCGTGTCAAAGCTGTTGCCGTCGTCGAGCGCATGGACAATCCAACCGCGCAATCGAACCCTCTGACCGCGGAGATCAAGGCGGCCTTCGCCGACGCTATGTCGGGGGTGCAGGGATATCCGGCCCTCGATCATATTCCCGCGATTTACTCCGGGTCCGCGGGACTGGGCAGCCGCGACGTTCGCCCGGGGGATTTCGTGGCGGTCATCAATCACATGCGCACGCGGAAAGAGCAACGGTTCTTTGTCTTGGGCATTCAGCACCCCCTGGCCATCGCCGCCGAGCAGGAGCCCGATGTGCGCCCCAAAGGGGCTTTCTCGATGCGCGGTCATTCCGTCGGCGGCTACGGATCTGTGACGACCAATAAAGTGATCGCCACGATTGTCGGAGACCTGTTCGGCCTCCAAGTCCAAGCCTATCCGATGTACGGCTCGGAGAAGAAAGGCCTGCCGACGACTTACTTTCTGACGGTGGCCGAAGAGCCTATCGGCGCCCACGCGGAGTTGAAGCACGTCGATTTCGTGCCGCTCAACAACGTCAACGCTTTCAATCTCGGCAACCCGCTCGCGGGGTTGGTTCTCGGCGGCACGGTCTTCGTGCAGCATCAGAGCCGGGATCCGGAACAGGTGTGGAAATCGATTCCGGCCAATGCCAAGCAGTTCATCCGCGATAACCGGATCCGCGTGTTGGCGTTGGACTCGGTCAAGGTCGCCCAGGAAGTGTCGAGCCACCCGCAACTGGCCCAGCGCATGCAAGGCATCGTGTTGCTGGGGGTGTTCCTGCGGGTGGCGCCCTTCGTTACCGAACGGGGCCTGAGCGACGAGGAGGTATACGCCGCCATAGAAAAGTCCTTGCGCAAGTTTTTCGGCAAACGCGGCGAGGAAGTGGTCATGGAAAACATGCGGGCCGTCAAGCGCGGCCGCAGCGAAGTCATCGAGATTCTGCCGGAGATCATGACCGCCGCGGCGTAGGAATAAAAGTCTGTGGAAGAGCAAACCGTACGCGATTGGATGCACCCGGGTGTGATCACCTGCCGACCGGACACACCGGTCGATCAGGTGGCCATCACGATGGACGAGAAGGATATCAGCGCCCTCGTGGTCGTCGATGAAGCGGACAACGCCATCGGCGTGATTTCGCGCACCGATCTCGTCAATGCGCGCTTCATACAGCCTTATCTCAAGCATTGGCGCGGCATGAGCGCCGACCATCTCATGAGCAAGCCGGTGATCAGCGTGAGTCCCGATACGCGGATCAAAGAAGCCGTGGCCGTGCTGCAGGAGCGGCGGATTCATCGGCTCGTGGTTGTCGAGCAGCATGCGGGGCGCGTGCGCCCCATCGGCATTCTCTCGGTCACCGATCTCGCCAGGCATATGGGCGAGTAGAAACGAGGACCCCAATTGGCTACACAAGAACCCTTTTTTAATCCGCTCGATGCCGAAGTCCAAGAAGATGAGGGGGCTCCCGGTATCAAACGTCCGGGAACGGCGATGGAGACCCACGACGCGACCTTCGCGGACTCGAATCTCATCGAGCTCGATCTCGACCGCTACGTGGACGACTTCAACCGCCGCGTGATCGGCGCCTACCAGGAAGGCGAGGGATCGGCGGTGCTGCCCGCCGATCTTGGCGTGGCACGTAGCTTGATCCCGCCGGGGACCGCTGGTTTGAGAGATTTCAGTTACATCGCGCCGGAGATTCCCGAGTTCGATCTCACCAAGTGCGTCGGCTGCATGTCCTGCGTGACCGAGTGCCCGGACACGGCGATTCTCGGCAAGGCGATCCCGGCATCCCAGGTGGAACGGTCACTCGCGGAGATCGCTGACCCGGACGAGCGGAAGTGGGTGGCGTCGCACTGGGCCCGTACCCGCAAGTATTACGATGTTCCCGAAAAAAAGGGCGAGGAAGGGGCGCTCTTCGGGATTTTCATCGATCCGACCAAATGCAAGGGGTGCGCCGAGTGCGTGCAAGTCTGCGACGACTTGGATTATCACGCGCTCAAGATGGCGGTGAAAGACGAAAAAACTCTGCCGCGCTACCGCTCGTCGTTCAATCAGTTCCGCAAGATCGGGCCGACGCCTGAAAAATATATCAACGAGCGCGCGCTAGCGGATTTCATGTTGGCGGAGGAAACCTCGCTGCTTTACGTCGGCGGCGCGGGCTCATGCATGGGCTGCGGCGAGGCCACCGCGATCCGCATGATGCTGGCGGCCACCGGGTTCGTTCACAAACCGGAAAACATCGGCATCGTCGCTTCCACGGGCTGCAACACTGTGTACGGCTCGACTTACCCCTACAACCCGTATCTGGTTCCGTGGACGAACTCGTTGTTCGAAAACGGTCCCGCGGCGGCGATGGGCGTGCGCGCGCGTTGGGATCAAATGGGCTGGCAGAAAAAGCGGCTCTGGGTGATCGGCGGCGACGGCGCCATGTACGACATCGGGTTTCAAAGCTTGAGTCGCTTGTTGGCGAGCGGCATGGATATCAAAGTGCTGGTGCTCGACACCCAAGTCTATTCGAACACCGGCGGACAGGCGTCGACCGCCTCCTTTGGCGGACAAGACGCGAAAATGGCCGCCGTTGGCCAGGAGCTTCAAGGCAAGCGGGAACACCGCAAGGAATTATCTCAGATCTGTTTCATGCATCCCGATGTCTATGTTGCGCAGACCACGGCGTCGCACATCAACCATTTTTACAGAGCGGTCATGGAGGCGAACGAATATCCGGGGCCGGCGGTGATCAACGTTTACACTACCTGCCAGCCCGAACATGGAGTGCTCGACAGCATGTCCGCCCAGCAAGCAAAACTAGCCGTCGAGTCGCGCGCTTTTCCACTGTTCATCTACGACCCGCGCAAGGGAGAAAAGCTCCGCGAACGGCTGAGTCTTGTCGGCAATCCCGCACAGAAAGAAGACTGGTGGACGCCGCCCAAGAGCGAAAAAACGCTGACCTTCATCGACTTCGCGCGCACCGAAGGGCGGTTCGCCAAGCAATTCGATAAGGACGGCAATCCAACGCTGACGATATTGCAAACCCAAGAAGAAAGGCTGCGGAACTGGCGATTGCTACAGGAACTCGCCGGCGTGCGCTAGCTCGGATTATTCATTGTCGAGAGAGGCCGAGGAATAAACCCTTCCGGGAGAAGGCTCAGCCTGAGGCTGATCCGCCTCTGGCGGAAATGGGGCCTGTGCCTTGAAGTGGATTGCGAACCGCTCGTCTTGAGCAAACGGCTATGGAAACAAGTAACAGCATGACCAAGCTCCAACAAGGCAACGCAACTGAACGTCCGGGTACCTTCGCCTCTCCGGGCTCACCCTCAGTATACCGTCTGTCTTCGTTTTTCCTCGGATCATGAATAATTCAGGCTGGGAACGTGTCGTAGAAGAGGCGTAAGATTTCCTGCAAAACTTAGAAGGGCGCGTATTCTCCTGTTTTTTTGTTAAATCTGCTTCGCGATAGTTTTTTTACCCCCGAGTTCTTAATAGCGAAATCCGGGGACTTCAATTTGATTAGCCTTCTCAGTCGCGATTAAATACCAAGCGACTCCTTTACCGATCTCCGTGGTGCAGGGGCATTGATCGGGGAAGCGTTCGCACTCGATATCGGGTGCCTGCGCGGGATTAGCTTCGCCCTGTTCCTTTTTCATTCGCAATCTAACTTTCTGGGCGACCAACAGCCAGACGGCGACGGTGGCCAGGGTGACCCAGCCGATCCAATTCGTATCGAGCGGCATGGGAAGCACGCCGTTGAGCGCCGTTTGTTTGAGCCAGAAAAGAATAGCGACGGCGCCGATCGCTTCGGCGACTCTAGTGGCGACGCCGTCGACGACGATCTTGACCGTGGAACGTTCCGTCGGCTCGACGGGAATAAATGCCTCCTCCCAGATCGAGCGATGCATGGACGAGTGCAGTCCTCCCAATGGACGCCGATCTATCGAGCATCGGAACGTCCCCGCTTATCCCCAGGGACCTGAGAACGGTTCGCCAAGGTAAGCGTTGTCATCGCTCTCCAATGTTTCCGGCCAATCGGCGAGCTTGTGCGGTTTGCGCAATTCTTTCGGCTTTGGCTTGCCGTCCCAGCCGATCTGTTCCATGGCGTAATAAAGCTGAATCGTGTGGTTGTCGGGATCGCGGACGGTGGCGGCGTAATCGATGCCGGGATGGAGATCGGCGGGGATCGTTTCCGTGACTTCCACTTGATGTTCGCGCAGGAACTTCACCGCATCGCGAAGCTGGCGATAGTTGGCCAACTGAAGGCCGAAGGCAGCGCATTTGGAGTGGGAGCTCAATCCAAGGGCATTGCGCAGGTCGAGCGGAAACAACGCGACCGCGTGGTGCTCGGTGTTGCAGCGCAAAAACAGGCAGCGCCGGCCGCGCCAGAGCACTTCCTCGGTCAAAGTAAATCCCAGGGCGTCCCGATAGAATCTCCAGGCCGCGTCGAGATTCTCGACGAAAAGATAAACCGGGCCGAGGCGGACGATCTTGAAAGGGCGGGGCAGCAAAACGCCGTCCACGTCGTAGGTGGCGGGAAGTTTGTCGATATGGCGGTAACCGGAAAGAATATCGATCCCCTTCGCTTGGGCCTGTTGCACCTCGTCATACTCCGCGATCTGCGGCAGCTCGGGTGGTTTGTCAAAGCCGCGGTCGTACATCGCTCTTGGTTTGCTGTGGCCGTTCCAGCCGATCTGCTCGATGCCGTAGTAAAGCTCGTTCTGGTGGCCGTCGGGATCGAATAGGTAGGTGTGCCAGTTGGAGCCGGGCATGTCGCGGCCGGACCGTTGCTGTTTGATGCCGGTTTTGTCGAACCACTTGATGGCTTCAGCGACCTCGCGCAAGCTTCCGACCTGCCAGGTGATCTGATTGACGGTGATGCCGGGCTTTTCACTCCGGCCCAAGGCATCGCGCACGCGCTTGGGGAACAGAACCATCGCGTGGTGGTCGTTGCCGTAGCGGGTGAAATAACCGTTGGGATCGCCGAGGCCGGCGACTTGAGCCGGATCTTTGGCGCGCCGCGAGTAATCCATGACATCGGAGATACGAAAACCGAGCAAATCGACATAGAAGCGAACCCCGTCCTCCATGTTGGACAGGTTGAAACCGAAGTGGCCCAGGCGGCGAATCTTAAAAGGCTGGTTCAGCAGCACCCCGCCGACGTTGAATGTTTCGCGAGAGCTTGGCATTGAGCGCCTCCCTGATGGAAATGGACACCGGCGTTTCAGCGGCGGCTAAGGTTCGTAAATCATCACATCCACCGGCTTGCCGCCGACGGGGAGATCGGGGCAAGCGCTCAGGGCCACCAGCAAATCCATTTCGGCGCGGATGTCCATGTAGTTGCCCGGTCGAGGCCGGACTTGGGTGTGTTCCATCTTGCCGGTGGCGCCGTCGATCTTCATATGCTGGTTTAAATTAAAAGGGCTGGGTATGTCTTCGGGAATAATGCCATAGGAGGTCAGCGCCTTGGATAAGTTTTCATAGCAGCCGTGGTCGGGTATTTCGCTGATCTGGCGCGGATAGTATTCCCCCAACCGACCCTCCTGTTTCGCCAACTGGAAGCGGTAGCCGCTGCACATGCCTTTCTGCAGGTCGTGGGTTCCTTCTTTGAAGCCATCGGCGAGAATCGTCATCATATGCTGGTTGTTCCGGCCCATGAGCTTGTGCTCGGCGGAAACGAACAGCGTCATGTTGTAAACTTTGGTGCGCGCTTGATCGAAACGCTCGCGCAAATTTTGCAGCTTGAAGAAAACAAAATCCACCGTGGTCGTGGCGGTGATGCGGATAATTTTGCCTTGTTTCATTTCCGCCGACCAACCGGTATTGTGCGGCACGTGAACTTCCACGATTGTTTTCATACGCTTAATCCTTGCGGTTCGGTTTTTTTATCGTTCACTTGACGGTTAGCATAACCGGCGCGGCAAGGGCAATCCGAGCGGCCACGGGGTAGTGGTTCATTGAAAATCGGCGCTCCCTTGTGAGGCCAAGAAAGATTCCTCGGCTTTGCCTCGGAATGACACGCAGGTGATTTGTCATCCCGAACCCTTCAACCGTGCTCAGGGTAAACTCCGCGAGGGATCTCGCCCAAACCGAACCACTACCCGCTATGGACCCCTCAGGGAAAAGTGATCAGGTCGCAAGAGGTGTCGATTTCTTGTGCTACTAGGGATCAATGAAGCGGCGTCTGGGAAGCCGAAGCCGGCGAGCCCTTCAGTCTGCGCCACCATGGGGTGATGATGGGCAGGACAAAGAAGAAAATCGCCACGGCGGTGATCGCGCCGGCGATCGGGCGGGTGAAGAAAATCGCCAGCGACCCCTGCGACATGATCAGGCTCTGGCGCAGCGCGTTCTCGGACAGGTCGCCGAGAACCAGCGCCAGGACGAGGGGGGCCAGCGGGTAGTCGAGCTTCTTGAAGACGTAGCCCAGCACGCCGAAGATGAGCATGTACCAGATGTCGATCATACTGTTGTGCACGGCGTACGAGCCGACGGCGCAGATGACGATGATGAGGGGGGTGAGTATGGCGAAAGGGATGCGCAAGATGGAGGCGAAAAACGGCACGAAGAGCAGGACCATGATCACGCCGATCACATTGCCCGTGTACATGCTGGCGATCAGGCCCCAGACGAAGTCCGGATTGTCGACAAAGAGCATGGGACCGGGCTGAAGACCCCAGATGATGAGTCCCCCCAGCATCACGGCCGCCGTCGGCGAGCCCGGAATCCCCAGCGTGATCATCGGCAGTATCGCGGCGACGCCCGCCGCGTGCGCCGCGGTCTCGGGCGCCACGATGCCTTCGATCTCGCCCTTGCCGAACCTCTCGGGGTGCTTCGAGAACCGCTTGGCAAAAGCATAACTCATAAACGAGGCGGGAGTGGCCCCGCCGGGCTTGAAGCCCATCCAGAAACCGATGAACGCGCCCCGCACGAATGTCCGGTAGTACCGCGGGAGGATCTTCCAGGTATCCAGCACTACCCGCATGTTCATGCCGGTCTTTGCCCCCTGGAACTGGAGCCCCTCCTCGACGCTCAGCAGTATTTCACCGATGCCGAAGAGGCCGATGACGGCAACGATAAAATCGAAACCCTTCATCAGGTCAGTGAAACCGAAGGTTAACCGGAGCTGGCCCGTGACGATATCCAGCCCCACGGTGGAGAGGATAAAGCCGATCAAGATCGAGGCCAGCGACTTGAGCGGGTTGCCGCCGCCCAATCCTACGAAGCTCGAGAATGTCAGGAACTGGATGGCGAAGAACTCCGGCGGCCCGAACTTGAGCGCAACCTCGGCCAGGAGCGGCGCGAAAAAGGTAATCAGCACGATCGAGAAAAAAGCGCCCACGAAAGAGGAGGTAAAGGCGGCCGTGAGGGCCTGCCCGCTCTGCCCCTGCTTGGCCATGGGGTAGCCGTCGAAAGTCGTCGCCACGGACCATGGCTCGCCGGGAATGTTGAAAAGGATCGAGGTTATCGCGCCCCCAAATAAAGCCCCCCAATAGATAGATGTGAGCAGGATGATTGCCGAGGTCGGCGGCATGGTGAAGGTAAGCGGCAAAAGAATGGCCACGCCGTTGGCGCCGCCCAGTCCCGGCAGCACGCCGATGATGGTGCCGAGGAGGATGCCGATTACCGCGATAAATAGGTTGAACGGGGTGAAGGCGACCTGGAAGCCGAGCAGGAGATTATCGATTCCCACCTGTCAGTACCCGAGCCAGGTCTCGACCGGCCCCTTCGGCATGGGCACCAGGAACCAGGTCTCGAAAATGAGGAACGTGATGACCGGCACCGCGATGGAGAGCGCCACGACCGCCCGCCAGTCGTGGCGCCCCACCCAGCGCATGTAGAAGCCGAGATAGATACCCGCAGCGACGTAAAGGCCCAACCCCGGCCAGGGGCCCGGCGGGTCGGTCAAGACGATGAAGCCGGCCAACGGCACCAGGACCTTGAGAACCGGCAAAAACCGCTCTCGCGTGACAAACGGATGTCTCGACCCCCAGAGCAGGGCCTGCACGCATACCGCAGCACCGATCACAACCAGCAAGGCAGCGAGCCAAAACGGAAAAAAGCCGCTGCGCGGTCCTTCGATTCCCCAGCCGATGCCGAGACGGGCAGCGTCGTAGATCACGACGCCGCCCAGCAGCATCAGCAGCCCGGCAGTGACGAGGTCTGCGACGCGCATCTTACTTCTTGATCAGACCGCCCTTCTCCATCAACTCCTTGTGGAGCTTCTCGTTCGCCTCCACCCACTTCGTGTACTCGGTGCCGGTCGCGAAGGCGGCCTTGAGCGCTCCCTTGCTGATGTAGCCTTTGTACTCCGGGGTGTCCGCGATCTTGCGGAGAAAGCCGATGTACCACTCCACGGCCTCTTTGGGCATGTCGGGTGGGCCGAAAATGCCCCTCAGCATGTTGTAGGTGATATCGGCGCCTAAGGCCTCCTTGATCGTCGGGATCGCCTTCCAGTCGGCGTCCGGGATGCGCCCAGGATCGAATACCGCGAGCGGCCGCACCCGCCCCGCCTTCCAATGGCTCACGCACTCCGCCGGGTTGTTGACGGTCGAATCGACGTGCTTGCCCACCAGGTTGACACACACCTCGCCGCCGCCCTTGAACGGCACGTAGGTGAACTTCACGCCCTGCTTCTGCTCCAGGAGGACCGTGATAATCTGGTCTTCCTGCTTGGAGCCGGTGCCGGCCATCTTCATGCCGGGGCTCTTCTTCACCGCGGCGATGTACTCCTTGGCGCTCTTGTACGGCGTCTCGGAGTTGACCCAGAGGATGAAGCGGTCCAGGGCCATGCGGGCGACCGGCGTGAAGTCGCGCCAGTTGAAGGGGGTCCCCGTCGCCAGAGGAGTCGTAAACAAGTTCGACAGCGTGATGATGATCGTATGGCCGTCGCCCTTCTTTTCCTTCACGTGCAGGAACCCCTCGGCGCCGGCGCCGCCGGATTTATTGACCACGATCAACG
>Ga0326597_10004330_pt1 | contig 20000 bp, 18 predicted proteins | sample RVTome_12_FD_203789 | JGI IMG/M metagenome (GOLD analysis project Ga0326597, IMG submission 203789) | Soil microbial communities from uranium-contaminated site in the Upper Colorado River Basin, Wyoming, United States - RVT100D185 | ecosystem: Environmental > Terrestrial > Soil > Contaminated >...
GCTTCCGCCGTCCATCTTCTCGACGACGATGCGGGGAAAGCCCTCGATCTCGCGAACGTAGTAGGCCGTGACGATGTTCGGGTGAAGGCCGAGGTCCACCCACGTCTCGGCCTCGTGCATGAATCGGAATCGAGCGGTGACGTCGGCCAGCACTTCCGGCCGCGGCGACTTGATGGCGAGCTCCATCCTCCACGCACGATGCCAGACGAAGTACACGATCGACATTCCGCCCTCGGTGTTGACGCCGCGGACGTCGTAGAGATCGGCAATCGTGTCGTCAACGCGCCACATGGCCGTCAGCGTGGCGTCAGCCATGCCGCGCAGGCGGCGATGCGCCCGCGGACGTATCCGGCGAACGCCTCGGTTCCCGCGTTGCCGTGGCGGAAGTACTCGGTGGCCGAGTCGTAGAGCGGCAGCAGCCGCGAGCCGTGGATGAGGAGCGTCGCCCCGAACGACCGCGCGATGCGGCCGCAGCCGTCGTAGAAGGGATGGAGCGGGCCGCCGTTGAGCTGCCACTCGGCCCATGCGGCGAGCGGCACCGGATCGTCAGCCAGCTCGGGCCATCGCGCGTGAACCGTGGCGCAAAAGGCGTCGACGGCTGCGGGGATCTCTTCCGGCGGCACCTTGGCCTCGGGGCCCGACACGGCGGCGGCGCCGGTCGCCGACGGCTGGTGCGCGCCGATCGGCCAGGTCCGGAAGCGACCGGCCGGAAGGAGGCCCTCGTTGGTCAGATCGGAGATCGCAAACAGCAGCGTCCGTACCGCCTCGGGGCTGGCCGGCGCCTTCGACCACTGAGTCGCGTGGATGAACTCGTGGACGTGATGCTCGTTCGCCGCCGCCCGCGCCCGCAGCTCGTCGCCCGAAACGAGCAGTGGCTGCTTGAGCGCGCTCGAGCCGGTATCGGATGCCCCGGCGCGCGTGCGGCTCAGCCGGCGGCTGTTCTCGTCGAGGATACGCGAGACGAACCGCCAGTCGGTCGAGTCGTAGTCGAAACGCTCAGCCACCAGCACACCCCGTCACCACGGAAAGCGCTCGATGAATCCTGGCGGCGGATCCCACCGCAGCGGCTCGGGCACGGCCGGCAGCGGCGGCTCCGTCCAGGCCGCGCTTCGCCGGTCGAGCTCGGCGCGAACACCTGCCGGGCGCAGCCACCCGTAGCCGCCGGCCCGCAGCTCGTCCATCAACCCCCCACATGAGGCCTCAGCTCAGGAAATCCTCTTCGCCCGTGCGCTTGACCAGGAGCCTCGTCGAGCCGATGGCGTGCGTCCGCCCGGGCTCGATCGTCTCCGCGAAGCCCTCGGCGCCGTGCCACGCCCACCCGACGTCCCCCAGCCGGATCGTCGCGGCCAGCCCGGGCGCGTCCGGGAAGTAGGCCACCGCGTCGGGACTCGACCCGATCGTGACGAGCGGGCTGCTGACCATGAGGTACTCGTGCAGCGGCCAGTTGTGGAGCCGCGCGAGCTTCAGGCAGATCACGTGTGCCCCGTCGACGACGCGCGCGATCTCGGCCACGCTGAACTCGACACCCTCGGGCCCGAGCTTGACGTGCGCGGGATTCGGAAAGATGCACGGCGTCCACACCCCTGGTGCCACGCGCGATTCGTTCACGTACACGCCCTTGTCCGAGTCTTCGTCGCGCACCTCGGCGCGGCCCACGTTCCACCAGATCTGGGCGTGAAACTGGCTGACGTTCTGGAGGTTCCTGTTGAATAACGGGTGCGACGCGTCGGGCGCGGGCAGGAGCCGCGTGACGACCTGTACCCGCGGGTCGCGGCTCGTCTTCTGCCGGCCGAAGCCGAGCAGCCGGTCGGTGAAGACGAACACCTTGCGGGGCCCGTCAGCCGTGCCGGGCCCGACGATCGTGAGCGCGGGCGCGCGGACGGCGGGCGGCGGCTCAGCCCCGCGCAGCGGCGGCAGCGACGCGACGCCCATGAACAACGGATCCACCTTCGGGCCGCGCGCGAACTCCGCGAAGTACCACTCGACGATGCGCAGGACGGAGCGCAGGACGAGATCGACGTCGCTCGCGCCCGGCCTGATCTTGAGGACGTCGTGCGCCGCCTTGTTGCCGATGACCCGCACCATGTGCAGCAGCGTGAGGATCTCCTGCGGCACGAGCCCGCGGCTCAGGACCGGCTGCGACTCGAGGTACTTGATGCGCTCGTCGAAGAGGCTCTTCGCCTTGTCTCGGTCCTCCTTGCCGCCCATGTCGTCGAGCACGCGAACCGTGATGCGGTCGGCGATGCGGCGCGCGATCATCAGCGAGTCCTGCGGCAGGCCCGCCACGTTCAGACAGTTGCGCAGCTCCTCCCGGACGTCGCCGACGGCGGCCTCCAGCCGCTCGACCCGCACCTTCAGGACATCCAGCTCATTCGACATGTGTCACCTGTGGTTGCCTGTGACCGGGATGATGCCTGGTCGCCGGAGAGAGGTCCAATTTAGTCCAGCGCGGGACAGAGTCAAGTACCGTAGAATCCACGCCAGATCGCGGCGCGCGAGGCTCACACATGGTCCCATGGACAAGCGCGGACCCAGGTCCGCTTCAGTTCGCCACCGGATTCAGTGCCGAGGACACGGTCCTGCGAATCGGGCTCGGCGGCCCGGACGCTGGCGCGCGTCCGGCGCCGCGCGTCTCCATGATCGCCGGTCCCGAGGGCGGTCGCGTGGCGTTCGACCCGGGCGGCGCCGCGGCGGGGCCCGCCGTGCTCGTGACGATTCCCGCGGCGCCACCCGACCAGGACGACGACGAAGTCGAAGTCGAAGTCGAGCTCGAGCCGGCGGGCGGCGGCGGGACCGCCCGATGCCGCGTCGTCCTGCGCCGGACCCGCGCGACGATTGGCACGGCGCTCGTCTCGCGCGACATCGACGGACCGCCACTCCCGCCCGAGATGCGTGCCGCAATCCTCTGGTTCGCCTGGCGGCGCTACTCGGAGGTCGTCGCCCTGAAGCGCTTCACCTCGGGCAAGTCAGGCAGCCAAGTGTTGGTCTTCCGCCCGAAGCTCCGCGAGCCGCTCCTCGACAACCCGCGGCTTGCCGCCGCCCACCTGCCCGGCGTCGTCAGCGAGGCCTGGGGATCGTACCTGCTTGTGAAGACGGGTGCCCGCCACAAGGTGCGCGAGGAGTGGGACCGGTTCCAGTCGTTCCTCCGCGATCGCGTCCACCCGTTCATGGCGAGGAGCGAGGCGTTCCTGACCACACGCGTCGATGGCGCGGGCACGCCGGACGCCTCCCAGGCCACGGTCATCGGCTCGTTCCTCGGCGGTGAGCTCATGCAGGCCGAGCCGTTCGAGATCCTGGCGCAGGGCACGTCGGACATCGAGCGCTGCGAGGCGATTCTCGCGCGGCTGTTCTCCATTCTGTCGATGTGGTACGCCGGCAGCGACACGCGCCCGCTCGGCGACTGGGCGGACATGCTCGCCACCGACGAGGCGGGCCGGCTGCGGCTCTTCGGCAAGTTCGACCTGACCGCGCGCGCCGACCGCGATCGGTTCGCCGGCGCCCTGGCGTGGGACGTGTCCTTCATCAGGGAAGCGCACCTGTCGCGCCACCTGATCGGCCGGTCCGGCGACGGCCTGCTGCACCGGCTGGGCCGCATGCCCGTGCGGTACTCGCTCGTGCACGGCGACCTCCACCCGCGCAACATCCTGGCGGATCGCGACGATGTCTGGCTGCTCGACTTCGGCGAGACCGGCGTCGCGCCGACGCTCTTCGATTTCGCGAAACTCGAGGTCTACCTGCGGATCTGGTGCCTGCGCCTGTCGGCCGACGCGCGCAGCTTCGAGAGCGCCGCGTTCGCGTTCGAAACGCACATGCTCGATCACATGACCGCGAGCGAAGGCAGCCTCGAGCCGGTCGCGGCGCTGGCCGACGGGCTCGGGGCCACCTCGGCGTCGGTCCTCCGGATCGCGCGCTGCATTGCCGACATCCGCCGCCGGGCGCTCGCCTACTCGCTCGGGAGCCCCGATCGGCGCGACTACCTCGCGGTGCTGTACCTCACGACGCTGAAGACGCTGCGCTACGCGGGCTCGGCGCCGGAGCTGGCCTACAACTTCCGGCTCGTCGTGGCCCTGGCCTGGCTCCTCGAGGACGTCCTCAGCGTCATCGTCGGCATGGAGCCGTTCGAGCGCGATCGGGCGCCCCTCGACCACAGGCTGCTGATCAACCAGCGCTGGCTGGCCGCGCCTGGCGCGCCCGGCCGCGTGAAGTACCTGATGGATCGGACCGACGGCCAGATGGCGCTGGCGCCGCTCGCCGGCACGCGCGGCGTGCTGCAGAGCCTGCAGCACCACCTCGACGTCTTCGACCACACGCTGCTGGTCCTGGCCTACGTCGAGGAACTGCTGGTCGATCCGCTCGAGGGATTCCGCGACCCGTTGGGTCTGTGCGAGCGGACCGAGGCCGCGCTTCGCGCTCAGGGCCTCGCGCTGCCGCCTCGGCGCGAAGAGGCCGGGCCCACGCGGCCGGCACTCGACGGCCTCGACGCGGCACTTGACGACATCCGCGCGCTCATCGCGCGGGTGCTCGATGATCGCGCGCGGTTGCTGCTCAAGTGGACGGCGGTGCTCCACGATGTCGGCAAGCCCGCGACCCGCGGCCAGGGCAACGGCGGCAAGACCCAGTTCATCGGCCACGAGGTCTACGGATTGCAGCTCGTCGCCGCCCATCTCGACCATCTGTTCCCCGAGCCGGACCTGCGCGCGGCCATGGATCGGCTGATCCGCTGGCACCACGCGCACCACACGGTCGTCGCCCGGTACCTCGAGCCGCGGCGGCTCCTCGCCCTTCGGCTGGCGCTCGCGGCAGATGAACTGCCCGCCGACGAAGATCGCTTCCTCACGCCGTATCTCGACCAGGAGAACGGTGAGCGCGCACGCGACTTCCCTCTGCTCATGCTGCACGGCTTTGCCGACACGCTGGCCTGCCGCGGGCCGGAGAGCGGACCGATGCAGCCCGTCGCCGAGATCGACCTCGTGCTGCTCGCGCTGTACGCCAGGTATCCCACGTTCAAGCGCCGCAAGCTCGTCGTCGAGAAGTTCAAAGACCTGACGAAGGGACTGGATCGGGCGATCGGCGTCACCGGCCCGCCCCTCGGCCGGATCACCCAGGCCCTCAAGGACTGGTTCATCCACGCCAGCTCGACGACGCCCGGAGGGGCCGACCTCGCCACGCCGTCGCGGGAGCAGGTCGTCGCGCAGGCGATCGCGATCAGGGACGCGTCACCACCCACCGGTTGAAGGCCGCCACGGCCGCAAGCCCGACCGCGCCCCACGCGAGCGCGCCGAGGCCGACGAACATCCCCTCGGACGGGAACGCCGTCGCGGGCACGAGCCCGCCGAGTGTGTGCCGGACCGACTCGTAGAACGCGGGGTTCTCGCCCGCGAACATGTGCCAGAGCTCGGCGAAGTACACCGAGGCGACGAGGTACTCGATGGCGTGGACGATGCGCTGCACCCGGGTGATCTCGGTGACGTTCTCGGCGACCTTCGCGGCAAGCCCGCGCTCGCGGTTCTCCGCCCAGGCCGCGTCCAGGTCGGCCACGGCCTGACGCGCGTCCTGCCAGGCTTCCGGCACGTGAAGCCCGCGTCGGGCGACCAGGTAGAACTGGTGCAAGGCCTCGCGGGTGCTGACCTGGCTGAACTGGCCGCGGATGCCGAACTCGAGCAGCGCCGTCCGCAGCCGCCTGAACCGGTCAGCGTCGGCGTCCGCCACGATCGCGCCGGCGTCGGCGATGCTTCGATGAAGGTAGAGCCGCTGGATGAGCGCCACGAGGTACGGAACGAAGTACCGATCGCGCACACGAGGCACGCGCTCGTCGTTGAACGGACGTGGAACGCCATCAACCGGCGCCTGATCGGCCACCACGTGCGCCGCGCCCAGGAGCCCGACGGCCGCCCAGTGGCACCGGTTGAGCCTGGCGTGCGCCATTGCGATCTCGCCCGACGCGGGCCCCGGATGCGACTCGCCCTCGACCTGCGCCAGCCGGGACAACATCGACGCGGCCTGCGGCGCGATCGTCGCGTCGTCGAGATCCGTCCCTTCACCGAACCGCGCGACCGTGTAAACGGACAGGGTGCGCTGGACCAGTCGGAGTTTGGAGCCTTCGAGCGGCCGCAGCAATTCGTCCACGAGTTCCATCGGTGTGAAGACGCCGCCGGGCCGGCCAATTCGATCCGGGGCCGGCGCGCCCGGTTCCGGTGCCGCCGGCACGCGCGCGCGATCGTCCGCCGAGAGCCGCGCCCATCGCGCGCTGTCGACCGACGGGTGAGGCACGAGAATCGCCGCGGGCGAGAGCGCGCTTGCGCGCGCCAGCCGATGGTTGAACGTCAGCGCGTCGGCCGGGCTGATCGGGCCGACGGGGACGAGCGCGATCGACAAGGCACCGACGCCACGCGCCGTCAGGTACAGCTCGATTCCCGCGCCGTGAACCAGACCGACCGGGAGGAACGGCTCGCCGCCGATGAGCACGCGCGCGCCCGGTGGCAGCAGGCTGTTCGCGGCCGCGTTCGTCATCCGCAGGTAACCGGGCTCGGCCTCGGGGAACAGAAACGCGCCCACGTGCGCCAGCAGGTCCTCGCGGTAGAACGGCGGAGCCTGGCCCCGCTCCCAGATCGCGAACCCTCGTCCCGGCAAGCGAAGGGCTTCGAGCGCCGCGGCCGCAGGCGCCGTCCCTCCCCACTGGAAGAAGAAGGGGCAGAGAAAACGCGTGTGGAGCTCCACCCTCATGCGACGCCCTGCAATCCTCGCAGCTCCGCCAGAATCGCCTGTCCTGCGAGCCTCACCTCTGCCACACCCTCCCGCCGCCAATGGGCGCGCGCCTCCGCAGCGTTCTTGTCCAGCCTTCGGCGCACGTCAATCAGACGGTCGATCAGGCGGCCGACCAGCTCGAGCGTCACCTCACCATGAAACAGGGCCGGCCGCCGCGACAGCGCGTCGATCTCCGCGAGCCGGTGGTCGATCGCCACGGCAAGCGCGCGCAGAGCGGGCCGGTCCAGCCGCCGCCCACTGACGAGCGGGCGCATCGCGACGGTGACGGCCCGGACGGCTTCGCCGGCGGCGCGCAGGTGCCGGATGCAATCCAGCCGATGGGCGCCGCGCTCAATGCGCCCACCCTCCTCCGCCGGCGGGCGACCGGTCCGGCCGTCGAGCTCGAACGCGGCACGAACGTGCTCGACCGTGAGGGACTTGCCGCCGAAGAGCGCGATGAGGGCCGCCAGCGCGGCGCGAAGCTCGCGGGCGTTGCCCGGCCAGCGATACGACCTGAGTTCCGCGAGGACCGGTCCGGGCACTTCCGCGGCCGCGTCGCCGGTGAGCGAGCGCCAGAAGTGCCGGGCGAGCGCGGTCACGTCCTCCGGATGATCGCGGAGCACCGGCAGGCGGATGTGGAGCCAGCGCAGTCGGTAGTAGAGGTCGTCCCGGAACTGGCGCGCCTCGACCAGCGAGAAGAGGTCGCCGTGGGCGGCGGCGATCACCCGGGTGTCCACCCGCACCTCGTCGTCGGCGCCGACCGGCAGGATCGCGCGGTCGCGAATCGCGGCAAGGACCTTGGACTGCAGGCGGACCGGCAGCCGGCCGACGTCGTCGAGGAACAGCGTGCCGCGGCTGGCGACCTGCCAGAAGCCGAGCCGCTTTCTCCGCGCGCCGGGCACGGCGCCGCGTTCGTGGCCGAAGAGCTCCGACTCGAACAGGTCCGGCGGGACGTCGCCGCAGTTGACCACGGCAAACGGGCCGGACCGCCGCCGGCTGCGTTCGTGAATCGCGCGCGCGACGAGCTCCTTGCCGGTTCCGGCCTCGCCCGACACGAGCAGCGGATCGTCGCGCTCGGCCGCGCGCAGGATGAGCTGACGCACGAGCTGGACCTCGGATGACTCTCCGACGAACCGCTCCGCGAGTTCCTCGGGCACTACGCGCGGAGGCAGGAGTTGCAGGAGGCGCGCGCCGGGCTCCCAGGCGGCCTCGTTCGCGCCGCGGTCGCGATGACGCGCCCACAACTCGGCAAACAGCTCCGTGGGAACGCCGATGACGTAGGCGTTGCGATCGCCGGCCCGGACGGCGTTGGCGAGAAGCGTCCTCACGCTGCGGGCGGCCTGGCCGACGCGGGTGAACCCGGCAGTGACGATGGGCACGCGCGTCCGCCCGAGCGCGAGGCCGGACAGCGCGCGGTTCGGCCGCTTGACGCCGCAGTCCAGGACCGCGCGCCTCGCGGTACCGAACGCGGACAGGCCATCGACCGGCACGACGTAGGCCACCGGCAGGCCGGTGCGGGCGCCCCGATCCGGCAGGGCGAGCAACGCCGGGTCGAAGTCGGCGCGCGGGGTCGGAGCGGTCGCGGCCGCCGGCCACTCCAGGGCACGGAGCGCCATACGCGGCGGATTCTACCCTTTCCGCCCTACTGCATCCCCAGCTGCCACACGAGAAACACCCGCTGATCGACGACGTCGCGCAGGCGCAGGCTGAGCGGCTTGCCCTGGCCGTGTCCGGCCTCGCGATCCACCCACAGGAGCACGGGCTTCTCGGCCGGCCGTGACGCCGTCGCGGCCTGGAGCAGCGCCGTCATCTTGCGGGCGTGGAGCGCGTGGACGCGCGTGTCGTGCTCGCCCGCCGTGAGAAACACCGCGGGATACTCGGTGCCCCGTCGCACCTGGTGGTACGGCGAGTACGCCTGGAGAAAGCGGAACTGATCCGAATCCTCGGCCGAGCCGTATTCCGGCACCCAGTAGCGCGCCATCAGGAAGTGCTGGTAGCGCAGCATGTCGAGGAGCGGCACGGCCACGATGGCGGCGCGGAAGAGGTCCGGCCGCTGGGTGATGGCCGCGCCGGTCAGCAGCCCGCCGTTCGATCCGCCGCTGATCGCGAGCTTCGACGGGTTCGTGTAGCCGTTGGCGACGAGCCAGTCGGCCGCGGCGATGAAGTCGTCGAAGACGTTCTGCTTGCGGTCGAGCATGCCGGCCTCGTGCCACGCTTCGCCGTACTCCCCGCCCCCGCGCAGGTTCGGCACGGCGTAGACACCGCCGGCCTCGAACCACGGGAAGAGCGTCGCCGAAAACGCCGGCGTCATGCTGATGTTGAAGCCGCCGTAGCCACTGAGCAGCGTCGGCAGCGCGCCGGTCTTGTCGAGCCCCTTACGGTAAACGAGGAACATGCTGATGCGCGTCCCGTCCTTCGACGGGTACCAGACCTGTTCCACCTCGACGCTCGACGGATCGACGGGGACGTCCGGCTGCGCCCAGCGGGCGGGCTGCGCGTCGGGCTCCGCGAGATCGACGCGGAAGATCGTCGTCGGGTGGTTGAAGCTCGTGAAGGCGAGAAACGCCTCGGTGCGGTCTTCAGCGGCCGAGAGGCCCGTCGATCCGAGCCCCGGCTGCCGCAGCCGGCCGAGCTCCGCGCCGTCGGGACCGAACACGACCGTTTCGCTCGCCGCGTTCCGCAGGTAGGAGACGGCGATCCGCTCGCGCGCGTACGCGACGGTCTCAATCACGGCCTCGTCCTGCTCGACGGCGACGTCGCGCCAGTGGCGCTCGCCGGGATCGGACACGGGCGCGGCCACGAGCCTGCCCTTCGGCGCGCCCTTCGTCGTGTGCACGAACAACGTGGCGCCGACGACGGTGCCGAACGCCAGCCCGGGCCGGCCGACGCTCACGGGTCGCCGCGTGACCCTCCCGGTCCGCCGCGCTTGCGCGAAGTCCACGAGCCACAAGTCGTTGGACACCGTGTCGATCCAGTAGCCCAGCACGAGCCAGCGGCCGTCGCGCGACAGGTTGCCGAACGGCCCCCACGTGGTGGCGAGCTGCTCGTTTTCGTCGCGTGTGAACTGGCGCATCAGCTCGAGGTCGCCCGACGGGTCGGTGCCGAGGCGGTGGAACAGCACGCGGCCGGAGTACGGGTCCTTCGGGTCCCGGAGGTTCTGGTAGACGAAGCCGGATCCGTCGGGCAGCCACTGCGGCGCCTGCGTGCGGTTCGGGATTTCGAGCGCCCGCGGCTGGCCTGTGTCCACGTCGAGGAGGTGCAGCGTCGTATTCTCGTCGCCGCTCCGGTAGGTGCCGTACGCGGCGAGCCGCCCGTCGTGCGACGGCGACACCCACTCGACCGTCGTCAATCCCGAGGGGTCGATCGCGGCCGGATCGACCAGGACGCGGTCCTGCCCGTCGTGTCCCTCGCGCCAGTAGAAGACCGGCTGATCCTGGCTGCCGTCACGGCGCGAGTAGAAGTAGCGGCTGCCGTGCATCGACGGCGCCGTGACCGCGCCGATCTCCATGAGCGGCCGGAGTCGCGCCTCGATCGACTCGCGCCCCGGGTAGTCGTCGAGGACCGTTCGCGTGTGCGCGTTCTGGGCGTCGGTCCAGGCCGCGACCTCCGGCGTCACCTGGCCGGGCTGTTCCGCATTCGTGTTGTCGCCCTCGAGCCACCGGTACGGATCGACCATCTCGCGGCCGTGGAGCGACTCCGACGCCAGCTCGACGCGGGTGGACGGCGGCTCGACAAGCGGACGGTAGGGCGCGCGGGAACATCCGGTCAACGAGGCGGCAAGGGCGACGAACATCAAGAACCTCATGTGGGACACCATTGAAGATCTGGCAATCTGAGATTGAAGATTGATTGAAGATCTGAGATCGATCAATTGTGGATTGTACTCCCGGCGGCAGGGCGCCCGGCACCTCCCGCCTCGACTCCCCAAATCATCAAATCCCCAAGTCCCACATCTGCAATCAATCTTCAATCTCAGATCGCCAGATCTTCAATGCCATGATCGCCAAGCTGTTATGATGCCGCGGTGATGATCCCAGCGGACACGATTCTGTTCAGCGGCGGCGCACCCGGCGCCGAGGCCGCGTTCGGCGCGGCGGCCGAGCGGCACGGCGTCGAGGAAGTCAACTTCACGTTCGACGGCCACCCGATCGAGCGCCACCGCGGCGTCCGGATGCTCAATCACGAGGAGCTGGCCGCCGGCGACGTGAGCCTCGACTACGTCGCGAAGCTCATGCGGCGCCGCTACACGGACGCGCCGACGATCCGCAAGGTGCTGCAGACGCTGTGGTACCAGGTCAACAGCGGCCAGGAGATCTACGTCATCGGCACGGTCCTCGAGGACCTGACCGTGCGCGGCGGCACGGGCTGGGGCGCGGAGTTCGCCAAGCTCTGCAACAAGCCGCTCTTCGTGTTCGATCAGGACCGGAAGGCCTGGTTCCGCTGGAGCGACGGGGCCTGGGGCCGGCTCGGCTCGGCGAACGAGCCCGTCGTCCGCCACGCCCACTTCACGGGCACCGGCACGCGCCGGCTCGAGGACAACGGCAGGCGGGCGATCGCCGCGCTATTTGAACGATCCTTTGGCGCGGCCTGAGTGAAAAACGGCATTGAAGATCTGGTGATCTGAGGTATCAGCGCGGCATCGGGACGGCTCGACTGAAGCGAATCCTCAATCCGTCAATTCCTCAATCTTCAATCAATCTTCAATCTCAGATCGCCAGATCTTCAATGCCAGCAACGGCATCTCTTCCAGCCCGCCTCACAGTGTCCCGGACGCACGCGTCGGACGTCCGCCAGCGGCAGGTGTACCTCTCGCTCGACGGCGAACCGGTCGCGACGATGCTGTTCGGCGACACGTTCGAGCGCGAGATCGCGCCCGGGCGTCACACGCTGAAGCTCAACAACACGCTCGTCTGGAAGACCGTGCCGTTCGACGCGGCGCCGGGCGAGCGGGTCGAGTTCGTCTTCGCCAACCGCCCCGGCCGCTGGACGCTCGGGTTCCTGTCGCTCGTCGGCGTCGCGCCGCTGTTTCTGACGGTCGCCAGGAGACAATGATCAGGGAGATGGCAGCAGTTCATCGAAAACTGATCGTGTACTCGTACGTCACCAGGGACGATGACGCATTGTAGGTGAACTTGAGCTCATAGTCGCACGCCGGTGAGGCGGCCGTCTCGAATCGCTTGCCGTGGTTGCCGAGGCCATCCGATCCCTTCAGGACCAGGGTGCCGTTGCAGTGCAGCTCGTGCTCGAGGTGGTCGTTGTAATCGCCGTCCCAGAACGTATCCAGCCGCAGCGTGCCGGCCGCTGGAACGGTGAACGCGTACACCCTTTCGCGGGGCACATCGGACTGACAGGTGCTGGTCTTCCGGCACAGCCGATCCGAGCCCTGGAGGAAGATGCCCGGGACCGCGGCCAGCAACCAGTCCATTCGCACGAGCGGCTGGCGGTCCCATGAGACCGTCTGAAGCGTGGTGTCCCACCCGACTTTCCACGCGCGCCACGTCCGCGGCGACGTGTTCTGCTGGATTGCCGAGTACCGCCCCGAGGCGTCCGATCGGGCCTGTACGCCGAAGTTCCAGTTCAGCGCGACGTCGGGCACCGGCGCCGCGGTCTCCGAGCTGTACACCGTGCCCTCGAGCGAGTAGTAGTCGACCTGCAGCGGCACGTGGCCCGCGATGCCGTCGCAGTCGGCCGTGATGATGGCCTCCCCCGGCCCGCGGGCGTCGAGGAGGCCCGGATCGCGGAACGTGAACCGGCCGACCTCCGGATTCGACGACGTCCAGACAGCCTCGAGCGTGCAGTCCTCGAGCGAACCGGGAGCATTGACGACGTACGCCCGGAGCTGCTGGGTCTCGGTCGTGAGCATGAACGGAACGTAGCTCTCGAGCCCGACCACGCGGACGCCGACGGCGACCTTCACGGCCTGCGTTCCCGTCGTCCCGGTGCAGGTGGCGCTCACGATCGCGTCGCCCGTCGCGATCGTCCGCATCTCACCCGGCCGGGGCGTCAGTCTGATCACGTTCTCGTCGGACGAGCTCCAGGCGGCCGTGCCCGTACAATCTTCGACGTGCTCGTCCGAGAAGGTCGCCGTCGCCGTGAACTGCACGGTCTCACCCGGCGTGACCGATGACCCGCGACCCGCGAGTCCCGCCACGGCTACCGCGCGGATGACGACCGGAGGCGCCGGTCCGGCCACGACTGGCGTCGGCGCGCGCGTCGGCTCGACGGGCGAACTGCAGGCCACGGTGAGGATCGCCAGCGGGACGACCAGACCGGCCGAGTGGGTGAGCTTCACCATTAAAGATCTGGCAACCGAAATCCCAGGCTAGCACCCAGTCGACAACGACTCAATCTCGAAACTTCAATCAATCGTCACTCTCAGATCGCCAGATCTTCAATGTAAGCCCCTCCATGCAGATTCACGAGGGGCATCACCGTCTCACTGAACCGCTCCATCTCCTCGAGCTGCGGGCTGAACTGGAGCAGGAGCAGGTCCACGCCCGCGGCCTCGAACGCGCGGATCCGCTCGGCGACCTGCCCGGGCGTGCCGACGAGCCCGCTCCTCAGCCCCCGGTTCGACACCGAGTAGTCGGCGAGGCTCACCTGCTGCTCGAGCCTGGTGTTCCCGATCCACTCCTGGTAGTTCGCGTAGCCGCGCGCGCTCTGGCTGACGTCGGTGATGCGCGCGACCTCGCGCTCGGCCTCCGCCTCGGTGTCGCGCACGACGACGAAGCCGGCGGCGCCGAACGTCAGGGGCGGCAGGCCGTGGGCGTCGCGCCGGGCGCGCATGTCGGTCACCTTCCTTCCGATGACGTCAGGCGGATCGCCGTGGGTGAGCCACGCGTCGGCCCGCCGGGCGATCAGCTCCTTGGCGGCCGGCGACTCCCCGCCCGCGTAGATCGTCGGCCGCGGGCGGCGCACGGGCTTCGGCTCCAGCACCGCGTCGTCAATCGTGTAGAACCGGCCGTCGAATGAGAACGACGGCTCGCGCCACAGGCCGTCGACGATCGCCAGCCACTCCTCGGTGCGCGCGTAGCGCTCGTCGTGCTGGTCGAACGGCACGCCGTACATCCTTGCCTCGGAGGCCCACCACGCCGACACGACGTTGAGCGAGAGCCGGCCGCCGCTGATGTGGTCGATGTTGGCGGCCTCCTTGGCGAGGAGCGCCGGCGGGTGAAAGGCCGGACGGACGGCGACCATGATCTCCAGCCGCCGCGTCACGGCCGCGAGCGCCGCCGCGGTGCTCCACGCGTGGAGCGACGGCGCCTCGACGCCCTTGATGTCGTTCAGGTTCAACTCGGCGACGAGCGTGAGATCGAAGCCGATCTGCTCGCTGCGCTGCGCGAGCCGGCTCGTGTACGCCCACGTCGCCTCCATCGACTCGTCATCGACGTTGCGCAGCCAGCCGCCGAACACGGGGAGCCAGTAGCCGAACCGCATCAGACCACCTCCTGGCGGGCGCCCGTCCGCGCGAGCTCCGCTTCGAGCCAGTCGCCGAGCCGCACGAACGGATCGAAGCCCAGGACGGAACGGCCGTCCGCGACGAAGTTGGACATCGCGTTGACGTCGTAGAAATACAGGCGGCCGTCGCGGTCGTCGATCAGGTACTCGACGCCGCCGAGCTCGATGCCCGACGCTTTCATGATCCGCTCGACGGCCGACACGACGTCGGGCGGCGGCGTGTACGCCTCGACGCGCAGGTCGTTCGTCGGCGCGTCGGCCGGGCAGGCGGCGCGCACGAGCTCGCCGCCGTCCACGCCCTGGCACACGTCGGCCGGGCACAGATTGAAGCTCGTGCCGGGCGTGTAGATACGGATCGCGTACAGGTACCGCCCGTCGAGCACCTCGACCCGCACGATACGGCCGTCGGCGGCGGGAATCGACTCCTGGACGAGCGCCGTCTCGTCGATGCCAAGCGCGATGGCGCCGGCCTCGAACGCGTCCGCGAGGGCCTCCGGCGTGTCGAAGCGGCGAATCCCCGCGCCGCTGCCCCCGATGTTGGGTTTGACGACGATGGGGAACCGGAGCCCGTCGGCCGCCGCTGGCGCCTGCGAGGGATGGTGGATGACCCGCGCTTTCGGATACGGCAGGCCCAGCTCTTCGAGCAGCGTGAGCTGGTACGCCTTCGAGATCTCGGTCCGCCAGGCCTGGGTGCCGTTGATGACGCGGACGCCCAGCCGGTCGAGGTGCGCGAGGAACTGCGCCGTGTAGAACGTGAGATGCCCGCGTCCGCGCGTGTACGCCGACGGGCTCATGCGGTTGAGCACGACCGCGTACGGCGCGCGCCGATCCGCCGGGTCGAACCGGTGGCTGTCGGCGTGCAACGCCTCGTACGGCACGCCGCGGCGGTCCAGTTCCCGGAAGAGCGGCCGGTGCCAGTCGGGGTGCTCGTAGTAGATGCCAAGCGAATCGGCTGGAGCGGACATGTCGTTTTCCTCGCAGACAAAAAAAGAGGCCCCTCTCGTGGAGAGGGGCCTCGGAGCATCCGAATCTGAACTAAGCCTGGGTTACGCGATCATCGGGCGCGCGCCGGCAGTTGTCCCCCTCTCCCATGCGGGAGTCGACAGGTGCAGGGGCAACAGCACATGTGGCGCATCGTGTAGCGAACCCCTTCAGCCTACCGGCGCTGCCGAGGCCGTGTCAACCGGCTGCAGGAGGAACCCAGACGTCTGACCGGGGCGGGGTAGACTGAATCCACTCGTGGCCCAGTTTCGCGACGTGCTGCTCACCTTGAATCGCTTGAAAGCGGAGGGCGTGATCCGCGAGTACGCCATTGGCGGCGCCGTGGCCGTGAGCCTGTGGGATGAACCGGTCGCCACCCAGGACCTGGACGTGATCGTGACCGTCGATGCCGACTCGCCTCCGCTCGATCCTCTACGCGCGTTGTTCGACTGGTTCGACCGACACGCCCAGCCCGTCGCCGGCGAGCATGTCGTCATTGCCGGAGTGCCGGTCCAGTTCCTTGTCGCCTGGTCGCCACTCGTCGAGGAGGCGGTAGCCGCCGCCGCGGAAGCGGTCTACGACCCGGCCGAACCAGGCTCCCCGGCCATCCGGCTGATCAAGCCGACCTATCTCGTCGCCATGTGGCAGACTGGCCAGGGAGCCGACACACCCCGGAGGCGCGAGCGCGCGGCACGTCTGCGTGAGGCCGGTCTGGTGGACGAGGCCTTGCTGGCAGAGCTGCTGTCGAGGACCAGCGGACAATGACGACGAAGCCAGCCCAGGTGTTTGCCGCGAAAACCCGGTGGCACGAAGAGCAGCGGCGCCTGCCGCCTCGCGAGAAGATCCGCATCCTGATCGAATTGCAGCAACGCGAGGCCGAGAGCAATGGCATTCGCGCGTCGCTCGGCCGGCCGGTGGTCGCCATGAGGCCGTGGGACACGCAGGCCTGAGTGCGGGCCGGCGTCAGTAGGGTTGGACGCCTTGACTGCCACCTACGCGCTGTAGTAGAAATGGATACCTACAGAGTGTAGGAGGGATGCATGCCCCGTCGGCCGCCCGTGAGCGACGCCGAGCTCGACGTGCTGAAAGTGCTGTGGGAGGCCGGACCGTCCACGGTGCGGGACGTCGCCGCGGTGCTGCGCCGGCGTCGGCGCCGGCGCCGCCTCGCCTACAACACGGTCCTCACGCTGCTCTCGCGCCTCCGCGAGAAGGGCTACGTCGACGCCGACCGCCGCGAGACGGCGCACGTCTTCCGCGCCACGGTCACGCGCGAGGAGCTCGTCGGCTTCAGCCTCGCCGCCCTGGTCGATCGCGTCTGCGACGGCACGGCCAGCCCCCTCGTGCTCGCGCTCGTCCGCGGCCAGCGCTTTTCGGCGGAGGAGATCGCGCACTTCCGCAAGCTTCTCGACGACCTGACGCCCAGAGGTTGATCGATGGCGTGGTGGCTGTTCCAGAACGTTGTGATTACCGCCGGCCTGGCGCTGGTGGTGGCGGCTGTCTGCCGCACCACGCGCATCGGGCCCGTCGGTCGGCACGCCCTGTGGCTCATCGTGCTCGTGAAGTTCGTGACGCCGCCGCTCGTCGTCTGGCCCTGGGCCGCGCCGGACCCGCTTCGTGTCGCGGCCGTCGCGATGGCAGCCGACGCCGGCGGGACGTCGGGCGTCGGGTGGGGCGTTCACGCGGCGACGTCGATCGCGACCGCAGCGGCGACACCGCCGGTCGCGCAGGGTTTCGGTGTCGTCCCTCCCGACCCCTCCGCCGGCGGACTGCAGGCCGTCTGGGCCTGGCTGCTGGCCGTCTGGGCCGCCGGCAGCCTGGCGCTCCTCCTCATCGAAGGCGCTCGCCTCCTGCGCCTGGCGCGGCGGGCCCGCGCGGGGCGTCCCGCCGACCCGGCCCTCGCCGGACGCGTGGCCGCCCTGTCCGCGCTCCTCGAGATGCGGCCGATCGCCGTGCGGATCGTCCCCGGCAGCGCTCCGCCGGCCGTGTGGAGCCTCGGACGCCCGGAGCTGCTGTGGCCGTCGGCGCTCGTCGAAGGCGCTTCCGAGGTCTCGGTCGACGGCGTGCTCGTCCACGAGCTCGCGCACGTCAAGCGACGCGATCACCTCGTGGCCTGGGTTGAGCTCGTGGCGGGCATCCTCTGGTGGTGGAACCCGCTCTACTGGTACGTGCGATCGGCGCTGCGGGAGCAGGCCGAGCTCGCGTGTGACGGCTGGGTGATTTCGGCGCTGCCGAACGGACGCCGCGCGTACGCGGAGTCGCTGCTCACGCTCTCCGGCGCGCTGGGTCGCAATCCGGTTTCCCTGGCGGTCGTCGGCATCCGGCCCGCCAGCCGTCGTGTGCTTGAAAGGAGACTCGCGATGATCATGCAAGGCCGTACGTCACTACGCCTGACGAGAGCTGGACTCTTCGCGCTGGGCCTGGTCGCCGCGGCGACGCTGCCGGGATGGGCCGCCGCGGCGCAGGACCCGCCGCCGCCCCCGCCGCCGCCCGTCCCTGTGGTCAGGGCCATACCCGCGCCGCCGCCCGCACCGGTCCTGGCGGTTCCAGCGCCCCGGCAGACGCCGCCTGCGCCGCCGGTCCCGGCGGCGACCGCGCCACCGCCCCCGCCGAAGCCCGTACAGGTGCCGGTCGCGCCCAAGGCCGTCCCGCCGGTGCCATCGAAACTGCTCCTCTGGACCCATCAGGTCCGGCTCCCAGAAGACGGCCAGCAGCTCGTCGATGGATTCGAAAGCGATCGCGAGGCGATCGAGCGCGAGATCGAGCAGAAGATCGCGACGCGGCGCGAGGCCCTCGTCAAGGCGCTCGAGGCGCTGCAGGATCAGTACACGAAGGCCGGCAAGCTGGACGAAGCCGTCGCCATCCGCGACTACCTGCGCGCCGGCCTGCCGGGGCTCGACGGGAGGCACGTCTGGTCGGCGCGCGGTGGTCTCATCGTGCGCGAGCCATAGCGCGACACGGACACGACTTTCCGATCGCCGGTCCGCCGGTGCTGGTGTCCCGAGTCAGAGATCCGCGACCATATTCCGGAGCGCGGCGCCCGGCTGGCAAGGCGCCACGAGCGAGAATACTGGCCGTATTTGAGCGAGGAGCAACGCGGCCAGCCGGGATGCCCCGCCCGGAATATGGTCAGCGGATCTCTGACTCGGGACACTACAATGCCAGCAGTTCGCAGGGAGACTGGCGATGACGTCTCACTCTCGCCGCGCGCCGCCGGTAGTCACGGCTGCGGGACTCTGGTCCGTGGCCGTTATGTCTCTGCTCCTCGGATCGGACGCCGCAGCCCAGACACCCGTACGATCGTTCGCCGAGCTGCAGCCGCTGCTCAAGCCGGGACAGAGCGTCATCGTCACCACCGACCAGGGCGGCAAGACAGCCGGAGAGGTCGTCTCGATCCTCGGCAATCAGTTGGAAATCCGGGAGGGCGGAACGCGATACGTCTTCACTGAGGACGCCGTGCGCCGGATTCAGCACGAGGATGGCACATGGAATGGCAGCCTCATCGGCATTGGGGTCGGTGTGCTGCTGGCCCGCGCGTACGTGTCCAAGTGCCGATCGACTCCGTTCAGCGAGCGTGACTCCAGTTGCGAGACGGCCGAATTGAGTTACATCGCCGACCCGCTGCTGGGCTGGCTGGTTGGCGCCCTGGTTGACGGCTTGATCACGAAGTCGCTCTACGTCTCGCCGCGGCCATCGGCGATCGCCTTGACCCCGCTCGTCGGCCGGGGTCGAATCGGCCTTGCCGTCACCATCCAGTTCCAGCCGGGTGCCAGGTGACGCCGCATCGCGCCGCTGCGGTGCTCTTCTGGCTCTTCAGCGCGTCCACGCCGGCCGCCGCCCAGGACCCGGCCGGGGCGGCGGCGCTAGCCGCCGTGTTGGCCCCGGGCGATCGCGTGCGCGTGGTGACGACCACCTCCTCCAGGCCCGGCGTGCTCGTGCGCACGGACAATGCGGTTGCAGTGGTTGGTGTGGTCGAGAGCGTGGATACTGCCGCGCTCACCGTGATTGCGCCAGGCGGGAATCCGGTCAAGGTTCCGATTGAGTCGATCATCGCGGCTGACCTCAGCGTCGGCCGGAAACGCAACTGGCTTAATGGTCTCGTCGGCGGCCTGGCGCTCGGCACGGCCGCCGGCCTGACCGGCCCCGTGGATCCCCAGGATTGCGGTCCCACTTCGGCGAACTTCTGTTCACGCGCCGAGGTTCTTGCCGGCAGTCTCGTGCTGCTCGGAGCCATTGGCGTGGGGATCGGCGCATCCATCCGGACCGATCGATGGGTGAGACGGTTCACGCGGCCAGGCGCCGCCGCGGTTTCCCTTGGCCCGTCGCTCGGACCCGGCCGGATCGGCTTCACCCTCAACGTCGCGTTCTGAGTCGTTGTCCTACCACGCGATCCCGTAGTCCTCGCCGTGGTTGCTGGCGGCGCCCCAGATCGTGCCGTGCCTCCGATTCCTTCATGACACGGGATCATCCCACCCGAGGCCGTCGCGCCGGATCCGGAACCAACTGAGCGAGGTCGCCACGTCGACGCCCGACCGACGCCCTCTGCGCCGCCATGCTCGAGGCCCCGAAATCGCGGCGCACCGATCTCGATCGCGGGCGGTCGTCATGCGATGGGCGGCCCGGCGGGGCACTCCACCGCGGCTGCGGGTGATGACAACGTGACGCGCGCGCTCCGGCCAAGGCGCGAGGAGCGAGGAGCGCGCATACCCGGCGTATGCAAGCGACGAGCAACGCCGGCCGGCGGGATGGATCGGCGGCCCAAATGGGTCAGTTATTCCCTTCCAGGCCCTAAGACGACGCCGCAAGCGACCCTGGTTCGA
>Ga0326597_10004331_pt1 | contig 19998 bp, 11 predicted proteins | sample RVTome_12_FD_203789 | JGI IMG/M metagenome (GOLD analysis project Ga0326597, IMG submission 203789) | Soil microbial communities from uranium-contaminated site in the Upper Colorado River Basin, Wyoming, United States - RVT100D185 | ecosystem: Environmental > Terrestrial > Soil > Contaminated >...
CACTCGAGCTGCTTCTCCATGTTCTCCCGGATCATGTGCATCGGGATGTGGCCCGGCCCCTCGTTCATCACCTGGACATCGTACTCCCAGGCGATGCGCGTCAGTTCGCCCTGCGTCTTCAGCTCGCCGAACTGCGCTTCATCGTTCGCATCCGCGATGGAGCCCGGGCGCAGCCCATCGCCCAGCGAGAACGAAACATCGTACGCGCGCATGATCTCGCAGATCTCGCGGAAGTGCGTGTACGTGAAGTTCTCCTCGTGATGAGCGAGGCACCACTTGGCCAGGATGGAGCCGCCGCGCGAGACGATGCCGGTCACGCGGTTCGCGGTCAGCGGGATGTAGCGCAGCAGCACGCCGGCATGGACGGTGAAGTAGTCGACGCCCTGCTCGGCCTGCTCGATCAGGGTGTCGCGGTAGATCTCCCAGGTCAGGTCCTCCGGCACGCCGCCCACTTTCTCGAGCGCCTGGTAGATCGGCACGGTCCCGATCGGTACGGGCGAATTGCGCAGGATCCATTGCCGCGTCTCGTGGATGTCGCGGCCCGTCGAGAGGTCCATCACCGTGTCCGCGCCCCACAGGATCGCCCAGCGCAGCTTCTCGACCTCCTCCTCGATCGTCGAGCTGACCGCGCTGTTCCCGATGTTCGCGTTGATCTTGACCTTGAAGTTGCGGCCGATGATCATCGGCTCGAGTTCGGGATGGTTGATGTTCGCCGGGATGATCGCGCGGCCGCGCGCGACTTCGCTCCGAACGTGCTCCGCGTTCATCCCCTCGCGGATGGCGATGTACTCCATCTCCGGCGAGATCTCGCCCCGGCGCGCGTAGTGCAGCTGCGTGGCGGCCCGGCCCGGACGGGCGCGGTGAACATCGTTCCGCAGCGCCAGGGGAATCACGGCCGATGCCGCCGTGCGTCCCCCGCCGCCGCCGGATGCAGCGCCATTCGCGCGCTCGCCCTCGTACTCACCGTCCGCCGCGAGTCGACTGCATTCGACATCGCCGCGCCCCGTGATCCACGCCTGCCTCGTCTTCGCGAGGCCCTGGCGCACATCGATGTTCTGCGGGCCGCTCGTGTCGTAGACCCGCAACGGCGCCTCACCGCCGCTCAGCGAGATCTCGCGCATCGGCACGCGTATGTCGTGCGCGCCCTCGACGAAGACCTTCTTCGAGTTCGGGAACGCCCGCTCGAAATCTGCCCGATCGAGGGGCTCCGTGCGCCGGCGGCGGTGCCGGCCGTGCGCCCCGTTCGACGTCTCCGTCGTCGTCATGGCCGCGTCCGTCGCCTCGCCGGCCATCCCGTTCCCGTCGTGAAGCGGCAGTGAGCGCGCGTCCTGGCCGTTCGGCCCCGGTGTCCTCGTCATGACAGACCTCGTTTCGTGCCAGTCGACCGGCGGGCGCGCCCGGAAAAAGCGAACGCCGCCCGAATGCGGGCGGCGAATCGAGGATCCGGATTCTCCCTCTGTCGTCGCCGCGCTCCCTACGCCGGTGTGAGCCGGATCAGGTTCCAAGGGACTTTCTCAATCCCGGCTTTCGCCGGAATACCCCTGGCGGCTGTATCGAACCTAGCCGCGCACGCGGCCCCGGCGCAAGCGCGATGGACCGGAACAGTCCGGACACGTGCGCCCGGGCTCCATGCCGTCATTCGCTGCGCAGCACGACGAGCGGATCCACGTGCGTGGCCCGCAGCCCCGGGCCGAGTGCGGCGGCGACGGCCATGACCAGCAGCACGGCCCCGACGCCAGCGCACGTCGCAGGGTCCATCGGACTCACGTCGAACACCAGCCCGCGCAATGCGGACGAGAACAGGTAGCCGAGGCCCACGCCGCCCGCCACTCCGACGCTCGCCAGCACGACGGCTTCGCCCAGAACGGACGCCAGCACGCGACCGGCCTCCGCGCCGAGCGCCATGCGCACCCCGATCTCCCGGCGCCTCGCCATCACGCCGCAGGCGACGACACCGTAAACGCCGACCGACGCGAGAAAGAGCGCGACGGCCGCGAACACGCCGATCAGCAGCGTCGTGAACCTACGCGGACCGAGCGACGTCGCCATCACACCGCGCATCGTTTTCACCGCCTCGATCGGCACGGTCGGGTCCACCTCCCGGACCGTCGCTCTCGCGTCCTCGGCGAGCGACGATGGCTCCACGCTCGTGCGCATCACGAGCGTCATCGCCGGAAACGATGTATAGGCACTCCTGTACGCCTGGGCATGCGGCACGTACCAGACCGCACCGCCCTCGTGCTCCAGTCCGTAGTGCCGGACATCGCCGACAACGCCCACAATCTCCATCCACGGCCAGTTCGGGGTGTACACCCGCATCCGCCGGCCAACCGGATCCTCACCCGGAAAGTACTTCTTCGCCAGTGACTCGCTGATCACGACCACCGGCGGGGCGTCTGCACGGTCCGCCTCCGTGAAGACGCGCCCCTGGACCACGCGCTGCCCCATGACGCGGAAATAGTCGGGGGTGACCTGGTTGATGCTCGATGCCGGCGCCTCCGCCACCGTGGCGGCTTCCCGGCCCTCGATTTGGAATGACCATCCGTTCAGACCGTCGGAAAGAGGGAGATTCGATACCTCGGCCACCGCGTTTACACCGGGCAGTGTCCGGACCCGGCTCATCAGGCGCTCGTGGTAGCCGACCATCGCCTCCCCCGCCTTGTAGCGCGCCGTGGATGGAATGGCCCGCAGGGTGAGCACGTCGTCCGGATCGATGCCGGAGTCGACGCGGTAAAGGTTCGAGAAGCTTCGCATCAACACACCGGCCGCGATCAGCAGCGCGACGGCCAGCGCAAGCTGAATCACGACGAGAGACCGTCGCGTCAACTGCCGCGACCTGCCCCCGACACGGCCCGTGCCGCCTTCCTTCAGTGCACGCGTCGCATCGAGTCGCGCGGCTGAAAGCGCCGGCAGCAGGCCGAAACCGATCCCCGTCACAATGACGATGGCCAGGGCGAACACGAGCACCGTTCCGTTGACGTGAACTTCATTCAGCCGCGGTATCGAGGAGGGTGCGAGTCGGAGCAGCTGCGAGGTCCCGACCGAGGCCAGGCCGATACCCGCGAGGCCACCGAGGAAGGCGAGTACGAGGCTCTCCGTCAACACGAGCCGGGCCAGCCGTCCCCGTTTCGCACCGAGCGCCGATCGAACCGCCATCTCGCGCCGCCGCCCCTCGCCTCGCGCAATCAGCAGATTCGCGACGTTCACGCACGCGATCGCAAGCAGCAGCCCGACCGCGCCCAGCAGCACGAGCAGAGCCCGTTCCACGTCTCCCACGACCTGCTCGCGCAATGGCCTCAGGCGTACACGGTAGCCCTCGTTCGGATAGAACGCGGGGTACGCTCGCGCAGATCTCGCCGCAAGCGCCTCGGCACGCGCTCGCGCCGCCTCGGGCGAAAGGCCCGGCCGTACCCGCGCGACGACCTCGAGGTAGTGGTTGTTGCGTGCGAATGGATTGGCGCGGTCGATCTGCAGCGGTATCCAGAAGGGCACGCCCGGGTCGGGAAACGCGACGCCGCGCGGCATCACGCCTACGATGCGCAACGTCGTCGTCGGCAACTGGATCTCCCGACTCAGCACGTCGGCGGAGCCGCCGAACTGCGACTGCCAGAACTGCCAGGAGATGACGGCGACGCGGTCGACGCCGCGCCGGTCCTCCTCTGCGGTGAACACGCGGCCGAGGACCGGCTTCACGCCGAGCGCGGGAAAGAAGCCGGCGGTCGCGAGAACGGCATCCACTCGCCGGGGCTGCAGTGAATCGCCCAGAACCACCGTCTGCCACGAGTACGCGCCTACCGACTCGAACGCCTCGTCGAGCGCTTCGAGGTCGATCACCTCCGGCTCCGAACTGCCATACCAGCCCTCCGTGCCCATGCCGAGTACCGTCGCGTTGATCGCCACCAGGCGGTCGGGTTCGACGAAGGGCAGCGGCCGCAGCAGCACACCGTCCACCACGCTGAAGATGGCCGACGCCGCGCCGGCGCCGAACGCGAGCGTGATGAGCGCGAGCACGGATTGCAGTGGTGTCGCGAGCAGCCGGCGCCACGCGTAGCGGATGTCATCGACTAGTGCTTTCATGGAATTCGGTTTCCTCGGCGGGTTGCCGGTCGCATGTCGGCGAAACCTTCCGCGGCATCGCCCAGCAGGACTTCACGAACGTCCGCGGGCAGGATGAGCTTCAACAGCCGGCTCGCCAACCGGGGCGGTCGAGCCGGGCCGAGTGCATCATCTGGCATGCGATTCCGAGGGCGAGGCGCCGCCGGTGGGGCGGAGACCTTCCCACATGCGTGCCATCGTGTCACGGGCCGCGCGCAACGCCTTCTCGCCGCCGCGCTCGAGGACATAATGGCGGCGCGCCTTTCCGCCGCGCGACGGCGACGGCTCACCCAGCCACGACCGGACGAGGCCCTTGTTCTCGAGCCGCATCAGCGTCACGTGCACGGTCCCGAGCGAGACCCTGCGCCGCGCGCGCGCCGCCAGCTCGCGCTGAATGCTGGCGCCGTACGCGTCCTCGCCCAGCCGCAGGACCGCGAGCATCACGAGCTGCTCGAGATCACCCAGATGTTCCATCCGCACCACGACTCCTTTCCTCGCTTCGGCTCAATCCGAGCGCAGCGTGCTCGCGGGCTGCAGCATCGCCGCCCGCCGGCCCGGGATCAGACACGCGCCGACCGCGACCAGCGCCGCGACCGTGAACACGCCGGCCAGCGTCAGCGGATCGGTCGGCTCGATCCCGAACAGCAGGCTCGACAGGAACCGGCCCGCCACGAGTGCACCCGCCACACCGGCAATGCCGCCCGCCAGCCCGAGCCAGACTCCCTGACGCATCACCATCACCAGCACCTCCCCCGGCCGGGCGCCCAGCGCCATGCGTATGCCGATCTCGCGTCGCCGCGCGCTCACCGCGTAGGAGAGTACGCTGTAGATGCCGATCGCCGCGAGCGTCAGTGCGAGCAATGCGAACGCGATCAGAATCGACATCACCAGGCGGGGCGGATCGGCCGGCGCCGCCAGCACCTGCGCCATCGTCTGGATGTTCGCGAGCGGCAGCGTCGGATCCAGCCGCTGGACCGCATCGCGCAGCGTGGCCACGAGCTGACCCGCATCGCCGGGGCCGCGCACGTACACGTGCATGTTGCGGAACGGGTACTGTTTCTGATTGAAGTAGATCGCTGGCTCCGCCTCCGTCTGCAACGCGGTGCCCGCCCCGGCCACGATGCCGCGCGAAGTGGCGGTCGCGTTCCGGACGTCGCCCACGACGCCAATGATCTCCGCCGTGCTCTGCGGCGCGGCTCCGTCGACGAGACGCAGGCCCAGCGGTCCGATGCCGCGGCCCGGGATCGTGACGGTCCGGCCGATCACATCCTCGTTCGGCCAGTAACGGTTCACGAGCGCCTCGTTCACGACCACGACCGCCGGCGCCTCCGCATCATCCGTTTCCGCGAACGTGCGCCCCGCTCGCAATGAAATCCCAAGCACGCCCGCCCAGCCTTCGTCCGCCGTGTGCAGCTGCGCGACCGGCGCGTTCGCCGGGTCCGTCGGCTGGCCCGCGATCACGAACGGGATCCGCCAGCCCGCCTCCAGCGGAAGGAAGTTCGACATGCCGGCCTGCACCACACCCGGCTGCCGTCGCAGCTCATCGGCCAGCCTCGAGTAGAACTGCGCCACGCTGCCCCACTCGCCGTACTGCGCCGCTGGCAGCTCGAGGTCGCCCGTCACCACACGAATCGCACGGACCCCGGAATCCACGCGCAACATGCCGGCCACACTCCGGATCAGCAGGCCCGCTCCCGCCAGCAGCATCACGGCGAGCGCGACCTGCATCGACACGAGCAACGCGCGCATACGCTGGCCCGCACGGCTCGCCGACGTGCCTCTCGCCTGCTCGCGCAACGACGCCGACAGCTTCGTCCGCGACAGCAACAGCGCCGGCGCGAGACCGAACACCAGTGCCGTGCCCAGCGCGCACAGCAGCGCGAAGGCGAGCACCGATCCGCTCAGGTGAACGTCGTCGGCCCGCGGTATCGCGATTGGAGACCACGCCAGGAATCCGCGCAGCGCAGCCACCGCCGTGCCGAACCCGAGCAGCCCGCCCGCCAGCGCGATCATGAGGCTCTCCGCCAGGAGCTGGCTCAGCAGTCGCGCCCGACTCGCGCCGAGCACCGCGCGCACCGCCACCTCCGTCGTGCGGCCCGTCGAGCGGGCGAGCAGCAGGTTCGCCACGTTGATGCACGCGATCAGCAACAGCAGCCCCGCGGCCGCCAGCAGGGAAAGCAGCGCCGGACGGAATACGCCCGCGATCTCGATGTCCACCGGAACCGCGCGGACCCGCCAGCCCCGATTCGTCGCCGGAAAATCCTGCTCCAGCCGGACCGCCACCGATTCCAGCTCCGCATTCACACGCTCCAGCGAAATCCCCGGCCGCACCCGCGCCACAGCACCCATGAAATGCGCGCCCCGCGAATGCTGCGTCAGATTCCAGTACAGCCGCTGCCACACATCCGTGCCGTCCGGATAGTTGAAACCCGACGGCATCACGCCCACGACCTCGAACGGGCTCCCGTTCAGACGCACCGTCGAACCCACGACCGACGGGTTCGCGCTGAACCGCGTCCGCCACAGGCGATGGCTGATCACCACCTCCGCTTCCTCACCCCACAACGTCGAATCCCGCGGAAACCCCCGCCCGATCACCGGCTGGACTCCCAGCACGTCGAACAGATTCTCGCTCACCTCGATCGACGTGACCCGCATCGGATCTCCGATGTCATCCGACAGATTGTTCTCCGGCCTCCACCACGCCGCCGCATCCTCGAATACACGGTCCGCCGCACGGTCATCCATGAAGTTCACCGGCGACAACGGCTCCTTCGCCAGCCCGCGCTCCGCATTCGAGTCGAACAGCATCACCAGCCGCTCCGGCTCGCGAAACGCCAATGGCTTCAGCAACACGCCGTTCACCAGGCTGAACACCGCCGTGGCCGCACCCGTGCCCAGCCCCAGCGTCAGCACCGCCGCCGCCGCGAAACCCGGCGATCGCCTCAGCCCCCGCAGCCCCTGTCGCATATCCCGCCACACCATGTCCAGCCAGATCGCCGCCATCGACCGCCTCCGTCGTATGCCCCGTGTCAGTCCGCGCCTCCGATCTCCTCGCCTCCAGCCGCATCACCAGCCACCGGCTCCGCGCCACCTCGCCCCAGTACCACAGCCACGCTCCCACCGGACCCGACTCCCGCCGCCTCGCCGCCCAGCCCTCCGCCGCATCGCCCACCAGCGCCTCGCGCACCTCTTCAGGGAGCAGCACGCCCAGCAGCCACTGCCCGATCCGCGGCGGCCCGCCATCCCGTTCCCGCACGTCCGGTCCCTCGATCATGATTATTTCGACATTGTCGACTTAAAAAGGGTTGCCGGCCTCTGGCGACGAGGCCGGGGAAGCATGATTCTGACCGGCGCTGGCCACGGCGGAGGGCACGCGGGGTTCCGGGCTCTTCGACCCCGCGATCCTCGGCGTGAGAGAGTCTTCGACCGGCTCATGGCGGGCTTCGCGCGTACGCATGCAGACCGTGCGACCGCATCCGATAGCGGCAGAGTCGGAATTCAGGCTGGCGCACAACCTCCCGACTCACGAGGAGGATCGTTTGGCGAGAACACCGTTGTACGGCGTGGTGAAGCGGGCGATGGCGCTGGCGCATGCGTCCAACGCGCGCGGCGTCGAGCCGGAGGCGCTGCTCGAGGCAGTGGGCCGGGCAGGTGTTGAGCGGATGACGCGGCGTCGATTCGTCGGACTTTCCGCGCTGGGCGTGACCGGGGTCGTGTCGGGGTGCTCGGCGGGGGGGCGGTCCGGTGGTGTTGCCGGCGGCGATCCCGTGGTCATCGTGGGCGCGGGCATCGCGGGGCTCACCGCGGCGTACCGGTTGAGGCAGGCGGGTGTGCCGTTCCGCCAGTTCGATGCGCAGAACCGCGTGGGCGGGAGGATGTTGAGTCTTCGCGATTTCTTCCCGGACGGCCAGGTCTGCGAACTTGGCGGCGAGCTGATCGACACGCCGCATGCATCGATTCGCGCGCTTGCGGCGGAACTGGGCATTGCACTGGACGATCTGTCGGTCGAGCCATCGGGCATGGCGATGGAAACACTCTACTTCGGGGGGGCGAAGCGCACGGAAGTCGAGCTGGTCGAAGCGTTCCGGCCCGTGGCCGCGCGCATGGCGGCGGACACATCGGCGGTGGGCGATGAACCGACGATGCGGGATCCGGCCGGGGCCACGGGCCTGGACAGCGAGTCCGTCGCGGAGTGGCTCGAGCGGTCGGGCGTGACCGGCTGGGTCCGGGACCTGCTTCGCGTCGCGTACACGACGGAGTACGGTCTCGAGATCGACCGTCAGTCCTCGCTGAATCTTCTGCTGATGATCGAGTCGGATCCGTTCCGCATTTTCGGGGAGAGCGATGAGCGCTTCCACGTTCGCGGCGGCAACGACCTGATCACGAGCGCGCTGGCTGAGCGCGTACAGGACGCGGTCGAGCCGACGACGGTGCTGGAGGCGGTGGCGCTCCGGCCCGACGGCCGGTATGCGTGCGCGTTCGCGCGCAACAGCGGCACGTTCGAGGTGACGTCGAGCGACGTGATCCTCGCGATACCGTTCACCCTGCTGCGCGAGGTCCGCCTCGATGTCGATCTGCCGCCGGCGAAGCGGCGTGCGATCGACGAGCTCGGGTACGGCACGAACGCGAAGCTGATGATCGGGTTCGGCGGCCGCGTCTGGCGCGAGCGGCACGGTTCGAACGGCAGCACGTTCAGCGACCTCCCGTTCCAGCTCGTGTGGGAGACCAGCCGGGCCCAATCGGGGCAGGCGGGCATCCTCACCAACTTCACGGGCGGCGATCACGGCGTCGAGATCGGGACGGGCAGCGCTTCGGCGCGTGCCGCCGAAGTCGTGCTCGATCTCGAACGCATCTACCCCGGGATCGCGGGTGACCGCATGGGAATGCGCGAGGCCCGCATGCACTGGCCGACGCACCCGTGGGTGCGTGGCAGCTACGCGGGCTACCTGGTGGGGCAGTGGACCACGATCCGCGGTGTCGAGGGCGAACCTGTCGGCCGGCTGCGCTTCGCCGGCGAGCACTGCTCGCTCAGGGCGCAGGGTTTCATGGAAGGCGGTTGCGAGACCGGCGACCGCGCGGCGCGCGAGGTCCTGGCCGCGCGCGGTGTGCGCGTCAGCGCCGTGTCGCGTCGAACCCTGTTGTCGCTGCTCTCCGCGGCGCCCACGCCGGTTTCGCGATGACGCGACCGCCAACCAACGCGATCAGCGCAAGCCGACCGAGCCCTTCACCGACGCGATCAGCTTCGCCGGATCGTACGCAATGCCGTCCTTGAAGACGATGGTGACGTTCTCGATGTCTTCGATCCTCGTGACCGGGTTTCCCCGCACGACCATCAGGTCCGCGGCCTTGCCCACCGCGATCGAGCCGATGCGGTCGGACCGGCCCAGATAGGTCGCGCCGTTCAGCGTACACACTCGAATGGCCTCGAGCGGCGTGAGGCCCGCCTGCACCAGCAGCTCCGCCTCGCGCTGATTCGAATAACCGGCGACGACGCCGCCGTAACCCGTCGGATCCGTGCCCGCCACGAGCAGGCCGCCTGCCCGGAAGAACGAGACTTCCATGTCCATCATGTTGCGGAACCGGCGGACGGCTCCGCGCGACGTATCCGTCGCAATGCTGGCGAAGCGCCTCAGGTACTGGTCGCGCGCTTCCGGCAGCATCGCATCGAGCGCGGCATCCGGCGCGCGTGGCTGGCCCGGCACGGATGTCTCGAACACGGTGAGCGTCGAGGTGATGGCCACGCCCGCCGCCACCATGTCGCGGACCAGTGATGTCGCTGCTTCGCCCTTCGGATCGAGGCTCGTCAGGGATGCGTTCGCCCCGCCCGGGCAGCGGTCGGGCTCCTTGCCCGGCACGAAATCGGTGCTCGCGAAGAAGCCGTGCTCGAGATTGTCGATCCCGATCGCCACGGCCTCGCGATACGTGACCGAGCACAGGTGGCCCGTGACCTTCAGGCCGCGACGATGCGCTTCCTCGACGACCGCACGCAGCTCGTCGCGCGAGATGTGCATGTACGCCTTGAACGAAGTGAAGCCCTCATCCGCCCAGTACGCGGTCATGCGGCGCGCGTCGTCGGCATCGCGCAGCGCTTTCACCGCCGGAATCGCCAGGCCGGGCCCGTTGAGGTAGGGCGCGGTCGCATCGATCTTCGGGCCCGGCATGGTGCCCGCGTCAATGGCGCGTTTCAGGTTGAGATCGGCGTACGGCATCATGCTGCCGCCCGTGCGGATCGTGGTCGCGCCGCCGGCGAGATAGAGGCGAGGAAAGCTGAAGCCGAGCTCGTTGTACATCGCGTTGCCGGCCGGATAGAACAAGTGCTCGTGCAGCATGACGAAACCGGGCAGCACGGTGTGGCCGTTCAGGTCGATGACCTCCGCGCCGGCGGTGGGCGCGCCGGCGGCCGGACCGGCGTACGCGATGTTGCCGTCGCGCACCACCACGGTCTGGCTCTCCCGTGCCGGCGCGCCCGTCCCATCGATGACGCGCGCGTTGGTCAGCGCGATGACCGGCGCATTCGAGCGCACGAACGCGCGCGACTGGCCGGTAACCGTGCGCTGCGCGGATACGGCTCCCGACCGGCCGACGCACGCGATGAGGAGGATCGCCGTCTTCGTGATGTTGCGTGCCATGTTCCCTCGGTCTCTTTTTCCCGATCCGGCGTTTACCCGGGCACGCGAGATAAGCCCCTGGCCCGGAAGCGGCAAGGGCCCCGCGGGATCGGCCGGCGATCCAGACGACCTCCTCCGATCCCGAGGCGTGCGCATCTCGGCTGCCGAAGTATGCAGCCGACATCGCGGACGAATTCGGCGATGCGGAGGTCACGGCGTCGGACTGGCGCCCCGATCCCCGCCGAGTCAAGTTGTGCTCGCTCGGACACCGCTGCCGGAGTGGCGAATGGCTGCAGCACCCGAAGTCCGGCTCAGCCGCGAGATGCGGCTCATCGACATCACGATGATCGGCGTCGGTGCCATGATCGGCGCGGGCATCTTCGTGCTGACCGGCATTGCCGCGGGCGTCGCCGGTCCCGGCCTGCTGCTGGCCTTCCTGCTCAATGGCGTGGTCACGCTCTTCGCGGCCGCGGCCTACGCCGAGCTCGGATCCTCGTTCCATGATGCCGGCGGTGGGTATCTCTGGGTGAAGACCGGGCTGCCCGAGCCCCACGGATTCATGAGCGGCTGGATGTCGTGGTTCGCTCATGCCGTGGCCTGCTCGTTGTACGCTCTGGGCTTCGGCGCGTATTTCGAGCTGGTCATGCGAGCGGCGGGGATCGTCAATCTCGAATTGCCCCTGATGCCCCTCGACAAGTGGTTGGCCGTCGCCGTCGTGGCGATCTTCTCGTGGATCAACTATCGCGGTGCCTCCGAGACCGGAAAGGCCGGCAATATCGTGACCGCCGGCAAGATCCTCATCCTCGGCGTCTTCGTGAGCTTCGGCATCTGGATCACGCTGCAGAGGCCCGACTGGCAGAGCGCGTTCGAACCGCTCCTGCCCAACGGAATGGGTGGCGTGTTCACGGCGATGGGCCTGACCTTCATCGCGTTCGAGGGCTACGAGATCATCGCGCAGTGCAGTGAAGAAGTGCGCGATCCCAGGCGCAACGTGCCGCGTGCGATCTTCCTCTCGCTGGTCATTGTCATTCCCATCTACCTGCTGGTCGCGTTCGCGGCCATCGGCGCCGTCGTTCCGGAGGGCATGTCCAGCTGGCAGTTCCTCGGGCAGCAGAAGGAAACCGCGCTCGTGGACGCCGCGGCCAGCTTCTTCCAGGGCGGCGGCGGCATGATCCTGGTTGGCGGCCTGCTGTCGACCATGAGCGCGCTCAACGCGACGATCTACTCGTCGTCCCGCGTTTCCTTCGCGATGGGCCGTGACCGCAATCTCCCATCGTGGTTCGGTACGATCCATCCCTCTCGCAAGACGCCGCACAAGGCGATTCTCGCCTCGGCCGTGCTCATCGCCTTCATGGCCGTGTCGCTGCCGATCGAGGCCGTCGCGAGCGCGGCCGACATCATGTTCCTGCTCCTGTTCATTCAGGTCCTGTGGGTTCTGATTTCACTGCGCCGCAAGCGGCCGGACCTGGATCGTGGATTCCGCGTGCCGTTCGTGCCGGTCGCGCCGATTCTCGGAATCCTGCTCCAGCTGTTCCTGGCCGTCTATCTGTTCATCTACAGTCCGCGCGCCTGGCTGAGCGCCGCCCTGTGGATCGGCATCGGCCTCGCCGTCTTCTACCTCTGGGCCCGCAAGCGCGACCACGCCTACGCCCGCGTCGTCGCCGTGCGCGAGGCCGCGGCCCGCGGCGAGTACCGCATTCTCGCCTGCATCGCCAATCCCGCGCACGCCCGGCACATCCTCGAGACGGCCAGCGCCCTTGCCCGCCATTTCGCCGGCGAGATCGTGGCGCTCAGCGTCGTCGAAGTGCCGGACGGCGAGATCCTGGCCCGCGGCCTCGATGATGTGGCCGTCGCGCAGGGCATGCTCGAGGCCACGGTCGAAGGGCTGCCGGGTGACGTGGACATCCGGCCGGTCGTGAAAGTCGCGCGGCGCACGTCGTACGCCATCACGGAGACCGCGCTCGAGGAGAACTGCAATCTCATCGTCATGGGCCGGGCCCGGCAGGCCTCGCTCGTCGAGCGATTCGCGGCGACTATCGTCGATCGTGTCGTACGCTCCTCGCCGGCGCAGGTCATGGTCGTGAGCGCAGGCAAGTGGGCGGACGAGGTCCGCACGATCCTGCTCCCGTTCGAGCCCGGCACGCACACGGACTTCGCCGCGGACATGGCCATGCGGCTGGCCGGGACGTTGGGCGCCCGGGTCCACGCCGTTCGCGTTGTGCCACCGGACACGCCGGCGCTGGAGATGGCGACCATGGAGCACGAGATGATGATGGCCCTCGCGGATCGCGGCGCCAGCGCCGATGTCGAAGTCATGCGCGCCGGTGATGTCGCGCTCGCGCTCGTGCGCCAGTCCCGTGAAGCGGACCTCGTCGTCCTGGGCGGATCGGAGGCCGGCCTGCTCGAGCAGCTCTTCGCCTATCCAATGCCGCTCGAGCTCGCCGAACGCGCCACCGTGCCCGTCATCATGGCCTACGATGTCAAAGCGGAAGCGAAAGTCGTGGCCGCCTGACCTGGAGGTTCCGTGCAACAGCAGCCCCTGATCTCCGTCCGCGACGTCATGAGCCGTGTCGCGGCATTCCTGCCGTCGCTCGTGGCCGGGATCGTCGTGCTCGCCATCGGGCTGCTCGCCTGGTGGCTCGTCGCCAAGTTCGTCGCCCGGCTGCTCATCGTGCTGCGGCTCGATCGTGTCCTCTCGCGGATCGGTTGGGGCAAGGCGCTCGCAAAGGGCGATGTCCGGCACGCGCTCTTCGAGTTGCTCGGCACGATCCTCGGGGCCATCGTCTTCCTGATCTTCCTCGATAACGCGTTCGTCATCTGGAATCTCACGGTCCTGTCGCGCCTCCTCGAGAGCCTCGTCCTGCTGATCCCGGACCTCGTCGTGGCCGCCGTGATCGTCATTGTCGGCTGGGTGGCAGGCGCACTCGCGGCGCGGTCCGCGAGCCGTGGACTTTCGCGCGCGGGCATACCGCGAGCCGCACTGGCCGCTCAAGTCATCCGGACCGCCGTGTTCGTGCTGTCCGTCGCCATCGCGCTGATCCAGCTCGATGTCGCGGCGACCATCGTGTCGTCCGCCTTCCTCATCACCTTCGGCGCGCTCGGTCTCAGTTTCGTGCTCGCCGTCGGGCTGGGCAGCCGCCGGGCCGTCGAGTTGATGTGGGAGGAAGTCCTGGCCCGGCGCCGTGAGAGCGCTCACAGGCCGAGGCCGCCGGCCCCACGCCCGCCCGGGCCCGAGGCGTGAAGCCGAGCGGCCGCACTGCCGGCGAGCGCCGTCAGTAGCGTGGAATCGACGGGTCCACTTCTTCCGACCAGGCGAGGATGCCGCCCTTCAGGTTGAGCAGCCGACGGAACCCGGCGTCCTGAAGCTGGCGCAGCGCTTTCGCACTCCGCGCCCCCGAGCGGCAGTAGAGGACGATCTCGTCGGCGCTGCTCAGCTCGTTCATGTGCGCCGGTACCTCGCCGAGCGGAATCAAACGCGCGCCTTTGCTCCCGAGATTGCAGATGTCCCACTCGTGCGTCTCGCGCACATCGATGAGCACCAGCGGATCACGCCGGTCCAGGCGATGCTTCAGATTCGTCGCGGTGATTTCCGGCACGGAGCTCTGCTCCGCCAGTTCGGCCGCGTGCGCCTGCGGAACGCCGCAGAACTCCTCGTAGTCGATCAGCCCGCGGATCGTCGGGTTGGCCCCACACACCGGGCAGTCCGGGTTCCGCCGCAACTTGAGTTCGCGGAACTTCATGGACAGCGCATCGAACAGGAGCAGCCGGCCGATCATGGCATCGCCCTTGCCAATGATGAGCTTGATCGCTTCCAGCGCCTGCAGTGTTCCGACGATGCCCGGGAGCACGCCGAGGACGCCGCCCTCGGCGCAGCTCGGCACGAGCCCGGGCGGAGGCGGCTCGCGGAACAGACAACGGTAGCACGGACCCTGACGGGCCCAGAAGACCGAGAGCTGGCCCTCGAAGCGGAAGATCGAGCCGTACACGTTGGGCTTGCCCAGCAGAACGCACGCGTCGTTGACGAGATAACGCGTCGGAAAGTTGTCGGTGCCGTCTATGACGACATCATAGGGTTCGAGGATCTCGAGCGCGTTCGCGCTCGTCAGCGGCGTCTCGTGACCGACCACATCGATCGTCGGATTGATGTCGAGCAGGCGGTCCCTTGCCGACTCGATCTTCGGACGTCCGACGTCTTTCGTGCCGTGCATGACCTGCCGTTGCAGGTTCGTCTCATCGACGACATCGAAATCGACGATGCCGATCGTGCCGACGCCGGCCGCGGCGAGATACAGGCCGAGTGGTGAGCCGAGGCCGCCGGCGCCGACGCACAGCACCTTTGCCGCTTTCAGTCTGCGCTGTCCATCCATGCCGACCTCGGGCATGATCAGATGGCGGCTATAACGCCGGATTTCAGACGCATCCAGATCGACCGCCGCGGCGCGCCGCCCGAGTTGGGCGGCGAAGGAAGGGTCGGCTGTGGAGCTCCCACCCGGCGCTCCGCGGCGCGGCGAGGACCGTTCTTCGGGGTCCGCCGGCAGGCCGCCCGCGATGCTCGGCACGATCGTGATCGTATCGCCGTCGTGCAGCGGCGCAGCCGGTCCGCCGAGTTCGCGCGAATCGTCTTCGTTGACCCAGGTGTTGACGAAGTTCCGGAGCCGTCCCTTTTCATCGAACAGGTGCGGGCCGAGCGATGGATGCCGGTCCACCAGCCGGTCCAGAGCCTCGCCGACCGTCGCGGCGCCGACGGTCACTTCCCGGTCGTTGTCCGCGTACTGCTTCAATGCCGCCGGTATCCGGATCGTCACGTTCATGGTCGCCCCATTGGCGTTTTCGTTGTCGCGAGAGTCGATCATTCGCTGTCCGCGGATTCGATGCGCAGTTCCTGGAAGCCGGCGCGGTCTCCGAGGAGCCGCCACGCGCGCGGCTCGCCGCTGTCACCGGCCATGACCGGTACGATGACGTAGGTGTACCACGGCCATGCGTGTTCGCGGTCGTAGACCGATGGCTCGGCGGGATGGTCCGGGTGCGAGTGATAGAACCCGATCACGTCCAGCCCAGCGGCGGCGGCGGAGCGCTCGGCCTGCCGCAACGACTCGGGCGGAATGATGTAGCGCCGCGCCCGCTCATCCACTCGCGAATTGTCGATCGGCACGACCCGCGTGATCGCGCGACCCCGTCCGTCCTCGTCGCGGCCGACCAGGACGCCGCAGACTTCTTCGGGGTATCCCCGGCTTGCATGATGCCGGATCGCTTCCAGGTCCGGCCGCCCCATGCGGACCGACTCTGTCACGATGATCGCACTCCGCTCACCGGCCGCAGGGCCTCGCCGCCGTTCGATTCCGGCTGCTCCGCCGTGAGCCATGATTCCGACAGATACCGTTCGCCACCGTCCGGCAGAACCGTCACGACCGTCGCGCGAGCATCGAGTGATGCGGCGACGCGCAGTGCGGCGACGACCGCGGCGCCGCCGGACACGCCCGCGAGCAGGCCCTCCTCGCGCGCCAGCCTGCGCGTCATGATCTGCGCGTGTTCCGTTTCGACGAACAGGGTCTCGTCCACGAGCGAAGGATCGTAGATGCCCGGCACGATCGCGGTCGCCATGTGCTTCAGCCCCTCGATTCCGTGAAACCCGGAAGACGGCTGCACTGCGATCAGCCGGATGCGCGGGTCGAGCGAACGCAATCGCATGCCGGTGCCCACGAAGGTGCCGCTCGTGCCGAGGCCTGCGACGAAGTGCGTCACGCGGCCGTCGGTCTGCTCCCAGATCTCGGGGCCGGTGCCCTCGAAGTGCGCGCGTACGTTCGCCGGATTGCCGTACTGATCGGCGTAAAAGTACCGGCCGGGCCTCGCCGCCGCCCGCTCGCGGGCTGCTCGAATCGCGCCATCCGAGCCGGCTTCCGCGGAGGTCAGCACGAGCGTCGCCCCGTACGCGCGCAACAGCGCCTTCCGCTCCTCGCTCGCGCTCGCTGGCATGCAGATTTCACACGCATAGCCGCGTTCAGCGCAGAGCATCGCGTACGCGATGCCCGTATTGCCCGAACTCGCATCGAGCAGCACACGGTCCGCATCCAGCAGCCCGCTCTGCTCCGCCGCCTGCATGATCGCCAGAGCCGCACGGGCTTTGACGCTGCCTCCCGGATTCTGCGATTCCAGCTTGGCGAACACGCGCGCGCCGCCGGCGCCGGGAACCCGGCGCAGCTGCACGATCGGCGTGTTGCCGATCCAGTCCTCGAGCCTCGTCCCACGAGCCACCGCCGATCCCGGCGACGGCTCCGTCATGGCGCTCGTCATCCCCGCCTTCCCGGCATGCGTCAAAAAAACGTGGGCTCCTTTCGAAGGGAGCCCACGGTCGCAAAGTCCGAAATCGAACCGACCGCCCGTTACGATGACGGCCGCGACTGCTGGCTCCCTGGGCGCATCATGGCGCCCGGGTGGCGACAACTGCAGTTGCGGACTTCGAATCGCATGTGCCACTCGCGTGGACGGTTCACGGGTTGCCCGCGGATCCGACCGCGCCACCCGACACACCCTCAAACCCGCTCGCTGGCCGGCAGGTTCCCGGTGGCCCGATCCCGCCCGCGCGACACACGGCTCTTCATGACCGCGAAGGGTTCTCCGTGCCGTCGAGAACGCGTGATCGAGTGACGCGCCAGGGCCCAGCGGCTTCGTGCCAGGCGTGACGGCCCGCAGAGAGCATCCGCAAGAGAGGGCCGCCCGATGGGGACGGTCTGAGAAGGCAGCAGCAAGAAGGGCCGCCCGGTGCGGACGGCCCTCGATCAGGCAGTCAAGGGGTGACGGGACCGAGATGTCAGGCAGCGCTCCGGCCGGCGCCCTCGCGCGACACGGCACGGACTTCCGTCCTCGACACGCCTCGATCCTTGCGCCAGGCCATTTCTTCGGCATACGCGTCGGCGAAGACGGTCGCGACATCGGCGGGCGAGACCAGCCGCGGCTGCCCGGCCGGGCGTTCACGGCTGTACCGAAGGTGTAGCGCCGTGGGCGTCAGGCCGGGTACGCGCGCCGTCGTGTGTCCTGGCCTCGGCTCGAGGCCGCCGCCCATCTTCGCGTTCGTGATCGTGAACGTCGTCCCATCCTGGAAGCGGCAGGCGATATCGCACCATGCACCGACTTTCGGATGCTCGTAGACCACGGCGACCGCCCCTTCGTCCTGCTTGAGCAGGAAGTGAACGGGCAGATTCCCCATCTCCGCGATCGAGTAGCTGCCGCCCGGAACGAACCCGCGGCGCTGCAGCGAATCGATCGCCGATCGGGCTTCCGGCCTCGACGCGGGCCCCGTCTCCGGCTGGAGCGTGAGGTGATCCGGCTGCTTGTCCAGGGCCGCCTTGCCGATCGCCTTGCCTGTCACCGCAATGACGACCTGGTTGAACCAGTCCGGCTTGTACTTGATGATGACATAGACAACGGCCAGGAAGCCGATCCAGAGCAGATCGCGACTCATAGGGGACCGTGCACGTTGCGAACACGTCTGCCGGGGAGGCGGACTCGTGCTTTCAGTATCGGCGCGGCCGGTGGGGGCGGTTAACGGCCTCCCCTGGCGTCGGCGAGACCGGGGACCCGGGGCCTCCCCGATCGGGGCGTGGTGGGCCGGTCGAGGGGTCCCGGGACTGATGAACCCACCCGGAGCGCCGGCCCCGGGTCTCCTCGCAGCCCTCCCGTAACTGGGAGGGGGCGGCTCATCCCGCGGCCCGGCAATCGCCGGGCCCCGCATAGGTCATGGCTGGCCGGCACCCTGCTCGGGGACCTTGACCGGCAGGCCGCCCTCGACGAACACGATGTTGCCCTCCTGCAGGCTGGCGCCGCGCAGGGCGAGGGCCAGGACTTCGCCCAGGTCGCGGACCAGATTGAACTTCATCTGGCTGCGCAGTTCCTTCGGCAGATCATCGAGGTAGGCCTCGTTGTCGGCCGGCAGGATGATCTCACGGATCCCCGCGCGGTAGGCGCCCAGCACCTTTTCCTTCACGCCGCCGATCGGCAGAACGCGGCCGGTCAGCGTGATCTCGCCGGTCATCGCCACATCGCTGCGCACGGGCCGACTCGACAGGGCCGAGACGACCGCCGTCGCCATGGTCACACCCGCCGACGGACCATCCTTCGGGATCGCGCCCGCCGGGACGTGAATGTGCAGCTCGTGGTCGTGCAGGTTCTCCTCGGGCACACCGAGCCGGTCGTGGTGCGTCTTGGCGTACGTGAGCGCGGCACGGGCGCTCTCCTTCATCACATCGCCCAGCTGGCCCGTCAGGATCAGCGAGTCCTTGCCCCGGGAGACGCTCGCCTCGACGAACATGATGTCGCCGCCGGCCGGCGTGTAGAACATGCCGGTGGCGACGCCGACCATGTCCTCGCCGGCCGCCCGCTCCGGGTGCACCCTCGCGCGACCCAGCATGACATCGACATCGTCGGTGTCGATCGTGACATGCTCCGTTTCGCCCGACGCGATCCGTCGCGCCGCCTTGCGCGCGACCTTGCCCAGCTCACGTTCCAGCTGCCGCACACCCGCCTCGCGGGTGTACTCGCTGATCACGCTCTCCAGCGCCCCATCCGTGATCTCGAACTGCTCCTCGCGCAGACCGTTCTCGTCACGCTGCCGCGGGATCAGGTAGCGCCGGGCGATCTCCTTCTTCTCCATCTCCGTGTAGCCGCTGAATTCGACCGTCTCCATGCGGTCCAGCAGCGGCGCCGGGATCTGGTCGCGGTAGTTCGCCGTCGCAATGAAGAGAACCTCGGACAGGTCGAACGTCAGCCCGAGATAGTGATCGACGAAGGAGTGGTTCTGCGCCGGATCGAGCACCTCGAGCAGCGCCGCCGATGGGTCACCCTGCAGGCTCACACCCAGCTTGTCTACTTCGTCCAGCAGGAACACCGGGTTCTTCGTGCCCGCCTGGCGCAGCCCCTGGATGATCCGACCCGGCATTGCGCCCACGTAGGTCCTGCGGTGTCCGCGGATGTCGGCCTCATCCCGGGCGCCGCCCAGGGCGATCCGCACATACTTCCGGGACAGCGCGCGGGCGATAGACTTCGCGATCGACGTCTTGCCCACACCCGGCGGTCCGACAAACAGCAGGATCGGACCCCGACCCACCGCCTTCGCCTTCGCGACGACTTCACTCGTATGTATGTCGGGCGCGCCCTCACCTCCCATGTACTCGTCCAGCTCGCGGCCGTCCTCCGTACTGCCGTTGCCGCCGCCGTTGCCGTTCGAGCGGGGCTCCGCAGCCACGGCCGCCGCAGCCGCCGCAGTCTCGGCCGCCGCAGCCGCCGCAGTCTCGGCCGC
>Ga0326597_10004332_pt1 | contig 19997 bp, 28 predicted proteins | sample RVTome_12_FD_203789 | JGI IMG/M metagenome (GOLD analysis project Ga0326597, IMG submission 203789) | Soil microbial communities from uranium-contaminated site in the Upper Colorado River Basin, Wyoming, United States - RVT100D185 | ecosystem: Environmental > Terrestrial > Soil > Contaminated >...
GACGACCATGCCGCCGCCGGACACTACGGATTCATGGCCGCCTTCGGCTTCACTGTCATCGGGGTAGGTCTGTTGGCCAGCCTGCGACCGGACGGCTGGAGGCTTACGGCGTGGGTCACCGGCCTTCTGGCAGCGCTCTTCGGGTCCACCTCAGTGATCTACCCCGACTCCAGCTCGAGCCTCGGCACAGTTTGGGCGATCGCAGCCATCGCCTGGGGCGTCGCATTCATCGCAGCGGCCGAACTCAGCAAGAAATCTTGGGAGCCGACGCAGCTCGGTTCACGGGCGGTGGTATCAACATCCGAACGGGATTGAGGACCACCGCCAGCGCCGTTTGTGTAAGAAGGCCGCTGTCGAAGTGTGACCAGGCTCGTTTGAGGGGTTCGAATGCTGCCGGAGGCCAGTGTCTGGGCCAGCTCTGGATGAAACGGCGCTACACCGTCTGCGTTGATATCACCTCATCCACGCCTACGAAGGTAGATCCTCACTCCCAACCATCCCCCTCTCAAGGGTTGAATGCGTAGCTGGTGTGATCGTGAGTCGCCCACCTGACCGGGCGCCGACGGTTCGGGAGCAGTACGGCACCGGTGGCCTCTGCGCCCGGCCTCATCTTCCTCGGGCGCTTCCTCCTCGGGCTGGGATGGAGCTTCGCCCTGATCTCGGGCTCGGCGCTACTCACCGAGAGCCTGCCGCTGGGGCAGCGGGTCGGGGCACAAGGATTGTCCAACGTGTTGATCAGCGGGCTGGGAGCCGGCGTCGCCTTCTCCTCGGGCTTCGTCGAGGAGTCGGTGGGCTTTCACTGGTTGGCCAACTTGGGCCATCCTGGCCGCAGTCGCGGTCACCTGCCGCCGACCTAGCCCGGTCGCCTGAACGGTCCCGAGCTCAGCTCAAGTCCTCGAACCAGATGGCGGCGATCGAGAATCCCCCGACACCCACCATCAACACGCCAGAGATGATCGCCCCGACGTTGGTGATGATGTCCATGGGAGCATCACGGGAGACGCCACCGACAGATTCCATCGGGGACTCCCCCATTCCTCCCTGAGTCGGCTCCATGAGGGAATTCGGGACCCTCTTCGAGTAGATCCGATTCAGTACGTCCTCGTCGACGCCTTGTCCGGTGTCGGCTCGTCAATCTCTAGGATCGCACACATGGTCCTGGCGAGCTGGGCCATCGCCATGGCCATCTCGGGATCGAGCTCCCCGCGCTCGACTTGACGCATGGCCTTCTCTAGGCGGCCATAGATCCGATTGAGACGTCCGGTTGCATCCCGTTTCAGCTGCGCCCTCGCCTCCTGCGCCGCCAGGTATCCGTCCTCGAATGCCCTCTTCGGGTCGTGGGGGTAGCAGTATCCGGAGGCCGTGAGGATCGGCGACTGACACGGGCGTCCGTCACTCCGGATCGCCGGGCATCCCGGTGAATCGGCCAAGTCTTTGCCCGCCTCGTCTCGCTCCGTGCTCTCGAGCACGAACGGCTCCACGACCCTGGGCGGATGCTCGTCTTCTTTCCTCTCGATCTCGTGGTCGAGATCGAATAGGGGACCGGTGGTTTCCCCCGCCATTTCCAGGGATTCGCCGGCGCGGCTCCATTGCGGCGGTAGGGTTTCCTCGATTACCGCCTTGCCCTCAGGCGCCTCCTCAGACGATGACTCCGATGGCCGGCCGCCGGCCGGGGAGGCAGGCTCCTCCGGGCTGTTCCATATCCAGCCCCACACGGAACGCAGCGTCGAGCGGGCCCGGGGCCGGGAGACGCGTTCGATCGCCGGGAGGCCGGAGTAGGCGAAAGCGATGGTGTCGTCCGCCACGAAACGGAGGTCCTCCCCGGCCACGGTCATGGCGAAGACATCTCCATGCAATCTCCGCACCTCGACAACCTCGAGAGGCCAGGCGCCCAACCCCCCGGTCTCGGACTCGACGGCCAGGTGGTGCTCGGCGACGTCGAGGTTGACCCTCAATCCAGGGCTGGGCTCATCCGGCAACAACAACTGACCCTTGAACTGCATGTGCGACCTCCGCTGGAGACATGGTCGGCACATCGAGGGGATCTCTTGAATGATCGTGTCCGGTGCCCAAGCGCTTCTCCTGGCCAGGGCCCGAGCGAGCTCCCTAGAGTCCGCTCCATGAAGGAGTTCGAAACCGTCCTCGAGTGCATGGACGGCCTCCTTCAGCGCAAGGTGGCCGACTACCTCCATGCCGCCGATCACAGTCTGGCTCCGTGTTCGTTCCGGATTGATGCCTGACGCTGCGTTGTTGGAAGTTATCTGACAACCAGGGAGATCTGGCCTGCATACGAGAATGCGCACAGAGTCAAGCCGACGCTGCCGAACAGTCGCCGACAACCTCGAAAGTGGCTCCTCCGACCTCACCCACATAGATCTCCGTCGCGGCAAGTAGCTCGCGCGATGGACGCGCGATGGAGGGCTTGGGGAGCCCGTGATCCACGTGGCAGAGGCTCGAAAAAAAGGTCGTGTCTCGCAATGCATCAACCACCGACCGACGATGCGTCGATCATCGCGGGTACCGTCTCGGGAACGCCGTCTTCGACTCCAACGGCCGCCCCCGCACTATCCCGATGAAAATGGGGTTGCTGCGCTCGACATAGTCCAGCGTGCATCAGGTCTCGAAAAACACGGCCTGTTGCTATAGGAACCCTGTTACACGCCTAATGGTCGACCGACCACTTCTTGGTGGAGGGCAAGGGCACGTCGCCGTACCCGTGGCAGCGCGCCTCGCTCAGTTGCATCTCGAACAGGATGTAACGGTCGGCCGGCGTGTAGCTCGCGGCGTCGGCCACATGGGACCACATGTCTGGATCGTCCATGGCGAGGCCACGGCCACGGACATTGAACTCGCCACCGGAGCCTGCCTTGTCCGGGACTCCGTTATGCAAGGCGAACCAACCCCGCTCCCGAAGGTCTCTGCCTTTGGGAGAGGTCGGCTCCATGAACAGGAACAGCCCGAGTGGACTGATGATCGGTGTCACCGGATGGACCCGAGGTGACCCGGACCGGCGAACTGTCGCCAGATATGCAGGTGCTGCGGTCAATCTTCCCGCCCCGAACCGCGCCAGCTCCGGCTCACGTTTGGCGAACTCACCCCAGCCGATCGTCCTAGAACTGACCGTCTGGCCGTTGCTACTCCGCGTAGGGCTGGTCATTTCCTTGTTCGCTGTAGCCGATGTCCCAGATGTAGCCGTCTGGGTCCGCGAAGGAACCGCCGTTCCCGCCCCACTCCTTTGTGGCGGCGGGCTTGAGGATCGTGGCGCCGGCCTTCTCGGCTTCCGCCATGATCTCGTCGACCCGCGCCTCGCTGCGGACTACGCAGGTGAGGACCAGTCCGTTGAAGCCGCTGCCCTCCGAGCCCGCGCCTACGTTGGCGGCTAGACCATCGCGGCCGTAGAAGCCAACGAGCGAGCCGCCATCCGGCTCGAAGAACACCGAGATGCCGTAGTCTCGCTGGACCTCCCAGCCAAGACCCTCCATGTAGAACCGCTTGGACTCGTCCATGTCCCGGACGCCGAGGAGGATCGAGCTCACGTGCGCTTTCATGCCTTTCCTCCTTTCGTGACACAGCTCTGCGCTGTGCTGAGTGAAATGGTCATGGAGGCGAAACTACGAGGGTGGGGCGACAGATGCTTCTCGAAAACTGCTTTCTTCCGCCTGCCCCCGGCGCTCTCCCTGGCGCGGCCGGCGGCTGCAACATCGTCTGGCGCGGCGTCTCGTGGGAGACTCTTCACCCGAGGGACCTATACGAAGCCGGCCGAGACCTGTCCGGAGGCTCTAGGCCAAACCCACGTATTCGGCGAGGTGCTGGCCGGTGAGAGTGGACCGGGCGGCGGCGAGGTCGGCCGGTGTGCCCTCGAACACCACCCGGCCACCGTCATGCCCGGCTCCGGGGCCCAGGTCGATGATCCAGTCGGCGTGGGCCATCACGGCCTGGTGGTGCTCGATCACGACGACCGACTTTCCCGAGTCCACCAGCTGGTCGAGGAGACCGAGCAGGTGATCGACATCGGCGAGATGTAGCCCGCTGGTCGGCTCGTCGAGCACGTAGATCCCTGCTTTCTCCGCCATGTGGATGGCCAGCTTCAGCCGCTGGCGCTCGCCGCCGGAGAGCGTCGTCAGCGGCTGACCGATACTCAGGTAGCCGAGTCCCACTGCGGACATCCGTTCCAGGATGGCGTGGGCGGCCGGCACCCTGGCCTCACCCTCGGCGAAGAAGTCCCGGGCTTCGGTCACCGACATCGCGAGGACCTCACTGATGCCGCGGCCACCGAGGTGATACTCCAGCACCGATGCCTGAAACCGCTTCCCCTCGCACTCCTCGCAGGTGGTGGCGACAGTCTCCATGAAGCCGAGATCGGTGTAGATGACGCCGGCGCCGTTGCAATTGGGGCAGGCGCCCTCGGAGTTGGCGCTGAACAGGGCCGGCTTCACGCCGTTGGCCTTGGCGAACGCCTTGCGGATCGGCTCGAGCAGTCCGGTGTACGTCGCCGGGTTGCTCCGGCGCGAGCCGCGGATCGCACCCTGGTCGACCGAGACCACGCCGGCGTCGGCGGGAATCGAGTCGTGCATGAGCGAGGTCTTGCCTGACCCGGCGACGCCGGTGACGACGACAAGCGCCCCGAGCGGGATGTCGACATCGACGTCCTGAAGATTGTGCGCGTTGGCGCCGCGGATCTCGAGCGTGTCGGTGGGCGTCCGCACCGTTGGCTTGAGAGACGCCTGGTCGTCGAGATGGCGGCCGGTGAGGGTATCGCTGGCCTGCAGCTCCTCGACGGTGCCCTCGAAGCAGACGGTGCCGCCCGCCGCACCGGCGCCGGGGCCGAGGTCGACGACGTGGTCGGCGATGGCGATGGTCTCCGGCTCGTGCTCCACGACGAGCACCGTGTTGCCCTTGTCCCGCAGCTGCAGCAGCAGGTCGTTCATGCGCTGGACGTCATGGGGGTGCAGGCCGATGGTGGGCTCGTCGAAGACGTAGGTGACGTCGGTGAGCGGGGAGCCGAGGTGGCGGATCATCTTGGTGCGCTGGGCCTCGCCGCCCGACAGCGTGCCCGACGGCCGGTCGAGCGAAAGGTAGCCCAGCCCGATCTCCACAAACGAGTCGAGAGTCTCCCCTAGCGTCTCCAGCAGCGGCGCCACCGACGGCTCGTTGAGGCCGCGCACCCATTCGGCGAGGTCGTTGATCTGCATCGCGCAGACCTCGGCGATGTTGATCCCCTTGACTTTCGACGACCGGGCCGCCTCGTTGAGCCGGGTGCCACCGCACTCGGGACAGCCGGTGAAGGTGACCGCACGCTCTACGAACGCCCGGATGTGCGGTTGCAGCGCGTCGACGTCCTTTGACAGGAACGATTTCTGGATTTGCGGGACCAGCCCCTCGTAGGTCAGGTTCAGGTTGTTGACTTTCACCTTGGTCGGCTCTTTGTAGAGGAAGTTGTGGAGCTCCTTCTTGGTGAATTTGCGGATCGGCTTGTCCGGGTCGAGGAAACCCGACTCTGTGAAGAGGCGCACCGACCAGCCGCCCGCCTTGTAGCCCGGCACGGTGATCGCGCCTTCGGCGAGCGACTTGCTCTCGTCGTACAGCTGGGTCATGTCGATGTCGCTGACCGAGCCCATGCCTTCGCAGCGCGGGCACATACCGCCGTGGTAGACGAGATCGCGCACCACGATCCGCTCCCCCTTCCCCTTGTCGACGGTCATCGACCCGCTCGCCTTCCGGCTCGGGATGTTGAACGAGTAGGCGACCGGTGGCCCGATGTGCGGCTCCCCGAGCCGGCTGAAGAGGAGTCGCAGTATCGCGTTTGCATCGGTGGCCGTACCCACCGTGGAGCGAGCGTTGGCGCCCATCCGCTCCTGGTCGACGAGGATCGCTGTCGTCAGGCCCTCAAGTACGTCGACCTCGGGCCGTGCCAGCGTCGGCATGAAGCCCTGCACGAAGGCGCTGTAGGTCTCGTTAATCAGCCGCTGCGATTCGGCGGCGATCGTGTCGAACACCAGCGAGCTCTTGCCCGAGCCGGAGACGCCGGTGAACACCGTCAGCCGGCGCTTCGGGATCTCGACGCTGAGGTCCTTGAGGTTGTTCTCCCGTGCACCTGTGACACGGATGTAGCCGTGGCTGTCGGCGACGTGCATGTTCTCCACGGCGCGCTCCGCAACCATCCGGTTTACCCCTGCTCGATGCGGATCATATTGCCCGCCGGATCGCGCACGGCTGCGTCTCGGGCACCCCAGAACCGATCGGCGGGCTCTTCCAGGACCTCGACCCCGGGCGCGGCCGCGGTCTTGTCGAAGGTCGCGTCGAGGTCGTCCGTACGGAAGAATGGACCGGGCAGCTCACCCTTCGCGAGCAAAGCAGCGAGGGCGTCCCCGTCCTCCTGGGAGCGGCCCGCATGCGGCTGCGACAACACGATCTTGATTTCGGGCTGACTGTCGGTGACGAGGGTGATCCAGCGGAAGCCCTCGTTGGCGACCTCGTCGCTCACGGTCAGGCCGAGGGTATCGCGGTAGAAGCCGAGGGCGGCGTCGGGATCGTCGACATAGATGTGCACTGTGCTGAGTGAAACGGTCATGGCACCGACCCTACGAGCGTGCGGCGAAAGATGCTTCTCCAAAACTGCTTTCTTCCCCGCCCGCCCGGCGCCCGCCCCTGCGCGGCCGGGTCAGCACCATCGTCTGACAGGCAGGCACCACACTCAGCTCGTCGTGGTTGCGGGCGCGGTACGCGCTCGGCGTCTCGCCGACCAGCTCAGTGAACCGGGCGGAGAAGGAGCCGAGGCTCGTGCAGCCAACCGCGAAACAGACATCCGTCACACTCAAGTCGCCCCGGCGCAGCAGCGCCTTCGCCCGCTCGATACGCCGGGTCATCAGGTACGAGTAGGGCGTCTCGGAGTACGCCGCCCGGAAGCGGCGGCTGAAATGCGCCGGCGACATCAGCGCCGTGCGAGCCAGCGCCGGGACATCGAGCGGCTGTGCGTACTCGCGGTCCATGCGATCCCCGGGCCAGGCGCAGCCGACGCAGCTCCTCGATATCTGCGCTCATACGCTCAGCCTACCCGTCAATCTCGACAGCCCCGCTCAGCCGGGACAACTGTTTACGAACGTTCACGGGGCTCTGCAGCTTGAACGGCTCGGATTGACGGCCCGACCTATGAAACCGCGTCCCACTTGGTGTTTGGTTCGCGGCCGACACCACCTAGCCCAGTCGGGTTGCGGCGCAAGGAACGCCCGTGTCCCGGTCCATGAACGCGTTGCGCTCCTGGCCCTCGTCGAACCCCGCATCGAAAGCGGTGGGGCGCCCAGAGGATGATCACACCAATGCTCCATGGGAGCAGTTACCAGCTCAGGGTCGTCCGCCAAGAGGGAGGTCAGACCCTGAAGGTCACCGTTGTCGAGTAGGCGGCGGCGTTCCACCTCCACCTCTAACTTGGGCCAGCTGGCGAAACCGTAGTCCCGGGCCAACGCCAGTTGGGCGGAGGAGAGGGTGAGCCGGTGCGACACCTTTCTGATGCGGCTGTTGGCGTCCCCTGTCGCCGTTGTTGGCGGCCCGGAGCAGGTCCTTGGCCTGGTTGCGGAGCTGACCCATGTCGGGCCGGGTGGGCAGGTCGGGCATGACGTCTCCTTTCTGTGGCCGGCGGTCCGCGTGCCTGGCCGGAGGAGATCGTCAAACGTCCGTGCTTCGTTCGTTGGAGGTGGACTCAGTCCTGCCCGCGGACCCGGAGACGCCCTCTCGCGCCAGTTTCGACTCTAATCGGGCTGGTGGTGGTTGAGGACCAACCGCCAACGTTCGATCAGCTGTGGCGCGATTGTCGTCACTGGGATAGATCGGCCTGCGACACCGAACTCTTCCGCCCAAGCCGTGGCGGACTCGAGGGTGGCGAAGAAGTTGACGAGGGGGCACCATTGATCGACGGCTGATGTCATCCCATAGCCGTCGGCGACGAACACAGCGAGATTGGTCGACTCCACCTCACCGTCCTTTACGTGGACCTGCACGGGGCACTGAGCCATCTCAGAGTGGATGACACCGTCTCCGATGGCGCCCACGATCCCGACTGCGTCCAGGGCACACCAGGTCCACCGGCGACCAGCCGCCAGGTCGATGCGATGCTGAGTGGGTTCGACACTCAGCCCGGCGATCCCCACTACCTGATCGCCAGCGAAGGAGACGTTGCCGGTTTTCGCGAACCCTTCCAGCACCTCGAGGGTGGTGGTGACACCGACGCCTGCCGCTTCGGCTATCGAGGTCATGGCGGCCGGTTGTCCCTCGTCGAGCAGGAGCCGAAAGGCGGCGGCTCTTACCGCCCACTGGACCGAGTCGAGCCGGTGATCACCGAATTCCACCCCGGACGGCCCGCCCTTCAATGCAGATGATTCACAGCCACAGCAATCCGCATCCGTGCAGCCCGTGTCACCCGATCCGCCGGCCAGGGTCAACTCTCACCTCTCACTGCCAGCCCGGCCAACATCAGCTCGAGGCCGTCGTGGAAGCAGCGGTCGGGGTCGCAGTCGGCGATCATCTCCACCGCCGCTGCGGCCAGCTGGGGTGGAGTCCCCGGTGGTAGCGCTTGGCCAAGGTAGAGCAACACTTCACGGTCGGTGTATTGCCGGTTCTGGGCCGGCTCGCATGCCACACCCAACATGGCTACTTCGGCGTAGCCGGTGCCGAGGGCGTAGAAGAGCACCGGGCGCAAGACGGCGGCCGGTTCGTCTATTCCGGCGGCGGCGAGAGCGTCGAGATAGACCCGCCACAGCTCCAGCTCGGGTCGGGACAGGTCGGTGCAGCGGAGGACCAGGGGTGCCGCTTCGGGATGACGGTGGAACAGGGTCCTGATGGAGCGGGCAAGGGTTCGGAGCACCTCCCCGGGATCTTCTGACTGCTCCGGATGGTCGACCTCTTCCCAGAGCAGCTCGGCAACACCGTCGAGGAGGCTGTCTTTGCCTTTGGCGTGGTGGTGGACGGTCATGGGGTCGACGTCTAACTCGGTCGCCAGGCGGCGCATGGTGAGGGCCTCGAGACCGACTTCGTCGATCAGCTCGAGGGCGGTTTCGAGGACCCGGCGACGGTCGAGCCGCTCTCGGGTTGGTGTTTCGGTGGTCACGTTGAGGTCTCCATCCGGGGGGTTGACAGTTTCAGCATACCATGTCTAGATTACAGGTCTACATTGTAGAAGGCAATCGTAAGAAGAGGTTTTGTGATGACATCGGTAACTCAGGCGGCGGTGGAGGTCCGTGATCTGGTCAAGGTATATCCCCATCCCGGTGGCGGCACGCTAAGGGCGCTCGACGGAATCAGCTTCGAGGTGCCGACCGGGGAGTTCTTTGGGTTCCTCGGGCCCAACGGGGCGGGGAAGACCACCACCCTGGAGATAATCGAGGGGACCCGGAAGCCCACGTCGGGCGAGGTTCGGGTGTTGGGGGTCGATCCCCGCCGGGACCTGGACAAGGTGAAGCGGATGATCGGTGTTCAGCTCCAGGCCGCCTCCTATTTCAGCCTGCTCACCATCACCGAGATCCTCGAGCTGTTCGGCTCGTTCTATCCCAAGCGCCGCTCCCCCGCCGAGCTGCTCGACATCGTTGGATTGCAGGACAAGGCCAAGGCCTATGTCCGACAGCTCTCAGGTGGGCAGCAACGCAGGTTCTCGGTGGCGGCCGCCCTGGTCAACGACCCGGACGTGATCTTTCTCGACGAGCCGACCACCGGGTTGGACCCGCAGATGCGTCACAGCCTGTGGGAGCTGCTGCGGCGGCTCAACACCGACGAGGGCAAGACCATCGTGCTGACCACCCATTACATGGAGGAGGCAGAGCTGTTGGCCGACCGGGTGGCCATCATCGACCACGGAGTGATCCGGGCTATCGAAACTCCACGGGATCTGATCGGCCGCCTCGACGGGTTTGGCCACATCGAGTTTGCCACCCCCGGAGCGGTGGAGACCTCAGAGCTGTCCCGCCTGGCCGGAGTCAGCGGCGCCGCGGCCAGGAGCGATGGTGAGGTGGGATCGCTCACCCCTGTCACCTACCGGCTCGAGATCGCTGAACCGAAGACCGCGGTCACTTCCCTGCTCAACTGGTCGGAAGGTCGGGGTGTCGAGCTGCGTGGCCTGGAAGTGGTCCCCGGCACCCTCGAGGACGTGTTTTTGCAGCTCACCGGACGGGAGCTGAGGGAATGACCGCGATAGCCGGAACCCTTCGACTGGCTTCGGCCAGCAGCAAACAGCTCCTCCGCTCCAGCGAGGTATGGGCCACCACCATCGCCTTCCCCGGAGCGCTATTGGCCATCCTCTGGCTGTTCTCCGAGCTGCGTTTCGAGTTCGGCACACAGGAGGTGCCGTTGATCGACTTCTGGGTGACCGGGCTGGGAGTGCTCGGAGTGGCACTGGGCAACGGGCACGCCTTCTTGGCAAACATCTCGACGTGGAAGGCCGGTGGGGTGCTGAAGCGGATCTCGGTCACCCCGATCTCTGCCGGTCAGCTCATCGTCGGCGAGGTGATCCCTCGCGCCGTCCTAGGAATGGCCACCATCATCGCCTTCCTCGCCGTGGGGAATGGCCTCGGCGCCAACATTCAGATGGGCGTCGAGCTGGTGTCGGTTCTCCCAGTGATGGTCATGGTCACCTTCACCGGGCTCAGCGTGGCCTTCATCATCGCCGGTGTAACCAAGACCCCCCAGAACGCCAACGCCACCGACACCGCCGTCAGCTGGCCCCTATACCTGGTTACCGGGGCGATGTTTCCCCTTGCCGCCTTCCCCACCTGGCTGGAACAGACCGCCCACTACATCCCCTACACCGGGCTCATCGCCACCGTGCGGGGCGTTGTCCTCGACAGCCGACCACTAACCGACTTCGGACCCGAACTGGTCATCGGCGCGGCATGGATAACAGTCCTTCTGGTGGCCGCCACCCGCACCTACGGGTTCGTGAAATGAGTGTCTCCATGACCACCTCGACCCTGCCCCTATTTCGAGCCAGCTGGAAGATGATGCTCCGCTCCCGAGGGGTGATCGCCGCCATAATCACCTCCACCCTCTACGTCGCCTTCTTCGGGCTCATCGAAGACCTCGACTTCGCCGTCGGAACCGAGACCATCCGGTTCTTCGACTTCGTCCTCCCCGGCTTCGCTGTCTTCCTGATGGTCTATCAGATTCAGGACATCACCGTGGCGGTTGCCGCCAGCTTCAAGGCCAGGGGCATCCTCAAGCGACTGGCCACCACCCCCCTGTCGCCGGCCAGGTTCATCGGTGTCCAGACCCTCATCTACCTGGGACTCGGCGTGGTGGCATCGGCGCTAGTGCTCACCATCGGCAAAATGGTCGGTGGCAACGTGGCCATGACCACGAACCTTCTCTGGTTCATCCCCCTGGTTGCACTGGTGGCCCTCACATCGATCGCTCTCGCCTACACCATCGCCGGACTCGCCCCCAACCCCCAGACCGCCACCAACATCGGCGGAACCATCAGCTTTCTCATGTTCGGTTTCGCCGGTGTCCTGTTCCCCACGCAAGCCCTCCCCGGTGTCCTCCCCGACATCGTCCCCTACGCCGTCCCTCACGCCGCCGTCATCGAAGCCATCCGAGGCATCACCCTCAACGGAGACAGCATCAGCGGCTACGGCCATCAGATCCTGATCGGGATCACCTGGCTGGTCCTGGCTTTCACCGCTTCGACCCTCTCCTACCGGTTCACCGAAGACTGATGATCCTCCGACGTGAGCTCCCCGCCGATGCTGAGGCGGTGCGCGCCTTGTTCTCCACCGTCTCCTCGGCCACGTTCTTCGACAAGCTGCACGCCAACGAAGCCTGGTTGCCGGCACTGTCATTTGTTGCCCTCCGCGGGGACGGCGATGTCGTCGGGCACATAGCGGCCACCCGAGAACAGGTGGGGTCCGCTCCGGCGCTACGGCTCTCTCCGCCGGATTGTCGCTAACCATTCTGTTCGGCCTCGACGATCTGGTCGGGCAACTCGGCTCCCCTACATTGGCCAAAAGGCCCGAGGAGGCCAGTGATACGGGCCGCGTAGCAGAGTCCCGGAAAGCAATCAGGGCAGGAACAGGGTGAGGCCACTGACCTCCTGGTTGAAGTTGATGCCACCCAACGAAGTTTGCGCGGCGAGACGGACACCTTCGACCGCCGACGGTGGGAAGTCCCCGATCAGGCAGTCGACCTGGAGCACCCCGGCACCCACCACGGCGCCACCCACGCTCAACTCGACTCGCATAATCGCCAATCCGCCGCAGCCGATAAAGCCCCCGCCCAGGTCCTGACAGCCGTAGCCATTGAAGCTGATGAGCCGGGTCGCCTGCCAGGTGCCACTCACCGAGCCTCCCCCAGCGAAGGTGTGGGTGAAGGTCCCGCCCCCGGTGACCGTCTTGGGGTGGGTGGTGAGCGTCCCGCTCCCCGTGAGTTCGAGGGTGTCGCCGTTGGATGCCTCGGCCACATCCGGGCAGGCCGACGGAATGCCGAGCTCGCACAACAAGCCGGTCCCTATCAAATAGTCAAACTCCACGGCCTCCGAGTCCGCGGCCACCGGCAGTGGCATCGCTGTCACCAAGGCCAACACGAAAGCTGCAGGCCAAGAGAATCTCCTCACGTCTAACCTCCTCGACTAACTGTCCCCGGTCGAACGCGCGGTGGGGGGATGGGCAACTCGCTCAGGGCCACATGGGCCCGGTCGGATTGGGGAAATCCTCCCGCCGATCTAGCAAGTATCCGCCTATAAACCGCCAGTGTCAACGGCCGCTTTGTCGACCCCTAGTCGGCTTCCCAGACGGATTCCGTGTCCTGACAGCATCGCGGAGAGCCCCGATCACCCGACCGATCGTGGTCCCATCGACTTCGACCTCACCACGGTCGAAGTCCTTGCCGCCTGGCGCGCCTGGCAGGAAACCGAACAGGCCGCAGTCGGCATCGAACTAGCGGGTGGGTGTTCCTTCGGAGGACCTCGTCCGCCAGGCTTCGCATCGAGGCCCGGTGACGCATCGACGTCACGCAGGTCCTCAGTCCCAGGTTGATCTGCGGCAGTCCCGCGATCCCGAGGGTCTGCGACAGCTCGCCGCAGTGGTAGACGTCGTGGCTGAAGACCCGCTGGATGACCGGGCCGCGGGTGTGCACCCAGTCCTCGCCATAGTCCTCGCGACGGAGCTCATCGGCGAGCATTTCCACAGTCCATCGGTCCAGGCAGTTCTCGACGATGCGGAAGGATGAGTCGAGAGCGTCGACGAGCTCATCAGCGCCAAGCGGATGGTCGAGGTCGTCATCTCCCGGGCGGTAATACAGGGCGTACGTGAACGGCGTGGTCTCCGCGTCGGGCTCACCGGCGAAGTCGCAGAGCCAGAACACCCCCCGGCAGGCGGTGTGGCCCACGGTCGCCCCGATCGGCCATCGCTCGGGCGATGGGCCGGGAGCGTGACCCACGACGCCTACCAGCCTGGCTGACTCAAAACGTCCTCGACGCCTACACCGAGGCGTTCACCGCCTCGGTGTTCACCGGCGGACTCAACTGGTACCGCAACACTGACCGCAGCTGGGAGCTCACCGCGCCGTGGCACCACGCTCCGGTGATCACTCCTGCCTATTCATCGCCGGAGACCTGGACTTCGAAGCCTTCCCCGGTATCGACGAAGCCGTTGAGGATTTGCCCCGGGTGGTTCCCAACCTGAAACGGACGGTGCTGATCCCTGGCAGTGGTCACTGGGTTTCCCAGGAGCATCCCGCCGCCGTCAACCAGGCGATAATCGAGTTCCTCCGCTTCCTGCCGTCGTGACTTCCATCTGAGTGACGGGCCGCAGGGGCCATCAAACTGGACGGGCTCATCTCTCAGAGTGGTGGACTCTCTGTCGGCGGCGGAGACGACGCTCGAGATGGTCGACCGGGGAGAAGATCACACATCCGACCTGGTCGTTGCGGCCGAGCAGCCAATTGGACACAGCCAGCAGCTCACAGCCCCGATACCCTCGGACGGCGGCCAACCACATCAAGGATCCGTAGAAGATCAAGGCGGCGTCGCTGGTGATGGCCAGCTCCGGCAGGTAGACCGGGGTGAGGTAGAGGGCGAGGAACCCGGAGAGGTTGACCACAAACCCGACCAGCCCGGTGGCCTTGATCGGGGTCGGGTCGCGGCGGGTGCGAATCCACTGCCACGCCAACAGCAAAGCCGGATAACCGACCAGGCCCAGCACCCATTCGGAGAGGGCGAAGGCTCCACCCAGGGCTGGCGCCAAGAACACGGCTCCTACCACAACCCGGGCCAGGGTCCCCACCGGGCCGATCCGCCGACGAGCATGCGCTTTTTGGTCCACAAGGGGCACCGTAAGGTATCCCTCTAGGGGAGAGTCAAGCCCTGGTCGGGTCGGACGGGGCCCAGCCGTGGCGTCCGGCCAACTCGCCTGCATGGAGCCGGCGAAACTCACCGAGGCGGCCACGGATGTTCTCCAGTTCTCCGATCCGCTCGTCGAGACGCCGTTCAACTTGGCCGAGGAGCTGGTCGAGGTGAGGACCGATCGGCTCCTCCGGTCGGTCCAGGTAGACCGCGGCCAGCCGGCAGATCTCAGAGATGGTGAGACCGAGCCGGCGGAGACTGCCTATCACCTGGACACACCACACGGCGGATTCGTCGTAGAGCCGGTAGTTGGCCGGGCTGCGGCCTGCCGTGTAGATCAGACCAAGGTCGGTGTAACGCCGCAAGGCCCGGTTCGACATGCCGGTCCCGGAGGCCAACCGCCCGATGGTCATCAACCCATCAACCGCCACATCATCCTCCGACGGTCATCTCACTCCGTTGAGAGTCCGGCAGACACTCTCCGGTGGACAGTCGGTCACCTCATTCCGGTCCGCCTCCCCGGCCAGCTCCATCATCCCGTGGCGCAGTCTGGTGAGATCCTCCAATGCCCCCTCGATGTCGCCTAGCCACTCGTCGATTCGGACGGAGAGATGACTGCAGGGTATTTCTCTATCGTCCCAGACACCGAGCATCGTTTTCAGCTGCTCGAGGGTGAGGCCAATCGCCTGACCGGCCCGGATGAGCGCCAGCCGGTCAAACACCGCCGGGTCATAGTCTCGGTAGCCGGAGGGATTCCGGTACGGCGCGGGCAGGGGCCCGGCCTCTTCGTAGAAGCGGATGGCCGAAGTCGCCATCCCGGCTTGGCGGGCGAGCTCACCGATCTTCACAGCTTTGAGCATACGTGGCCCATTCACGATTCCAACTCCTTTAACTAATACTTGATCAGTCGATGATCCGGCAGGCTGCGATGTCGGCGTCGGTGTGGTCGAGAAACCCGCGAGCCAGGTCGACCAGGGCGACGATACGGGGGTTGTCGACCCGGTAGCGGACCATCCGTCCCTCCCGTTCGGCGCAAATCAGCCCACACCAAGTGAGACAGGCCAGGTGCTGGGACACCTGCCCCTGCGAAAGGCCCACAGCGTCGACGATCTCCTTCTGATATCGGGGGCCCTCCAGCAAGAGCTCAATGATCTGGAGGCGGGTGGCGTCCCCCAACGCCCGGAACAGCTTTGCGACCAGCTCCTCATCGGGAAGGGGAACCGGCTCTAGCTCGATGATGCTGGGACGGGCCATGCCTCACACTTCTCTCAAGTGGTGAACGAATTGTGTTTTACCAATGTATCTTTACACTCGTGGCTGTGCAACCTCCGACTCATTCTCCGCATTCCGACCAGAACTCTGCGGGCGAACGACCCGGCGGCGAGCGCTACGGGGTGTTGACGGTGGCCGGGGTGGCAGCCGTTGCCGCCTGCTGTCTCGGCGGCACCCTCCTCCTCGCCGTCGGCGGCGGGGTGGTCGCCTCGATCGTGTTCGGACCCTGGGGAATCGTGTTGGCGCTGGTCGGTGTCACCGCCTGGGGAGTTTGGCGATACCGCCGACGGCGGGCCTGTGAGGTCGAATCGCAACCGATCGCTCAGGAGACGCGCCGTGGCTAGCTCTCGTACCCGCTCCAACACCGCCACTCCCAGCCGGCTCTCCGCCAAGCCATGGACCTGGGTTGTTGTCGCGGTCGCCCTGGCTGCGGCGGTCGCGGTCTTCATTGCCACCGCCAGCAGTGAGCCGACGGCGGAGGGCCCTTCCGCCCCCGACCTGGAGTTGGCCGAGTTCGACGGTGGCACCGTGCGTCTCGCCGACTTCCAGGGCAAGCCGCTGGTGGTCAACTTCTGGGCGTCCTGGTGTGTGCCCTGCCTGGCCGAACTTCCCGGATTCGTGCGGATCCACCAGGCCAACAAGAATGCGGTGGCGTTCTTGGGGATCAACCTGGCCGACGACCCCGGTTCGGCGGAGGCCGTGCGGGAACAGACCGGGATCACCTATCCGCTGGCCCGGGACCCCGACGGCTCAGCGTTCGAAGCGTTCGGTGGGTTCGGCATGCCCACCACCGTGTTCGTCTCTCCTCAAGGCACCGTCATCGAGCTGTACACCGGCGAGCTGACCGCCGAAGCCCTGGCGGAGGGGATCGCCCGCTATTTCCCCGACCTGTGACCCAGACCCTGCCGCTGGTCTTCGCCTTCACCGCCGGGATGGTGGCCACGTCAACCCCTGCGGGTTCGCCATGGTCCCCGTCTACCTGTCCCTCCTACTCACCGACAACACCACGTCCACCCCAGCGGCTTGGCGGCGAGGCCTCCGGGTCGGTGGCTGGGTCACCGTCGGGTTCCTCGTCACCTTCGGTGTCATGGGGCTGGCGGTGGCGGCGGTCTCCACCCGCCTCCTCCAAGCGGTGCCCTGGGTGGCGCTCCTTCTCGGAGTGGGGCTGGCCGGCTACGGGGTGGTGGTGCTGCGAGGCGGCGGAATCACGTTTCCCACTCTCCAGGCCAGGTTCGACAAGACCGGCGGCCGCCGCGGGCTTGCCCTCTTCGGTGTCGCCTACGGGGTCGCCTCCCTCTCCTGCACCCTTCCCGTGTTCCTCGCCGTCTCCGGCGCCGCCCTCGCCGCACCCAACCTGGCCTCCAGGGCGGCGGTGTTCGCCGCCTACGGGCTGGGCATGGGCCTGGTCCTCACCGGGGTAGCAGTGGCGGTGGCCACCTCCCGCCAGGCGTTGGTCGGGCGGCTCCGCCGCCTGGGACGACACCTCAACCGGATCGGAGGGTGGATGCTCGTCGGCTCCGGGGTGTTCATCGTCTACTACTGGGCCACCGCCCTCGCCATCACTCCCACCGCCGACCCCAACCTGTGGCTCGGCCCCAGCCGGCTCGTCGAATCCGTCTCGTCCCGGCTTCAGACATCGATCGGCGCCTACCCCTGGCTTTGGGCAGGGGCTGCGCTTGCGGTGGTCCTCCTCGCCGCCGCCTCGACGGTGTACAGCCGCCGCCACACCTCTCGACCGGAGACGGACACGGACACCACGGTCCAAACGTCGGACGCTCGCGGCGGGGGATGAACCGAACCAACGGATCTGGATTCACCCACGAGGATCCAACGAGGCAGAGACCAGCCGACCAACACTGGAGAAAGAGATGACCAAGAAGGTGGAGACGATCGTGATTGGAGCGGGAATGGCCGGCCTCCCCATGGCGCTGCGGGCCGCCCGCCACGGCGACACGGTGCTGGTCGAACCCGGCAAGCTGGGCGGGACCTGTCTGAACCGGGGCTGTATCCCCACCAAGACCATGATCCACTCCGCCAAGGTGGCCCACCTCGCCCGGAGGGCTGCCGACTTCGGAGTCGAAACCGGGCCGGTACAGGTCGACCTCGCAGCCGTGGTGGCCCGGAAGGACCGGGTGGTGTCGGCGATCCGAAGCGGATCGGAGCGGGCGGTTGACCGGGCCGCCCTCAGACGGTCACACTCGCACACGATCAACCACTTCTACCGGATGAGCCCCCGGTCCGGCCTGCTCGCACACCACCCCTGACCAGGACAGTCTCGAGGTGAGAGCCGAGCGAACCCATGCAGTATCGCCCATTGGCTGCACTTCTCCCGATCCTTCTACCGGGTTTCCGAAGGTCGGAGCCCAAGGAAGGAGAAACCTCATGAGAGGGTATGTGGCCCGCAAGGGTGACCGCTGGTACGCGGTCGTGTACGAGGGACTGGATCCACACCCACGGGACCCTGCTCATCAAAGCCGGCGTAGCCGTCAACGTGGTATCCGAGAGGCTGGGTATGGGAACCCGGCGTTCACCATCGACACCTACCAACACGTGCTACCCGGCATGCAAGCCGAAGCCGCTCGCATCTATGAGAAGCTCATCGCCGAAGCACGACCCGGGACCGCCGGTAGAAGGCCCGGTAGAAGAACCGCGTAACACGGTAGAAGCCCTGGCCAGCAGATTGCTGGCCAGGGCTGGTGGTAGCGGGGGCGGGATTTGAACCCGCGACCTTCGGGTTATGAGCGACGATGGGGCCTCTTGGGGTAGTGAACCCCGCTGATTAGCGATGACCAACGCCAGAACGGGTCGGAACCGATGCCAACGTGTACTCGCTGGTGTCGGCTGGTGCTAGGTCGTTTGTCATCAGTTCGTCATCAGGAAGGTCGATCCCAACATCTCGCAGGTCCGCTTATCCCTGAGCTGCCTCGGCACCACTTGGCTCCCTGGTTGCGAGAGTGTCGGCGCCCTGCGCAGACTGTGAACCTCGGCGTCGAAGGGGTGGAGTTGGCGGGCCGCCTTTTCGAGTGTCCCAACTGAAGATAACGGTGACTAGAACGCCCGCTCCCAACGCGACCCACCACCAGGGAAGGGCGGTCTGCCAACGGGGATCGGCCGGGTTAGCCCATGGCTTCCCTTGCTCAGGAATCATCCAGGCGGCGGCGTAGGCGATGAGGAGGGCACCGGACGCGACCTTGCCGGGTTCGTCATCCCATCGGGAGGCAAGGACTGAGGCGGTGGCGAGACCCCAGGAGGCCATGGTCGCCGCTTCCAGAAGGAGTCGGCCCACCGGGAGCTGTTCAGGGTTCAACGGAGCCGACAGCAAGAGCACTGGGTCCATGTTCTTGGCGCCGGCCGAAACGACGACGGCGACCAGCGTGGCCCACGGGACCAGAGAGATAAGGAGACGTACAGATCGTCGGAGCCGGAGAGGCGATGGTGTTGAGTCCGTGGTTTCGGCCGCCGGGTCGTCGAAGGCGAAGGAGATGGTCAGGGCCGCCAAGAGAAGGCCACCGCGAAGATAGAGCTGACGGCTTGCGAAGTCAGGTTGGAGATCTCGTATGGCCCACGCGAGCCCGCCGATCCCGCCTGACACCGGTAGCCATGGAACCCAGGGAACGGCTGGGATGAGTCGCCTCAAGAGAGTCACGGGCAAGGCTCGTCAGTTTGTGCCCCAACGTCCGGGGCCGACATTCTGGTCAGTCCAAACCAGCCTGCGAGCTCGGTGGACGTCGTTGTCGGATCAATGACTTCGTCCCATCGGTCGTTCAGCAGGTCGATGACATTTGCTGCGGGGAGTCCGAGCAGCTGGAGGGCGAGTTGGGCATCGACGCCTTCGATCAGCGTCGGGGTGCTTCCGTTGATGGCATCGATTGGGATCCAGAAGATGCGTCGGATGGGTCCGTCCCCAAGCTGACTTGCTAACGCCTCCTCGCCGCGTTCGAGGGCCGTGGCGGCCAGCCAGACCGCGACCACGGCTCTGGCCTGTCCGAATGCCGAGCAGAACCTCGGGGAGCCTGGTTCGCTTTCGAGTTGTACACGAAGGTCGCCTGGATAGTCAGGGTTGTCTTCGACCATGGCGTCGATCTCGGCCTCGGTCCACTCCCGGGTCTGCTTGGTGAGGGGGAGGCCAACCGATGAGTGGGCGGCCAACAACGCCAGGTTGAACTGTTGAGAGGGAAGTGCACCTTCGCTGTCCCATTCGGTGGTGGAGACGATGAGGCCGGGTTCTTCGAGCGCTCCGGGTTCATCGATCTGGGTGTTGGATGGTCTCTGGACCACTCGGGAGAGGGCGACCGGGATGATGGCATCGACGGCGTCCACTGTCTGTTGCCATCCTTGGATCCATGCCTCGTAGAGGTTGAAGGCGCAATATTCGACACCGTCGTGTATCTCGCATACCTGGGATTCA
>Ga0326597_10004333_pt1 | contig 19995 bp, 28 predicted proteins | sample RVTome_12_FD_203789 | JGI IMG/M metagenome (GOLD analysis project Ga0326597, IMG submission 203789) | Soil microbial communities from uranium-contaminated site in the Upper Colorado River Basin, Wyoming, United States - RVT100D185 | ecosystem: Environmental > Terrestrial > Soil > Contaminated >...
CGCCTTCTCAACTGCTTCGCTCACCGACTCCAGTTGCAGGAAAGGCTCACGTCTCAGGTCGCGAACGCCATCGATCGGTACCTCCAGCCGGCAGGGGTCGGCGTCGTCATCAAGGCGCGACACCTGTGCATGGAGTTGAGGGGCGTCAAGGTGCCTGGCTCCGTGACTACAACGTCGTGTATGCTGGGAGCATTGAGACGCGACGAAAAGGCCCGGAACGAGTTCTTTGAACTCGCGAAGGTTCGATAGCAGCTGATTTCCACAACCGTACACGCGCAGGCGGAATGCTGTACTTGCAGAGCACGGCAATCGACGAGAAGCTCCTGCTTTCGGAGCTTCCGGAGGAGCATCCTGGATGGTGGTCCTTGGGGTACAGTCGGCTCCTTTCTGTATCCCAAGGGCCCCTCTGGGTCAGCCAAAAGGCAGACCCGCGTCTTGAATTGGCGGGAATGATCCGACTGCCAGAGAAGCCGAAGGACCCGGAGGACGCGAGGCGCAAGCTATGGCCGACCCTCCAGCGTGTGCAAGACCTCAAGATTGGAGTCGGCAACCCAGCACCGAGGCTTGTCCTTGTTGGCGACAAGCATCCAGGCGGGAACAGGAGGCCGTTCCTGTCCCGGTCTGGCGGGCTGCTCATGCAGGCGCTACGGCGGCTCGGGTGGGATGAGCTGCAGGTCTTCCTGACGAACGCGAAAGACACGGAAGGCAAGTCTCAACGCGAAGGGCTCAAAGAGCTGGAGTCGATTTTCAAGAATGCAGAACCGACCTGGATTGCGCTCGGAGCGGGTGCAGAAGGATGCCTCAGGCGGATCAAGGTTCCGCATGTCTCCGCGTGGAGCCCGTTCTATGCGCTGAAATTCCGGTCTGCGGCCGGGCCGGACGGATACGCCGACCACCTCAAGAGCCGGGGCGTGCCGGAAGGTCCGTTTGATGGGTTGCCAGAACCAAACGTCGGCGAACTCCCGGATCTGCCTACAGATTTGCTGCCGAAGGTGAGCGGTAAGCCGATCAAGACTTCGGAAGGAGCAACACCGGCAAGTCTCCCGCCAGACAAAGCGGACCGGGCTTACGTGGCCTACGTCACCGGCCGGGACCGGTTGACCGGCCAGCCGATCAAGACCCTTTCAGACGCGGCGAAGCTCATCGGCGTCGCGCCCAACCGCGTATACGAGATGGCGCGGCTGGCAGAACCGCCGTGGGAGGTGGATCGCGACCAGCACCGAGAGCAACGGCGCCGGCAGATACTCGACGAGGTCCGCGAACATGAAGCCCGGGTCCTCGCGGACCTCGAAGTGCGGCAGCTGCGGATCGTCTCGCAGGCCATGTCGGCCTACGCAGAGGTCCAGGCCAATGAGAAGTACAAGGTGTCGGCGACGGACATTGCGAAGTTGACGCAGGCCCTCCAGGTCGTCATCGGGATGCGGACGTCTGCGCCTGGCACCGAAGAGGACTCGCTCATCGGAGCGAGCCTCGAAGAGCTTCACGAGATGCTGGGCAGCTTGATCGCCCGGCGGATGGGGAAAGCAGAATGAGCGTCGAGTTTTTTGCCGGAGTTCTATATGCCGTCGACGATCGGCGCGCACAGTTCGCCCTGGTACTTCCTTCGGGGCTTGTCGAATACGAAGGACCGTCACAACCCTTCACAGAGGCGGAAATCGCCGCAGGAGATATCTTCGAAGTCCGCGTCGAAGGTGCCGGGGTCCAGTTTTGCAAAGTCACCGACAAGCAACGCGTTTGGAAGACAGGTCACTGGAGTGAGCGGCGTCACCTCCGAAGGTGGCGCGACCTCACGCCCGATGAACTGGCAGCACTCGAAGACGCAGGTGAAGCATGAATGCGACGACCATGCACACGCAGAGCTGTCCGTGTCCGCGGTGCTTCTCCTGTTGCTGCCACCGCGCAGGACCACAGGACTCGAAGGATTGCGTCAATCGTGAGGAAGGCGTCTGCGAGTGTGCAGAAGGAGCCTGCTCCCGCTTCTACGACCGCGAGGCCGGGTACACGGTCCAGGCTCAAAGGCCAGACGGCACGATGGCTTGCTACCTCCGGCACTTGTTCACCTTTTCAGAGCGAGTGGTCAAGCGATTCTCATGGCCACCACTTCACGGCGTCTGGGCGTGGAAGAGGATCGGGCGGAACTTCGCGTACCCGCGGACGAAGTTCCGATGAACCCCGGAGACGATGACGAACTCCTCGTAATCCGTTCAGCCATTCAGGCCATCCGGTCACCGCTCGCTCAACGCTACTCGCCGTGGGTTACCCCAGACGGGTACAGCCCGCAAGCGAAACTCGAAGACGCGCTCTGTCGGTCGAAGCAGGTCCTCTACCGTGGCGGGAACCGGACCGGCAAGACGCTCGGGTGTTCGGCTGTAGTAACTGGCTTCGCCTCGCGCCAGTTGACGCGACTGCACGTGCCGGAGCCGGTCCGGGTCTGGATCAGCAGCGTGAGTTTCGAGGACGGCGTCGGCGGCATGGTCTGGCCGGTGATGCGTCAGTTCGTGCCAGACAGCGTGAAGGCAAAGGCGACCTGGTGGCGGAAGAGGGGCCCTGAGGTCCCGCGCTATCTGCCGTGGCCCGACGGGTCGTCCATCGAGTTCAAGTCCGCCGAGCAAGGCCGAGACAAGTTCCAAGGCGCGGGCCTGCACCTGTGCTGGGTAGACGAAGAGCACCCCGAAGACGTCGTCGAGGAGATCCGGATGCGGCTCCTGGACAGCGACGGGTGGTTGCTCGTGTCTGCGACGCCCGTACGACGTGAGCCGTGGCTCAAGGAGTACGAACGCGAAGCAGAGACGATCACGATCCGGGCCTCGACCCTTCAAGCGGCCGAGGCCGGCGTGCTGTCGAAAGAGGCGGTCGAACGTCGGTTTGCGAACCTGTCCGAGCGGCAGCGCCAGATACGGATCGAAGGTGACTACGGATCGTTTGAAGGGCTCGTGTTCAAGGAGTTCGACCGTCGAATCCACGGGCTCCGAGTCGGGTCTGGACACCTCGTGAACGATGATGGGCGCAAGGTTGCGCCGTGGCCGATTCCGCACCATTGGAGGAAGTTCTCAGGGATCGACTTCGGGACCGGCGTCCCTACGGCGGTCCTCGTTGCAGCCCAGGACCCGGAGTCGCGCCGCCTCGTTGTCTTCCGCATGCTGTACAGTGCCGAGATACGGATCTCGAAGTGGGCGCAGCTGATCCTCGACCTGGTGCCGCCCTTGGACGCGCCGCCGTGGTGCGACCATGACCGCGCCGAACGCCTCGAACTCGAAGGGCAAGGGATTGCAACGACACCAGCCAAGAAAGACGTCACCGCTGGGCTCGAAGAGGTCGAGTCCATGTTGGAGGTCCGCCGGGATGGGTTACCGGGCATCATGTTCCTGCTTGACGAGACTTTGCAGACGCACCCGGTTCTCGGCCGACTCGATTGCGAGATGCTCGCTTGGGAGCTCGAGCGATATCACTACCCGAAACGGAAAGGCAAAGGGCCTGACCCGGCCCGGGACCTGCCGGTGAAGAAAGACGACCATGCTTGCGACGCGCTTCGGTATCTCATCATGGGGCTCCGGCGCGACGTCACCGGGACGGAAGGGGATGACCTTGGGTCGCGGCTCATTTTCGACTGAGGCGCTTGCCGAGCACGATCCGCTCATCGAGAAAATCGTGCGGTCGATGAACCTCCCGCGTGACTTGCTTGACGTAGCCAGGAACTACGGCAGGGCCGGCGTCTGGTGCGCGCTGCAACGTCGCGACAAGAGCGTCCATCCGAACCAGTGGGGTCGCTTCCTGTGGCTCCAGATCAAAGGCGCGATTGTGGACGGGTTGCGCAGTGAGTCACCGTCAGGCGTCCGCGGCCGTCTTCGACTCGCGGTTCGGCTTGACGCCATCGCCCAGGAGATCGCTCAAGAAGAAGAGCGCGTCCCTTCGCTCGCAGAGTGCGCCGCGTTCGCCGAGGTCACGTTGCCGGAGGCTTGGGCTTGCCAGGCGCCCTTGTCGCTCGCCGAGCTGGACCTCGATGACTTTGCGCGCTACGAAGACGACGTGGACTTACTTGCGTCAATGGCAAGCGCATGGATCGAAGAATTGCCGATCACGCAACGGCTCGTAGTCAAGTACCGGCTCAACGGATTGTCGTTGCGTGAAATCGGCAAGAAGCTCGACCGTTCCGAGTCCCGAATCTCTCAGGTCGCCAGGGCAGCAGTCAAAGCGTTGCGGCAGCGGGCCGATACCCAAGCAGAGGAGGACGCAAACTGACATGGTGGACCTGCAACTCGTTTCGGTGATGGTCAACGTAGTTGTCGGGCTCGTCGTCCCGGCTGCGGCGTGGATCTTCAAGCTCGCCATTCAGGCACGGCTTGACGGCCTGGCGCGGCAAGTGGAGCTGTTGCAGGATCGGTTCGGGGCACTGGACCGCGCGGCAGCCGTCGTCGTTGACAGCCATGTTCCGGAGAGGCTTGGTCGGCTTGAGGAACGAGTAGCGAGGTTGGAAGGGTCCAAGTAACCTGTCAGGGGGTCGAGGTACAGTCGGATCGCTGGCAGCTGCCCCGCGTTTCTGGGAACGGCCCTTCGACGCCTCCAGCGTATTGGGTTTCAAAACGTCCAATGCTGCCAGCACACAATCAGGAGTGGGGGAGCGGCGTCCCCGCCGGGCTCATAATCCGGAAACCGTAGGTTCGAGTCCTACCTCCTGGTCGCAACCTGTACGAGGATCCTGATGGCAGCACGTATCGTCCACATCGCGAAGCAAAAGTGGTGGCCGTTCACGGCCACAGCCAAAGTGGTCCAGTTCCCATTCTGCGGCGAACTTCCGTGCAACCCTGCTGGGGAGCTGGGGTCTCCACCGTGGGGCAAGAAGTTCGAGCCAGACAAACGACTCACGCAGGCCCTCGAAGGCGCCGGGCTGAGCTACGACTTCGAGACGCACTGCTGGAGAACGAAGGACGGGTTCACGGCAGTTACCGACGCGGTGCTTCATCTCGTCGTCGGGAGTCAACCCTGCGTTCTGTCGGCGGACCATGAAGCGGCTTTGGTGCGCATTGCGCGCATTGCGGAAGCGGTCGGGGCCGGGATCGGTGACCGGGTCGACGAAAAAGTCAAGCAAGTCGTCGAAAGCCGAGACGGCTACAAGGAGCAGTTGCACCGTGCAAACGAAGCCATCGACTCGCTCGCCGACGAACGCGACGACCTCCAGTTCGAGAACGACGAACTGAAGAAGCGCAGCGGAGGCGACTACAAAGAACTGCTGACCTGGATCGTGCGGGCTCAAGACGCCGAGCGACGACTCGACGAGATCGACCGGGACCAACGCCTGGTCGGTGGCTACCTCGTCGGGCGGGAGACGGTCACCATGGCGAAGCCGGACTTCGATGCGCTGCTGGAACGTGTCGAGCAGGCCGAGGTTGAGAACGCCGGTCTTCTTCCGCTCTGGAAGGTCTTCGCGATGTACATCCTGTCAGCCGTCCTCGGAATCGCCGGCAGCTTCGCAATCTCTCGGTTCTTCTTCGAGGTCGGAACGTGATGCGGCTCCTGATCGTCTTGTTGGCTGCGCTGATGGTCGGCTGTGCTGCGAAGTCGCGCAGGCCGAAGCGGACGATCACTTTCCAGGACGTACCGGCCCAGAACGGGAACCCGGCGAAGCGCAAAATGACCTACGCCGGCCCGGGCGGGTTCCTCTGGAGAATCGAAGAAGAGAAACGCGGTGCGACTTGGGTTCGGACGGACCAACGAATCGTCGGAAAATGGGAAAGGTGAGAGGAGGACCGAAGTGGACTGGTTGAAGAAGAAGACGGACGGCTGGAAAACCTACGGGACGGTCTGGTCGGCCGTTCTGGTTGTGCTCGTCGACCTGGTCGGCTGGTACGACGTTCCAGAACTTGAAGCGACACCGGCAGTGCTCGGCGCCGCTGTCATCGCCGCGCTGACCGTGACGTTCGCGAAGGTCGGCGTGACCCGGGACATCAAGTCGGCCTTGGCCGGGCGCAAGGACGACACCGGGGGCGTATGATGCTGCTCGACTTGATGTTCTTCATGCTGCTCATGGTGATCATCCTCATCGCCGTGTCCTACCTCGTGGAGATCCCGAGGTGAACAAGCGCGTAGACGAGAAGCATCAAGAGTTCGCACCCGAAGCCTTGCAGACCCGTGAGAACTTACGTCGCCTCGGAGAACGGATCGCCCGGCGGCGTGAGGAACTCATCCTCCGGCAGATACTCGGAGACGACGTGAGAGTTCTCGACCTGAGCGACTCTGGCCCGGAGAACTGATGGAAGTCATCGTCGCGGTCATCGTTCTCCTCGGCCTGTTCGGGCTCGCTGTCTGGAAGGCCGGCGCTTGGTGGGTCGAGACGCTGACCGCGAAACACGCCGAGGCAGAGGCAAGGCTCGAAGCGAAGGTCTTGCAGGTCGAAGCCGCGATCCGAGAAACCCAAAACTCAATTCTGCGCAGAGGAGAGCACGATGCCGCAACAATCGAGAACGACGGGGTCATGGCTTCACTTCGCGATCTTGCTGATCGGCTTGCTGACGCTGGTAGGTTGCCAAGCAGCCCGCCCGATCCGGATCATCGTCCCGCTGCCGGAGCAAGAGATCCAATACCAAAGCTGGGAAGACTGGACTCACCCGGAAAGCGGAGTGGTCTATAAGGTCCCGCGCATGTTCCTGCTGGGGCTCAAGTACGAGTCGTACATGGGCGAGCACTACCGAAACATCATGTACGCCGACCTGGCTGACCTGCTGCGCGAGCAGGCTTGGATTGAGGCAGCGAAAGCGGCCAGGGACAAGGCCGTGAAGTTGGAGGATGCGCCGTGAACGACATAGACCGATACCTGGGGCAGTGTACTGTGACGATTCCGCCGGGCCTGCGCCATCTCTATAAGCAGCTACCCACCGAGCAGCTGCCCACTGACCTCCTCGACGCGGACGCACTTCGCGACCGAGTCCAGTCGGCGCAAGACGACCTCGAAAAGCTCCGCGCTGAAGTCTCGGACCTCGCTCGGTCCAAGGTCCAACTCGCCGAGCGCCTCGAAGAGCAGCGGACCTCCACCGAGTACTGGCGCAACGAGGCCATCGCCGCCCTCAAGCGGTTGGACGAAATCGACCGAGACAGCAAGCTGGTCGAAGGCAATCTCGTCACGCAGGACACCATCACGATGCCGCGCTGGCGGTACGAGGAGTGGCAACGTCGCGTCGAAGTGGCCGACCAAGAGCCAAAGGCGTTGCCGATGATTCTCGCGGCTTGCGCACTCGCTGCGCTGGCCGTGGTCTACGGAGTCATGTTCCTATGAACGAAGAAGAAGCCCCGGTCCCGACGGCCTTGTCGTTCGCCACAACCGACGAGATCATCGAAGAACTCGATCGGCGTACAGGCGCCATGATCGTCGCGTTCTGCCGGAAGGACGGCAGCAACCCGATCAAATGCCGATATTACTACTCGGGGCTTGTTCCGCTGGTCGCAGGACTCCACCGCGTAGCAAGCGCGCACGTGGACAAGATGATCGCGAAGCTGGGGACTGGAGAAGAGGACTGATGCCGCCACAGAACGAGTACAACGAGTTCAAGTCTGGGTCCGAAATCAACATCCTCGACGGTGACGCTCCTGCGACCCTTCCGGACTCGTTCAATTTCGCGACTCCGGAGACGTTGCCGGCTGGTCAGTGGGCATCGTTACCGTTTCTGTGCGGACCGCACGCCACCGTCAACTTCCGGTTCAAGGCCACGTTCGGCACGGCGAACTACATCGAGTACGCAATCGAAACGTCGAACGACAACCGCGCGACCTGGACCCAGGTCATGGAAGAGGTCGCGACTTCGGCCACGACACCTCCTGCGACTCCGAGCAACGTGATTGCGTTGCGTAGACGCATCCAGGTTGCGGATCACGACATCGATGGCGTCGGCGGGTCGTACCGGATCCAGATCACGATCAGTGTTCCGGATGTCCATGAGGTTCGGCTGCGGCTCAGAGCTGATGCAGCGAGCCAGGCGGCAATCTCTGAGTGCGTAGCGCTCGGCGGGGGGGGTATCTGATGGCCGGTGGATTGTTCGGACGGCCAGGACCGCCAGGGCCTGCAGGAGCGGCAGGAGCGGCAGGAGCGGCAGGGGCACAAGGGCCACAAGGCGATCCCGGGGCACAAGGGCCACAAGGACCACAGGGACCTTCTGGCGCTGCAGGCATCATCCCGTTTGCGTATGTCTCAGGGGCCATCTACCACCATGCCCTCGGCCGGCCGACGGCAAATCCCACCGGCGCGTTGTCTGGAATTCACGCCAACCTGCACGGGTTTCCGATGCCGGTCCCGCAAGACGTGACCATAGATGCGTTGGTCTGTTTGGCGGGGTCCGGCGGTGATCTGTTGCTTGCGGTGTACGACACAGATTCCGCCGGTGAACCGACCGATTTGCTCGCTTCGAAGATCGAGACGGTAGCAGGTGGAGAAACGGAACGAATCTTTGTCCTCCCAGCACCGGTCGCATTGACGGCTGGACTCAAGATCATAGCGTGGCAGGCGAGTGATGCAGGTGTAGCCATCGAGGGCCAGTCCGGAGCTTACGACAGCTTCCCGCACCTCGCACATCTCGGGTTCGATGCCATGCTCGACAACATCGCGAATTGGCAGACGAACTACAACGTCGCGAGAGCATGGGATGGCACGGCGCCGGATCCGTTTCCGGCCGGGTTCACGATTCAAAAGCAAATCACTTGCAACGTCGGCTATAGGGTCGCCTGATGATGCGCCTACAGAAGCTCCGAGCCTTGGCGGCCTGCCTGCGATACGTCGCACTGCAAGCGTCGAGGCAGGCGCACGAGACGTTGTTCGATCCTTACTCAAACGACGAAGAGAAGGCCGCTGCGACATACATGGTCGGCCTGGTCGAGGACCTCCGGCACCTCCACCAGTTCGACTCTTGGTTCTCTGGCGACATCGACCCGATCAACGAGCCCGACACCTGGAAGAAGTATGTCGATCGCATTGTTTCGGAGTGAACCGACGTGAAGTGCCCGACTTGCGGGGCTCCGTGTGCCTTGATCCTTTTTGTCGGGGTCGAGTGCTACAATCCGCGGTGTCGTCACTACGTCGAAGTTCCTGCGCAGAAGCGCGTCCGCAGTCTCGACGACGACCTCAACGGTGAACCTGCCTATGACCTCGCGTGCTTCATTCTCGACAACCCTGCACCGAGAGAGGATTGACGTGGCAGCCGAGTTTCCGGATGGACCGTGCGGCCACGACATTTGCCGAAACCTCGGCATGGCCTACGGCGACGGCACGGAGATCGGTGCGCTCCCGACGGACGGTTACGAAGCTCGGTTCAACGCGGTTTACAACGTCGTTGTCGAGAAGATCCGAGTTCACTTGATGGCCGGCGCAGAGACTGTCGAAGTCTGGCGTTGCTCAGCGTGCAAGCAGACGTGGTGCATCCCATGCGCGAGATTGGAGGAGGACGAATGAACCAGGCTCCCCGATTCATGGAGCGGAAACGCTGGCCCGCGAAGAGCCGGTCGTTCCGCCAAAAGGTCGTCAAGATGAGCCGGTGGCGGAAGGCCGGCGGGGATGCGGACGCGGTGATGGAGAAACTCCGCGACACGCACCCGAAGGAGAGCCCGATCGGGATCTTCCGGCGGATGGTTGACTACGTCGTCGCGAAGCTGGGGTCGAAGTGAACAAGTGCCAAGCTTTGCGTCTCCAGTTCGTTCCGGTGTCCGAAGACGGACACCTGGGGAGAAACGAGCCCACTGTGTGCGGCGGCGACCTCGTGGAGGCCGGTGCAGTTTACCTCGAAGGGAACCTCACGAACTTCCGGTTGTGCGGACCACTGATGGGCACGGTCTTCTTCTGCCGGACGTGCGGAGTGTTGTCCACGACATGAGCGAAGCACAAGATCCTCGACCGGAAGCCTACCTCGGGATCGACCCGTCGCTCAAGTGCGGGTGGTCCTTGCTTGATCAAGCTGGTGACTTGCTGGAGTCAGGAGTTTGCAAGTTCGACGCCTATGGTCGGTTCCAGCGATGGCTTGAGTGCCGAGCACTCTTCGAGGCGCACTTGATCGGCAGGTTCGTCTCGAAGTATCGCCTGGTCGTCGCCTACGAAGAGGTCCACCGCCACGAGGGCATTGCGGCTGCCCATGTCTATGGCGGCGTCGTAGCTCACTTGGAGGCGGCCTGCGCCAAGGTCGGGCTGACCTTTCGCCCCATACAGGTCGCCCATGTCAAGCAAGTAGCGACCGGCAAAGGGAACGCCGGCAAACGCCAGGTGTACGAGGCTGCGGTCCGAAAGTGGAAGTTCAAACCGCAGGACGACAACGAAGCAGACGCACTGTGGATTGCGGAGACGGCCCGGCTCATCGGTGTCGGCAAGCTCCGGCTTGCACCGCCGCCGCGAGAGCGGAGACGACGTGAACGGGCGGCACGGAAGAAACTGGCGAAGCAACAAGCGGAGTTGTTCAGATGTACCCAGAGCCTGCGCCTTACGAGTCCGCGGGAGAGCCTGCGACCCCACGGGCTCCTCACATCGGGCTGAACTTCTACTCGCGTGAAGCCTTTCGACTGGCGGCTGGACTGGCAACCTCATGCGTCACTGTCTTCGGGCGCGGGCCTACGCGCGGGTTGGTAGAACGGCGAAAGGCCCAATTTGGCGCCTCGTGCGTCTTCCTCAATCACACCCTCGGCGAAGGAGACTGTACGAGCCCTACGTGGCTCAACGTCGCGCACGCCATCGACTTCGACGCGGCGGACCGATGCGAACCGGCAGGCATGAGCTTCTTGTTGCTCCCGGAGAAACTCCATGTCAACCTGTCGCGCCACGAGGCCATCCCGGTCCCTGACGCGCTGGTCGAGAAGTGGAGCGGACGAGTCGTCACGTACCGGGCCGGCTATGGGACTGTTCCGGTCGCAGCAACCGGGGCACTCCAGGTTCAGCACTGCTCGGCCGAACCGGTCTTCGATCTTCTGTGCAGGCTCGGTGTCACGCACATCGTCAGTTACGGAGTCGGCATCGGAGAAGGTCGCGACGCACGATGGGCCGATGAGCCGCTGGGCCTTTCGTCCTACACACGCAGCGCTGAGGTGTTGCTTGACATCTGCCGCCGGCACTCGGTGGTCTGGGAGGCACGATGACCTGTCCGGTTGATCCTGTCTGCACCATGGAGCGCGCCACGCGGTACAGCGCATTGCTCGAAGAAGTCTTCGACTACCAGTGGGACTCAGTCGAACAAGTTGACGTGCTCGACCTCGGATGCGGGGACGGTTGCTGGGCACGTAGGCTTGCAAGGTTGCCAGTGGTAGGCAAGGTCGTCGCAGTGGATGCACGGACCGAAACGCGAACGACCAAGCCTGACGAGATCGTCGAATCACCGATCGCGTTCGTCCAAGCAGAAGCCATCTCCTATCTTGCGACCTGTGTCGAACGAGGCGAGACGTTCGACCTGATCTTCTGCGCAGGACTCCTCTACCACTTGACCGAGCCGTGGCTGCTACTTGAACGGTGCGCCCAGGTCGCGCCGTGGCTCTTGCTCGACACTGAGCTTGCACTTCCGTCGGCCACTGATTGCTCGGGCGGCGTCCTCGGAGAGTGGCACGGAGAGGACCCGGCTCAACCCCGTGCCGGACTGGAAAACAAGTCGTTCTGGCTGACTGAACGCTCGTTGATGACTTGCTTGGAAGACGCCGGCTACACGACTGTCCTTGAAGTCAAGGTCCCGAGGGACAGGTTCCACCCAGCGCGAAAAGGCGGCCTGGCGCGACATCGTCCGATCTTCCTTTGCAAGCGAGACCCCAAGTGGCCGAAGTAACCCTCCTAACTCCGACCCGCGACCGGCCAATCCCGTTCGCCTTGTGCGAACGCTGGATGGCGGCTCAAGACTTCGAAGGCGACTGGCAGTGGATCGTTATCGACGACGGCGACCGGCCGGCGAACTGCACGATGGGCCAAGAGCACATCCGCCGCAAGGTCAAGCCGAACGACCCGAAGCACACTGTCACCGTCAACCTCTTGGAGGCGTTGGCGCACGTCCGCGGCCGGAAGCTCATCATCATCGAGGACGACGACTACTACCCGCCGTGGTACGTTTCCCGGATGGCCTCGCTGCTCGACTCTTACGATGCAGTCGGCGAGCAACACGCCCGCAAGTACAACCTCCAGCACTTGCGGTGGATTCGCCACGACAACATCAGCCACGCCAGTCTGTGCGCAACAGGGGTCACACGCGCCGCGTTTGGCGCCCTGGAGGCCGCCTGCAGGCCGATTGACAAGCCGTTCCTCGATATGCGGTTCTGGCGAGCCTGGCGAGGTTCCAGGTACCTCGTAGACGGGGACGACCTCTCCATCGGGATCAAGGGTCTGCCGGGCCGGAACGGAGTTGACAGCGGGCACATCGCCTGGAAGTCATACTCGCACGATCCGAGGCGAAAGGTACTCCGGACCTGGCTGGGGCCTGATGTGTTCGAGGTGTACCGTGACGTGATGGGCTGGACGGAAGAGGACCTGATGGAAGACGAACTCGTACACGAGCGCGACCGAGAAATCGAGCGGTACCGAATTGCGTACCAGGACCCGGCCTACAAGATGTCTGCCCGCCGTCTCCGCGGTGTGCTCCGGACGTTGCTCAGCGACCGCAAAGACGAGTTCGAGTCGATCCTCGATGTCGGCACCGGGCGCGGAGAGATGGTCGAAGCGCTCAAGCTGTGCGGCTGGAAACGGGTCATGGGTACCGAGGTTGTCCCGGAGCTTTTGCTGGAGGCCGGCCCGGAAGTCACCTATGCGAAGATAACGGAGCTCCCGTTCGCGAAGGACGAGTTCGAGACGGTCACCTGCATCGACGTCATCGAGCACATCCCGGCGTGCGACGCAGAGGCGGCGATCAAAGAACTGGGCCGGGTTGCTCGCCGCCGCATGGTGCTCGCTATCCACAACTGCGCGGCGCACCGAGAAGGGCTCGGTGAACTGCACATCCACCGACAGCCGTTCGAGCGATGGCTCCACTGGCTGCGGGACTGGTTGCCAGGGTGGAATGTCTCATGGCGCAAAGACCAAGACTCGGGAGGTTCTCAGACCTTTGAGGCGATTCGGATATGAGGTCCATACCCAGTTACACCGGCGAAAAAGCCCGTACCTACGAGCGCGACCGAACAGTGCAGCCCGAATGGTGGCTGGAGGATGTCGGAGTTCGCAGGCTACTCGGCGTTCCGGAGTCGCTCCTCGACTGTCCGGTCGGGACGGGTCGATTCGCTGACATCTACCGGGAACGAGCAATCCCAAAGGTCGTCGGGGTGGACGTGTCTGTTGACATGCTCCTCGAAGCCGAGGCCAAACGGCTGCGCACCATGAAGCTCATCATGGGCGACATCATGGACCTCCAGTTCGAGGCCGGAGCCTTTGAACTCGGCGTGTGCATCCGGCTCCTCAACTGGTTGTCGGCCGACCGCATGGAGGCCGCGTTTCGAGAGATGGCCCGCGTCTGCCGGTCGCTACTCATTGGCATCAGCCTGGCGCCAACAGCTCGACCGCTCAAGCAAGCCAGGAACTTCCACGCGCAGTCCGACTTCTGGGACCTCGTCGAGGCTTGCGGGTTCACGCGGACCAAGTCGTCTTCAGTCACGAGCGGCAAGGACTGGGAGTACGTGATCATGCGGCTGGACCGGGACCGATAGAGATCATCTCCCACCTGGGGCCGATACAACTGACAACGGGAGAACTCGATGGCGCGCAAGAAATCTGAGCTTGAGCGACTCCGCGAAGAGGTCGAAGCTGCGAGGCTAAGCCATCAGCTCTCGGTGATGGAACTCGAGCAGCGAGCCATGAAGGAAGCGCTGGAGTTCATCGACACGTTTGTTGACCCTCGCGACGCGTTCCGGGACCCGGACGGCGGCCCGGACTGGATACCAGTCGGCGGCACCCTTGACGGCAAGCTCTCAAACGAACACGCCTTCCGCAACGAGCAAGAGCACGCGCAGATTCGCGCCCGTATGCGCGAAATGGCGGTCCACAATCCGCTCTGTGTCTCGGCGTACAAGAACCTTGTGGCGTTCTCGGTCGGGAAAGGTCTGACCTACAAGGTCACGACCCGAGAGAAGGCCGGAGAAGTTGACCCGGACCTGATCGCAGACGCGCAAGACGTCATAGACGAGTTCACAGACCGGAACGGATGGTGCCGACAGGAGCAAGAAAACGTCAAGCGGCATCACCGCGACGGCGAGTGGTTCTTGCGCTACTACCCGCAGCCTGGCGGTTTCCTCGACGTCCGAATTGTCGAGCCTGCGCAAGTCAGCCAGCCGAACGGTACCAATCACACCTACGGGATCGAAACGGAGCCCGGAGACGTCAAGCGCGTCGTGGCTTATTGGATTGACGGGGACCGGGTCGAAGCCGAAGAAGTCCTCCATGCCAAGTCCAACGTCGATGCGAATGTGAAGCGTGGGTTGCCGACGCTCTACCCGGCCCGCCAGCACCTCGACCGGGCAATCAAGCTCCTGCGGAACATGAGCGCGATGGCCAACACTCAAGCCGCAATCGCAATGGTCCGGAAGTATCCGGCCGGCACGAGGCGGTCGGCCATCGAGCCGTTCGTCGACGAGCAGGCCGACTACAAGATCCTCAACACCGCTACGCAACGGACAGAGCGGTACCGGCGGCTGAACCCCGGGACCGTGCTGGACGGGATCGGTGTCGAGTACGAGTTCCCGCACGCGCGGGCCAACGCGTCGGCATTCGTCGAGGTGTACAAGACCGAACTGAGGACCATTGCTGCGTTGACGGGCCTCGCAGAGCACATGTTTTCGGCGGACGCCAGCAACGCGAACTACTCCTCGACCCTCATCGCGCAAGGTTCGTCGGATCGAATCTCTACCACCGCGACGTAATGTGGCATGTGCTTGAGGTGGCGGTCGAAGGAGGGCGGCTTCCGGAGTCGGCCTTGACCGATCTCGAACTCCAGGTGCTGGCGGGCGACGTTGCGATCACCGATCGGCTCAAGGACACTCAGTCCAGAGAGATCGAACACCGCAACAGAATCCTCTCTTCGCAGACCTGGTCGGCGCTCGCCGGCTACAACTACGAGGAGGAACAAGGGAACCAGGAGGAGGACCTCGACCGGAAGTCGATGCCGCTGGGCGATGGCGAAGAAGAAGACCGCGGACCTGAAATCGCAGCACCGAAAGAGGACATCCAACAGGTGACCTACAACGGCGCGCAAGTCAATGCGGCGAAGGACATCGTGGTCGCAGTCCAGGCCGGAGAACTCCCAAGGGAGACGGGCGTCCAGATGCTCTCGGCTTTCTTCCGACTGCCACGCGAGACGGCGGAAGCGATGCTGACGCGATGACACGTCACGCCGACGAGGCGCGTCTTGCGGCGGCCCTCCAGTCCGTTTACGACCTGGGGCTTGAGCGCGCCGAGAAGTCGGCGCGGGCCGTTGCCTGGCTCGTCGAAAAAGAGTGGCGCGATCTCTTCCTCTCCGCAGCAACCAAGCGAATCCGATCCGTCCATGTACGCGAGCCGCAGATTCGCCAACAGGTGCAGACGCTGCTCACGAGCCAACTCACGTCGGAGGTTCGTCAGGCGTACATCGGCACGTGGCAGGCATTCGTCGATAGGTTGCCCGCTCGATACTGGGGCTACTTGGCAGAACTGAAGCGGTCAAAGAAGCCGAAGAAGGTCGCAGAAGCCGAACTGGAGTTCGGCGATGGGCCGGAAGGTGATGTGGAGGCCGCACTCTTCCGGCCGATGTCTCCGGAACGAGTTTCAGCCATCGTGAAGTCCCCGGTCGAAGGCGTGACCTGGGAAAAGCGGATCGCTGCATTGTCCCGCCGAGCCATGAATTTCGACGCCATCGCTGCCGAACTCAGCAAAGGCATTGCGGAAGGGAAGAACCCGCGCGCGATGGTGACGTCCTTGATGCCGTTCGTCGATGGCTACCGGGCCGGCGCTGCGAGAATCGCGAGGACCGAGACGCTCCGCGTCCACAACCAGGCGCGGCAAGAAACCTTCGAGTCGTTCAAGGACGTGATGGCCGGACAACGGATCGTCGAGACGCTGGACGAGCGGACGCGGCCGCACCATCAGGAGCGGCATGGGACCATCTACGTCGAGCCAGAATACGAGTCGCAGTTTCCTGGGGCGCGGTCGATGTCGGAGTGGTTCGACTTGCCAGACGAGCCGAACTGCCGGGGGGTCTGGCAGCCGGTCCTCGCTCCTGAAGACGCCATCCTTGCTCAGGCCGCGACTGGCGGTCGGCGGACTGTCGCCAGCATCGACGGACCTGTGAAGGACCCAGGCGTCTACTCGTCGTGGTACGACAAGCAGTCCGCAGCCCGCAAGCGTCGCATCGCCGGCACGAAGCGATGGGACACGACGAAGAAGATCCTCGGGCGAACGCCGAAGTGGAAAGACCTGTTCGATCCGTCTACGGATCGGCTCCGGTCGATTGCAGACCTCAAAGCCATCTCGAAGTCGGACCTTCTCGCGCAAAGCTCATTGGTCCAAGCTGACATCGACGCCAGGTTGTCAGCGCTTCGCGTCGAGTCGCCAGGGTTGCCATAGGATGCGCACTTGCACTCGCAAAGACGTCTCGATGTGGGGCCCGTGTCACGGTTGGACGGAAGAAAGAATCTGTTCTGTTTTGCCCGACGAACCGATGTCGTGTCTCGACATCTTGGACCTGGGCCACCTCGACCCGAAGAATCGCCTCTGGCTCGTACTGCGCCCGCATCTTTTAGATGCGGTCCGGCTTCGCAGGTTTGCAGTCAAGTGCGTCCGGCATCGGATTCTGGGAGGCACCGCAACTCAACTCCATCCAGCAACGTATCACGCCCTCGATGTTGCTGAGCGGTTCGTGAACGAACGTGCTTGCGGAACTGATCTCGCTAACGCCAAGGCGCGGGCAGAAGACCGAGCCTTCAATGCTGTGACAGAAGAAACCCGGCTCATCGCCTGGGCAGCAGCCATGTGCTGCGCTCCATCAGCCACTCGGGCCGCCAACTGGGCCTCCGAACTGTGCGCTCGATCCAGCTTGGACCCATGGGCCGAACGAGAACGTCAAGTCTTGCTCCTCAAGAGAATTGTGAAGGCGTGACCTCAGCTGCCGATAACACGGCAGGAGGGCATCATGCCATCGCACAAGTTCACGAACGCCACTTGGGACGGCAGCACGTCCCGATTCAGCTTGGAACAGCTCATGCGCTCCGTGCCGCCCCCGGTCCTCACCTGGGCCAGGTCGCACGCGAAGTCGCAAGGCCGCGAGCTGTCCAAAGGTGACCTCAAGCTCCCGGTTCACGAGCCGGATGGAACGGTCAACCTGAACGCCGTGCGCGCCGCCCTGGCGTCGCTCGGCGGTGCTCGCGGTGGCGTGGACCTCCCGCAAGACGTCAAGGCCGCCGCACAGGAGTACCTCGAAGCAACGCTGGCGAAAGGCAAGAAGGAGTCTGGTATGTCCGAGAGCGTGACGTTCTCGGAGCGATCCGTTTGGCCGCGGGAAGCGCAGGTCGACGAAGAGGCCGGCGTTCTAAAAGGCGTCAAGATCCTCGGCAAGGACGGGAACAAGGCGTATTCGGAAGGCGCCATCGACAAAGCGTACACCGATCGGATTTACGAAGGCGCGCCGATCTGCGAAGACCACCCGCCGAAGGACGACTCGCCGCGCGAAGTCGGGCGGAAGCTCGGAGAGATCCGAAACGTCGAACGTCGGGCAGATGGACTCTACGCCGACGCGCACTTCCTCAAAGAGCACCCGTTGTGGCCGCGCATCAAGGAAGCCGCGAAGCGGATGCCGAACCTGTACGGGTTCTCGCATCTCGGGCGCGGGAAGTCCCGCTCAAAGCTCGGCGGAAAGGACTTGATCGAGGAGATCACTTTCGTCCGGAGTGTCGACCTGGTCGATCAAGGAGCAACCGTCAAAGGACTCTTCGAAGGGGAAGGCTCTGACCTTCAGTGCGGGGATGCCGATTCGGCATCCGATACCACCAGTGAGCACGAAGACTCAACGGAGGAAGTCGTCATGGACTGGAAAGACCTCACCATCGAAAAGCTGCGCGAACAGCGCCCGGACCTCATCGAGGTCGCGGTGAAGGAAAGCACCGAAGCGGCCCAGTCCAAGGCCGACCGCGAAAAGCTGCTCGCAGAGAACAAAGAACTCCGCGAAGAGAACGACCGCTACAAGACCGCCGAGGCCCTCGCCGCGAAGAAGCGCGCAGCAGAGAAGGCCATCGAAGAGGCCAAGCTGCCGAAAGAAGCGGTCAGCGAAGTGTTCATGGAGTCGCTGCTCGCAGCGCCCGACGAAGAAAAAGTCAAAGCGCTCGTCGCGGACCGCAAAGAGTTCGCAGAAGCGGCGCTCAAGCAATCCCCGCGCAGCAAGGAACAGCAGACCGCAGGGGCCGGAACCAACGGAACCGGAACGGCATCGGTCGCGAGCTTCAAAGAAGCGACCGGCTGGTAAGGAGAGGACGAGATGGCCAACACGTACCGGTACTACAGTGGCGACGCCAAGATCAAGAAAGTCGCGGTTGACTCCGCGACCGTCATCGAGATCGGCGACGCGGTCTGGCTCGACACGGACGATGCGAAGCCAGCGTCAGACCTGACGTACCTCTCTTCGCTCGCACTGACGCAGGAGAGCTTCCACGACAACTTCTTGGGGATTGCCCTCGACCAGTCCCGTTCGGGAGATACGGACCCGATCCGTGTTTCGTCGGGAGGCGTCTGGCGGATGGCCTGTGCTTCGGCGACTTTCGAAGTCGGGGACCTCGTCGGGATGGACGACAACGCGCTCGCAACCGCGCTGCTCAACCAGCAGGTGATCGCGTCCAGCACCGCAGCACGGTCGATCGGGCGTGTGCATCGGCGTCAAGCATCGGCAGTCACGGAACTGCTCGTCGAAATCGTCGGAACGATCTCTCACGGTGGGCCGCAGGTGGCCGCGTAAGGAGGAGTGACATGAACCTCGGACTCAAGAACTTCGTCAAGTCGGTCGGCATCCAAGAGGCCGAACGAGTCCTGTGTGAAGCCCTCGGCGCGACCCAGCGGAAGATCCAGGATCCGGACTCCACCGAACCCAACGCGATTCGGCTCGACCGGTTCTCATACCGAGAAATGTGGGAAGCGTTCTGCGGAGAAGGCACCCTCGAGCTGCTGAACCCGTTTCGCGAGCAACAGAGCCTTGTGACGCCCCGAATGCTGCGTGAAGAGTCGGCGGCAGTCGGCTTCACCGCGTTCCTCAACATCAACGGCCAGATCGTGTTCTCGAAGATCCTGGAGTCGTACAAGCGGCCGGAGTTCAAGCTCGCCGGGCTGGTCGAGACGATGCCGTCTCGGTTCTCGGGCGAGAAGATCCCGCAGCTGACCAACCTCGACGGGGACGAAGACGAAGTCGTGGAAGGCGCCGAGTACGGTCGGGCCGGGTTCGGAGAAGCGTACCTCGACACCCCGGACACCGTGAAGCGCGGAACCATCGTCGAACTGACGAAGGAAGCCATCTTCTTCGACAAGGTCGGGACGATGTTCCGGCAGGCCGGGACCGTCGGCGCGTGGCTCGCGCAGCGGAAAGAGAACCGGATCGCCGACGAGTGCATCGGCGTGACCAACGGATACCAACGGAACGGGACCGCGACGAACACGTTCCAGACGACGGCGCCCTGGGTCAACGACCAGGTCAACGTCCTTGCCGACTGGACCGACCTCGACAACGCGGAACACCTCCTCGCGGCCATGACCGATCCGGACACCGGCGACCCGATCATGATCTCGGGTGACCGGGTCCTTCTCTGCTCGGCGCAACTCGAAGCGACCGCCGCCTACATCTCGACGGCGACCGAATCCCGTCGTACGGACGGAGGGGCCGTCACGATGGTCGGGGGGAACCCGGCCCGAACGACCGGCCACCGTGTCGTGGGGAGTCGCACCCTCTACCACCGCCACCTCGCCTCCGGCCTGTCCGCGGCCGAGTCTCGGAACCGGTGGTACTGGGGATCGCTGTCCGACGGGCTGCTCTACGTCGAAAACTGGGCCATCGGAACCGTAATGGCTCCGCC
>Ga0326597_10004334_pt1 | contig 19994 bp, 23 predicted proteins | sample RVTome_12_FD_203789 | JGI IMG/M metagenome (GOLD analysis project Ga0326597, IMG submission 203789) | Soil microbial communities from uranium-contaminated site in the Upper Colorado River Basin, Wyoming, United States - RVT100D185 | ecosystem: Environmental > Terrestrial > Soil > Contaminated >...
GCCAGGCGAGGGCGCAGGCCGCGGCAACCCCTGCGGCGATGGCGATGCCGCCGGTGCGCGGCACCGGCTGCGCGTGCAGCGAGCGTTCGTTCGGCGTATCGAGCGCCACGCGCCGCCCCGCTGGCGTAAGCAGCAGGCGCGCGGCGAGCAACGCGACGAAAAACGCGGCCACCGGCGCCAGCGCGAGCATGGCGCGCATTCTAGCCGCCCTGCGCTCGGTACCACTGCGCGGTGAGGCGCAGGCCTTCCTCGAGCGTGAAGGGCGGACGCCAGCCGAGCTCCTCGCGAATCGCGCGATCGTCCGCTTCCAGCGACTTCGCAAGCCGCGCCAGGCCCGGCGCAAGCGCGAGCAGCGCGGGCGGAAAAGGCCACAGCCGCGCCGGGCGCCCGAGCGCTCGGCCGAGGGCGCGGCACAGCTCGGGGGTGGAGACCGGCGCGCCGTCCGACACCGCATAGACCTTCTGCACTACCCCGCCTTCGAGACAACGCCGGATCGCGTCGACGAGATTGCCCACGTAGAGGAGGCTGCGGCGGTTGCGAATGCTCGCCAGCGGCAAGGGCCAGCCGTGATCGATGGCGCGCATGAGCGCGAGAAAGTTCGCTTTCACGCGCGGCCCGTAGACGAGCGGCGGGCGCAGGATCACGGGCTCGAGGCTGCGCAGGCCGAGCAGCCCCTGCTCGGCGAGGCGCTTGGCCTGGCCGTAGGCGTCACGCGGATCCGCGGCCTTGATGGAGCTCAGGTACACGAAGCGGCGCGCGCCGGCGGCGAGCGCGGCCTGCGCCTGCGCGAGCGTGCCCTCGACGTTCACGCGGTGCAGCTCGCGCGGGCTTGCGGCGGTGTGCGCGATGTTGGCGAGGTGCACGAGCGCGTCGCAGCCTTCGAGCGTGCCGCGCAGCTCGTGGCCGGCCGCGGCGAGCGCGGGCGCGAGGTGGCTGCCGATGAAGCCCGAGGCGCCGGTGACGTGAACGCGCATCGGGGCCGATACTACCGCCAGGAGGGGCGGCTCCCGATCCAGACTTGCAAATTAGACGTGGTGCTTCTAATATACAAGGCATGTACGAACGCCTCTGCGCCGCCCGCCTGCTCGAACTGGCGCGGCGCTTCCCCGCGGTCGCCATCCTGGGCGCGCGCCAGGTCGGCAAGACCACGCTGGCGCGCAAGGTGTTCGGCGCTCTGCGCTACCTCGACCTCGAGGATCCCCGCACGGCGCAGCGCTTCCGCGACGACGCGCGGCTCGCGCTCGACGCGCTGCCCGGCGGCGCGATCCTCGACGAGGCGCAAGCCGTCCCCGAGCTGTTCGCCGCGCTGCGCGGCGCCATCGACGCCGAGCGCCGCCGCACCGGCCGCTTCATCGTGCTCGGCTCCGCTCAGCCGGCCCTGGTCCGGGGAATCTCGGAGTCGCTCGGCGGCCGCGTCGCCGTGGTCGAACTCGACCCCCTCTCGGCCTGCGAGGCCGCGACCGGGGAGCAGCCGGCCGATTGGCACGCGCTCTGGCTGAAGGGCGGGTTTCCCGACGCGCTCGGCGGCGATTTCCGCGAATGGTGGGAAGCCTACCTGCGCACCCTGCTGGAACGCGACCTCCCCCAGTACAGGGTCGCCGCCGATGCGCTGTTCATGCGGCGACTGCTGACCATGCTCGCGCACCAGCACGGCGGCCTGTTCAACGCTTCGGCGCTGGGCGCGTCGCTCGGCGTCTCCTATCACACCGTGCAGCGCCAGGTGGACGTGCTGGAGTCGGTGTTCCTGGTGCGCCGGCTGCCGCCATACTTCCGCAACGTCGGCAAGCGGCTGACCAAGGCGCCGAAGCTCTTCCTGCGCGACACCGGATTGCTGCACCATCTCCTCAACATCGGCTCGGCCGGGGAACTGGACGCGCATCCCGCGCGCGGCGCGAGCTGGGAAGGATTCGTCGCCGAGGACATCCTGCGCCGCGAGCGCGTCGCCCGCCCCGGCTCGCAGGGCTGCTTCTGGCGCACCCTGGCCGGCGCCGAGATCGACCTGCTGCTCGACCGCGGCGACGCGCGCGTCGCCATCGAGATCAAGGCGGGCCGCGGCGATGCGCCGCGCGCCGTGCGTGCCCTGCGCGAGGCGCTGCCGGACGTGGGCGCGGAGCGCGCCTGGATCGTCGACCAGGCGCCGGGCACGGAGCTGCTCGCACCCGGGATCGCGCGCATCGGGTTCGCCGAGGCGAGCCGCGGCACGCCGTGAGGACATCGTGCGGCTCGAGGACCGACACGACGAAGGCTGCATCGTCCCGGAGCGCGGCCCGTCTGTTAAATTGACCATGGTTGTGACCATGGTCAGCATGGCCGAGGAGCGATTCATGCACAGCATCAAGGCGTCGGAGTTCAAGGCGAAATGCCTCGCACTGATGGACGAGGTCGCGCGCACCGGCAAGCCCGTCCTGGTGACCAAGAACGGCAAGCCGGTCGCCGAACTGCGGCCGCACCGGCCGCGGCCGAAAAGCGCGCTCGGGGTATGGAAGGACCGGCTGTTCGTCGAAGGCGACATCATTTCGCCGATTGACATCGAGTGGGACGCGCTCAAGTAGTGCTGCTGCTGGACACGCACGCGGCGATCTGGTTCGCCACCGAGGACGACTCACTGGACAGGCGCAGTCGGCACCTGGCCGTTGCGGCGCTGAAGGACGGCCGGTTGAGCCTATCGGCGGTCAGCTTCTGGGAGATCGCGCTCCTGGTAGCCAAGGGGCGCTTGCGGTCCATCGCCCACCGCGCCACGCTTGCCACGGCCGACGAACGCCTGCTCAAATGGAAACACCCCCTGAAGCGGCAGGATGCGCGCAGGTAACCGGGATCGCGCGCCGCGCATGACGCCCTCGGTCCAGCCCGTGATCCTCGCGGGCGGCTACGGCACGCGGCTCTGGCCGATGTCGCGCCAGCTCCTGCCCAAGCAGTTCCTGGCGCTCGTCTCCGACGCAAGCATGCTCCAGGATGCAGTGCTGCGCGCACGGCAGGTGGACGGCGCGCTCCCGGCCCTGGTGATCGTGAACGAGGAGCACCGCTTCCTCGCCGCGGAGCAGCTGCGCGCGATGGGCGCGCAGGGCGCCAGCGTGCTGCTCGAGCCCGCCGGGCGCGGCACCGCCCCCGCCGCGGCGCTCGCGGCGTTTGCGGCATTGGAGAAGGACCAGGAAGCGGTCATCGCCGTGTATCCGGCAGACCATCGCATCCTGGATCACGCGGCATTTGCACGCTCGATGCGAGCTGCCGTGGCGCTCGCGCGGCAAGGTCACCTGGTGACATTCGGCATTACGCCTTCGGGGCCGGTCACGGGTTACGGCTACATCGTGCGCGGCGCGCCCCTGGGCACGGGCTATCGCGCCGAGCGCTTCGTCGAAAAACCGGATGCCGCACGCGCGGCGCAACTCATCGCCGCGGGCAACGCGTACTGGAATAGCGGCATGTTCGTGTTTGCGGCCGCCGCCTACCTCGCGGAGCTCGAGCAGTTCCGCCCGGACATCTTCGCTGCGGCGCGCGCTGCCTGGCACGGGCGCATCAGCGATCTCGACTTCATCCGCCCGGAGCGGCAGAGCTTTCTCGCCTGCCCCCAGGATTCGATCGACTACGCGGTGATGGAGCGCACCGCGCGCGGCGCCGTGCTGCCGGCGCAGTTCGACTGGAGCGACCTCGGCTCCTGGGACGCGCTGTGGGACGTGGGCGCGAAGGACGCGCGCGGCAACGTCCTCTCGGGCGACGTGCAGATCCTGGACGCCGACAACTGCTACGTGCGCGCCGAGAGCCGCATGGTCGCCGCGCTCGGCCTCGCCGACGCGGTGATCATCGAGACGAGCGACGCGGTGCTGGTCGCCTCCAAGGAGCACGCGCAGCACGTGAAGCGCGTGGTCACGCAGCTCGCCGCGGCGAAGCGCACCGAGCATCTGAGCCACGACCGCGTCTACCGTCCCTGGGGCTACTACGAAAGCGTAGACGCCGGCCCGGGCTACCAGGTGAAGCGCATCGTGGTGAATCCCGGACAGGCGCTGTCCCTGCAGAGGCACCGGCGCCGGGCGGAGCACTGGGTGGTGGTGCAGGGCACGGCGCGCGTCACGCGCGACGACGAGGTGATCGAGCTCGCCGCGAACCAGTCGGTCTACATCCCGCTCGGCGCCAAGCATCGGCTCGAGAACCCGGCGGGCGTGCCGCTGCAGGTGATCGAGGTCCAGTCGGGGGATTATCTGGGCGAGGACGACATCGAGCGGTTCGAGGATCGCTACGACCGCAAGTGAGTCTATGAGCGCGGATACCATCGCGCTGTCGGTGGTCAGCCACGCGCAGAACTGGCTCGTCAACCAGCTACTCGTCGACCTCGCGCAGTTCCACCCGGCGGGTCTGTCGATCATCGTCACGCAGAACGTTCCGGATCCGGACACGCTGGTGGCGCGGCACGGCGCCGAGGTCATCATCAACGACCGGCCGAAAGGGTTCGGTGCCAACCACAACGCCGCCTTTCGGCGCTGCAACGCGCCGTACTTCTGCGTGGTGAATCCGGACATCCGGCTGAACATGGATCCGTTCCCCGTCTTGATATCCGCGTTGCAGGATGGGCAGCGCGGCGTAGCCGGTCCGCGCGTCTGCGACCCCGAGGGGCGCACGGAAGACAGCGCGCGGCGCTTTCCTACCGTAGTCCGCTTGACGCGCAAGCTGCTTTTTGGCGCCGCGGGGCCCGACTATCCCGTAGACCGGGGCCCGCTCGAGGTGGACTGGGTTGCAGGCATGTTCATGCTGTTTCGCAGCGACGCGTTCCGCGAAGTGGGGGGATTCGACGAGCGCTTCTTCCTCTACTACGAAGACGTCGATATCTGCCGGCGGCTGCTTGCCCGCGGCCACCGCTGCGTCTTCCAGCCGGAAGCGTCGGTCATTCATGATGCGCGCCGCGCGAGCCGGCGCGACCTGCGGCTGATGGGCGTGCACGCCGCGAGCGCGGCGCGGTACCTGACCCGTAGATACCGGTAATCCTCATTTTCGGGGGTTTGATTTGATTTTGTAGGAAATTCAAGGTCTAATGCCCACTCCGTTCAATAGTTGAACACATGAGAGGGGCCAAGCCCCGTGCTTACAGACGAATACCGATACCGCATCCTCAAGCTGCTCGAGGCCGACCCGCAGGCGAGCCAGCGCAGGATCGCCGACGAACTGGGTATCAGCCTGGGGCGGGTGAATTACTGCCTGCAAGCCTTGATCGAGAAGGGTTTGGTCAAGGTCAACAACTTCCGCGGCAGTTCCAATAAGCGGGCGTACCTGTACCTGCTGACCCCGAGGGGCATTGAAGAGAAAGCAACCGTGACGGCCCGGTTCCTGAGGGTCAAGCTGGACGAATACGAAATCTTGAAGCGCGAACTGGAGGAGCTGCAGCGCGAAGCGGCAAGGCTCGGGCAAGCAGGCCAGGCAAGAAATCGCGGGGAGCCCATAGGACGGTGACCGGCACCCTCTCCAAAATCCGCTTGCTCCTGACTCCTGCCGAACGCAGGAACGCCTTGGTCCTGCTGGGCCTGATGGTCGTCGGCATGACGCTAGAGACGCTTGACACCCGGCACCAGCTCGAGAAGCCAGGGAACACGCCGCTGCAGCTGATCGAAGTGCAATCGGGGGATTACCTCGGCGAGGACGACATCGTCCGATTCGACGACCAGTACGGTCGTCTGTGGCGCTGATGCGTCCCGGCGTTCGGCGTGTTCTAGCCAACACCGTTTGGCTATCTGCCGATCGTATCCTTCGCATCTTGATCGGTATCGTCGTGAGCGCATGGGTCGCCAGGTACCTCGGTCCCGATGCATTTGGCAAGCTTAACTATGCGGCGGCGATCGTCGCCCTTCTCGGCGCGCTCGCTACGCTTGGACTCGACAGCGTCGTGGTGCGCGAACTCGTCAAGGAGCCAGATGCACGGCATCCCCTGCTTGGCACCGCATTCACGCTGCGGCTGCTGAGCGGTGCACTCTGCATCGGCGGCGCGGTACTGTATGCGTGGCTGGCGCGCTCTGAGGATCCGACGACCATGCTGCTCGTCGCGATCTTTTCGATCGGATTGCTTGCCTACGGCTTCGACGTAGTGGACCTTTGGTTCCAGTCGAGGCTCGCCAGCCGGTACTCCGTCATCGCGAAGAATGGCGCCTTTCTCGTCGTATCCGCCGGCAGGGTTGCATTGATTCTCGCAGGCGCGTCCGTAGTCGCGTTTGCGTGGGCCGGACTGTTGGAGACACTGCTTGCGAGCGCGGGCCTTGTTGTCGCGTACCGGTTGAGCGGCGAGCGCATCCGGGCGTGGCGGCTTTCGCTTGCGCGCGCAGCGGACCTGCTCAGGCCCGGCGTGCCTCTCATGTTTGCAGGCCTCGCGGTCGCCGTGTACATCAGGATCGACCAGATCATGCTGGCCGAGATGATCGGCGATGCGTCCGTGGGAATCTACTCGGCGGCCGTCCGCATCTCGGAGGGCCTCTACTTCATCCCGATGGTGATCGTGACTTCGCTGGTTCCGGTCATCATCGCCTCAAAGTCCGCAGACCAAGCATTGTTCACCTCGCGCATGCAGCACCTGTATGACGTAATGGTCGCGGCGGCGGTTGCAGTCGCCTTACCGCTCAGCCTGTTGGCACCGCTAGTAATCAATCTACTTTACGGACCCCAATACGCGTCCGCTGCGCCTGTGCTTGCGATCCAAGCCTGGGCATGCGTGTTCGTGTTTCTGGGGATCGCGAGTTCGAGTCATCTACTCGCCGAAAATCTCACCGTGATTTCTCTCTATCGAACGCTGATAGGCGCCGCGGTAAATGTTGCGCTGAACCTCGTCCTGATTCCACGCCATGGCGTTCTGGGCGCAGCCTATGCGTCGCTAATCTCCTATGGGGTGTCGACCTTCGCGTTGATCCTGTTTTCGCGCGCTCGTTCAGCGGGCGTCATGATGCTTCGCGCGCTACTGCCGCTTCGGCTACTGACCGATAGGCGCATGCCGTGAATCGCTGGGAGTGCTACAGGCGTAAGCGAACAGTAGCCGGAGCCCAAAGCGCGTTGGAACATATAGGCTTCAGGCTACCCGCGTAAACAGCGTGGTCTCCGACAGGATCAGCGCCTGAGGCGTGGCGCCCGCGAAAACCCGGCGCTCAAAGTGGCGCAGAAGCGGCGCGGTGTGCTCAAGATAATGCGCGCGGTCGGAGTTGTCCAAGATCAACCAACCGCCCAGCTTGACCTTCGGCGCGCTGTGCCGCAGACAGGCCGGGCGCGCTCGCCCGTCTACCAGGACCACGTCAAAATGCTTATCCGAGAAAGCATCAATTTGCGCGGCGTAACGCCGAAATGAGTGCCCGGCCCAAGCCGGGTCCGAGGAGGCATAGTCCTCCGGGTTAGCGGGGTCGGCCCAGTCTGCGCCGGACACGCGCGGCTCAGGCAGGATCAAGCGATAGTCCACGGGCGCGCCGGGTGCCAGCCGCTGTTTCACCGCCGCGTGCCAGGCCGCGTCGTGCTCCACCGACACCACGCGCTCCGGTCTAAACCGCAACCAAAACAAGGTCGAACCGCCGCTCCCGTATTCAAAAATCTTAAAGCCGGGGGTCAACGCCCGTCCCAGAAAATCTATTGCCGCAAACGTCAACCACGGGCAGGGCCTGTCGAGTAGATAGTTGGGCCGGAGTGATCCCAGCCAACGCAGGGCGTAAGGACGCTGACGGCGCGAACGCCAAAGAGAGATGAAGAAACGAAGCTGGGACCAGACCACGGGCAAAGGGTGGGCCGCGCTGGCCGTTCACTCGGGCAGGCTGCGCCAGTCGTAGGACACCCAAAACTTGCCCTGTGAACGCGAGACGACGGAGCCGGTGCCGAAGAAGTCGTCATCTTCCACCTGGATTTTAAAGGCGGACTGCAGCCAATCCGCGATAGCGCCGTTGAGTTCGCAGAAGAGGGCGCGGGTGTACGCCCCAGAGCGCAGGTTGAAATTGGGCCACAGGCACTCCAGGCGCCCGCCCCGCCCCGCTAGCATGGCGACCCGGTCCACATCTTTGGAGTTGAGTTTGGTCAACAACACGCCTTGCGCATTTTACAGGTTGAACACCACCCCCACTTGCGCCTGCTCGTCGGCCTCCAGCGCCTCGTACTTCAGGCAGATCTTGATGTCCTGGCCCGGGTATTGTGTTGCGGGTAAGTGGCAATCGCCTGCTCGATGTGCCCGCTAGCCTCGTGGACAGAGATTGGCAACGGTTCTTCGCCCGGGATTCCATAGCCGCAGCACTGGCCCAACATGTCTGGGAGCACCTGTCCCCCCATCGCCCTTACACATGCCAGGGCTTGTCTATGCGCTGAACGCCCGCTCGCCCGGGGGTCCGTGGTACACGACCCTGGATCGGAGCAAGCCAACGGGCTTCTGCTGCGTCTCGCCGATTTGAAGCGCGTTCGTTCTGCTATCGTCCTCACAATGGAGGACCATACTGCGGCACGCCGTCTGCTCGAATCGAGGGGCGTAAAGTTCCCGGGTTCGTATGAATTCGTTGACGAACTTGTCTGGCCCGCGACCCGCGAGCGCTTGCAGATGTGGCGGCCGCGCTAGGAACCGGCGAGGAATTAGAGAATCGCACAAGCCAGCCAGCAGTCGCTTACATGACTCACAGCTCTCCGGCACGCTGGATTGTCCAGCATCTCTCCTCAGCGCTCGCAGCTGCTCAGTTCGCCAGGAGTCTCGTCAGACGCATTGGAAGGACTCTCCAACTGAAGCTGCAGGCGAGCACTTTTCGCCCAACCAGGATCGTCCTTGGCGCGGGCGAAGCTGCGATCCCGGGATGGGTTCTCACCGACGTCGATCAACTGAATATACTCGTGGATAGAGATTGGCGGCGCTTCTTCGCCCCGGATTCCATAGACGCAATACTGGCCGAACATGTCTGGGAGCATTTGTCGGAGCAGGAAGGTATCGAGGCCGCACGGCTTTGCTTCAAGTACCTTCGCCCAGGCGGGCGGCTGCGCATTGCGGTGCCGGACGGCCTGCATCCTGATCCGCGGTACCTCGACGCTGTGAAGCCGGGCGGCACGGGCCCGGGAGCAGAAGATCATAAAGTGCTCTATTCATGCCGCTCGCTGCAAGACGCACTTGGAAAAGCAGGATTCCAAACGCGGCCCCTGGAATACTTCGACGAAGACGGGCACTTCCATGCGGCTGAATGGGACCCGGAGGATGGGATGATTCACAGGTCCGCGCGTTTCGATGATCGGAACCAGAACGGAGAATTGCGCTACACGTCAATCATTGTCGACGGGGTCAAACCGATAGCATGAGCCTTGCCCCAATAGCGGTCTTCGCCTACAACCGTCCGGATCATTTCCGCAGGGTTACGGACGCGCTTGCCCAAAATCCAGAAGCCACAGCTTCGCGGCTATTCGTTTATTCAGACGCGCCAAAAAATGCCGCCGCTGCAGAACGGGTCGCGCAGGTCAGGTCGCATGCGCGCAGCGTCAAGGGCTTCAGTTCAGTCGAGGTGATAGAGCAGCAGTTGAATCAAGGCGTTGCCAGGTCGATCATCAACGGGGTAACCGATCTCACCGCGAGGTTCGGCAAGGTAGTCGTCCTCGAAGACGATCTGCTGCCTTCCCCACACTTTCTGCGCTACATGAACGACTCGCTGCAGCGTTACGCCGACGAAGATCGCGTGATAAGCGTGCACGCCTACTGCTATCCAGTCGCCGAGAAACTTCCAGAAACCTTTTTCCTACGTGGCGCGGATTGCTGGGGCTGGGCGACCTGGAGCCGCGGCTGGGACCTGTTCGAGGCGGACGGACGCAGGCTGCTGAGCGCGCTACAACAGCGGCAGCTGGCGCATGACTTCGATTTTGAAGGCAGCTATCCCTACAGCCAGATGCTGCGGGACTGCATCGGCGGGAAAAACGACTCCTGGGCGATACGTTGGTACGCGTCCGCATTCCTGCACGGCAAGCTCACCTTATACCCGGGCTCCTCGCAGGTGCAGAACATCGGCGCGGACGATAGCGGCATCCACGTCGGCAGCACCCGTTTCTTCCAGCATGCAGCCTGGGGCGACGAGCTCGAGGTCGGCGGCATCCCCGTGCAGGAGTCCCGCGAGGCGCGGCGGGCATTCGCCCGGTACCTCGCAGGGCTGCGGCCCTCCATGGCCACCCGGGTCCTGCGCGGTCTCAGGCGCCTCATGTCCGCGCAGGCTTCCTAGCATGACGCTACGCGACACCCTCAGGGAGATTGCGCCACCGATCCTTCTGCGGACGGTCCGCAGCGCCCTGCGGCGCGGCCTGCGCTTCGAGGGAGACTATCCGACCTGGCAGGCGGCCCAGCGCGCCTCGCGCGGCTACGACAGCGAGGAGATCGTGCGCCGCGTTTACGAAGGCGAGCTCAAGGTCAAGAACGGCACTGCGGCCGACGCGCGCGACGGCGTGCCGTTCAGCGAAATGCAGTTCTCCCTGCCGGTCATGGCCGCGCTCGCTCGCGTCGCAAATGCGCGCGGCGACGGCATGCGGGTCCTCGACATTGGGGGCGCGTTCGGCGGCCTGTACCGCCAGTTCAGGGCCTTCGGGCTGCGCAACAAGGTCTCCTGGACCGTCGTGGAGCAACTGGCCTTCGTCAAGCTAGGCGTGGCGCACTTCCAGAACGCGGAGTTGCGTTTCAGCGCTTTTATGGACGAAGCTCTCGCCGGCGCGCCCGCGGATGTCGTCCTGTTGTCGAGCGTGCTGCAATACCTCCCGGAACCTCATGCCCTGATCCGCCGGATCGTGGGTTGGGGACCCGGGCATGTGGTAATCGACCGCACACCCTGCTCGGCACTGGAGCGCGACGTCGTTACTGTCCAGCGGGTGCCGCCAGAGATCTACCGTGCGAGTTACCCGTGCTGGATCTTCTCCAGGCAACGCCTGCTTGGGGCCTTCGCCCCGGTTTACGCGGCGCTTGCGTCATTCACCGACGCGAGCGGCGCCTGGCGCAGTTCCAGCGCCAGTTTCGAGCTGGTGGGATTCATCCTCGACCGGCAGCCTGCGGCGGCCTGAACGATGCTCGGCGGGCTCAAAGCATATTACGCGGAGCAGATGGTCAGGCCCGGCCTGATCGGCCTGTTCGTCAACCCGTTCTACTTCGCGCGCAAGGAGCTGTACTTGGCCGTGCAGGAGTTGGGGCCGCAGCTCGGCGGCCGCGTGCTCGACGTGGGCTGCGGCTACCGTCCATACGAGAGCCTGGTGCCCTCGCAGGAATACGTCGGCCTCGAAATCGACACCCCGGAAAGCCGCGCAAGGGCAAAGGCGGACGCGTTCTACGACGGGCGCAGCTTTCCGTTCGAGGACGGTTCTTTTGATGCCGTGATCTGCAACCAGGTGCTTGAACACGTGTTCGAGCCGGAGGAATTCGTGAGGGAGATCGCGCGCGTTCTGAAGCCAGGCGGCAGGCTCCTGCTGACCGTGCCTTTCGTATGGGACGAGCACGAGCAGCCCCGGGACTACGCGCGCTATTCGTCCTTCGGACTTGCAGCGCTGCTGGAAAGGCACAGCTTCAGGATCCTGCACCAGCGCAAGACCGCCGGTGACGTCAGGGCGCTTTTCCAGATGATCAACGCCTACCTTTACAAGATCACGGTCACTGGCAGTCCGTACGTGAACCTTTTCGTCACCCTGCTCCTCATGGCGCCGGTCAATCTGCTCGGTGTGGTGGCCGCGTGGGTTACTCCCAGGAACGCCGATTTCTTTCTGGACAATGTCGTGCTCGCCGAACGAAAGGCGCCGGCCGCATGACGGCGGCAACCTTCTCCGGCGCAAAGGTGCTGGTCACGGGTGGCCTGGGCTTCATCGGCTCCAATCTGGCGCACCGCCTGGTGGCGCTTGGGGCGGACGTGACGTTGATGGACAGCCTGATTCCAGAGTACGGCGGACTGGAGTACAACGTGCACGAGATCCGCGATCGGGTGGCCGTGGAAATTGCCGACGTCAGGGATGCCGACGCCGTGGCGCGGCTCGTGCAGGGCCAGGACCTGCTCTTCAACCTGGCCGGGCAGACGAGCCACGTGGATTCCATGACGGATCCGAAGACCGACCTGGAGATCAACGCGGCGGCGCAGTTGTCGATCCTCGAGGCTTGCAGAAGGCACAACCCCCGCGTCAAGCTCGTCTTCGCCAGCACGCGGCAGCTCTACGGGCGGCCGCAGTACCTGCCGGTGGACGAGAACCATCCAATCCAGCCGGTGGACGTGAATGGCATCAACAAGCTTGCCGGCGAGTGGTATCACCTCCTCTACAACAACGTGTACGGCATCCGCGCCTGCGCGCTGCGCCTCACCAACACCTACGGCCCGCGCATGCGCGTCAAGGACGCGCGCCAGACCTTCCTCGGTGTCTGGATCCGCAACGCGGTCCAGGGCAAGCCGATCCTGGTGTACGGCAACGGCTCGCAGCTGCGGGACTTCAACTATGTAGACGATGCGGTGGACGCGCTCCTCGCAGCCGCAACCGCCGCGCAGGCCGAGGGTCAGGTATTCAATCTCGGTTCCGAAGAGGTGACCAGCCTGCGGGCCCTGGCAGAAAAACTGATCGCGCTGCACGGCTCCGGCCGCTACGAGATCGTGCCGTTTCCGGCGGAGCGCAAGGCGATCGACATCGGCGATTACTACTCCGACTTCGGCAAGATCCGCTCCGCCCTCGGCTGGTCGCCGAAGGTATCCCTGGAGGAGGGCCTAAGGCGCACCCTGGATTTCTATGGCCGCCATGGCAGGCACTACTGGGACGAGCCATGATCCTGATGAACGGATTCCTGCGCGAGCCGGAGGACCTGCGGGATCGGGAGCTGCAGGCGGTCGCACGGGTACTGCGCTCCGGCTGGTACATCCTCGGGAAGGAGGTCGAGGCGTTCGAGACCGAGTGGGCCCGCGCCACTGGGACGGCGCACGCGGTGGGCGTAGGCAACGGCATGGATGCCATCGAGATCGGCCTCAGGGCGCTCGGCATCGGACCGAGCGACGAGGTCATCACCACGCCGATGACGGCTTTCGCCACGGTCCTCGCCGTGCTGCGCGCGGGCGCGCAGCCGGTGCTGGCCGACATCGACCCATCCACGGCGCTGCTCAGCATGGCAGGCGTCCGGCGCTGCCTTACACCGCGGACGCGCGCTGTCCTGCTGGTGCACCTTTACGGATACGCGACGGAGCTTCAGCTCTGGCGCAGGTTCTGCGACGAATCGGGCGTGTTGCTCGTTGAAGATTGTGCGCAGGCCCACCTCGCTTCTTCTGACGGCGTTCGAGCCGGAGCCGCCGGCGCGGTGGGTGCCTTCAGCTTCTACCCGACCAAGAACCTGGGCGCCGCCGGAGACGGCGGAGCGTTGACAACCGGCGATGACGCGGTCGCGGCGAAGGCTCGCCAATTGCGCAACTACGGACAATCGGTGCGGTACCACCACCCAGAGCTGGGGATGAACAGCCGCCTGGACGAGCTGCAGGCGGCCATCCTGCGTGTGCGGCTCGGTGTGCTCGAGGCATTCACCGAGCGCAAGAAGGCGATTGCGGGAGCATATCGGCAAGGCATCGACAATCCGCGCGTTCGACTCCTCGCCGCACCGGCGCAGCCGCAAAGCCACGTCTATCACCTGTTCGTCGTCCTCTGCGAGGAGCGCGACCGGCTCGCTGCCCATCTCAAGGCGCGCGGCATCGAGACCCTCATCCATTACCCTTTGCCGGTGCACCAGCAACCGCCTTGCAGGGACTTGCCGCGCGACCCCCATGGGCTGCGCTTCGCGGAGAAGCACGGCGACACCTGCCTGTCCATCCCGTGCCACCCGCAGCTCACCGACGCCGAGGTCGGCATCGTCATCCAGGCGCTGAATGGCTTCCGCTGAAACGGCAGAGCACTTCGTCACCCTCTTCGACAGCCACTACCTGCCGCAGGGCCTGTGCCTATACCGCTCGCTCGAAGAGCAAGGCGAGCCCTTCCGTCTGTGGATCGTGGCGATGGACGATGCATGCGCGGATGCGCTCGAGAGCCTTTCGCTTCGCCATGCCACCGTGGTGAGGCTCGGCGAGATCGAGACAGCAGCGCTGCGTTACGTGAAACCGGGCCGGGCCGTGGCGGAGTACTGCTGGACGCTGACGCCGTTCCTGCCGAGCTACGTGTTCCAGCGCATGCCCGGCGTACAACGCGCAACCTACGTGGATGCGGATGTCTTCTTCTTCCAGCCGCCGAGCCTGCTCATCCAGGAGCTGGTCCAGTCCGGGAAGGACGTGCTCATCACCGAGCACGCGTTCGCGCCGGAACATGCCGCCGCCGCCCGCTATGGCCGCTTTTGCGTGCAGTTCGTGACGTTCCGCAATACTGAAGGCGGCCGGCGCGTATTGCAGTGGTGGCAGGAGCGCTGCATCGAATGGTGCTACGCGCGCGAGGAGGACGGGAAGTTCGGCGATCAGAAGTACCTGGACGACTGGCCCGAGCGGTTCGCCGCGGAGGTCCATGTGCTTTCGCGCGTCGATCGCACACTCGCCCCCTGGAACGTCGAGTACCGCAGCCGCGACGGCGCGCCGGTACGGCCGGTGCTCTACCATTTCCACGGGCTCAAGATCGTCTCCCGCAGGCGGGTGGTGCTGTATTTCATGTACTACATCGGCAGGCAGAACCGGTGGATCTACGAGCGCTACCTCGAGGCAATGCGCGGCGCGGCGAGAGACATGCGGCGCCTTCGTATCCCGGTCGTGGGGCGCCCGCTGCGCGGTGGGGAGGTGCGTCCCTGGACCTTTGCGCGGGCTCTCCTGAAGGGGCAGGCGGATTGGGCGATCATCTGACTGCGCAGCGCCCGCTGGTGTCGGTGGTCGTATCCGTCCTCAACGGCGCGAAAACGCTGCAGCGCTGCCTGGATAGCATCGCCCGCCAGACGTACCCCGCGCGGGAGCTGATCGTGATCGACGGCGGCTCCACCGACGGTACGCAGGAAATCCTGCAGCGCAAAGCTGCTGAGCTCGCGTACTGGATCTCCGAGCCCGACCGCGGCATCTACCATGCGTGGAACAAGGGCCTCGCCCATGCTCGCGGCGAATGGATCTGCTTTCTCGGCGCCGACGACTACCTGTGGGCGCCCGATACGCTGGAGCGCCTGGCTCCAGTGCTGGCGCGCGCGTACCCGCCGGTACGCGTCGTATACGGCCAGGCGGCACTGGTGAACGAGCAGGGCGGAGAAATGCAGCGCGTGGGCGAGGGCTGGAGCCACGCAAGCAAGCGCTTCACGGAGATAATGTGCCTGCCTCATACCGGCCTCATGCAGCACCGCACGCTGTTCGAGGCGCATGGCACGTTCGACGAGTCGTTCCGGGTCGGCGGAGACTACGAGATGCTGCTGCGCGAATTGCGCACCCGGGAGGCGCTGTTCGTCCCGGGGCTGGTGGTGGCCGGCATGGGATACAACGGGGTGAGCACCAATCCGGCCGGCTCCCTGCGCCTCATGCGGGAATTCAGGCAAGCGCAGGTCAAGCATGGCCTCGATCGCCCGAGCTGGCGCTGGCGGCTCGCGTTCTGGAAGGCCCACCTGCGGGTCTGGCTGTGGCGCAGCCTCGGGGATCGATTCGCCCCGTACGCGTTTGACGCGCTCCGTGTGCTGAGCGGGAAGAAGCCCTACTGGACGCGGCAGTGACGAGCAGACCGATCGCCCCTGTCAGCGCCATCATTCCCTGCTACCGGTGCCGGGACACGATCGACCGCGCCTTCGGCTCGGTAGCCGCACAGTCGCGCCTTCCCGCGGAGCTCATTCTCGTCGACGACGGGAGCGGCGACGGCACCCTCGAGCACCTGCACGCGCTTGCCGCACGGTATGCTCCCGGCTGGATCAAGGTCATCGGCCTGCCGGTCAACCACGGCGCCGCCGATGCCCGCAACGCAGGCTGGCAGATTGCAGCGCAACCATATGTGGCGTTCTTGGACTCGGACGACGCCTGGCATCCGCGAAAGATAGAGCTGCAGCACGGCTACATGGCGAGCCACCCGGAAGTCGCGCTTTGCGCTCACCACCACCAGATCCTCGAGTCCCCGGGCGTGCCGCAAATGGATGTCGGCGATTTCACCGCAGAGCGGATTTCCAAGACCTCGCTCCTCCTGTCGAACAACTTCTTCGCCCCCACGATGATGATGCTCAAGCGCGATGTGCCCCACCGCTTCCTGCCGGGGCGGCGTCATGTGGACGACCACCTGCTCTGGCTGCAGATCCTGTGCGCAGGTTTACCCTTCGTGCGCCTGTCCGCGAGGCTCGCCTATACGTACAAGCGCCCTTACGGGCAAGGCGGGCTGAGCGGCCAACTGTGGGAGATGGAGAAGGCCGAGCTGGAGAATTACTGGATCCTACGCCGCGATGGCTGCATCGGATTGCCAGCCGTGTATGCCCTTAGCGTCTACTCGCTCGCGAAATTCGTCCGCCGCGTGGCGTTGGCAGAGTTCCGCCGCTTCGCGGGGGTCTTTCATATGATGCGCGAGTCCAGATAGACCACCATCCGGAACAACCGGCCCGAGTATTCCCACGATTACCGATAGCCGGATCGGCGCCGGTTCTCACTTGCGTACCCAGGTCTGCCGCGTGTGGTCGTACAGGATTAGGGTGGAGCGATTGATCCAGGACTTGAGGCGTTCCGGCCCGGCCCAAAGCGCGCGATCGACGACACACTGTACCCGCTCCCAGGCCGATGCCGAGCGCGAAAATGACCTGAGTTCCTGGCAGTAGTCCCCCATGCGCTCCGAGATCTGGCCGCGGTGCACGCGGAAGCTGCCGATGAGTCCGCGCACGATGTGCAGGTCGCACATGGAGGCGAAGCACTTCCAGAGATAACTGTCTCCAGCAAAGCGCAGATTCTCCAGGATGCGAAAATCCACGGCGGCGTGGAGTTTACGCCGCCACACGGTCGACTCCTGCTGCAGAAACGGCAGGAAAGTGCCATAGGCGCCGCACGCAAACAGGTTTCTGCGATAGCGGTACGGCAGCCAGCACTGCGTGACTTGCGATTGTTCATTGCACACGGCCGCATAGCCCGTCAACCAGTCGACGCTCGGCAACGCGAAGCACTCGGCCGCGATGGCGAGCCCCGTAGGATGAAGCACGTCACCGGCGTTCAGGAAGGCAACGCAGTCGCCGGTGGTCTGCTGCAAGCCCTTTGCCAGGGCCGCGTAGAAGCCGGCGTCCGGCTCCGAGAGGACCTTGACGCCATGCTGCTCAAAGGGTCGCAGGAGCTCCAGCGTCCCGTCGGTCGATGCGCCGTCGCAGACTATGTATTCGAGATCGCACGGCCCCGAGCGGAGAACTGTCTGTGCCAGGACCGACTGGACGGTCTCCTCAATGTAGCGCGCGGAGTTCCTGCACGCTGTAACGATGCTGAACTTCAGGCCACCACCCGCACTTCGGGCTGGGCCCGGAATTCTCTGTAGGCGAGCGAGACGCCCTCCTCCATGCCGATGCGTGCGGACCAACCCAATCGTGTCATGCGCGAGACATCAAGGAGCTTGCGCGGCGTGCCGTCGGGCTTGGAGGCGTCGAACTGCAGCGTACCCTCGAATCCCACTACACGCGCAACGAGCTCCGCGAGCTCCCTGATCGTGAGGTCCGTGCCCGCGCCGATGTTGACCAACGGCGGGTAGATGCCGAGCGCCGCGTTGAACCTCGCGTCATCCAGCCGCAGCATGGTCACGCAGGCATCCGCCATGTCATCGCTGTAGAGAAACTCTCGGCGCGGCTTGCCCGTGCCCCAGACCACGAGCGCGTCGTCGCCGCGGGTCTTCGCCTCGTGCGCTTTCCGGATGAGCGCCGGCAGCACATGGGAGGTCTGCAGATCGTAGTTGTCGCCAGGGCCGTAGAGGTTCGTCGGCATCACCGCGAGGAACTGGGTGCCGTACTGCCGGTTGTAGGCCGAGCACATCTCGATGCCGGCGATCTTGGCGAGGGCGTAGGGACGGTTGGTCGGCTCGAGCGGCCCCGTTAGCAGGTACTCCTCCCTCATCGGCTGCGGGCACTCGCGCGGGTAGATGCACGAAGATCCAAGGAACAACAGCCGCTTCACCCCCGCCCGCCAGGCCTCGTGGATGACGTTAGTCTGGATGGCGAGGTTCTCGTGGATAAATTCCGCCGGCAGCGTGTCGTTGGCGAGAATGCCTCCGACCTTCGCCGCGGCGAGCAGCACGTGCTGCGGGCGCTCGGTGTCGAAGAATCGCCGCACCACAACCGGATCGGTCAGCTCGAGCTCCGCGTGCGTGCGCAGAACGAGGTTGTCATAGCCCGCCGCGCGCAGCCGGCGCACCAGCGCGGAGCCAGCCAATCCCCGGTGCCCCGCTACGTAGATCTTGTCAGTCTTCTCCACGCTACTCGTGCTGCCGGTGCACGCGGTGGCCGTGCTTTTTCACCAGCGCATCGCGCTCGGCCTCGCGAAAATCCTCCCGCGCCATCTCCTCGACGAGCGCGTCGAACGAGGTTTTCGCCGTCCAGCCGAGCTTCGCCTTGGCCTTGGACGGGTCACCGAGCAGCGTATCCACTTCGGCCGGGCGGAAATAACGCTGGTCCACGGCGACGATTTTCCTGCCCCTGGCATCCAGGGCGTGCTCGTCCGCGCCGCCGGCGCGCCAGGTTAGCTTCACGCCGAGCTTGTGCGCCGCGAGGTTGACGAAGTCGCGCACGCAGTGCTGCTTTCCAGTGGCGATGACGTAGTCTTCAGGCTCCGGCTGCTGCAGCATGAGCCACTGCGCCTCAACGTAGTCGCGCGCATGCCCCCAGTCGCGCCGCGCGTCGAGGTTGCCGAGGTAGAGGCACTCCTGCAGCCCGAGCTTGATGCGCGCGAGCGCGCGCGTGATCTTGCGCGAGACGAAGGTTTCGCCGCGGATCGGCGATTCGTGATTGAACAGGATCCCATTGCACGCGAACATACCGTAGGACTCGCGGTAGTTCACCGTGATCCAGTAGGCATAGAGCTTGGCCACGCCGTAGGGCGAGCGCGGGTAGAAGGGCGTGGTCTCCTTTTGCGGCGTCTCCACCACCTTGCCGTAGAGTTCCGAGGTCGAGGCCTGGTAGAAGCGCGTCTTCTTCTCCATGCCGAGGATGCGCACCGCTTCCAGCAGCCGCAACGTGCCCATGCCGTCGGAATCGGCGGTGTACTCGGGCTCCTCGAAGGACACCGCGACGTGGCTCTGCGCGGCGAGGTTGTAGATCTCGTCGGGTTGCGACTGCTGAACGATGCGCGTGAGGCTCGACGAATCGGTCATGTCGCCGTAGTGCAGGATCAGGCGCCGGTCGGGCTCGTGCGGGTCCTGGTACAGATGGTCGATGCGCTGGGTATTGAAGCTGGAAGCTCTTCGCTTGATACCGTGGACCTCGTAGCCCTTGGCGAGCAGGAACTCGGCGAGATAGGCGCCGTCCTGGCCAGTGATGCCGGTGATCAATGCGACTTTCCTGGTCATCGTGCGGCCAATGTTACCTCGGAGAGCCCCTCCTCCCACGGCGCCAGCACCACGCCGAAGTCCGCGCGCAGCCGCGAGCAGTCCAGGCGCGAGTTGCGCGGCCGCTTCGCCAGCGCAGGGTAGTCCTCGGTGCGGATGGCGATCACGGGCGTGGCGAGGCCCGCGCCGGCAAGTATCGCCCGCGCGAAGCCGCACCAGCTCGTCTGGCCCGCCGCGCTGAGGTGATACAGGCCGTGCGCGCCCGGGCGAAGGAGCTGCGCGGTCGCGCGCGCGATCGCCAGGCTCGAGGTCGGCGCGCCCACCTGGTCGTCGACCACGCGCAGCTCCGGGCGCTCTCGCGCCAGGCGCAGCATGGTGAGATAGAAATTGGCGCCGCGCGGTCCGTACGCCCAGCTCGTGCGCAGGATCAGGTAGCGGCAGCCCGAGCCGACGATGGCGCGCTCGCCCGCGAGCTTGGAGGCGCCGTAGGCGTTGATCGGGTTGGGCTCGTCCTCCTCGACGTAGGGCGCGGGCTTCGCCCCGTCGAACACGTAGTCGGTGGAGTAATGCACGAGCAACGCGCCGCTGCGCTTCGCTTCCTCCGCGAGCACGCCAGGAGAGGT
>Ga0326597_10004335_pt1 | contig 19987 bp, 18 predicted proteins | sample RVTome_12_FD_203789 | JGI IMG/M metagenome (GOLD analysis project Ga0326597, IMG submission 203789) | Soil microbial communities from uranium-contaminated site in the Upper Colorado River Basin, Wyoming, United States - RVT100D185 | ecosystem: Environmental > Terrestrial > Soil > Contaminated >...
CCGTCGCCTATTACGGCACCTATATCGAACACCGCATCCGCGAAGCGCCGAACCTGCACCGCCCCTTCATGCTGCACATGGCGATGAAGGACCGCTGGGTGCAGGCCGAGGTCAACGACCTGCTGGAGCGGCGGCTCGCGCCCAATCCCCTGGTCACGATCCACAAGTATCCCGACGCGGACCACGCATTCGCGCGCCACGGCGGCAGGACCTACCGCAAGGCCGAGGCCGACCGTGCGCTCGCGCTCACTGTCGAATTTTTCAAGCGGCATCTCGGATAGAAAGGCGTGAAGCGATGTTACGTGACACGGAAAGGCGTGACGCGGTGAAGCGAGTTCAGCCGAAGCACTACAATCAGCCTCGCACTTTCGTGTCACGCCGTATCGCGTCACGATTCAGTGTGTCACGCTCTACCGTGTCACGAATCACACAAGGGGAGCGCCAGTGACGCAGCCGCTGACCATCGACACGCACGCCCATTACTTCCCCGAGTCGTACATCAAGCTGATCGCCGACCACGGCAAGCGCTGCGGCACCACGGTGGTGAGCGACCCGTCGGGGGCGTGGTTCATCCAGGTCGGGCTGCTTCTGCGCACCGGGCCGATCACGCCGCACTTCTACGACCTCGACGACCGCATCAAGACGATGGACGCGATCGGCGTGAGGATGCATGCGCTGTCGCTGACGCAACCGATGGTCTACTGGGCGGATGACGAGCTCGGCTTGAATCTCTGCATCGCTTTCAACGACGCGGTGAGCGAGGCGCACCGCAGGCACCCGGAGCGCTTCATCGGCTTCGCCTGTTTGCCGCTCCAGAATCCGAATCTCGCGCTCGAGGAACTCGAGCGCGTGGCGCGGCTGCCCGGCATCCGCGGCATCTACATGGCGACGGCCGTGCGCGACCGCGAGCTCTCCGACCGCAGCTTCTTCCCGATCTACGAGCGCGCCGCCGACCTCGGGCTGCCGATCTTCCTGCACCCGATGATGATCAACAACGAGCGGCTGAAGCAGTACTATCTCATCAACCTGCTCGGCAACCCGTTCGAGACGGCGATCGCGGCCTCGCATCTCATCTTCGGCGGCGTGATGGACGCCTTCCCGAAGCTCGAGGTGAGCCTGCCGCACGCCGGTGGCGCGTTGCCGATCCTGCGCGGGCGCCTCGACCGCGGCTTCGAGATTCGCGGCGAGTGCAAGGTGATCCCGCGCGCGCCGAGCGAGTACTTGCGCCGCTTCACCTACGACACCATCGCCTACTCGGAGCCGATCATGGATTATCTCGTTGGCCTGGTCGGCGCCGAGCGCATCATGATGGGCAGCGATTACTGCTTCGACATCGCCTACAACGACCCGGTCAGGATCGTGAACGGGATGAAGTCCCTCGACGACACACAGCGCCAGCAGATCCTCTGGGGGAACGCGGCGAAGCTGCTACGGCTTGATAATGCGTGACATGGAATAGCGTGACACGATGAATCGTGACATGGTACAGCGTGACGTGGTGAGGCGTAATTTGTCTTGAACGTTTGTTGCTTAAACCCGCGGCATCATGTCAAGCCTGATCGCGTCACGAAGTCTCATGTCACGCGGTATCACGTCACGCCTTTGACTGCATCATGGCCATGATGCATTCCCACTCGGCCTGCGTGACCGGCGTGATGGACAGCCGGCTGCCGCGCTGAAGCAGCTGCATGTTCCTGAGCGCCTTGTGGCCGCGCAATTCCGCGATGCCGGCGAGGCGGGTTTTACTTACGAACTTGATGTCCACGTTGAACCAGCGCGGGTTGTCCTTCGTCGCGCCCGGGTCGTGGTATTGGCTCTTCCGGTTGAACTGGGTCTCGTCGGGATAGGCGCCCCTAGAGACTTCGACGATGCCGGTGATGCCAGGCTCTTCGCAGCTCGAGTGGTAGAAAAAGCCGCGGTCGCCCTTCTTCATCGCGTCGCGCATGAAGTTGCGCGCCTGGTAGTTGCGCACCCCGGTCCAGGCCGTGACCCGGTCCCGCGCGAGGTCGTCGATGCCGTAGGTGGAGGGCTCGGATTTGAACAGCCAGTAATTCATCGGAGCGTGTCTAGGAAAACACTGGCCACGGAATCACACGGAAATACACGGAATTGAAAAGGCATGACGAACAACAAAAGCCGCTTCAAGGCTTTTTCTTGCTTTGTATTGTCCGTGTGCTTCCGTGTGTTTCCGTGGCTGGGCGGTTTAGCGCCAAAAAAATGCGGCGATCGCCGCATTTTTATTAGGACCCCCCACCTGTGCCGTCAGGCCTGAATCTTGAACCAACGGTTCAAGGGCGGTCGCCTTCCGAGTCCATTAGGCGCTTCCATGTAGGACGCGCACACCGGAACTGCTTGAGTCGGCGTCCAGCGTAAACAATGTTGGTCAGAGAACCAAGACCTTTACAAACACCGCAGGGGAAATCAGGACAGCTTGCTCTGATCGCGCATCGCCTGATCGAGCACTGTCTCCATGTGATTCATTCTACGCTTTAGCTCCGCGATGTCAAAACCGCTGCCGACCTTGGTGCTGAGCAGTTCGTGCGCGATGTTGAGGGCGGCCATGATGGCAATGCGCTCGAGCCCGATCACCTTCCCGTTGTCGCGGATCTCGTTCATCTTCCTGTTGAGGTATTCCACCGCTTCGAGCAGGCCTTTTTGTTCGTTGTCCGGACACGCGATGCGAAATTCGCGTCCCATCACGTTGATCTGCAGGCCCTTTGGATCCGCGCTCATGCGTCTTCTTCAGGAATCTGATTAAGCAGATTCTCCAAGCGGTTGGTCGCGGTGCCGATTTTCTCGTTCAGCTGCTTGTTGTCTCTCATGGCGGAAGCGAGCTGCTGGCGCAGCTGCTGGTTGTCGGCGCGCAGCCGCTGGCACTGCTCCAGGAACTGGCTCAATTTCTGTTCGAGCGATTTCAGATCCGCTTCCATGCGGCACACTATAGTTTCAAAAATCCTGATAAGTCAACTGTTAACGTCCATTTTTGAATGTTGTTTGGCATCAATGCCATGAGCGATTTCAGTCGTTTGTCATGCCGTCCGGGAGCGTCCCGCTGCCGGTTTTCCACAGCTTGAACAGCGTCGCTTAAGGGCCTGACTCGGCATGGAAAACCCCCGGGCGGTCGTCATCCCCGCCGCTGCGGCGCCGCGGGATTCGCCTTGATCGGCTGCAGTGGTTACAATCTGACCCGTGCGCGCGTGCCGCTATCCGCAAGTAACCGCCCGCGCGCACTCGATACCGGGTGTCCGTCCGCGTAACTCCGCGGCGGATTAAACGGGAAACAGGTGAGGAAATCAGGATCAGGCGATCCTGATTTCCTGAAGCCTGTGCTGCCCCCGCAACGGTAAGCGAGCGTGGGCGCGTCGATATGCCACTGCGTGCGCAAGCACGTGGGAAGGCGATGCGCCAAGTTCTCGCGAGCCCGTAGACCGGCCTGGATCGAGGATGGAAATGCCGCGGGGAAGCGGCGTGCCCACGTCCCGGCACCGGCCTTCCTGCGTCATTTCCTTGCGTTGAATTGCATGCGGCGGGCGTGCGCGAGGAGAACCAATGCGTTTCATCAGGAGCGGGGCCGCCGTCGTACTGGCGGGGCTTTCATGCAGCGCGGCCGCGGCCGAGCGGCCGGTGACAACGGTTGAACCGGTGGTGGTCACGGCGACGCGGATTCCGCAGAAACTTTCGGAAACCAGCCAGCAGGCGGTCGTCATCACGCGCGAGGAGATCGTGGGGAGCGGCCACCTGTCGCTGGTCGAGTTGCTGCAGGTGCGGGGAGGCGTGGAGATCACCAACAGCGGCGGGCTGGGCCAGCCGAGCGCGGTGTCCCTGCGCGGCGCGGAGCCGCGCCATACCATGGTGCTGATCGACGGGCTGCGCATGGGCTCGGCCACCGCGGGCGGCACGGCGTTCGAGAACATCCCGCTCAACCAGATCGAGCGCATCGAGATCGTGCCGGGGCCGCTCTCCAGCGTCTACGGCTCGGACGCGATCGGGGGCGTGATCCAGATCTTCACGCGGAGCGGTATCGGTAGCAGTGCCAGGGTCGGGGCTGGCAGCTACGGCACGCGCGAAGCCAGCGCAAGTTTCGGCCACCGTATCGACAACACCGAATTCAATTTCAGCGCCGGCATGCTCGAAAGCTCCAGCTTCGACGCGACCAAGCCGACGCTGCCGTTCGCCCAGCACCACCCGGATTCGGACCGCTACCGCAACCGGAATATCTCGGGCCGGGTGACGCGGCAGATCGTCGCGGGCCACTCGCTGGGTTTCACGGCGTTCCAAAGCGAAGGCGCGGCGCATTTCGACGCGGGGCTCGCGACCGATGACGTCAATCGCCAGACGTTGCAGGCGTTCTCGATCCACAGCCGCAACCGCATCACCGCGAACTGGAGCAGCCTGCTGCGCATCGGCACGACGCGCGACGACTCGGATACGGTGGGCGCGTTCCCAGGCTTCTTCCGCACCGACCAGCACCAGGCGACGTGGCAGAACGATCTCCAGCTGCCGGTCGGCACCCTGGTCGGTGGCCTCGAGTATCTCGACCAGCGCGTCGCCAGCAACACCTTGTTCAAGCAGACCGGGCGCACGGTGGCGAGTGTTTTTGCCGGCTACGGCGGCAGCTTCGGCGATCACGGCCTGCAGTTGAACGCGCGCCACGACGACAACAGCCAGTTTGGCGGCCGCGACACCGGGTCGTTCGGCTACAGCTATCGCATCTCCGGGCCGCTGCGGATTCGCGCCGGAGCGGGCACCGCTTTCAAGGCGCCCACTTTCAACGACCTGTACTTTCCCGATTTCGCGCCGTTCTTCTTCAGCAATCCGAACCTGCGCCCCGAGCGCTCGCGCAGCCGGGAGGCCGGTGTCGATTATCGCAGCGGGGAGCGACAACTCGGCGTCACGGTTTTCCAGAACGACATCACCGACCTGATCACCGTTTTCACCGATCCCGCGACGTTCGTGTCCAACACGCAGAACCTCGCCCGGGTGCGCACCGAGGGCGTGGAGATCGCGTGGCGCGGCACGCTGTGGGGATGGCAGACGCGCGCCCAGCTGACCTTGCAGGACCCGCGCGACGAGACAACCGGTTCGCAGCTGCGCCGGCGGGCGAAGCAGTACGGGAGCATCGGGGCGGAACGCACATCCGGCCGGTGGCGCTTCGGAGCCGACATCGTCGGCAGCGGCGAGCGTTTCGATTCGACCAACGAGGCGCCCAACACGCGGATGCACGGGTACGGTCTGCTCAATCTCGCGGCAGGCTATGCGCTGGCGCGCGACTGGAGCATCAACGCGCGCTGGAACAACGTGTTCGACCGAGAATACGAGCTCATCCAGTTCTTCAACACACCGGGCGGCAACCTGTTTATCTGGGTTGCCTGGCAGCCTCAAAAGCCGTGAATCGTGATTCGTGAATCGAGATATGGCCCCGCTCTCCCCGCATGCGGGGAGAGCGGGGGGTGAGGGGTTCGACTCACCATTCACTACTCACGACTCACGCCTTTCCCCGCAAGGGGCATTTTGCTATCGTGCGGGTGATGCGCACGATGACCAACACCGAGCTCTACCTGCGGCTGCTCGCGTACGTCAAGCCGTACTGGCGGGTGTTCGCGCTCGGCATACTCGGCATGATCATGGTCGCGGCGACCGAGCCCGCGCTTCCGGTGCTGCTGAAACCCCTGCTCGACGGCACCTTCGTGCACCGGGACGAGACCGTGATCCTGTGGACGCCGGTGGTGATCCTCGCGCTTTTCACAGTGCGCGGCGTGGCGACCTTCGTCGGCAACTGCGCGATCAGCTGGGTGGGTAGCAAGCTCGTGCTGGATCTGCGCGATGCGATGCTGGCGAAGCTGGTCGCGCTGCCGACGTCCTATTACGACGATCAGGCGAGCGGCAACCTCATTTCCAAGGTGAATTTCGACGTCACGCAGGTGACCGCCGCTGCGACGAGTGTCGTCACGGTCCTTGTTAGGGACACGCTCGCGATCCTCGGCCTGCTCGCGTGGCTGCTATGGCTCAACTGGAAACTCACGGCGCTCGCTTTGCTGATGGCGCCGGTCATAGTGGCCGTCGTACGGGCGCTCGGCATCCGCCTACGCAATTCCAGCCGCGAGGTTCAACGCACAATGGGCGACATGACGCAGGTGCTGCAGGAGGCGATAGACGGACACAAGGTGGTGAAACTCTTCGGCGGGCAGGGCTACGAGGCGAAACGTTTCAGCGAACAGGCGGGCAAGGTGCGTCGTTACACGATGAAGCAGGCCGTGGCCGCCGCGATCAACTTGCCCATCGTGCAATTCATAACGGCCGCGGCTCTTGCCGCCATCATCTACATCGCCACGATTCAGTCGAGCACCGACGAGATCACGGTCGGGGGTTTCGTGTCGTTCATCGCCGCGATGCTCATGCTGACGGCGCCGCTCAAGAAACTGACGGGCGTCAACGAAGAGCTGCAAAAAGGACTTGCCGCCGCGGAAAGCATCTTCGGGCTGCTCGACGAGGAGGCAGAAACCGACCGCGGCGCGATGACCATCGGCCGCGCGCGCGGGGAAATCCGGTTCGAGGACGTAGGCTTTTCCTATGGGGATCCCGCGCGCTTCGCCCTGAACTCGGTCAACCTGGCGATCGCGCCGGGGGAGACGGTGGCGCTGGTCGGCGCCTCGGGCGCAGGCAAGACGACGCTCGCCAACCTGGTGCCGCGCTTCTATCACCCTACGCAGGGGCGCGTGCTCCTCGACGGGCACGATTTGAAGGCGTTGACGCTCGCGAGCCTGCGCGCCAACATCGCTCTGGTGAGCCAGGATGTGGTGCTGTTCAACGACACGGTCGCCGCCAACATCGCTTACGGGATGATGAACGGCGCCGCAGAGAAGGACATCATCACCGCTGCCGAGGCGGCGCACGCGATGGAATTCATTCGCAAGATGCCGCAGGGCCTGGCAACGCTCGTCGGCGAGAACGGCCTGAAGCTCTCCGGCGGGCAGCGCCAGCGGCTGGCGATCGCGCGAGCGCTGTTGAAGAACGCTCCGGTGCTGGTGCTGGACGAGGCGACCTCCGCGCTTGACACCGAGTCGGAGCGCAACGTGCAGGCTGCGCTGGAAACGCTGATGCGTGGGCGCACCACCCTCGTCATCGCGCACCGGCTGTCCACGATCGAACGGGCGGACCGCATTGTCGTGCTGGACCACGGACGCATAGCGGAAGCGGGAGCGCACGGAGAGTTGCTCGGACGCGGCGGCATCTACGCAAGGCTCTATCGCTGGCAGTTTCAGGGCGAAGCGGCGTTACAGGTTACGGAATAGCCGGCGTGGCACCGGTGCGCCCGCGCGTCAGTCATCCATGTCTTCGAGATCGCTCATATTACTGTTGAGAAGCAACGTCTCGGCGGGGGTGCTGGCGAAGTATGTCGGCGGGCGGGCGAGCAGGCTCCTGAGACGAGTGCTGCGCGGCGGAGGCAGGCCGCTCGAGGCCGATAGGGTGAGATTGGCGTTCGAAGAGGGCGCACGGGGCGGAACCTTCACCAATACGTGGTTCGACGGCAGCATCGAGTTGTGGGTCGAGCTTCTGTCCCCATTGAAGGCGCTCGCCCGGCCGGTGGATGTGCTGGAGGTCGGATCGTGGGAAGGACGGTCGACCCTGTTTCTGCTGGGGTACCTGCCCGAAGGGAGGCTGACCGCCGTGGATACCTGGGAGGGCGGCGCCGAGCACCAGTCCCTGGCGGACCTCCATGCATTGGAGCGGAGGTTCGACCATAACGTCTCGGCGTTCCGGTCGAGACTGGTGAAGCGCAAGGGCCGGTCGTCCATCGTCCTGGCGGAGCTGGCGTCGAACGCCGCCGAGTCCTTCGACTTCATTTTTATCGATGGTTCACATTTCGCCGACGACGTCATGCTGGATGCGGTCTTGGCCTGGCAGTTGCTGCGGAAGGACGGCGTGCTCGTCTTTGACGACTACCTGTGGCGGATCGAGCAATACGGATGGAAGAAGAACCCGGCAAATGCGATCAACCTCTTCCTGGAGCTGGTCGAGGGCGATTTCACGCTTATCCATGTCGGCCATCAACTGGCGATCCGCAAGTCCGTTTCAACCTCGCGCTACTCGTGATTCGCGGCCTGCCCGGTCCTTGCTGGACCGTTCTTGGCGGTCAGTCGGCAGCTGGCGGTTTGCAGTAAACTGCCCGCTGTCTTCCGCGCGCAGCAAACTGCAAACCAAGAGCGGCATGATGACCTCCCGACAGTTCAGCCACGTGGCCAATTTCACCGGCTACATGGCGGTCGTCGCGCAGTATTTCTCCGGGCGTTCGAAGGGGGCGAGGATCCTCGACTTGCCCGCCGGGAACGGCCTGCTCGCGGAAGCGCTGCGCGCCATGGGGCATACCGTGGTGTGCGGCGATATCAACCGCGAGCGGCCCGACTACCAGTACGTGGACATGGCCGCGCTGCTGCCGTTTCCCGACGGCGAGTTCGATGCCGTGATCTGCCTGGAGGGACTGGAGCACCTGGTGAACCCGGTGCAGTTGATCGGCGAGTTCGTGCGCGTGACGCGCGCGGGCGGCGAGATCGTCGTCTCGACCCCGAACGTGATGAGCCTCTATTCTCGGCTGCACCAGCTTCTCACCGGCGTGCCGTACCAGTTCAACCCCGCGATGGCGCCGGAAATCGAGCCGCGCGCCGCCGCCGACCGCGGCCACGTATTCCCGCTGTCCTACTACCAGCTGCGCTACCTTTTCGGGCAGCACGGCGCGCGCGTCAAGGCGGCGCTCGGCGACCGCTACAAGAAAAAAGCCCTGATGCCGCTCTACTTATGCCTGTTGCCCTTCGCCTGGGCCGCGTCCTGGCTGCTGTTCATGAGCGACGGCGATGCGCGCTACCCGCAGCGCAACCGTGACTTGCTGCGGCAAGCGTTCCGTGCGCCGCTCCTGTTCAGCCGCTCGCTGGTGCTGGTGCTTGAAAAGCAGTGATGAGTGGTGAGTGGTGAGTGATGAGCTAAATCGTTAAGTGGGCGGTTCGCTCATTGCCCATTACCCATTACCGATTCGAGGGCGGCGATGATGCGCGAGGCGGGAAGCTGCTGCAGGCAATCGCTGAAGCTTGCCACATTGCGCTCGCAGCCTTCCTTGTGGCACGGCGCGCACGGCGCGTTGCCCTGGATCAGGCTTACGCTTCCCACGGTCTGATTGCCGAGGCGCTGCCATGGGTTGGTCGCGGAAACGTGGTCCCTGGGCCACGGCCCCCACTTGACCGGGTCGGTCGGGCCGTAGAACGCGACGGTCGGCACGCCGAGCGCAGCCGCCATGTGCGTCAACGCCGTGTCCGGCCCGAGAAAAACCGCGGCGCGAGCGAGCAGGGAACCCGCCTCGCCGATTGAAAGCCTGCCGGCCAGATTCATCGTGGCGGGCGGCATGTCGCGCGCGAGATCGGCGACGTAGGCAATCTCGGCGGCATCGGCGCCGCCGGAGAGCACGACGCGGTGACCGCGCGCCGCGAGCCAGCCCGCGACTTCGATCCAGCCGGCACGGTGCCACATCTTGTAGTTGAACTTGGGGTAGGGATGGAGCACGGCGACAGGGGGACCGGGCTCGCGGCCGAGAAGCGCGTCCACGCGGGCGGCGTCTTCCGGGCTCCAGCAGACGGCGACCTCGCGGCGCGGCTCGATGCCCAGCAGACCGGCCAGCGCGAGGTTCATCAGGACCGTGTGGGTGTTCCAGTTGTCGAACGGCGCCCAACGGTGGAGCAATGCCCGCTTCCAGTTCTCCTTGCGCGTCGGCATCAGCAGCCCGGCGCGCCAGCTTCCGGCGAGGAAGGCGTAGAGCGTCGGCCGATCCCCGTATTGCGTCGACAGCGCAACGTCGTAGCGCCGCAGCAGGCGCAGGGCGAAGACGAGGTGCGCCATCCAGCCAGGCCGCTCGGGCACGGCGAGGACGCGCCGCACGTCGGGATTGGCGGCGAGCACGACCTGCGTGCCCTCGAACACCAGCACGTCGATCGCGGCGTCGGGCCAGGCGCGCTTGGCCGAGCCGATCAGCGGGGTGGCGAGCAGCACGTCGCCGAGGCGACGCGTGACGATGATGAGGACGCTGCGCGGCGGCGGTCCGCCGCGTGCAAAAGCGGGCAGCGCCGGACCGCCGGATTTTTCCATTTCCTATTTTTCATGCTTCTCGCGCTCGGCGAGAAGCATGAGCTTGAGATAGCGGTAGTAGGAGTTCTCGGCGTTGATCACCGCCAGCATGAAGCCCTCGCGGCCGTCGAGGAAGCCCGCGCGCAGGAAGTAGGTGCGCACGAATGCCCACCATCCGTGCAGCAGCGCCGTGAACACGGAGGCGCGGCGCCCCTCTTTATGAAACATCGCGGCGCTGGTCGAGGAGTACATGTTGATCTTGACCAGCATCTGGTCGAGGTCGGTCACCGCCTCGTGCAGGATCGGCTGCTTGAGCCGCCCGCGCTTCCCGTCCACGATCACGCGATCATGTATGTGATCTTCCGAGAACCGCGCGGCTCCACGCCGCCACAGGCGGGTGACGTAGTCGGGCCACCAGCCGGAATGGCGCATGAAGCGGCCGCAGAAGCTGGAACGGCGGGGCATGAAGAAAGCGGCCTTGTCGCCGGGCGCCGTCATGGCCGCTTCGAGTTCGGAGCGCACATCCGGCGTGATCCACTCGTCGGAATCGAGCGAGAACACCCAGTCCCCGGTGGCGAGATCGAGCGCGCGGTTCTTCTGCGGGCCGTGCCCCGGCCAATCCGCGGGCTGGTAAACCTTGTTGGTGAATTCGCGGCAGATGTCCAGGGTGCGGTCGGTACTGCCGCTGTCCACCACAACGATCTCGTCAGCCCACGCCACCGATTCGAGGCAGCGGCCTATCGTGGCCTCGTTGTTCTTGGCGATGATGATAACGGAAACGCTCATCTCAAGTGGCGCAGCCCCATCTGCGAGCCGGGCGGGGAAGGGGCTGCAGCCAGCATCGCGCCGAGAAACAGCCCTATCAAATGCCCCTCCGGAAAAGTGCGGAAGTGCGAACTGAAGAGGCTGGTCAGGCACCAGATGGCCAGCGCCGCGCCCCCTATCCAGCCGTAGGGGCTGGCGCGGAGCGCGAGAAAGCCGGTTATCAGGACCGCGATGAACGCCGCAAGCCCCACCATGCCGAGTTCCATCGCGATGTACAGGTACTGGTTGTGGGGGTCGGCGCCCGGGGCAGCTTGCCAGTCGGTGTACTGGCGGGCGACCCGCGCGCTGTACTCCTTGCCGAAACTGCCCGTGCCGTGACCGAATACCGGACGCTCGCGAATAAGCTCGATCGTCGTGCCGTAGAGCACGGTCCGGATCCCCATGGATGTATACGCGGACGCAATCGCCGGATTGGCAGCGGCGTCGATTTCATTCCATCCCTGGGTGATTCTGTCGCGAAGCATGGGCGACGCGACCAGGGTCAGGACCGCGAGCGCAAGGCCGGTGGGCAGCCAGACATGGGCCCTGCGCCACCCATAAAGCATCACGCCCGAAACGATGGCGGCGACTAGCAGCGCCAGATAGCCGCTGCGGCCAGGCGTCACAAATACGATATTGCCGGCGAACAGGGCCATTGCCGCGACCAGCCCCCATCGCGTTCGTGCGGACGTGTTTCTCGCGTAGTGGGCCGCGCACAGAATCGCCAGGCTGAATACGATGCCCTGCGTGGCATGGTTCTGGAGAACGATCCCCGTGAATTCCCCGGATCTCGTTCCTATGATATCCACCCATGACAGGAACGACGCGACGAGGCCGAGGCTGGCGGCGGTAAAGAACACGGCCACGAACCGTTGTTTCCATGCTTCGGGGGCGAAAACACCGAGCAGGATCAGGGCATAACCGAACCTGCGCCATCCCCACAGCGTATGGAGGCGATCGGACCAGGGCGCCGAGCTGTAGAGCACCCCGATCGCGGCGAGCGCGAAAAAAACGGTCAACGCGACGCCCAGCGGCTGTCGCAGGCTTGCGCCGAGCGTAGCGACGGCCTGTCCCGATATCGCCCAGCTCAGCACCATGACCGCGCACGCCACGCTGGTCAGAGCGGACGAGAAAGGGACGGCGCCGACGGCCATCACCGCCGCGCAGCGACTCACCGCCAGGCAGCGGTCGCCCCATCCGGACAAAGGGGGCGCAACGCCGGTAAATTCGCTCATCTTAAAATTGCCAGGTGGTTCCACCAGGAGTTTGTCGGACTATAGCTCGATAAACACCCGGCGCAAAACCGTATGCACGAACATGGCGCGGACCGCTCACCGCCAGAGCTGGTACAAGTACTTCCGGCGAAACTTCTCCCATTGAAAGGTCAGCGTCTGCAGCCAGCGCGGCCATTGCGACCCGGGTTCGAGCGTGGTATCGAACAGCCCCGTCTTGCTTCCCTGCTCGACGACCGGCTCTTCCAGCCACAGCATCGTGATGCCGGTGGCCCTGTCTATGACCTCGAACTGGTTGTCTATGGGCAAGGACACGCGGTGCGCCGCGATCCAGTCAAGCCGGACTTTCGCGGCATCCGCGCCGAGGATGTACGAATCGGCGAGCCGCCCCCGCGGCCCCGGGTAAAGCCGTTGCCCGGGCCTGAGCAGGCTCTTGAGGGTGTAGAAATTGCCGCCGCAGCCGATGAAAATCACCGACGGCCGCGGATAATTGCCCCGTTCGGCAAGCGCCGCCCGCACGCCCTCGGCGAAACCCGCGGCGAGCAGCGCATCATCTTCGAGGACGAGCGCTCGCTGTTGCCCGCGTGCGACGATCTTGCGCAGCGCGGAGATATGCTTGAGCCCGCAGGAACGCTGACGGATGTTCAGGTCGCCCGTGAACGTTTGCCGGCTGACTTCCTCGGTGATGTCCTCCTGGTCCCATTCATCGATGAATTCCGGTGCGAGGCCGAAGCGGGCGAGTCCGGCGGTGATGCTGCTGCGGCGGGCCACGGACGTGCGCAGGCCGATTACGTAAATCTGGTCCAGACCCAGCGCGTCAGTCATATGCGGCGCTTAGGTGCCCGATCTTGAATAATACCATCGGGCGGTCTCAGACAGGCCTTGCTCCAGGCGGAAACGCGGAATCCAGCCGAGCTCGAGCCGAATCCGGGAGCTGTCCACCTGAAGCGAACCGGTCAGGCGCGAGATTTCCGCGCCCCGGCCGGATAACATGCCAGCAATCTTCAACATCAGCGGCGGGCAAGGGACGAGGGACGCCTTGGTTTCGAGCGCCCGCGCGATTCCCCTAATCAATTCCGGCGTCGAAACATCCTCGCCGTCGCTGACGAGGTAGGTTCGCCCCGCGGCCCGCGGGGCGTCGATCGACCGGACGATGGCGTCGACGAGATTGCCGACGTAAATCAGGCTACGACGGTTAACGACCGAACCGAGCGGCAGCGGAACACCGCGCATCACGATATCCATCAACCGCAGGAAGTTGCCCTTTACTCCCGGTCCGTAGACCAGCGGCGGGCGCAGCACCACGATCTCCAGATTGGTTTGCGCGGCAGACCGGGCGAGCACCTGCTCGGCCTCCTGTTTCGTGACGCCGTACGCGTCTTCGGGGCGCGGCGCGTCGTCTTCGGTGTACGGGCGCGTTAGCGTGCGCTCGCCATTCACCTTCACGCTGCTCAGAAAAATGATACGCCGCACGCCATTTGCGGCGGCTTCACGTGCAAGGCGCTCGGTCCCCAGTAAGTTGATCCGCCGGTACTCGGATAGAGGATCGCCGGCGGACTCGCGCAGCACATGGGTGCGCGCGACTAGATGCACCACGCAGCGCACCCCCTCGAGCGCGGCCTTCCAGTCGGTATCGGGACCGATGTCACCGATTGCGGTCGTATCGGGGGCGCCGGCTGGCGGCTGGCGCACGGCTCTGCGCGGCGCGCGGCCGCTCGCGGCGAGCGACTCGCACAACGCGCGGCCAATGAAGCCGTTTGCGCCGGTGACCAGGATGTCGTGCCGGTCCGGCGCCGCGCCGCTCACTTATGCCACACCGTGCGGTTCACGTAGTCGGTATAACTCAGGATGATGCGCACGACCTTCTGCGATACATTGTCGGCCTCGTAGTCGGCGGCCATCCTGATGGGCTGCTTGCGCGCGGCGCGGTGCGCCGTCACGAGATCGATCGCCTCCAGCACCCGTTCGGGTTTCAGCCCCGACATGATCACCGCCGCCTCGTCCATGCCCTCCGGCCGCTCGTGCGCCTGGCGGATCATGACCCCGGGAAACCCGAGAATGGAGGATTCCTCGGTCAACGTGCCGCTGTCGGACAGGACGCAGCAGGCGTTCATTTGCAGCTTGACGTAGTCGGGGAAGCCGAGCGGCTTGAGGAATTCGATTCCAGCCGAACTGCGCGGCCGCTTGACCGCCGCGAGACGGGCGCGGGTGCGCGGATGGGTCGATACGATGATTTTGCGGCGGTAGCGCTTCGATACGGCTTTCAGCGAGGCCAACAGGTCGCGGAAATTTCGCGCGTCGTCCACGTTTTCCTCGCGGTGCGCGCTGACCAGAAAATAACCGCCGGGAGCGAGCTTCAGCCTGCGCAGCACCGTCGAGCGCCGGATCAAGGGTTCGTAGTGCCGCAGCACTTCCAGCATCGGCGAGCCGGTCTTGACGATCGTTTCCGGCCGTAACCCTTCCGCAAGCAGGTAGCGGCGGGCGTGCTCGGTGTAGGGCAGGTTGATGTCGCTCAAATGATCCACCAGCCTGCGGTTAATCTCCTCGGGAACGCGTTCGTCGAAGCAGCGGTTGCCGGCCTCCATGTGGAACACCGGCACTTTTCGGCGCTTCGCGGCGATGACCGCGACGCAGCTGTTGGTGTCGCCCAGCAGCAGCAGCGCGTCGGGCTTTTCTCTGGCGATGACGCGATCGCAGCGGCTGATCACGTTGGCTATCGTTTCCGCGGCTGTCTGTCCCGCGCACTCGAGGAAGTGGTCCGGCTTGCGGATGCCGAGCTCGTCGAAGAACACCTGGTTCAACTCGTAATCGTAGTTCTGCCCCGTGTGCACCAGCACGTGGGAGGTGCGGCGGTCGAGCTCAGCGATCACGCGCGAGAGCCGGATAATCTCCGGGCGCGTGCCGACGATGGTCATGACCTTGAGTTTGTTCATCGCTCAAACCTTTTCCGCATAGGTGTCCGGCTGCCCGGGATCGTAGATCTCGTGGGACCAGAACAGCGTGACGAGTTCCCCGGCGCCGACGTTGGTGATGTCGTGGGTGTGGAAAGTCGGCATGTCAATGTAGCACGGCGCCGCGCCGGAGACGCGGAACTCGTGCACTTTCGGAACGAGCAGCCGGCGCAGCCGGATCAGGCCATTGCCTTGCAGCACGAGGAAGCGCTCGATTTTGCGGCTGTGGTAATGATTGCCGCGGGTCACGCCGGGATGAGAGGTGGAGATGAAGCACTGACCGCCGTGCAGGGTTTTCACCGCCTCGAACAACGCGCCGCGAGCATCGTTGCGCTGCGCCAGCATCACCGGGTAGTGCGCCGGGAACAGGTACGAGCGGTAGGTATTGAACAAATTCAGGTCGAGCGCGCTGTCGAGCCGCGGGATAATCTGATTCCCGTAATCGGACGCGAACGAGCCCAAGCGCTCGAGCAGCGCGCTCACCCGCAGCGGCACGCCGGCGAGCCTTGCTTCCCCGGTTCTCGCCTGCCGGATGCACGCGATCACTTCCGCCGCAACCTGTTGCGCGTGGGCAAGCTCGAGATCGCCTTCTTTCGACATGCGCGGATTCTTGTTCTGCGCAAGCTCGTGACAAAAGGTCGCCACCACCGAGTTGTAGTTCGGGCGGCCGCCCTCGCCGTAGACGTGGGGCAGCACGAGATTGGTGAACCGCGCGCCGGCACGGCTGGCCCACCCAGCGAGCAATTCCGCGCCGTGCCGCTTGGCGCGGCCGTAGGCAGTGTCCCGGCCGTGGTGGGTCGAGTTGGCGTAGACGACATGCGGACGGCCGCCCGCGGCGCTCAATGCGTCCGCCAGCGCGCGGGCGATGGCTGCATTGCCGGCTTCAATATCAGCCTCCTCGCCGCGGTTCACCCCGGCGAAATGCGCAATCGCGTCGCATCCGGCCGCGAACGCCCTGAGTTTCGCGGTATCGGCGAACGTGTCGCGGCCGGCGCAACTCACGGTGACGTCCGCCTGCGGCAGCAAGTGCACGCGCAAGTGCCAGCCGAGGAATCCGTCCGCTCCGGTAATGCCGATCCTGATCATGGACCCGGCGCAGCCCTCAACGCGCGCGCCGCCGCCGCTTGCGCCAACTCGACAGCTCGCCCGTGATCTCGGGGAGGCGGAGCAGCAGGCTTTCCACTTCTTTCACCGTCAGGCGACGCGTGTTGTGCGAGGTGTAGTCCTCGATCGCGGCCTCCCGCGTGTCGCCTTCGGTAAAATACTTGTTGTAGTTCAAGTCGCGGTCATCCATGCGCACGCGGTAATATCCACGCAGGTCCTCGGCGCGGCGCAGCTCTTCGCGCGAGGCCAGGGTCTCGTAGATTTTCTCGCCGTGACGCATCCCGATCACCTTGACCGGGACCCGGGTGCGGAACAGGTTCTGCATCGCGGCGACGAGGTCGGCGACGGTGCAGGCAGGCGCCTTGCGGATGAAGATGTCGCCGGATTCGCCGCGCGCGAATGCGAACAGGACCAGGTCGATCGCCTCGGCGAGGGGCAGCATGAAGCGCGTCATGCCGGGCTCGGTCACGGTAACCGGCCCGCCGGCCTGGATCTGCCGGACGAACAGCGGGATTACCGAGCCGCGCGAATACATGACGTTGCCGTAGCGTACATTGATCACCGCGGTCCGGGCCGAGTTGGCGCGCGCTGCGGCCTGCACAATCTTTTCCATTAAGGCCTTGGTCATGCCCATGGCGTTGATGGGATAGACCGCCTTGTCGGTCGAGAGGCAGATGACGCGTTCCGTTCCGTGCGCGATCGCCGATTCGACCACGTTGTGGCTGCCGATGACATTGGTGTACACCGCCTGCATCGGGAAGAAATCGCAGGACGGCACCTGCTTCAGTGCGGCGGCGTGGAAGACGTAATCGACGCCGCTCATCGCCGCATCGACGCTGTCGCGGCTGCGCACGTCGCCGATGAAGAACTTCACCTTGGGATCGTTGATCTCGAGGCGCATCTGCTCCTGTTTCATCTCGTCGCGCGAGAAGATGCGAATCTCCTTGAGTCCCTTGCCGAGCAGGGAGCCGAGCACGGCGCGGCCGAACGAGCCGGTCCCGCCGGTGATGAGTAGGGCCTTGCCCCGCATGGGGTGCGCCATTGGAAATCCCCCTTAAAGCCGCATTCTACGGTTTTTTTCCCGTAATTTGAACGGGTTGCGTGTGCGCGGCCTCAGCGAGCCATTGCTCGAGCCGAGCCAGCAGGGTTGCCCGGTCGAACTCCGAGCGGGAGCAGGAAAGGCCGTTGGCGCCGAACTGCTCGCGCTCGACGTCGCTCATGCGCGCAAGCGCGAGCACCGCCTGCGCGAGGGCGGCGCCGTCTCCGGGCGGGCAGACGATGCCGGCGCGCGCCTCCTGCACCACGCGCGCGCCTTCACCGCCCAGCATCGCGAGGATGGGGCGCCCGCACGCGAGATAGGCCTGCACTTTCGCCGGAACGGTGAGCGCGAAGACGGGATCGTCGCCCAAGCTCACCAACATGGCGTCGGCATGCGCGAAGAACGCCGGCATCGAGGACGCGGGATGCTGGCCGAGCAAGTGGAAGGTTGCGGCAAGGCCGCGCTGTGCGATTTCACTGCGCAGCCAATCGAGCATGCGTCCTTCGCCGAGGATCACCCAGTGGATGCGGGATTCCGCCTTCAGACGCTCCGCCGCGTCCAGTATCGCCGGGAAGTCCTGCGCGGCGCCGACGTTGCCGGCGAACATCACCCGGAATCCCTCCGGCAGGGTCGCCGGGGACGGCGCGGTGCGCGGCCGCGGCCCGTACAGGGACTCCGCCCAGTTCGGGAAATAGCGGATGTTCTCCTCTTCACCGCCCGCGGCCAGCACCTTGGGGATGAAGCCGCGTGAGGAGACGAGTATCCGGTCGCAACGCCGGTAGATGAAGCGTACCAGCCTGGTGACCCAACCGAGCCAGTACGGCGAGCGCAGTGCGCCAGTCGCCGCGACACTCTCCGGCCACAAGTCCAGCACCCAGAAGGCGATGGGAGCGTGGGTAAGCCGCTTCATGATGATCGCAGGCAATCCGACCGTGACCGGGGACGGTTCGTGTACGAAGATCAGGTCGAAATCCCGGCCGAGCCGCAGCGGCCCGATAAGGCTCGCCATCAGGGCAAAGGAAAAATAGTTGAGCGCCAGCCGGATGCTGCCGCCGCCTCCGCGGGGGACGAGCGGCACGCGTACTATGCGCACGTCGCCGTGCTGCTCCCGGTAAGGGCCGGTATAGCCGTATCCTTTGAAAAAGCGCCCGCCCGGGTAGTTGGGCAAGCCGGTGAGCACGGTGACCCGATGGCCGCGCCCGGCCAGCGCTTCGGCGAGATCGTTGACGCGGAAGTTTTCCGGCCAGAAGTATTGGGTGACGATCAGGATGCGCACCTAGAACTCCGCTGGACCCGTGCCCTGCCGCTCCAGCAGTAGCCGGCGATGGATCTCAAAAACGCGTGACGCGATTTCGCACCCGCTCAGGCAACAGCCCACGCATCGCTTCCCGCGGCACACGTCTCGTCACCCCTCGGCAGGTTCGTGATAATGGCCCTATAATCGCGCGAGGCCGAAAATTATCGCGAGCGTCGAACGACTTCATCAAGGCCTCGCGGCTATGATACCGCTTGATTCAATGAAGCCCCGCGTAATACCTGTCGGCCAGGCCCAGAGAGGGGCTGGATCCGCCGGCCATTCTGGTCTGCGGCTTGCGTTTCCACGCGGCCGCTATCGAAATTCTGAAGCCAAAGGTTGACCGTGAAGGCGCTTTGGAGCTGCCTCAAATATTTCCCCCCGGGATTTCTGACCTGGATCAAACGGCATTCCAGCCCGCGCCTGCGTCTTTGGATCAGGGAGACGTTTGGCGGCAGCTACACCAGCATCCCCGACGTGATTCATGCAGTACCGGACGGCAGGCGCTTTCACATTGGACCGGACCTGATCTACTGGCCGATCTATACGGGGGTCGGATTTGAGCCCGAAGCCACCAATGTTTTCCGGCGCTTGCTGAGAGCCGATGATGTGATCTTGGACGTGGGAGCCAATTTCGGGTGGTACACGACCTTGTTTGCGCAGCTCGCTCCGTCGGGGAGGGTTTATGCCTTTGAGCCGGTACCCGAGACGTTCGGGTGTTTGCTTGAAACGCTGGCGCTGAATGGAATGAGCGGGAAAGTCACGGCAGTCCAGGCCGCGGTGTCCGATGCTGTCGGTACTTGCTCGATCTTTACGTTCGAGAAGGGTTCGGCCTATTCTTCCCTGTCCTCACTCGGAGAGAAAAGCTATAAGACGGTCGAGGTTCCGAAGACCTCCCTCGACAAGTATCTGTCTGACCAGGGTATTTCGCGCGTGGACTTCCTGAAATGCGACACGGAAGGTTCGGAGTTCATGGCCCTCCAGGGGGCACATGAGCTTTTGAGCGCACCCGGTGCGCCGATGATCTTTATCGAACTCAATGAGCAAACGTTCCACGCGTTCGGATATACCAAGAATGACGTCTGGCAGATCCTGCGCAGCCATGGATATGATCGTTTTTATGAAATTGTCTCTGCATACGGGCTGCGACAACTGCTGACTCCGCAATCGTTCGGGCTAGCGGGTTACGCTCTGTGCGTGAAGGGAATGGCTATAGTCGACCGGCTGGCCGGGACCGACATCGAGATTCAGTAACAAAACCTTGGCAAGCGCGACCGCCGGCAAGGCCCCAAGTTCGTTGACACGAGGGAGCGGTTCTCTTTTATGAGAACTCGCTCCGGGAACGAATGCCCTCGAGAAATGCTTCGCGCTCCGGCGAGAGTCGCCAGCCCTTCGCAGTCACGCCGTAGGCCCTGAACCGCAGCGTCAACCGGTACAGACCCGGCAAGACTCTCAT
>Ga0326597_10004336_pt1 | contig 19986 bp, 29 predicted proteins | sample RVTome_12_FD_203789 | JGI IMG/M metagenome (GOLD analysis project Ga0326597, IMG submission 203789) | Soil microbial communities from uranium-contaminated site in the Upper Colorado River Basin, Wyoming, United States - RVT100D185 | ecosystem: Environmental > Terrestrial > Soil > Contaminated >...
CGAGGCGTGGCAGGAGCTGGTCTCGGTCGCGCGCGCGACCGGCCCGCTTGCGTGCGTCTTCTGTGATGCCCTCTACCCGCCCGACTCGAAGACCACGGACTTCCAGGAGCACGTCAGGCACTGCGAACGGCACCCGCTGCGCGCGGCGCTCGAGGAGCTGGCGGCGATCGAGTGCGCGATCTCGGCGGACGGCATCTGCCAGGTCCACGCGCTCGACGCAGACCTGCGCTGCGCGCCGGCGCTGGCGCGTGCAGCGCTCGCGGAGCGCTCCGATGCCTGAGGCGCGGCCGAACTGGGGCGCGCGATCGCCGGGGCGGAGCGGCCGGCCGTGGTGGACGGACGAGCGCGTCGACGAGGCGCTGCGGCGCTACATCGCCGAGACGAGCGGGCCGCTGCCGAGGAACGCGGCGAGCTGGAGTGTGGCCAAGCGCGGCCGCGGCGAGCTGCCGACCTCGCTGCGGGTGCTGCGGCGCCACCGCTCGATCGCCCGCGCCTGGATCGTGCTCGGCGCGCCGCGGGGCCGCTGCCCGCTGAACGCCGGGCCCTGGACCGAGGACGAGGAGGCGCTGCTGCTCGAGCTCGCGGGGACGCTGACGCTCGAGGCGATCGGGCGGCGGCTGCACCGCAGCGGGGCGGCCTGCAAGCGGCGGCTTTACGACCTCGGCACGACCGCGCGCAACAACCAGGGCTGGCTCTCGCTCGCGCAGGCCGCGGAGCTGTACGGGACGAGCGCCCACCGCCTGCAGCGGCTCCTGCGCGCGGGGCGGCTGACGGCGCACCGCAAGCGCGGCGCCAGGAACTGGTGCGGCCTCGACTCCGTCGAGCTCGAGCGCCTCGCGGCCGCCGGCGAGTTCGAGCCGCCGGCGCCGCCGCCGGCGGGCTGGGTCACGATCAAGGAGGCGAGCCTGCGCACGGGCGTCCGCTACGCGACGATCCACCGGCGCACGAGGCACGGGCGGCTGCGGTCGCAGCGGCTCGGCGGCGTGCCGTACGTCTGCCTCGACGACGTCCGCCCGGCGCGGCCGCGGGTCGCGTCCGCGCTGGCGTTCGCGCGGGCCGCGCTCGCGGGGCACGAGGCCGGCTGCCTGGAGCTCGAGCCGGGCGACAGCCCCGCGCTGCTCGAGTCGGCGAGGAGGGCGCTCTACGCGGCGGGCCGCGAGCTCGGCTGCGGGGTGCGCACACACCTAGTCGCGGGCAAGGCGCTGTACTTTGCGCGCGTGGAAGTGGGGGCGGTGGCGTGACGCCGATCACGAGCGCCTTCACCAGCACGAAGGTGGCGCTCGACCGCTCGCTGGCGCAGGTCGGGCAGCTGCTCGAGAAGCGCGGGATCCGCGAGCACCGCTACACGCACCTGCGGCCGCTCGACCCCGCGGCGATCGAGGGCGAGGAGGCGATCGGGCGGATCGTGCTCGAGTTCGCATGGCGCCGGGCGACTGGACGGCCGCTCGGCGTGCGCGTGGTCGTGGCCTACCAGCCCCGCGTACGGGCGCGCCGCGGCGAAGCGTTCGCTCGCGGGACCACGGCCGAGCAGGCGGCGCGAGCGCTCTTCTGGTTTCTCAAGGCGAAGTTCGACGCGATCGACTTCGGCCTCGAGGAGTTCGAGGTCGCGTTCATGCCGCACCTGGTCACCGAGGGCGGCTTCACCTTCGCCGAGCACCCGCGGCTCGTACTCGAGCGGATGCAGCTCGCCGACGGCGATCTGCGGCTGGCGCTGCCGCCGCCGCGCGCGACCGAAGACGCGTGAGCGGCCACGGCAACGGACCGGCCCACGTCGCGGTCGGCTGCGGCTGCGACCTCGGGCCGCACGTCGACTTTGCGCTCACGCGGCCCTGTCCGGGCTGCGGGCGCAGCATCCCGCGCGCGCGCCGGCCGCTGTTCTGCCTGGCCTGCGGGCACGTGCGGGAGTCGGAGCCTGCAGCGCCCGGATAGCCCACCGCGCGAGCGCTCGCCATGCTGGGAGGCGTGGACGAGCGTGAGCGGCGCTTCGCGGAGGCGGTCGACCGTCTGCAGGCCAGGACCGGCGCGATCGGGGCGGACCGGCCCTCGCGGCGGCAGCTGCAGGTGGGGTACCTGTCCGTGGCGGTCGGCCTGCGCTACGACCAGGTGGCGACGCTGCTCGGGATCAGCACGCGCACGGCCGAGGAGCACATGGCGCGGCTGGCGGCGCGGCTGGGGCTGGCGTCGTACGAGGCGCGACGGCGGCTGCTGATCGAGCTGGGGCGCGGCGAGGAGGAGTAGCCGGCTGGCCCGTACGGGCTGAACCGTACGCCGCGCCCCGTACGGGCGGGCCCTGACAGGCGTTGGCCCGGCTCCGCGCAGCATGCAGGCCGTGGTCCTCCAGCGCTCTCCCCAGGCGCCGGGACGCGGCGGCAGCGTGCACCCGCAAGCGGGGCGCGACGGCACGCCGGCGGTCCCGGCGTTGCGCTGGGCGCGGCGCGATGCGCTGCCCGAGTGCACTGAGTACCGGGACACGGGCTGCGGCGCGCCCTGCGTCGCGAGTCTCGACTGCCCGTGGCCGCGCTGCCGCTACGACGTGCCGGGGGGGATCCGGGTGCTGCGCAACGTGCCGCGCGACGCGGGGATCCGCGAGGCGCGCGCGCGCGGCGAGAGCGTGGCGCTGATCGGCGCGCGCTACGGCGTCTCGCGGCGCACGGTGTTTCGCGTGCTGGCGGGGGGCTGAGGCCGATGGCGCGCGTCGAGTCGCAGCTTGCGCAGAGCGTCACGACGCTGCCGATCTCGACGCTCGGGGCGCGGTTGCTGCGTGCGCACGTCGACTGCCCGGAGTTCTACACCGACGCGACGCTGACCGGCGAGATGCTCGTGCGCAGGCGCCGCGATGGGCTGGTGATCGCCCGCGGCACCTACTCAGGCGGCCGCCCCAAGCCGCGAGACCGTGCTGCGCCCGGCATGGACCTGAGCATCCTTGCGGATGACGAGCTCGAGTTCGAGGTCAACTGGTCCAAGCCCGTCATCTTTGCGGTCGACTACGAGACTATGGAGGGCGATCGCCCCGTCCGTGAGTCGCACTCCTCGGTCGCGCTCGTGCAGGACAACCACAACACCTTCACGGACGCCGACAGCGGGGCAATCGCGCTGCTGAGCGACGCGACCGCAGCCAACGGGATGCTGGTCGCGATCTTCGGCTCCGTGGCGACCGGCACCTTCGAAATGCCGGACGGCTCAGTCACCGACGACAACGGGAACAGCTATACGGCTGCGATCCGTGGTGGGGTAAGTTCCGGCACGGATGACACCGGCATCTTCTACGACGCCTCAATCGCTGCTGGACCCACGACGGTCACCTTGGACCCGACCGGGACTGGCAACTACTTCTCGTTCGCGATCCTTGAAATCTCAGGCCAGCACACGACCTCATTGATCAAGGCGACGGCTGCCGCGACACCCACTGGTACGGCCAATCCATCGACTGGCGCTTTCACCGCCAACGGGGCCTCGGGTGACCTGAAGCTCGTCGTCTGCTGTGAGAATACGGGCAACATCAACCTTGCGATCGACACCTTCGATCCCGTCTACACGCTCATCTACGAGATCGACATTAGCGGCGGCGCCAGCATTCCCGGCTCGATCGACTACCGCGTCGAGACCGGCGTTGAGGATGCTGCGGCGACGTGGACCTCATCGGTCACGGACACCTGGTCCTGCTGCGGGGTCATCGTCGCGGCGGCCGGCGCCGGCGGGGCGGTGGAGCTCGCCGGCAACCAGCCCGCGGCGAGCGGCGCGCTCGCCTCCGCGCTGACGATCCAGCCCGCGGGCAGCCAGCCGGCTGCGAGCGGTGCCCTGGGGCCGCTGGCGGGGAGCTTCGCGACGCTGGGCAACCAGCCGGCGGCGTCGGGGGCGCTGGCGACCGCGCACCGCGTCTTCGTGGCGGGCAGCCAGCCGGCCGCGTCCGGCGCGCTGGGGTGGCTGCAGGCGGTGTTCCTGGCCGGCGCCCAGCCCGCGCCGTCGGGCGCGCTGGCGCTCCAGGCGCTGATCCAGCTCGCCGGCAACCAGCCGGCGCCAGCTGGCGTGCTCGAGGCGGACACCGGCGCGATCACCCTCGCCGGCAACCAGCCGGCTGCGGCCGGCGCGCTCGCCGCGCTGCACGGCCTGGTGCAGCTGCTCGGACAGCAGCCGGCGCCCGCGGGGGCGCTCGGCCCGCTGGCGGCGACGATCGCCGTGCTCGGCAACCAGCCGGCGGGCACGGGCGCGCTCGAGGCGCTCGCCGGCATCGTCGCGCTGGCCGGCGCGCAGCCGGCGCCGTCGGGCGTGCTCGGCCCGCTCACCGGGACCTGGCAGCTCGCCGGAGTGCAGCCCGCCGCTACGGGATCGCTCGAGCACCTGTACATGCTGGTGACGCTCGCCGGGTCCCAGCCGGCCGCGTCCGGCGTGCTGGGGCTGCTCGCCGCGATCGCGCTCTTCGGCAACCAACCCGCGCCCTCGGGCGCGCTCGCGGCGCAGGCGGCTGCCAGCATCGGCGACGTGAGCTTCGCGGTCGTCGCCGAGGGCAGCGTTGCGTTCGCGGTCGTCGCCGAGGGCAGCGTCGCGTTCGCGGTGGAGATCGTGTGATCGCAGCGAACACCGACGGCGACCACGACTCGCCGCTGGGGCACCGAAGGAGCGACCGATGACCGCAGCCGCGCTGACCCGCCATCCTCGCGTCGAGCACCGCCGGGTGGCGCTGAGCGAGGAGCGCCACGAGCTGCAGATCCAGCGCGGCCTCTACACGGTCGACCGCGGGGAGCGCTTCGCCTTCCCGCTCGACCGTCTCGACGAGCCGACCGTCTACCTCAACCGCGAGCTCTGGCGCTTCGACCGGCGTCACGGCGTGCACCGCCCGGGCGTGAAGTTCCGCAGCTGGCGCAGCGAGCGCCAGCGCCGCGTGCTGGGCTGGCTGCGCGATCACGTGCACCGCGAGATCCCGAGCCTCTACTACCGCGCGCTGCTCGGCCACGACCTGCACGTCTCGACCGTCGCCGAGCTGCACGGCGAGCACTGGCACCGCGGCTGGGCGAGCCCGTTCTTCGACGAGCTGCTGCGGGCCGGGCTCAACCCCTTCGACCCGGCGCCCGATCCGACCTTCGAGACGGCGCCGTGGCACCCCGGTCACGTGGCCCGCGTGACGCTGCCCTGCGAGCGCCACGCCGCGCGCTGGTCGCGCGACTGCCGCGCCTGCGGCCGGCTGAGCGAGCCGATCGCCGACTGGCGCGCCCGCGCGGCCCGGCTCAACGCGGGCAAGTACCTGGGCTTCAGCGAGGCCCTCGGGCTGCTCTCCGGCGCGAAGGTCACCGACGCCTTCGTCAGCGAGGAGATCGACGAGCTGGTCTCGGCCACCGGGACGGAGTACGCCGACTTCGACTTCCACGAGGTGGGCACGTCCGCGCAGGCTGAGGACAACAACGACACGGCGTTGATCACCACCTCCGGCATCGCCCGCGCCACCGGCACCCCGGCCGACGAAGACCCCGCCTACGCCAACGACGCCACGATCACGGCCGACGCCACGGAGTCGTGGGAGGAGCACGGGCTCTTCAACAACGCGACCAGCGTCGCGCTGCTGGACCGCTCGCTCACCGGCGGGCAGGCGGTCAACTCCTCGGACCAGGTCACGTACGCCTACACGCTCACCAAGAACCCGGAGGCCTGAGCCCGGCACAGGGAGGACGTCACACCATGAAGGTCACGGTCGGCGATCGCCAGTACGCACCCTTCGGCGAGCGCTGGGCGACGCGCCTGCTCGACGCCGGCGGCGACGAGCTCGAAGGCTGGGGGGTCATCGACGCGCTGCCCGAGGAGGCGCGCATCGAGTACGAGGTGCAGCTGCGCCTGCAGGAGGAGCGCCGGCGCCGCGGATCCCGCGGCATGGGCATCAGCGTGCAGCGCGCCGAGCGCAACGAGGAGATCGCACGCGCCCTCGGCTTCGACGGCAGCGAGGAGGTCCCGGCCGAGTCGCGCTCGGGCATGACGCCGACGCCCGGAGATGTGCTGGCCCACCGGCTCAACAGCCGGCAGCAGGACGGCACGCGCGCGCGGCTCGAGGATGACGAGTTCGACGAGCTGCTGGCCGAGCTCGGGCTGGCTCCGTCCGAGGCGCGCGCCCGCTTCCGCGGCGAGCAGCCCGGGAGCTGAGCGCTCGTCGGGCTGACGGCGCCCTCACGGTGGAGGTCGAGCAGTAGTGACGGAGCCCGTCTTCGACGTGGGCGATCGCGCGCGCGTGACCGCGACGGTGACGGATGTCGATGGCGACAACGACTCGCCCGACGCCGTGACGTGGTCGGTGAAGGACCCGGCGGGCACGGTCACGAACCCCTCGGACAGCGTGGTCTCGGCGGGCGTGCACCGCATCACGATCGACTGCGCGCTGCCCGGCCGCTACCGCTTGCGCTTCGCCGGCAGCGCCAACCCGAAGTGCGCCGGCGAGGGCTCACTCTTCGTGCGGCGATCGCACTTCTCGTGATGCAGCGCGCTCGCCGGCCATGCACCGAGCCGGGCTGCCCGACGCTCGTCGAGGGCGGCGGCTACTGCGCGCGGCACGCGCGCACGCGAGAGCCGTTCGCGCGCCGCCGCACGCCGAAGCGGGACTACGGCGCGCGGCATCGCCAGCTCGCGGCGGTGGCGCGCGAACGCGACGGCGGGCGCTGCGTGCGCTGCGGCTCGACGGACGGCCTCGCGGGCGACCACGTCGATCGCCTCGGGCCGGACGCGCTCGCCAACTACCAGACGCTGTGCCGGCGCTGCCACGCGCTGAAGACCGGCCGCTCGGGCGCGCGAGCGCGGGCGGCGAGGGCGGGGCGAAAGTCCACGAGCGGCCTCGAAGGACCGCCGCAGGTAGGTGCGTCGCGGTCTGTATGAAACGCGAGCGCTGAGACGTGGCCGGCGGGGGGCGCAAGCCGAAGGCCGAGGACGCGAAGGTCAATCGCGCGCCGGCGACGCACGAGTGGACCGAGGTCGCCGACCGGCCGTTCACCGGGAAGCGGCCGCGACTGCCCGCGGAGCTGCCCGCAGCGACGCGCGAGTGGTGGGAGCGGCTGACGCGGCTCGCGCACTGCGTGCTCTGGGACGACGGCGACTGGCAGTTCGCGCTCGACACGGCGCGCGTGCACGCGGCCTTCGCAAACGGGGACATGGCGCGGGCCGCGGAGCTGCGGCTGCGGGAGCGACAGATGGGTTCGACCCGCGACGCGCGTCGCGACCTGCGGATCCGCTACGTCGCGCCGGAGCCGAAGGCGCCGCGACGCGCGCCCCCCGCCGGGATCACCGACTTCGAGAGCGAGCGAGCGCGGAGGCTGCTCGATGCCGGCTGAGCAGGTGCGGTCACCGGACCACCGCCGCGACCGATCGCTCGGCTGGCTCGGCGTGCGCTGGATCGAGCACTTCTGCGTCCACGGCCCGGGCGACATCCAGGGCACGCCGCTGCGCGGCGCCGGCGCGATCCCGCTCTCGACGGAGCTGGCGGCGCTGACGGTGGACGCCTACGCGCTCGACCGCGATGGCCGCCGGCTCTACGACTCGGTGTTCTTCTCCCGCCCGAAGGGCGCCGACAAGAGCGGGCACGCCGCGCGCATCGGGCTCTTCGAGACGCTCGGGCCGTGCCGCTTCGGCGGCTGGGCGCGGGGCGGCGAGGTCTACGAGCAGATGGACTTCCGGCACGTCTTCGGGCCGGGCGAGCCGCTCGGCCGGCCGCTCACGTACCCCTTCTGGCGGGTGATGGCGACCGAGGAGGGGCAGACCGGGAACGTCTACGACGCCGTCTACTACAACCTCGTCGAGGGCCCGCTGCGGGAGGCGTTCGCGAAGCGCGACGACGTCGGCCTGACTCGCACCTACCTGCCCGGCGGCGGCGAGATCCGCCCCTCGACCGCGAGCTCCGCGGCGAAGGACGGCGGCAAGGAATCGCACACAACCTGGGACGAGACACACCTCTACGTGCTGCCCGAGCTGCGCCGGATGTACGACACCGTGCGGCGCAACCTGCGCAAGCGCCTCGCCGCCGAGGGCTGGTCGAACGAAACCTCGACGATGTACGAGCCCGGGATGGACTCGATCGCCGAGCGCACGCACTCGCTCGCCAAGGCGATCCGGTCCGGGAAGGCGCGCAGCGCGCGGCTGCTCTTCGACCACCGCGAGGCGCCGGCGAACGTCGACCTGGCGGACGACGTGGCGCTCGCCGCGGCGCTGCGCGAGGCCTACGGCGACGCCGCCTCGTACATGGACATCGCCGGCCTGGTCGCGCACATTCGCGACCCTCGCAACGACCTCCAGGACTCGATCCGCTACTTCCTCAACCAGGCGACCGCTGGCGCCGAGCGCTGGCTCGCCGTCGAGCTCTGGGATCAGCGCGCCGACCTCGAGCACCGGGTGCCGCGGCGGGCGCCGATCACACTGGGGTTCGACGGCTCCACGACCCGCGACGCGACGGCGCTGGTGGCGACGGAGGCGCTGACCGGGTTCCAGTGGCCGATCGGGATCTGGGAGCGGCCGGAGCGCGCGACGCAGTGGGAGGTGCCGTACGAGGACGTCGACGCGGCGGTTGACGCGGCCTTCGCCTCGTACCGGGTGCTGCGGATGTACTGCGACCCACGGTGGTGGGAGACGCGGATCAGCGGCTGGGCGGGGCGCTACGGCGACCGGGTGGTGGTCGAGTGGCCGACGAACCGGCCGCGGCCGATGGCGGCCGCGCTGCTCGCCTACCGCAACGCGATCGTCGCCGGCGAGCAGTCGCACAACGGGGACCCGGTGCTGCGACAGCACGTCGCCAACGCCGTGCGCCACCGCGAGGCGTTCCTCGACGAGTTCGGGAACCCGATGGTGACCGTGCGCAAGGAGAGCCACGACAGCCCGAACAAGATCGACGCGCTGATGGCCGGCGACCTCTCGTGGGAAGCCCGCCGCGACGCGCTCGCCGCCGGCGAGGTGAAGGGCCGCCGCAAGCCACGCTACTTCTCGCCGGCGACGCTCGCCGAGCAGCCGCGCCGGGCGCCGCCGGGGGACGAGCTCGCGCGCGCGCTCGAGCAGCTGGCGGCCGCGCTGCGGTGAGCGAGCGTGTCGAGCAACTGGCGGAGGCGGCGGGTGTACTGATCGTGGCGGCGGGCGTGTGGCTGGTCGAGCCGGCGCTGATCCTGGTCGGCGCGTACGTGGTGATCGTGTCCAACACGCGGCGGGCGCGCTGACCGTGGCCGGGCAGGAGCGCAGGCAGGAGACCGTGGAGATGCGCTGCCCGGGCTGCGGGCGGTTCCTCGGCGAGGTCTCCGAGTACGGGCGCAACGTCTGTGCCGACTGCGGCTGGGAGGTCCAGCTGCGCTCGCCGGCGGCGCGGCGCAAGGTCGGGCCGGCGTGACACCGGCCGCTTCGAGACGGCGTGGCGCGCTGCTAGCCTGAGGATCGAGCCACGGCATCAGCGGTCCCGGCCGGCCCCCGCCGGCCAACTCGGACCAGCTCAACGGCCCCCGCGCAGCCACGGGCCTCAGCGCACTGGGGCTGCTGCGTGCCGACGATCACCCCGGCCGTGGAGACCGAGCAGCGGGCGCTCCGCCTTGAACTGAAGGCGGACGGCACCGAGGGCGAGTTCAGCGCGACCTTCTCGACGCTCAACGTGGTCGACCATCACGGCGACGTGACACGCCCGGGCGCGTTCGCGGACGGCGCCGAGGTCTTCGTCGGCGCCTACATGCACGACATCTGGCAGCTGCCCGTCGGCAAGGGCGTGATCGCGTCGGACGACGAGCGCGCCTGGATCGAAGGCGCCTTCTGGCTCGACACGCCGAACGGCGAGGCCACCTACCGCACGGTGAAGAACGCCGGCGGGCTGATGGAGTGGTCGTACATCTTCACGGTCGAGCGCGCCTCGTACGGCACGCACGAGCAGGGCGGGGTGAAGCACGAGGAGGTGCGCTTCCTCGAGCAGGTCGACGTCTGGAGCGTCGACCCCGTGCTGCGCGGCGCCGGGATCGACACGCGCACGGACGGCATCAAGAGCCGGGGCGGCCCCTTCGCCGCGCACGCGCTGCAGCTCGCGGCGGCCGCCGAGGGGTTCCTCGGCCGGCTGGAGACGCGGCTGGCGATGCGGGCGAGCGAGGGCCGCGAGCTGAGCGCCGTCGATCGCGAGCGCCTCGAGGCCCTGGACACGGGGCTGGTCGAGCTACGCGCGCTGATCGAGCGGGCGCTCCGTGCCGGAGCGAGGGACGACCAGGTCGACATCGAGCGCGAGCTGCTGAGGTTCCAGCGATCGCTGGCCGCGGGCAGCGGCGCGCTCGCCGCGTAAGGGAGCAACGACCGTGCCGAAGGCACCGGAGCAGATGGGTCTGCGCGAGGTCCTCGAGGAGCAGGGCGAGATCCGCCCGAAGCTGCAGCAGGCGTTCCGCGAGGCCGGGGACACGTTCGACATGTCGAAGGTCACGGCCTTCGGCGAGGGCGACGACCGCCAAAAGTCGACGCAGCTGGCGGAGATGAACCTCCGCTACGAGGCGCTCGGCGCGCGGCGCAAGGTGCTCGAGGACAACCAGACCCAGAAGGAACGCCTCGAGCAGGACTCCGCCCGCGATGAGCAGTTGCGCGGCGGCCGGCCTCCCGTCGCCACCGACGATCCGCCCGGCAAGGGTCCGGCTGGGAAGTACCGCGATCTGGCCAGCGTGGCGATGGAGAAGAAGGACGGCTGGTACCGCGGGGTCGACAACGGCCCGACGGTGGCTCTCCCGATCAGCGCCAAGGAGTACCTCGACTACGAGATCAAGACGGTGATGTCGACCGGCGCGGGCTTCGCGCCGGAGTCGCTGCGCTCGGGCTTGAACGTGCCGGCGGCGTTCCAGATGCCGGCGGTGATCGACCTGATCCCGGTCGTGCGCACGAACCAGCAGGCCTACGTGTTCATGCGGCAGACGACGCGCACGAACAGCGCGGCGGAGATCGCGGAGTCGACGAACGGCTCGCTGCAGTCGGCGGCCGAGTCGGCGTTCGCGTGGACGCAGATCACCGAGACGCTGCGCAAGATCAACCACTTCGTGCCGGTGACCGACGAGCAGCTCAAGTTCGTCGAGGGCATGGAGGACCTGCTCCGTCAGGACATGCGCTCGGGGGTCCGCGAGCGGCTCTCGAGCCAGATCCTGAACGGCGACGGCTCGGCCCCGAACATCGAGGGCTTCTACGACGCCGGCCGCGACTCGAACCAGGTCGACGCGACGGCCATGAACCTCGCGACCGCGCTCGCCGAGGCGATCGAGGACTGCCAGGTGACCGGCTTCGCGAACCCGGACGCGCACGTCGTGCACCCGACCGACTGGTGGAAGTGGAAGCGCACCACCACGAACGACGGCATCTTCATCAACGGCCACCCGGCGGAGCAGGGCCCGCAGACCTCGTGGGGCCTGCCGGTCGTGCTGACGACCGAGAGCGCTGCGGGCTCGGCGCTGACGGGCGCGTTCCAGCAGTACTCGCGGCTCGCCGTCTTCGGGGACGTCGAGGTGCAGATGTCGTCCGAGCACGCCTCGTACTTCATCCAGGGCGTGAAGGCGATCAAGGCGGAGATCTACGCGACGCTCGCGGTGCTGCGCGAGACGGCGTTCACCGAGGTGACGAACCTCGCCTAGGGGCTGGGGTCACGGAAGGAGCGGAGCATGACTCCTGCGATCAACGTCGACCCGGCGCGGATGGGCGTGGGCAACCGCGAGCTGCTGACGTTCGACACGCAACTCACCTCGGCGCAGGTGAAGGCGCTGGCCGCGACGAACATCGACCTCGCGCCCGCGCCGGGTGCAGGGAAGGCCCTGGTACCCGTAGCGGTCCTGTACTTCCTGGACCGCAACGCTGCCTACGACGACGCGGCCGCGGACGGCGACCTGATCCTCGCCTACAAGACGACGCAGACCGCGCTGATCACCAGCCAGGCCGACGCCTTCATCGACGCGGCGGCGGACGCGGCGAAGTTCGAGACGCTGCCCGACGCCGACCTCGCGCTCGAGGAGGACACGGCGCTGGTGCTCGACAACGACGGCGCCGAGTTCACCGGCGACGCCGGCAACCTCAACACGTTGAGCGTGCGGGTCTACTACTTCGTGGTGCCCTTCACGCCGTTCGGCTAAGGCGGACGGGAGTACGAAGCCATGACCGACGTGCAGATCATCCAGGGCGCGCTGCAGGAGTTCGCGAACGGCGGCGCGCCGCGCGCGCGGGGCAACCGCCGCGCCGAGCAGGTGGTGATCGACTTCTGGACGCAGCTGCTCTTCGACGGGCGGCTGTACCACCTGCAGCTCGGGACCGAGGACGCGCCGATCGCGAGCACCGCGGCGATCGACGACGCGCTGGTGTGGGCCGTGGTCGACAACCCGGTCGGGATGTGCCTGATCCCGTTCCGGGCGCAGGTGCTGATCGCCAACTGGACGACCGCAACGCTCGTGAACTCGATGCTCGAGGCCGACATGGCGAAGGTGCGCTACAGCTCCGGCGGGACGGCGTTCACGCCGCGCAACCTGCGCGCCGACGCGCCGTACGCGTACAGCGGCGGCGCCACCGGCGCCTACGTCGGCACGGACATCACCGCGGCCGCGAAGTCGGCCGTGCCGGACTCGGTCGAGCTGCACCGCGGCCAGGTGGTGGAGGACGCCCAGGCGACGCCGGCGGCGGACGCGGCGTCGCTTGCGTTCGACTACACGGCGCGGCTCCACGGCCAGGTGGCGCTGATCGACGCGGGTTCGCTGGTGCTGCACCACGGGGCGACGACGGCCGACGTGAACTCGTACGGGATGCTGCAGTTCGCGCAGTTCGACAAGGCCTACGCCGTCTAGCCGCCGGGAAGCCCGGCAGCGGTCGGGGGTGGGGGAGCCGCAACGTGCCGCTCTACAACTACCGCTGCGCGGCCGGCCACGAGGCGGAGCTGCTGCGGCGGCGGGACGTCGATGCGGTGGCGTGCCCGTGCGGCTTGCGCGCCGGGCGGCTGAGCGTCTACCGCATCCACCGCGCCGGCGCACCGGAGCCGCGCTACCGGGTGAGCGACTATCTGGAGGCCGCGGGCGAGCTGCAGCACGCAGCCGGCCGGGCTGCGAGCTAGGAGGACGGGATGGGACTCGAGGAGAAGACCCGCCGCGCGCAGCTGCACGCGCGCCTCGACGAGCTGTTCGAGGCGCTGGACGAGCAGTGGAGCTACCAGGTCAACCGCATCGGCGACGAGCTGCGGCTGACGCTGCGCGGGCGGATCGACCCGCAGGCACGGGTGCCGCTGCGCATGGGGCTCGAGCGCGAAGGCGACGACGCCCCGGCGCCTGCGGAGCCGGCGCCGTCCGCTCTGGCCGCGATCGGAGACGACGAGGGGGACCCCCCGGCCGCGCTCGAGCGAGCGCGCGAGCTGCTGGCGCACCGCGAGGCGGAGCTGCGCCCGGTGATCGCCGAGGCCGCGGACCCGGCCGCGCTCGAGGCGCTGGTGGGCGTCGAGGAGTCGGCGGAGAAGCCGCGCAAGGGCGTGCTCACGCTGTTGCGCGCGCGCCTCGCGCAGCTGACCGCCGCGGCCGGCGACACCGAAGCGGCCCAGCAGGGCGAAGGCGGCTAGCCGTGCGCACCGACTCCGCGAACAAGCGCCTCGATGCGGGCGAGCACAAGTGCCGCTTCGAGGTAGTCGCGCTCACCGGCGACGCGCGGCGCGCGATCGAGCGCTGCCGGCGCTGCGGCGCCGAGCGCGTGAGCCGGGGCTGAGCGCGATGCCGGCGCTGGGCGAGGCGCTGCGCAAGGGACTGGCGATCATCGCGGACGAGAAGCCGCGGTTGCTGCTCTCACGCGGCGTCGCGACCGTGGCCGGCACGACGGTCGGGCCGAGCAACGCCGTGCGAGCGGCCGCGGTCTACGCCGCGGTCTCGCTGATCGCGGAGCCGCTGGCCTCCGTGCCGGTGCACTTCCTGCAGCGCGACGACGAGAGCCGGCGGCGGCAGCAGCCGGGGCGCGTGCGCGCGCTCTGGGAGCAGCCGAACGCCGACCAGTCGGCGGTCGCGTTCTACGAGACGCTGATCTTCTCGATGCTGCTGTGGGGCAACTTCTACGGCTTCAACCGCTGGACGAACGGCGGCGAGCTGGCCGAGGTCTGGCCGATCAACCCGGAGCGAGTGACCGAGATCGAGCGCCTCGAGGGCGCCGACGGGCAGCTCGGGCTGCGCTTCCGCGTCGAGGACTACCGCGGCCCCGACGGCCCGTGGGTGACGAACCGCCCGGGCGGCGGCTTCCCGGCCATGCTGCACATCCCGTGGGTGACGATGCCCGGGACGATCCGCGGGCTCTCGGTGATCGAGGCGCACGCCGAGCTGATCGGCATGTCGCTCTCCTCGCAGGAGCACGCCGCGCGGTTCCTCGGCGAGGCGCCGGCGCTCGCGGGCACGATCGAGACCGACGAAGACCTCGACCTCGACGATGCCAAGGACCTCGTGGACGGCTTCCTGCTGCGCCATGCCGGCCCCGGCAAGTCCGGCGGCGTCGGGGTGCTCGCCGGCGGCGCGTCGTTCAAGCCGATCACCGTGCAGCCGCGGGAGCTGCAGTTCCTCGAGCAGATGCAGTACTCGGACCGCAAGATCGCGTCGATCTTCCGGGTCCCGCCGCACATGCTCGGCGACACACAACTCAGCACCAGCTGGGGAAGTGGCCTCGAAGAGCAGGTCAAGGGCTTCGTGATCTACCGGGAGATCCCGGTCGCGCGGAAGATCGAGGCGGCGGTCGAGCGCACGTTCTTCCGCGGCACCGACCTGACGATGCGTTTCCAGCTGAACGCGCTGCTGCGGGGCTCGCCGCGCGACCGCGCGGAGTTCTACCGGGTGCTCTGGAGCCTCGGCGCGATGAACGCGAACCAGATCCTCGCGCGCGAGGACCTGCCGCCGATCGACGACGAGCACGGCGAGCGCTACTACGTGCCGCTCAACGTGCGCGCCGCGGACATGCCGGAGGAGCAACTCGAGGAGCGCTTCCGCGCGGCGGCGGCGCTCGGCCTGCTGGGCGGGGCGGGGATCGCGCCGGTCGCCGCGGACGCGCCGGCGGCGACGGTGGCCGCGTGATGGGCGCGACCGGCACGGCGACCGCCTACGACCCGCTCGAGCGACGCTCGACGCTCGTGACCGCGGCGTCGTTGCAGGCGCTCACACCCGAGGTGGCGAAGGACTTCCTGCGCGTCGACAGCGACGACGAGGACGTGCTGGTCGAGTCGCTGATCGCGGAAGCGATCGACGCGATCGAGCGCGCAACCGGCCGCGCGCTGATCACGCAGACATGGGACGTGAAGTACCCGCGCTTCCCCGACAGCGGCGTGCCGATCGAGCTGCCGCGGGCCCCGCTGCAGGGCGTGACGAGCGTCACGTACGTGGACGCGGACGGGGCCTCGCAGACGTGGGCGAGCAGCAACTACAGCGTGGACGCGCCGGCTGGCCCGTTCGCGATCCGCGGGCGGTTGATCCCGGGCTACGAGGTCACGTACCCGACGACGCGGCTGCAGCCCGACGCCGTCACGATTCGCTACACCGCCGGCTACGGCGACGCGCCCGAGGACGTGCCCGGGGGGTTGAGCCTGGCGCTGCTCCGGCTCGTCGCCGACGGCTACGCGTTCCGGGAGACGGCGATCGCCGGGGCCGTGCTCAGCGAGAACCGCGCGCTGCGCGGGCTCGTGCGGCGCTACCGGCTCGACCGGGTGGTCGCCCTGTGATCGCGGCGGGGCGGCTGGACCGGCGGATCGTGGTCGAGCGCAACACGCCGGTGCAGGACACGGCCGGGGAGCCGGTCGCGAGCTGGGCGACGCTCGCCACGGTCTGGGCGCAGTTCGAGCCGCTGCGCGGCGGCGAGCGCTCCGCGGCCGACCAGACGGACGCCGAGCTCGAGGTGCGGTTCACGGTGCGGCGCGACTCGAGCTGGACGCCGACGCCGAAGGACCGCGTGAGCTGGGGGGGCGAGACGTACCTGGTAGAGGCGGTGATCCCGCTGGGCCGCGACGAAGGCTACCAGCTGCTCTGCTCGGGGAAGGTCGACGACTGATGGTCAGCGCGAACTTCGAGATCGAGGGGCTGGACGAGCTCGCGGGCAAGTTCGACGAGCTCAGCGCGAAGATGGGGCGCGCGGTGCTGCGCAACGCCTTCCGCAAGGCCGGGCGCGTGATCGAGAAGGAGGCGAGGCTGCTCGCGCCGAAGGACGATCGCGACCTCGAGCGCGGGATCGGGACCTCGGTCTCCTCGAAGCCCGAGGAGGTCACGGTCGACGTCGGCGTACGGCTGCGCCGGCCCGGCGCGCCGGCGCGCTACTACGGCTTCCAGGAGCTGGGCACGGCGCACCACGCGGCGCACCCGTTCCTGCGGCCGGCGCTCGACAACAAGGGCGCGGAGGCGGTGCGCGTAATCGCCTCGGAGCTCGTCCCCGAGATCCGGAAGATCGCGGCGAAGCACGGGCTCTGATGCGGGCGGGGGACGGGCATGGCCGAGCTCTCGGAGGCGCTCTACTCGCGGCTGCAGGCCGTGAGCGGTGTCACCGCCCTGGTCGGGACGCGGGTCTACCCGCTGCGGCTGCCGCAGGCGGTGACGTACCCGGCGGTGCGCTACCAGGTGATCGACGAGGAGCGGCCCGGGGCGCTGGACGCGGACATCGGACTGGTCTGGGCGCGGGTGCAGCTCGACTCGTACGCCGCGACCTACCTGGCGGCGAAGCAGCTTGCGACGGCGCTGCGCGCGGCGCTGCGGCGCGCGGCCTGGACCGAGGACGGCGTGCAGGTCCAGGACGCGGAGCTGCTCGTCGTGCAGGACGAGACCGAGGAGCTGGCGCCGGACCGGCTGGTCTACCGCGTGCGGCACGACTTCCGCGTCTGCTACCGCGAGTGAGGGGGACGTGATGGCGGTCTACGTGCAGCTCTCGCGCCGCCTGCGCGTGCAGCGCGGGCCCGGGAACGCCGACCTGGTCTCAGGTCGTCCCGTCGAGCTCGACGCCGAGGGCGAGGTCGTGCGCTACCTCGACGACCCGGAGCGCGACCCGACGCTCGTGGAGTTCGACGCGCTCTGCCGCGTGAACGTGCCGCAGCTGCTGCGCATCGGCGCGATCCGGCCGCACGAGCCGACACCCGGATCCGACGCCGCGCCGGCGAGCGACCCGAGCCCGGAGGCGGCGTAGGCGATGGCGAAGCAGCCGGCGCGCTGGATGCGGATCTGGCTCGACGAGTTCGCGCTGTCGAGCGAGCTCGCGTCGGCCGCGCTGCAGCTGCAGCAGGCGCTGGCGCAGGTCGACACGTTCGGCGACGCCGGGCCGCGGCGCGTGGTCGACAACTACGACTTCACGCTGCCGTTCCTCGGCTTCCTCGAGCCGACCGACGAGGGCTACGACGAGCAGATCCACGCGCTGCTGGAGAGCGCCAGCGACCACTACGTCACGCTCGGCATCGGCGAGGGGCAGGCGCCCGACGAGACCGGCGGCGTCGCCTACGACGCGCTGGCGCGGCTGAGCGCGCAGCCGCGATCGGCGCAGACCGGCGGGGCGATCCTGCTCAACTTCGATCTGGCGGGCTCGGGCGGGCTCTCGCGCGGCCGCTTCCTCGCGAGCAAGACGAGCACGGGCGCCGAAAACCTCGGCGGCGTGAACATGGGCGCGACCGCGGCCGGGGCGGTCTTCCGCGCGATCTTCCGGCTGATCGCCTTCAGCGGCACGAACATCACGCTCACCGTCGAGGAGTCGCAGAATGACGGCGCAGGGGACGCTTACGCGGCGATCAGCGGCGTCAACTCGGGCGCGCTGACCGCGCCGGGCGTGGTGGCGGCCCAGGCGACGGCGGCGACGGAGGCCTGGAAGCGGCTCGCGATCACGGGAACGTTCAGCTCGGCGCTGGTGGCCGTGTCCGCCGGCGTCGTCGTGGGATAGGAGCAGGCAGTGGCAAAGCAGCCGGCGAAGAACGCCAACATCGCGGTCGCCTCGGTGGCGCTCGAGGACGACGCCAACAGCTTCAACCTGGACGTGCAGCAGGAGCTGCCCGTGGTCACGGCGTTCGCCGACGTCGGCCCGCGGCGCGTCACGGGCAACTACGACTACGGGCTGCAGCTCGGCGGCGTGGCCGACTTCGCGTCCGGGCAGTCGGACGCGACGCTGTTCGCGCTCGTCGGCGACGCCGACGGCGGCGCGATGGCGGTCGACCCGACGGGCGCGAGCGCCGGCGCGAACGACCCCAACTACGACAGCACCAGCGTGCTGCTCGAGTCGTACCAGATCAGCGGCGCGACCGGCGGCGCGGTGCAGTTCAGCGCGCAGCTGCGGGGGAACGCGGCGCTGAGCCGCGCGGTCACGTAGCGACTTAACCCCGCAGAAGCCCGGGGGTGGGGACTTAACTTCGGTTTCCCCGCCGAGAGGAGCACCGAATGACGACGCAGACGAGCAGCAGGGCGACGTTCGAGAACCGCGCCGAGCGCCGTGACGAGGCGCGCGCGCGCCGGCCCGAGCCGCTCTGGATCGCCTCGGAGGGCTGCCGCATCGAAGCGGGCGGCCGCAGCTACTACCCGCACCAGGGGGAGCGGCTGCGCGCGCGCCCGGGCCTGACGGTGGGCGCGATGCGCGCGGCGATGGCGATCAGCGAGCTGCAGCCGCAGCTCGAGGCGCTCGACGAGGACACGCCGGAACTGGACCGCGCCGAGCTGATGGGGCGCATGGAGCGGGCGATGGCGCGGCTTCAGGCCGACGTCGCGCCGCGGATCGTCGAGTGGACCTGGACCGACGAGCGCGGCGCGCGGCTGCCCGCGCCGGCCGCAGACCCGGGCGTGCTCGAGCGGCTCGACGTGCAGGAGCTCTACTACCTGGTCGGGGCGCTACGGGGCGACGCGGAGGAGCAACAGGGGGAAGGTTAGCGGCCCTCGCCGATCACTTCCTCGGCTACGTCCTGACGGACGAGCCGGAGCTGATCCGCCACGGGCCGCTGCCGTACTCCGGCCTGCTCTCGACCGTCTGCGAGGCCTTCGAGTGCGCGCCCGACGTGGCCGAGCGCCAGGACTACGAGACGGTGCGCGACGTGCTCGAGTACCGGGCGGCGCGGGAGGCGGTGCGGGTGCTGCGCAGCGACGACCGCCGTTCCGCCTTCAAGGCGTTGCAGGGGCCGCTCGGTGAGCTGCTCGTGCTGATGAACCGCGCGCAGCGAGGGGAGCCGCTGGTGCGGCGGGCGGGCGACCTCGAGGCGGTCGTGGGCGCGTACCGCGACGAGGACGGCGAGGACGGCGATGACGCTCGCTGAGCTGGTAGTGCGCCTCACGGGCGACTCCCGGCACCTGAGCGCCGCGCTGCGCAAGGGCAAGGACGAGCTGAGCGGCTTCGGCTCGCACGCGAAGAACGTGCTTGGTCGCCTCGGCCCGCTCGCCGCGGCCGGCGCGGCCGCTGCCGCTGCCGCGATCGCCGGCTTCGCGATCGCGAGCATCCGGTCGTTCACGCAGGTGGGCGACGAGCTCGCGAAGATGAGCGTCCGTACCGGCTTCTCCGTCGAGTCGCTCTCCGAGCTGAAGCACGCCGCCGAGCTCTCCGGCAGCTCGCTGGAGGGCCTCGAGACGACCGTGCGGCGGATGCAGCGCTCGATCTTCGATGCCGAGCGCGGGTCCGCCGGCATGACCGACGCGCTGCAGGTGATGGGGCTCCGCGTCGAGGAGCTGCGCGGTCTCAGTCCCGAGCAGCAGTTCACAGTCATGACCGAGGCGCTGGCCGGGGTCCAGGACGCCACGATCCGGGCCGCGCTCGCGCAGCAGGTCTTCGGGCGCCAGGGCACGCAGCTGCTGCCGCTGCTCGCGAGCGGCGCCGATGGCCTGCGCGCGATGCGCGAGGAAGCGCACATCCTCGGGCTGGTGCTGAGCGAGGAGGACGCGAAGGCCTCCGAGCAGTTCAACGACAACATGGAGCGCCTGGGAAAGGTCGTGCAGGGCGCGCAGTTCGCGCTCGCGCGCGAGCTGATCCCGCAGCTGGTGCGCTTCTCGGACTGGGCCGTGGCGATGGCGCACGAGCACGGTCCGGCGCTGCGCCAGGCGATCCACGACTTCG
>Ga0326597_10004337_pt1 | contig 19986 bp, 21 predicted proteins | sample RVTome_12_FD_203789 | JGI IMG/M metagenome (GOLD analysis project Ga0326597, IMG submission 203789) | Soil microbial communities from uranium-contaminated site in the Upper Colorado River Basin, Wyoming, United States - RVT100D185 | ecosystem: Environmental > Terrestrial > Soil > Contaminated >...
TGAGACAGATCGCTGGCTCTTCTTTGCCGTTGCATTCGTGTTGCTCGAGTTCTACTCGGTCGAGGTCAATGACCGTCTCTTTCAGAGTTCCTCGGTGATGGTGGCGCTCACTGCAGGTGTCGTGTTCGCACTCGGGGGCGGATCGGCGATGCTGGGGATGGCAACCATGGCGGCGCTGGGGCCGCTGATGCCAGCCGACCTGCGGGAGCGGCGCTGGTTTCAACCGCTCGCCAACTTCGGACAGATGACGATTTCGGCGGGAGCGGCTGGTTATGTTCTCGACCTGGTCCTGGACGAAGTCAGACCGACCGATCTGGTCTTGATCCTCGCCGGTGGAGTTCTCGCTTCCCTCGTATATGCCGTCGTCAACTCGCAACTGGTGCGACTGGCGGTGAGGGTTGTCTACGGTTCCCGGGACTTCGTGCCATGGTCACGGATGACTCTCCTGGTCACGTCGCTGCTTTCGATGGGCACCATCGGCGCCCTCCTCGGAATCACCATCGTCGAGGCCAAAGACGCGGTCCTTCCCCTGATTTTGGCCGTGTACCTGATCGGACACCTTTCGCTGTCCAGCCACGGACAGCTGCGAGAAGCGCACGAGGCCACGCTGCGCGGGTTCGTCAAAGCCCTGGAAGCAAAAGACCTTTACACCCGCGGACACACCGAGCGTGTGGCTTACTTCGCACAACTGGCCGGTCGAGAGTTGTCCTTCTCCGGAACCCAGCTCGAACGTCTCCGCTGGGCGGCGCTGATCCACGATGTTGGCAAGCTGGCGGTCCCCGCCGAACTGATCCGCAAAAAGGGCAGGCTCAGCGACGAGGAATACGAAGAGATGCAGTCTCACGCCCATCTCGTCGAGGAGATTCTGGCGGAGGTCGAGTTCCTCCACCCGATGGTGGAGATCGCCTCGGCGCATCATTCCAACTACGACGGCTCTGGTTACGGTGGATCCGGTCATCAACACGGCCGCCGACCGAGCCTGGAAAGCTGCATCCTTTCGGTGGCGGACGCTTTCGACGCGATGACCTCCACCCGCAGCTATCGGATGGCCCTGTCGCAGCAGTTTGCCTTCGAGGAGCTCCGGCGCAATGCCGGCACCCAGTTCCATCCCGACGTGATCGACGCCCTCGAGAACGGCCTGGCCCGGGTGGGGGAGACCTATGGCTCTCAGCATGTCGATGACGACGAGCTCGCCCGCCGGCTCGCTGAGCAAGAGGCCGTGGCCGAAAATGCGTGACCGTCAAGTAGGTCGCTGGTCGATGGTCCTTTTCCCGATCGGGGCGGTAGCGCTTCTGGTACTTAATATCGGCCGCCTCAACTGGGATCCGCCAATAGAAGTTCTGGTGGCCTCGCTAGGGCTGGCGGTGGGCATGCAGTTCAAAGTTCCTGCCTCGTCTGGCAACCCGTTTGCACCCGGTCTGGCGGTCGGGGCTGCGGCACCCATTTACTTCCGAACCGAAGATGGCACTGCCTTGGCAGTCGTCCTGGCCGTGTATGCGATCGGCCTGTTGCTTGGCTGGCTGCTGCTGATGGCGCGCGGCGACAGGACCGGGCTCGACAGCGCCATGTTGCGAAGGCTTGTTGGCTTGACCGCTTACGCATTGGTCTTTGCCTGGATCCGCAACCTTGAGGTAGTCCTATCCATGGATGATCAGTGGGTGGTAGTGCCCCCCCTGCTGGCGGGGACGGCGGTCTGGCTGCTGGTTGAGGCGGCCATGTGGGTCCAGTTGCGGGTCGGACCCCGCGAGTTCTCGCGTCGCTACCTGACCAAGGCGCTGCTGGGCGACCTCAACGTTTTTGTCAGCCTGATCGCCACCGGCGCACTATTTGCACTTGCCGTTACCACCGACACGATCGGACTGTGGGCGTTGGGGGTGGCCGGGCTGCCATATCTGTTCGCTCATTCGGCCTTCAAACGATTTCAGACCATCCGTCGCACCTACCGGCAGACGATCCGGGCTCTGGCTCGCATTCCCGAGGTGGCAGGTCTGGGAACCGACGGCCACGCCGACCGCACGGTGGAACTGGCTCTGGCGGTGGGGAAGGATCTCGGGATGTCGAGGCACGAGATGGACGATCTCGAATACGCCGCCCTCATGCACGACATCGGTCGGATCACGCTTACCGAGCCCGCCATTCTTCGCATCGGATACACCGACGACGACATCGCTCGGTGGGGCGCCGAGATCATCTCCCAGGCGCCTTACCTGGATCGCATCGCCGACCATGTGCGTCGCTTGCACGAGCCGTATCGCAAACCAGGCGAACAGGTGGACCCTTCCATATCGATGATCTCGAAGGTGGTGCGGGCAACCAGCGCCTACGACCACCTCGTCACCGATCGCGGCCTCTCCGGGCTGCAGGCGATCGAGGTATTGCATCAGGGGGCGGCCTATGACTTCGATCCCGAAGTCGTTGGCGCGCTACGGCGGGTGCTGGAACGACGCAAGGCGTTTCAGCCGGGAGCGAATCACCCTTCTCGATCGCCCGCCCTCACCTCAACAGATCAGTAGCGGGCTGCCGACCCGGCCTTGGCCCGGGCACCACGTTTGAACCAGCGGATGGGTCGTCGCAATTCTGATTCGATGAACCATCCCAGGCCAACGGCCAGGAACACGTCACCGAGTGAGATCACCTGACCGGCGCCGGCGATTCGCATTGGTATGACATCGGCGAGGAAGACGAGGCGTGAGCTGTTGTCGAGAACCACGTGCTTGTAGCTCTCGGCGATGACCGGGTTGCCAGGAGCAAATCCCGAGGCGACATCGGCAGCTCCCGCCAGGACGGGCATACCACCATTGACGGCGATCACCGTGAAGTTCATCAGGATGCCGAGACCTGCCAGCCACAAGCCCGGCTTATCGCGGTTGAGGAGGACCAGGCCGAGCAGGATGACGTAGCTCAGAAGGATGAGGGCGACGCCCCACCCCGCCTCGTTCCGGGGGATCAACTGCGCTCCCACCTGGAGCAGGAAGCCGACCGGTAGCAACCACCACGATCGCAAGTGGATGTCGCCCAGGTTGATCATGCGTCCCCCGCGGATCACGGCGATACCCATTGAAAGGACGAGCACCACCGCCAGCCATAGCATGGGTCGACGCTATCACACGGAGGGAGTTGAACCAGATGGTGAGATACGAGGTCGGGGCCGGCAGGGCGACGATCACCATCGACGAACCTGAGCGGCGCAATCCGCTTTCGACTGCCACGATGGCCGAGCTCTTAGCTGGCACCAAACGGGCCATGGACGACTATCAGGTTCAGGTCATCGTCTATACCGGCGCCGGCGATCAGGCCTTTTCTGCCGGTGGTGATCTTTCCTCGGGTTTTGTCGACGATCCCATCGGCCTTCACGCGGCGCGGGGCGCCATGGCCGACCTCTTCCGCACGATGTGGCGGGCCGGCAAGCCGACCATCGCCCGTGTGAATGGTCATGCCCTCGCCGGGGGCTTCGGGTTAGCGGTTGCTTGCGACATCACGATCGCAGCCGACGACGTCAAACTCGGCATGCCGGAGATCAAGATCGGATTGTGGCCGATGATGATCACGGTTCCCGTGCAACGGGCAGTAGGTGTGAAAGCGGCGTTGGAATTGATGATGACCGGACGTTTGATTGACGCGGATGAAGCTCGTTCGCTGGGTGCGGTGTCCAGGGTGGTGCCGAGAGCAGAACTCGACTCTGCAGTCGACGAGGTGGTAGGTTCGTTGATCGCTCACAGTCCGGCGGTGATGATGCTTGGGCGCGACGCGTTTTACGGAGTGGTAGGAATGAGTCACGACGCCGCCTTCGATCTACTCCAGGCAGGTCTGACGGAACTGTCTCTTACCAGGGATTCGCAGGAGGGGGTGAGGGCCTTCATGGAAAAGAGGAATCCCAGCTGGTCCGGAAGGTGACCCTCGGTCTTGAGTGCTCGCCGGGGTAGCCTGGCCGGAATGAAGAGATTCCTGCGAGTGGCAGGTTTCACCCTTATCGGGGCGGGCGGGCTGATCATCGCGTTTCTGGTCTATCAGCTGTTCGTGACCGACCTGATCAACGCGGGCACGCAGGCGCGTGCCTCCGACGAACTCGCCCAAGCCCTCGTTGAGCGGCGCGTGGAGATCGCCACGACCACGACCACCGCGCCGCCCGACACGTCCTCTTCAGCTCCAACCCCTGTAGCCGATCTACACAGAGACCCGCTAGTTCCGGAGGGGGAGCCTCTCGGCCTGATCACCATCAACAAGATCGGCCTGGAGGCGGTTCTCTTCGAAGGAGTCGATCGAGACACTCTCAAGGACGGACCGGGGCACATGCCATGGACACCGGTTCCGGGTCAGCCGGGTAATGCTGTGATCAGTGGACATCGCACGACGTATGGCCGACCTTTCTACGATCTTGACCAGCTCGTCCTGGGCGACCGCATCGAGGTTGAAACTGCGATCGGCATCAGCGTGTACGAAGTGAAGGTCATCGAGATCGTGTTGCCGACCGATGTCTACGTAACCGAGCCCCTCCCGGGCGCGTGGCTGACCCTCACCACCTGTCATCCGCGGTTCTCGGCTGCCAAGCGTCTCGTTGTTCAGGCAGAGCTAGTTGCCGGGCCCAACTTCGATTATGTCGAGACACTGCAAGTGGAACCCCGCGAGGTGGCTGCGTGAATCGGTGGTTGCGCTATCTGCTGATTGTGATCGGCGTCGGGGTCGGCCTGGTGGCGCTTTACTTCCTGTTCGAGTGGGCCGGCGATCTGCTCGACTCGGGCGGAGCCATTGGTGCTTAGTTTGGTCTGATCGTTAGGCTCGACCGATGTCGTTTCTCAGTCGGAAACGGGGCGACTTGGCCGAGCATGGAATCGATCCCAACCGGGTCCCCCCCGGCCAGTATCTGACCGATCGATTTCCTGTGCTCCATGCGGGAGTGACGCCTCGCGTCAAACTCGACATCTGGGACTTCCGGGTGGACGGCCTGGTCGAGGACCCGGTCGCGTGGTCGTATGACGAGATCAGGGCGATGCCTTCGGTGACGCGCACCGTTGACATTCACTGCGTTACGAAATGGTCGAAACTCGACACCGTTTGGGAGGGGGTGTCGGTCTCGGAGATCATGAGCCGGATCAAGCTCAAGCCAGGTGTGACTCACGTCCTGGTCTCCGCCGAGCATGGTTTCACCGCCAACATCCCTCTCTCTGACTTCATGGGCGAGCAGAACATGCTCGCCTACCGGTATGACGCCGTCGACCTCGAGCCGGACCATGGGTGGCCTTTGCGTTTGCTGGTTCCGCACCTTTACTTTTGGAAGTCTGTCAAATGGGTGAGAGGTCTCCAGTTCCTCGACCATGACACCCCCGGCTTCTGGGAGCGCAACGGGTACCACATGTACGGAGACCCCTGGCGCGAACAGCGATATTGGGGGGATTGATCATCCGTTCTTGTGACGGTTGACCCGTCATATACCTGTCAACCGTCACAAGAACGGAAGGGTCTTCCATTGGTCAGAGTCACCATGCACATTTGGTGCGGTGGGAGACCTGGATAAAAAGGCGTCGGCTCTCGCTGACCTCCAACACGGTGTGATCGGAACCAGGCAACTGGGTGGCCTGGGGGGCGAACAGCACCACGCGGACACGCGGACTGCTGGCGGGAGGTGGGTTTCGGATCTCCGTGGTGTCTATCGAGTGATCGGGTCATCATCAACTTGGCGACAGCATTTGTCGGCTGCCGTTCTGGCCGGCGGAGTCGGTACCGCGGTGTCGCACCGTTCTGCCCTGGAATTGCACGGGGTCATGTCATTTGACCAAATGGTCGAGGTGGCGACGCCCCGGCCGCGACGCTTTCGCACGTCAGGGGATGTGACGATCCATACCTCAATGGTCTTGCCTGATGACGACATCACCTCGGTCGACGGAATCCCGGTTGCCAACATCGAACGGGCGTTGCTGGATGCGGGAGCAGTTGTGTTCGAAGGGAAGCTCCGCTACTGCGTTGATGCGGCGTTGCGTCTGGGTTTGACCGATGTGGACAGGCTTTCGTCGCTGCTTGCTGCGCGCAGGAAGCGGGGTAGGAGGGGGGTGCGGCCACTGGAGAGGGCGTTAGTTTCGTTGCCAGTCGGGGGCCTGCCGGAGAGTCCATACGAGCGGTATGCCCTGGAGATTGTGCGCGACTTCGGCCTTCCCGAGCCGGTACTCCAGTACGAGGTGCTCTTGCCGTCAGGCCGAACTATTCGGATTGATCTGGCGTGGCCGAAGTGGTGGTTGGGCGCCGAGATCGACGGACATGGGTATCACGCAACTAGGAGCGAAAGAGCGTATGACGCAGACCGCAATAACGAGCTGACTCTGATCGGGTGGAACTTGCTCCGCTTCACCACGGATCAGATCTATCGAGCCCCGGACCAAGTTGGCCACACCATCTGGAGGGCCCTTCAAGCAGCCGAGGCCCGTTCTTGTGACGCTTGACCCGCGATATGCGTGACAACCGTCACAAGAACGAATGATCTAAATGGCGGCCATCTGGCGAAGGACATAGTGGAGGATGCCGCCGTGGCGGAGATACTCGATCTCGATTGGGGTGTCGACCCTGGCGATAGTCGGGAATGTGGCCGGATCACCTTTGAGCCGTGTGGCCGTGACCATCAGTTCCTGCCGTGGGATGAGGCCGTCGGTCAGAGCTATGGAGAACGTCTCGGTGCCATCCAGCTTGTAGGTCGCGGCTGACTCGCCCGGGCGGTACTCAAGGGGGAGAACACCCATCATGACAAGGTTCGAGCGATGGATTCGCTCGAAGCTCTCCGCAATGACCGCCTTGACTCCCAGGAGAAACGTGCCCTTGGCGGCCCAGTCGCGGGATGAGCCCATCCCGTAGTCCTGGCCGGCCAACACCACCAGCGGAGTCCCTGCCGACCGGTAGTTGACCGAAGCGTCATAGATGGACTTCACCTGGTTGTCGATGAAGTCGGTGGTGTACCCGCCCTCGGTCCCCGGGGCGAGCTCGTTGCGGACCCGCACATTCGCGAACGTTCCCCGCGTCATCACGCGGTCGTTGCCTCGCCGCGACCCATAGGAGTTGAACAGCGCAGGCTGGACGCCATGCTCGATCAAATAGCGACCGGCCGGAGAGTCGGGACTGATCGACCCGGCGGGGCTGATGTGGTCGGTGGTGATGGAGTCACCCACCTTGACTAGGACCCGGGCGTTTGCAATCGGCCGCAGCGGTTGCACCTCTTGACTTAGCTCGAGAAAAAATGGCGGTTCCTGAATGTAGGTGGACTCCGGGTTCCACTCGTAGAGGTCGTTACCTCTCGTCACGATGCTCCGCCACTCTTCGGATCCGGTGAACACATCGGCGTACTTGTCTGTGAATTGGGCCCTGGTGACGTGTTCGGCCACCATCCGGACGATCTCTTCCTGGGTTGGCCAGAGATCGCGCAGGTAGATCCCCGAACCGGGGATCGGGTCGCGAAGCGGATCCCAGTCGACCGTGCCGGCCAGCGCGTAGGCGACAACCAGCGGGGGAGAGGCCAGGTAGTTGGCTCGGGCATCGGGTGAGATCCTGCCCTCGAAGTTGCGATTGCCGGAGAGCACCGACGCGGCCACCAACTGGCCGGTGCTGATGGCGTTTGCGATCTCTGGTGGCAGTGGTCCGGAGTTGCCGATGCAGGTCGTGCATCCGTATCCAACGACGAAGAACCCCGTCGCTTCGAGATCGTCGAGCAGCCCCGCCGATCGGAGGTACTCGGTCACGACCTGCGACCCCGGGGCGAGAGAGGTCTTCACCCATGGCTTGGGCAGCAGCCCCTTCACCCTCGCCGCCCGGGCGACCAGTCCGGCGGCCATCATTACCTCCGGGTTGGAAGTGTTTGTGCACGAGGTGATTGCGGCAATGACGACATCGCCGTCGGAGAGCTCATAACTACCGCTCGGACCGGCGACGGTTGCATGCCCGACGTGGCTGCGCTGGTATGTCGATGCGAGTTGGTGACGCCAGTCGTCTTTCATCCCGGAGAGCGAGACGCGATCCTGCGGTCGTCGGGGTCCTGCCAACGATGGCTCCACGGTTCCAAGTTCCAGCTCGAGCTCCGAGCTGTAGGCGATGCTCTGACTGGAGTCGCGCCACAAGCCCTGGGTCCGGTAGTAGAGCTCGACCGTCTCACACAACGCTTCGGGTCGGCCAGTAAATCGGAGGTACTCGATGGTCTGGCTGTCTACGGGGAAGAAGCCGACGGTGGCGCCGTACTCCGGTGCCATGTTGGCGATGGTGGCCCGGTTGGCGACCGGCATCTCATCAAGCCCCGGGCCAAAGAACTCGACGAACTTTCCGACCACCCCATGCCTTCTGAGGAGCTCGGTCACTCGAAGAACGAGGTCGGTGGCGGTGGAGCCCTCCAGCAGGCGGCCCGTGAGACGGAATCCGACCACCTCGGGTAGCAGCATCGAGATCGGCTGGCCGAGCATGGCTGCTTCGGCTTCGATGCCTCCCACGCCCCAACCAAGCACCCCGAGTCCGTTGATCATCGTCGTGTGGGAATCGGTGCCGACCAAAGAATCAGGGAAGAGCCAGGTGCCGTCGTCCCACACAACCTTGGCCAGATACTCGAGATTCACTTGGTGCACAATGCCCGTCGCGGGTGGCACTACCCGGAAGTTGGTGAATGCGCTCTGACCCCACTTGAGGAACTCGTAACGCTCCTGGTTCCGTTCGAACTCCTTCCGGCTGTTGATGAGGAGGGAGTCGCGACCGCCGAAGGCATCGACCTGGACCGAGTGGTCAACCACCAGGTCGCATTTGACGCCCGGGTTGACCCGGGCGGCGGCGTCGGTCGCACCCGTCATCCTCACGATGGCAGCGCGCATCGCGGCCAGATCAACGATGGCCGGTACTCCGGTGAAGTCCTGGAGGACCACCCGCCCCGGGATGAATGGGATCTCGGCGCCGATCAGTGACCGAGGGTCGTAGGCGGCAATGGCGTCGATATCGGCTGGGTGCACAAGTCGCCCGTCGAGCCGGCGGAGAGTGGCTTCCAATAAGACCCTGATTGAGTAAGGCAGCCGCGAAGAGCCCTGGATGGAAGCAAGCGGAGCGATTAGGCGCTCACCGAGTGGAGTTCTGAGAACCGTATCCGTCATTGCCCACGAGTCTAGGAATCGCCCCCGACCACCCATATGAGATCGTTTGCCAAAACATCGCTCCGATTTGGGCCATGGCAAACCCCGCCCTTATTGCACGCATGGATAGGCTCAAAACATGCTGGAACAGGCTCGCAATCCCCGTGCTGAGGCCCAGGAACTCATGGAGGCCGGGTTCGTGGCCCGGGTGCTTGAGCCTTCGCCACCCGCCATACACACCGGTGAATTTGCTGACGACCCGACGGATCGCAGCGATCTTCCTGCCGTAGTGGTTTCGCCGGTCAGCTCGGGAGACATCACCTGGATCGAGTGGGTGTCGACCCGACCGAATACGAACGATTGGGCGATCGATCGGTCGCTCATTCCTGGACCGAGGTTGGGCAAAGTTCCCGATGGCTTCTCTACGACGAGGGACTCGCTTCACCAACTCGCCTACTTCGTCCTCTCGCCCGCTCGTCATCGCGCAAACACCAAAATCGGTCTCCGATTCACCAAAGGTGGATTCGGCACGCCTTTCTTCGGCGACGATGCGCAGGTTCGCATCGAAGGCGTCGATTTGGTCGTGCAGCGGAGTTCCGAGGCCCGGCGAACACCGTTGGCGACGGTCAATTCGGCGTGCCAGGCCGCAGGCATTCCGTACCGGGTTGACTGGTTTCCGCGGTTTGGCGATCCGCTGCACCCGATTGATCCCGATGTTCCCCTGGTGATAGACCAGGGCTCCACTGCCTTAGTGACGGCGTTGTTCGGATTTGCGACGGCACTACTCGAGGAACTGCGGGCATCGGCCTCTCCGGGGGAGCGGCCTTCGCTAGTGCAACTTTGGCCCGAACACTTCGACGTGGCGGTCGAAATAGGTGATCCCGAAGCCGGAGCCCGGGCCTTCTACGGGGTCTCGACGGGTGATCACAATCATCAAGAGCCGTACCTATACGTGGCAGCCTGGGGCGAGATCGATCGCGCCAATTCGTTCTGGAACGATCCACACTTCAACGGGGCGAGCCTGCCTTACGAGCGTCTACTCGAGGCCGACGATCAACGGGGCGCCGCCTTCGACTTCTTCCGTCAAGGCCGAGAGGCAATGTACGGCTAGTTGCGAGTGCTGATTGTCACTGCACTAATGGTTGCTGGGACCCGGGTGACGCAGTCATCCTCGAGACCCCCATGGGGGAACACCACCGGATTGCAGGCGTGGTGGAGCGCACCCATGATTCCCGACACCATGCCGCGATCGAGGGAGCAGACCACCTCCGGATGACCGGTAGCTGCTTCTCCGAAAGGGCAGTGGGAGGTGAGGAGAACCTGGGCGTCGACGTCTGCACTCAACTCGAACCCGACCCCGCTCATAACCTTGACCAGGGCGGCCAGCACCTCTTCGTAACCAGGATCGTGAGGGGTGCCGATCGAGGCGGCGAGTTCCTGGCCGTACTCCCGCCCCACCTGCTCGGCGATTCGGGCGATGCCATGAGGCTGGACCCGATCAAGCACCCGAACCAGGAGTTCGACAAGGAGGTCGTAGCGCCTGCCGGGATGGAGTGACACCCCTTTGGTCGTGGCTTCGTAGCACTTAGCCGGACGGCCTGCCCCGGGTCCGGTTCGGCCCGTTCGCCGCTGATGGGTCACCTGGAGGTAACCATCGTCGGCCAGGCGATCGAGATGATGCCGGGCGACGTTCGGGTGGATCGAGAAAAGCTCGGCGATCTGTGAGCTGGTCAGGGCTTCAGGGCTTTGGCGGACCGCGAGATAGATGCCCCGGCGGGTGGGATCACCTAGCGACGAGGCGAGATCGCCGATGCTGCGGTCGAGAGATTCCAGGCTTGAATGGCTCATCGCCACCTGAAACTATAGTGAGGAGGGTTTTCTACCCACTATCTCCGTAGGGGAAACTATGGCGGCAGCTGAGGACATCCAACGCGCCCTGGAAGGGGTCCTCGAGCCCCTCTTCAACCGCACGCTGGGTGAGCTGGGTCTGATCGCCGGGGTCGACAAGCCCCTACTCGGACGAGCCAGGGCGACCATCTTGATTCCGGTGCCTAATTATCCATACCGGTCTGCCTTGACAGCCCGGATCGGGCAGGCCCTAGAAGATGGCGTCGATGTCGAGACGTTCGTGATGGATGACGAGGCGCGGACTGGACTGATGACCAGATTGCGAGACGCGGCCGGTCCCCGGGTGGGTCAATCGGGCTCACCTACGCGGGTCATCTCCGTGTCGTCCGGCAAAGGCGGGGTCGGGAAGTCTTCGGTGACGACCAACCTCGCGACTGCCCTGGTTCGTCGTGGCCGAACCGTCGGTGTCATCGACGCCGACATTTGGGGTTTCTCAATTCCTCGAATGTTGGGCATCAAGCATCAACCGGTGGTCATCGATCAATCGATCATTCCGCCGGTAGCGCATGGGGTGAGGGCCATGTCGATGGACTACTTCGTTCCGGAGGACAAAGCCGTGGTGTGGCGAGGCCCGATGCTTCACAAAGCAATCGAGCAGTTCCTCACCGACGTCTTCTGGGACTCACCCGACTACCTGTTGGTGGACATGCCACCCGGCACGGGCGACATCGCCATCTCCATGAATCAGTTCCTCCCACGCGCGCAGGTGCTCCTGGTGACGACGCCCCAACCAACCGCTCAGCGGGTAGCACGGCGAGCCGCGCTCATGGCCGACACTGTCAATCAGGAGGTGATGGGAGTCGTCGAAAACATGAGCTGGTTCACCGCCGACGATGGCAAGCGTTACCAACTGTTCGGAGCTGGCGGGGGAGCAGTACTGGCAGACGAGATCGGGGTCCCCCTCCTGGCCCAGATCCCCTTCCTGGTGGATATGCGCGAGGGAGCCGATCAGGGTGTTCCCGTAGAGATGGCTGCCCCGGGCAGCGAAGCTGCCCAGGCCTTCGATGCTCTGGCGGATCAGGTCGAGCAGCGGAGACCCCGGGTGCGCAGCCACCCTCAACTTGTCATCAAGAGTTGAAGTCGAATCCACCCAACTCAGCCGTGGTGATAGCGCCGACCGTCAAGAGCACCAGGAATAGCGCCAACAACACGAACGCCAGGCCGAGCAACACCGTGCCAACTATTCCGCAGATCTTCCCCGCCTGGGCCATCCCCTGACCCTCCTGTGACCGGCGCCGCTCAGCGATGGCTTTCAATTCGTCGTTACCCATCTTCCATGCAAACGGCCCCAGAATCTGACAGATGACTATGGAAAGGATGCCCAGCACCAACACGGTCACGGCCTGACTTTGCTCCGGGTACCCCTCTTGCGGTTCCGTTGTCACGTATTCAGCTCCTCCTCAGACCGGGGGCAGCGTCCCGGTGGCCATGCGCGTGAACCATACGCCCAGGAGCAGCACTCCCGCCGCGATCAGGGCGATGTTGACAGCCTTGATTGATGGAGGTTGCCAGCCTCGCCTTCGAATACCGATGAGCCAGACGGCCCAGACGGCGACACCGATAGCAAGAACTAGGGACAAAGGGTGGTAGTCCACTGCCCGATCAAGGTTTCCCCGAACCAGATATGCCATCGCCCTGGTGAGACCACAGCCCGGACAAGCATGACCGGTAATTGCAGCGAAAGGGCAAAGAGTGGGTCCGTCGTCGGTCGGGGTCCATGCCAGTAGCAGCCCAACGGCCAGTGGGCTCAGCCAGGGCAGCCACCGAGAGGACTTCGTCACTAGTTCCCTATGAAGGGGAGCACAAAGGCCCCGGTCATGCTGAGAACGGCTCCGAGGAGCCAAAGGCCGATACCCACCATGCCCAGGACTTTCCCGATGTTGGCGGTCGAGCGATTCTGGGCCGGTCGCCGTCCCTCGTCGATGGCCTGCATTTCGCTATTTCCCATCACCCAGGCAGCAATACCCAACGCCCCGCAGCAGACAATGCTGAGTATTCCGAGGACCAGGATCGTTGTGGATTGGCTTGCTTCCGGGTAGGCCTGGGCAGGGACAGTCACGATTGATGAACCTCCTTGGCGCCCGAGACTACAAAGTCAGAGCGAACCGATGCCGCGCCGAAGACCCTCGGTCATCTCCTGAACATGGGAGGGGGTGAACACGAGGGGAGGAGAAATCTGGAGGCCGTTGCCGGCGATGGCTCTTGTGATGACCCCGCGGTCACGAACCGCTGCGGCGATCCTTGGTGCCAGAGTTGGGTCATCGGGATCGAGTTGCACGGCAGCCATGGCTCCAGTTCCTGCCCGGGTCCCCGCTACGGGTCCCAGATCTTCCAGACTGGCAACAGCGGCGGCGAGCTCGCTCTCGAGTTCGCTGGCACGATCGAAAACGCCCTCCTCCTGGTAGATCCGGCACACCGCCAGCCCCGCCGCACAGGCGGAAGCATGGCCCGAATAGGTGTAGCCGTGTCGCCACACGACTCCCGGCGACTCGAAGAATGGCGCCGCAACGTTGGCGGAGGCGATGAGCCCTCCGAGCGGCTGATATCCGGCAGTCACGCCCTTGGCAAAGAGAATGAGATCCGGATCGAGATTGAACCGGTTGGCTGCGAACCAGTCGCCCAATCGGCCGAACCCGGTTATGACCTCGTCGGAGATGAAGAGCCCGCCTGCTGCTCGGACCAGATCTCGCACTCCATGGAGATATTCAACGGGCACGGGCCGGACCCCGCCCGCTCCAATCACGGGCTCGCAGAAGAGTCCGGCGATACGATCGGCACCCGCATATTCGATGGCCTTCTCCACGGCTTCGATGTCGTCGTGCGGAACGACCACGACGTCGCCGACCAGGTCGCCATATCCGGTTCGGTTCGAATCGATTCCCGCCAGTGAAGTCCCGTAGGCGTGCATACCATGGTAAGCCCAATCACGAGCGATGAAGACCGTTCGTTGCGGGCTACCGGTCAGGGCATGGAAACGCCGGACGAGCTTGGCGGCGGAGTCCACCGCATCGGAGCCGCCACTGGTGAAGAACACCTTTGCTCCCGGCCGGCCCCCCTTTGCCGCGATTTCGTCAGCCAGTTCAATCGTGGGAGGTGCGGCGAAGTCGGTGAAGGTGTGGTAGGCAAAGAGCGTTTCCATCTGGCCGCGGACGGCTTCGACGACATCGCGCCGTCCATAACCGAGGTTGGCGAACCAGAGCCCGGCCGTGGCGTCGAGAAACCGAGTTCCCGACTGATCGAAGACATGACAGCCCTCGCCCCGGACCACCACGAAAGGGTGATGTTGAACCGCGCTCATGTCGGCGAAGGCGTGCCAGAGCGAACTCATGCTGCCTTCACTTCAGCGATGACCCTGGTCAGCGAAGCTTTCGCATCTCCGAAAAGCATGGAGGTATTGGGACGGTAGAAAAGCTCGTTCTCGATTCCCGCAAAGCCGGGGCTCATACCTCGCTTGAGCACTATCACGCGACGGGCCATGTCGGCGTTGAGGATCGGCATCCCGTAGATCGGACTGCCAGGATCGGTGCGCGCCGCCGGGTTGACGACATCGTTGGCGCCGATGATGAGGGCAATGTCAGCCTCGCCAAAGCGGTCGTTGATCTCTTCCATGTCGTATAGGCGGTCATAGGGCACGTTGGCTTCTGCCAGCAACACGTTCATATGACCCGGCATGCGGCCGGCGACGGGATGGATGGCATAGCGAACCTCACCCCCGTTCTTCTCGATCAGCTCCGCCAGTTCCCGGATCTGATGCTGGGCCTGGGCCACCGCCATCCCGTAGCCGGGCACGACGATGACAGACTTCGCATAGCCGAGCTGGAGGGCGGCATCCTCGGGGGAGATCTCGGACACCGTCAGGCCTTCGGCCGTGCGGGTTGTGGCCGGCCGCACACTGCCAAACGCTCCGAATAACACGTTGGAGAAGGAGCGGTTCATCGCTTTGGACATCACCACCGAAAGGATGAAACCGCTGGCTCCATCGAGGGCGCCGGCGATGATCAGGACTTCATTGCCAAGAGCAAAGCCAGTGGCCGCCGCGGCCAGGCCCGCGTATGAGTTCATCAAAGACATAACGACAGGCATGTCGGCGCCGCCAATCGGGAGCACCATGAACAGCCCGATCAGAGTCGCCAGACCGACCATCAAGTAGAAGCCAGAGGAGAACTCCGGGCGGATGATCAGATAGACGAACAAACCCACGGCCACTGCCGCCAGGGCGAGGTTGACTGCATTCTGTCCCTTGTAGGTCACGGGGCGTCCCGGGAGAAACTCGGCCAGTTTTCCAAAGGCCACGAAACTGCCGGTGACGGTCAAGGCGCCGAACAAGACCTCGAAAGCGAGGGCAGCCATCTTGGCGCCCGAGATCGGATGGCCCTCGGCGAGGTCGGTGTGATATTCGGCCACCCCTACCAGGGTTGCGGCCAAGGCGCCGAACATGTGCGAAAAGGCGATCCGCTGTGGCATCGCAGTCATCGGCACCCACATGCCGAGCGGATATCCGATGACTGTTCCAACGGCCAAACCGACCGCTATCCATCCGTAGCTCACGATTTCGGTCTTAACCAGGGTGCCGACGATCGCAAGCAGCATGCCCAACGCCGCCAGGTTCATCCCGCGCCTGGCCTGGTCCGGTTTGGTGAGGCTGCGCAGCCCAAGGATGAAGAGGACCGACGCAACCAGATATGTGATCTGAGTGAGGATCTCTCTGCTCACAGGTTGCCGATCAATCCAGTGCCGTTACTTATTGGAAGTACCGGTCCGGCGGAACATGCGCAGCATGCGATCCGTGATGAGAAAACCGCCGACGACATTGGCCATGGCGCAGGCGACGGCGATGACACCGAGGATGGTGGCGACAGTGTTGCGTCCCGATCCCGCCGCCACCAGGGAACCCACAAGCGAGATCCCTGATATCGCATTGGTGGCGGCCATCAGGGGAGTGTGGAGAAGAGCCGGGACCCGGCTGATCACCTGGTATCCGACAAACCCGGCGAGGACGAAGACGTAGACGTCGACAATGTCCATACCCGAGACTCTAAGGGGTTTTGTCGGGGCTTCCGTCTTCCGTGGTGGGGTCTCTTTGCCTCAACGGACTATTCGCGACGTGGGGACCGTCGGACCCTTATCGGCCAAAGACGATCCGTCCTATTAGGTGATTCCGCCTCACGCCTCCCGCCTCACGCCTTATTCGGGGGTTTCCGTCTTATCCTGCTCCCATGCCCCTCTCGTACCAGGAGATGATCGCCCAGGCCCGGCGCGAGGTCCGCGAGATCGCACCCGGCGACGTCGCCGGCGTAGTTGCCTCCGGACAAGTGTTCCTGATCGATTGCCGGGAACCCGAGGAGTTCGTGACTGGTGTGATTCCAGGCGCGGCCCTTGTGCCTCGGTCCGAGGTCGAGGCGGCGGTTTCACGAGCGGGCCTGAACGCAGACTCCCGGATCGTCGTGTACTGCGCCACCGGAATCAGATCGGCTCTGGCAGCCAAGACCCTGCAGGACATGGGTTATCAGAATGTGGTCAATCTCGCCGGCGGCATCGTCAGGTGGAAGTCAGAAGGTTTGCCTATCGAGGTGGATAGCGCTTTATCCGAAGAGCAACGGCAGCGCTACGCCCGTCATCTCGTCCTGCCCGAGGTGGGAGAGAAGGGGCAGCGCAAGCTTCTCGAGTCGAGGGTGCTGGTGATCGGGGCCGGTGGGTTGGGCTCGCCGGTTGCGCTCTACCTGGCGGCCGCCGGCGTCGGCTACCTCCGAATTGTGGACTTCGACGTGGTCGACGAATCAAACCTGCAACGCCAGATCCTGCACGGCATCGACCGGGTCGGGCGGGCCAAGGTCGAGTCGGCCCGCCAGACCATTGCGGCCATCAATCCCGATGTCGTTGTCGAGGCTCAGCGGGTTCGACTCGAGGCGGGCAACGTACTTCAGCTGATCGACGGTTGCGATGTGATTGTCGACGGGGCCGACAACTTCCCCACTCGTTATCTGGTCAACGATGCCTCGCTCCGGACCCATACCCCGGTCGTGCACGGCTCCATCTTTCGTTTTGATGGCCAGGTGGCTGTCTTCAGTCCCTACCAGGGCCCCTGTTACAGGTGTCTCTTCCCCCAGCCACCACCTCCTGAGTTGGCTCCCAATTGTGCCGAAGCCGGAGTGATGGGCGCCCTTCCCGGCATCATCGGATCGCTTCAGGCCATGGAAACGATCAAGCTCCTGCTCGGTCTGGGCCAGCCTCTGATTGGGAGGCTGCTGGTATACGACGCCCTCGACCAGGACTTCATGACGGTGAAGGTAAATCGCGATCCGAATTGTCCGGCCTGCTCGGATGAGTCGGCGCCACCAATTCTCGTCGATTACGACCAGAGCTGCTTGCCCGCCCGTCCGAACTGAACTACGTCGCTCGGAGTACCAGGGTCACTTCAGCCGATGTAGCACTCATGGAGAATCCGCGGATCTGCCCACCGCTAACGATCAGGTAAATCCAGTCGGTTTCCACGGCCAGCCTGAGATCGGTGGGTGACGGAAGGGGAGGTCCGCTCGGATGCGAGTGGAATGCGCCGATCAGATTCCAACCGTTGGCTTCGGCGTGTTTCCAGGCGCGATAGTGCTCATAGGGCTCGATCGTGTACGCCACCGGTGACAGGTCGGCGTTGGTCAGCGGATACACAAACGAAACCACCGCTGGTGATGGTCCGGCGAGAAGGCCACAGCATTCCATCGGAGCGCAGAACTCGGCGTGGGCGAGTATCGCCTCCCACCCTTGCTTTGGGATCTCCAGGTTCCTCACAGCCACCTGGCCACCATCTCCTCGCTATTCCGCCAGAGCTGGCCAGCGGTGGCAGAGTCGGTCGCGTATTGCGATGCCGGCTCAAGGCCTCGCGGGGTGTAGTACCCGCCGGAGACCAAGTCGGCGGCCGTTGCGCAGTTCACCACGACCGCCGCCCCTAGCTCTGGTGGGAGCATCCGACGGGTCACCACTCCTCGTAGCGGCCGCGGAATTCGGCGCCATATCCCGGTGGCGATCAGACCAGGGTGGATCGCAACAGCCGCCACATTGTGACCAGCCAATCGCTTGCTTAGTTCGACCGTGAAGGCGACGTTGGCAGCCTTGGAGCGCCGGTACTCGGCGATACCCGTCATCGACTTGCTGGATCCGGTCACTCGATCCCAGTCGGTTGGTCCGAACGCCCGGTGCGCCTCGGAGGAGACCGTGAGAACGCGGCCGGGGGCATTGGCAACCATCGATTCCAAGACCAGACTGGTCAAGAGAAAATGGGCGAGGTGGTTCACTCCTAAGGCAAGCTCGAATCCATCAACAGTCACTCCCCGGGCGCCCGCCACGCCAGCATTGTTTATCAGGACCGTGAGGGGAGGATCCAGGTCCCGAAGAACGCGGCCGGCCCGAGCCACCTGCGCAAGATCCGATAGGTCGGCCTCCACGAGTGATGCTGTTCCTCCTCGGGCTGCAATCGGGCCGAGGACCGACTGATGCTTGTCACGGTCCCGGCCGACGATCACCACCTGGGCGCCCATCGCCGCCAGTGCCAACGCTGCCTCCCTTCCGATTCCCCCTGAACCGCCGGTGATGGCGACAGTCCGCCCGGCGATGCTCCACTCGCTCACGCGGTGACAGCTTTCTCCGCTCACGCGGTTGCGGCCAACTCGATCTCCAGAGCCTCGCTCAGCGCCACGTATTCCTCGATGCGGTTGTAGGGAGCAGCCGACACCCGCACGTTCCGGCTGGGCCACTCCGGCCAAATGAAGGCAGGCACCTGTATGTTCCACTTCTCTCGGAGAATCCGGCTGAGCGGGTCAACGAACCCGGGCGGGCGATCCCCCAAGCCTTGCGGAAGAGTGATGGCAGCAAGCGATCCGATCATGTCGTCGGGAGCGGCCGGCGGGGTGCCGACGGTTTCACACAGCAGAGAGCGGGCTTTCAACGCCAGGACACGATTGGCGGCCATGACCCCGTTGAGTCCGTCAGGGTGGAGAGAACGCAGGAACTCGATGGCGACGGGTACCGTCAGATATGGGCTTGGGTCGATAGTGCCCGGGTAGTCGAATAACAAGTGCAGGCGGGGCCGGTCGGTACGCGGGTCGTTGGCTCCGTGACTGATGACGGCTGGTGTCACGTCCCCGACGTGGTCGGGACGCACCCACAAGAAGGCGGAACCGGGAGCGCCGCATAGCCACTTGTGGCAGTTCCCTGCATAGAACGATGGTCCCATCTTCTCGATCTCGAGTGGAATCATGCCGGGGGAGTGAGCTCCGTCGACCATGACGGCCACTCCCAGATCCTCCAGGAGGCGCACGATGGTGGCCGCCGGCAGGACCAGCCCTGTGGGCGACGTAACGTGATCGATCAAGGCAAATCGGGTTCGGGCGGTAACCCGCTCCATAATCGCCTCGACTACCTCGTCCGAGGATCGCAGCGGGAACGGCACCGGAGCGATCACTACCTTCGAACCGGTCCTGACAGCCACATGGTCGAGAACGTTGCGGCAGGCGTTGTATACGTGGTCGGTGGTAAGAAGCTCGTCTCCAGGCTCCAACGGGAACGACCGAATCACCGCATTGACCCCGGTCGTGGTGTTGGGGACGAAGCCAAGAGATTCGGCCCTTACCCCTAGGACCTCAGCCAGGACCAAGCGCGCCTCGTCGATGGCCGGCTCCCAGGTATCGACGACGAAGTTCGTCGGGTCTTGTTGAAACCGTCGCCGCCACTCCGTCTGGGCTTCGAGGACGGGGACCGGGGTCGCCCCAAACGATCCATGATTGAGGTGGATGACCTCCGGATCCAACAGCCAATGGGTGTCGACCATGGCGGGGCATGGTACGGCGAGTGGTCAGCCAGTTCTCGCTTCGAGCGCTGCCAGCGCTCTCGAGAATTCTGGTCCCCAGGAGCTCTCATATCCGCGCCCTTCGGCTCTGGCGACCCGTTCGATGCCTCCCCCCCGCCGGTACCAGAACAGGTCGGGAGAGATCGATCCCGGACCGTCGACGTA
>Ga0326597_10004338_pt1 | contig 19984 bp, 19 predicted proteins | sample RVTome_12_FD_203789 | JGI IMG/M metagenome (GOLD analysis project Ga0326597, IMG submission 203789) | Soil microbial communities from uranium-contaminated site in the Upper Colorado River Basin, Wyoming, United States - RVT100D185 | ecosystem: Environmental > Terrestrial > Soil > Contaminated >...
GCACCACGCCCGCACACCCAGAACCGAAGTTTCGCCTGCCAGCGAGAATCCCGCCCGCTCGTAGAAGCAGATGTGTTCCTCGCGATCGGTCTCCAGATAGGCGGGTACGCCGTCGCAGTCGACGTCGTCCAACCAGCGCGATAGCAAGGCAGCCCCCACGCCACGGCGCTGCGCCGAACGGGCGACCCCCAGGGTTCCGGAGATACCAGTGGGGCTCGACGGGATGGAGCGCTTCGAGGGCTTCGAAGACCACCTCCCAGTGCCGGGCGACCTGCCATCCCGGGCGAATCAGACAACGCAGCTGGTCCGCCAGCGGCGAGGGCGGCAGGGGGAAGCGGCCCGGAGGAGACGCCACGAGCCCACCGGCCAGCTCCCCGTCCAGGGTCGCCAGAGAACCTTCCCGTGCAGCTGCGCGATCGGGCGCAGTGTCCGCATGCTGTGGCGATTGGAGCGAAAACAGCGCTCGGGATCGACCGATCGAACTACCGCGCGATTGATTGGGTTGCTGCAGAATGCACGGGCCAGCACATCGACCATCGGTTGCAGCTGCGAGTGTGGGCGGGCGGCGCGATCGAGGCTCCACTGGGATCACCCCGGCCCGACATGGGCAGCGTCTATCGGCGCGGTGTCGCGGACTCGAACGCGGATGCGCGATCAGGCACCCTCGCGGGCTCGTTGGCGATGCATCATGTCGCGATGGCCGACGGGGAGGTTCAGGATTTCGCGCGGAAATGCTTCGACGATGAACTCGACCACGTCACGAACGCGGATCACGAAAACGGGGCGGTGCTCGTCGTCAACGACGGGAATATGGCGAAAACCGCCTACCGACATCATGTTGAGCGCCGAGGCGACCGACGAACGCACCAGGAGCGTCTCGGGATCCGGCGTCATCACTTCGCCCATCGGGAGCGACGCGGGATTTCTTCCGCGGTCGACCACCCGGAAGAGCACGTCGCGTTCGGTGAAGATGCCCGTGATCTTGTTGTTTCGGGTGCCGTCGTCGGTGATGACCACGCAACTGCGGTGCTCGCTCTTCATCAAGCGCATGGCTTCGGTGACCGTTGTGTGGGGCGACACGATCAGCGCTCGACGGACCGGAAGCACCGCGACGGGTTCCCGCAGCAGTGCCGAATCGAACGCGCGCTCGCTCGGTCGCGGCGCTTCGAAATAGTTCTCGTCGATCAGATCGTCTCGATCCTTGAAGGTCATTCGCGCTCTCCCTGTCTGTCTTTGCTCTCCATTCTAAACCCAGCAGCCGGCGCTGAACAGAGCGAAATTCTCCTTATTTGATACTGAATTTGTGTTATTAAAACAATGTCTTACGGGATTTCAAGGGCGCGGAGACAAGCGCGGCCGCGCAGAGGGCGTCCCAGGGCTGGCCCGGGGGGAAGAGATCGGGAAAGCTCCGACCCGATCATGGCCCCCAACCCACCGAAATCAGCTCCCGCACTCGCGAGCTACCAGCGCAAGGCGCTCCGCGCGCTCGCGAACCCGCTGCGCGCGATCGTCCACGTCGGCGAAGCGGGCGTGAGCGACCCGGTCCTGCGGGCGCTCGACGAAGCCCTGCTCGCCCACGAGCTGGTCGAGGTCCGATTGTTTGCACCAGAGGACAAGAAGGCGACGGCGCGAGCGATCGCCGACCAGAGCGGCGCGGCGCTCTGCGGGCTGGTGGGCCATACCGTCATCCTGTATCGACCGAACCCCGAAAACCGCCGGATCGAGCTGCCCGAGCGGCAGACCGGCTGATTTCGAGGCCGTGCGGGGATTGAAACCTTCCTGCTGGCGCCGCGCCCTCGCCGCGATCTGCTCGCTCGCGGCGCTCTCGGGCTGCGCGGACGCGATGATCGAAAGCGGCGCCATCCGCGAGGGCGCGCTGCGGGACCTCGTGGCGAATGTGGTCCGCGCGCGCGCGATCGAGCCAGAGGGCCCGATCGCGGCCCGGGCCGTGAATCGAGACGAACTCCGCGCGATCCTCTCCGAGGCATTCGACGCCTGGAAGGCCCCCGCTGAACTCGCGAATTACGAACGGGCGCTGGTTGCGCTGGGCCTCTGGCCCGCGAACCGCGATCTCCGGACCGCGGCCCTCGCCGTCTACGTCGAACAGGTCGTCGGCATCTATCTGCCCTCGAGCGAAGAACTCCTGCTCGTCTCGGATGCGCGCGCATCCCGGAGATTGGTGCTTCCATCCGCAGGCTTGCGCTGGGATTTCCAGGCCGAATTCGCGCTCTCCCACGAAATCATCCACCTGCTCCAACACCAGGCCTATCCGGAACTGATGGATCCCGAGCCGCTGCCGAACAACAGCGACGACCTCGGGGCCGCGATCCAGGCGGCCCTCGAAGGCGACGCGTTGCGCTTCGGATTCGATGCCATCGGCCTGCAAGTGCCGACGCCGGAGGAATGGACGCTGCTGATCGACGGACAATTCCCCGGCCCCGAAGGCAGCGCTCTCGCGCAAGCTCCAGCGCTGATCCGCCTCAGTCTCGCGTTTCCCTACGCCCGCGGTTACGCGCTGGCTTGGAGCGAAGAATTTCGCCTGCTCGAGTCGCCTCCAATCTCGACCGAACAGGTCATGCACGACGCCCGCAGACGCGAGCCCTTCCTGCAGCTGGATCTCGGCGGATTGGAAGATCGGTTGCCGCTGGGTTGTCGACCCCTCGAGCGCAACACCGTCGGAGAGTTACAGATCTCGATCCTGTTTCGCGACCTCGCGGAGGACCCCGATCCGGCGATCTGGGAGGGCTGGAACGGCGACCGCTACCTGGTCGCGGACTGCGCGGACCGAACCGAGTGGGTGTGGTGGACGGCGTGGGATTCCGCGGGAGACGCCGCAGAATTCGCAAACGCCTACCTCGAGATCGCGCCGGCCGTGGCCGCACGCGCGGGTTCCGCGATACCCGTCGCGGCGCAGACGGAGACGACCTACGTGGTCGTCACGAGTCGCGGATTCGCCGAAGAAGCGTCGGAACCGCCGCCTCCGGCCACCCGGGTCGCAGACCTGGTGACCCTTCAGGCGCTGCTCCGCAGCGCCGAAAATTCGCGCCGTCCCCGGTAATCCGAGATCTACGCGTTAGAACAGGCCGGTGATCCTGCCTTCGTCGTCGACGTCGATGACTTCCGCCGTCGGAACCTTGGGCAACCCCGGCATCGTCACGACGTCGCCGCAGTAGACGATCACGAATTCGGCACCCGCGGCGAGGTGCACATCGCGCACGGTGAGACTGAAGTTCTCCGGAGCGCCGAGGAGCATCGGGTCCGACGAAAACGAATACTGGGTCTTCGCCATGCAGATCGGAAGATGACCGTGACCGGCTTGCTCGATCGCGCGAATCTTGTTCCGCACGCGTTTGTCTGCTGCGAGTTCACGGGCGTGATAGATCTTCTTCGCGATGGCCTGGATCTTCTGCCAGAGAGGCAGCGAGTCTTCGTAGAGATAGCGGAAGTCCGAAGGAACCCGATCGATGATTTCGACGACTTTTTCGGCGAGTTTGCGGCCGCCCTTGGATCCGTGTTCCCAGACGGTGCTCTCGATGACATCGACTCCGAGATGCGCGCACTTTTCCATTGTCATCGCCACTTCTGCTTGCGTGTCGAGCGAAAAACGATTCAGCGCAACCACGACTGGAAGGCCGAAGGAGCGAATGTTCTGGATGTGCCGCTTCAGGTTCGCGAGGCCGATGGAAAGAGCCTCGAGGTTTTCCGTACCCAGATCAGGCTTCGCGACACCACCGTTCATCTTGAGCGATCGGATCGTTGCCACGATGACGACGGCGTCGGGCTTGAATCCCGCCTTCCGACAGACGATGTTGATGAATTTCTCGGCGCCCAGATCCGACCCGAATCCCGCCTCCGTCACGACGTAATCGGCCATCTGAAGCGCTGCCCGCGTCGCGATGATCGAATTCGCGCCGTGGGCGATGTTCGCGAACGGACCGCCGTGAACGAACGTCGGAGTGTGCTCGATCGTCTGCACCAGGTTCGGTCGGATCGCGTCCTTCAGCAGGGCGGTCATCGCGCCGTGAACCTTCAGATCCCGAGCGCACACCGCGCGTCGGTCATAGGTATACGCGACGACGATGTTTCCGAGGCGCCGCTTGAGATCCGCCAGATCCGTACACAGGCAGAAACAGGCCATGACCTCGGAGGCAACCGTAATCTGGAAGTGGTCCTGTCTCGGTACGGAATCGTTCACCCCGCCCAACCCGACGGTGATGTTGCGAAGCGCCCGATCGTTCATGTCAATGACGCGAGGCCAGTTGACCCGTCGGGGGTCGATTCCGAGATCGTTGCCGTGGTGGATGTGATTGTCGATCGCGGCCGCGAGCAGGTTGTTGGCCAGGCCGATCGCGTGGAAGTCTCCGGTGAAGTGGAGATTGATCTCCTCCATCGGGAGAACCTGCGAGTAGCCACCGCCGGCGGCGCCGCCCTTCATGCCGAAACAGGGTCCGAGCGAAGGCTCGCGGAGGCAGAGCATCGTCTTTTCACCGATCGCCGTGAGCGAGTCCGCGAGTCCGACGGAAGTCGTCGTCTTGCCCTCCCCGGCCGGAGTGGGGCTCATGGCGGTGACGAGAATCAGCTTGCCGGCGCCACTTTCCGCGCTCGAAAGCGCCACGCACTTCTCGCGGCTGATCTTTGCGATATAGCGGCCATAGCAGTCGAAATCACCGTCTTCGAATCCCGCTTGCTGCGCGATTTCAGCGATCGGCTTGAGAGCGGCATTTTGTGCAATTTCGATATCCGAAGGAAACCCCGCGTGGGCCATGAAATTCTCCTGGAAGGTGGCTCGACATCAAACGAGCAGAACACCGCCAGAAAGAATGGTGGTGGCTGAGCTGCTCGAAGGGACGCTGGAGTGTACGAAGCGCAATCTAAGTGTCAAGCGACACGAGACTGCGGTGTGCTCCTCGCGAAACGATGTCGGACGCCTAGCAGGATGCGGAAAAACTCCTCCCGTCGCTCCGTGCCGAGTATTTCAGCAACCCGCTAGTGTCGTGTCCCGGGATTTGGCTCTAATTTTCTCTGGGTTCGCAGATGCGCAATTATCCGAGGTACCTGAGATTTTCGGCCTTCCAGTGCCCCGGGAATCGGCAAGGAATTCGCGGGACACGACACTAGCTGCTCGGCTGATTGACGAAGCGGCGGATCGCCTCCCGGATATCCTCTCGATGGAGGTTCCCGAGGTGGCCGCCGCGCTCGAAGAAGAAAACGCGATCGCCGAGCAGGGCATCCACCCACGCGACGTCCCGCTGTCGCAGCAGGAAGTCGTTTCGATTGCTCACGAAGAAGACCCTCTCGTTCTTTACGAGGCCTCCCTCGATGGAACGCAGATCCGAAAGCTCGAAGATTCGCTGAGCGCCCGATTCGCTGAAACGCACGTCCGCCCGCATTGTGGCAAAATAGGGCAGGACGAACGCGTACATGTATTCCATGAACGAATACTGCTCGATCTCGCGATAAGCCATCGCGCGCCGCCACGACCCGCCACCGGTCTTCAACACATCGCCTTCGCCATCCCGAGTGGTCTGGAAGATGATCGAAGCGAGAAACGTCCGAAACGACAATCCGATCAGGAACTCCGATTCGAGGCGGGTAAACGGCAGCTCTGCTCCGGGCTCGAGTGTGCCGTCTGCGAGATCGAGCACCTTCTGCAGGATTCCAGCGATCCGCTCAGCGCGCTCGCTTTCCGGAAAGGCGAGCGGCGCGTTGTAGAAGATGTCGAGCTTCTTGATCGCGTACTCGTAATTGATCGGAGCGTTCAGGGCGACATACTTGTCGAATGCGATCAGGTCGTGGTCTGGATTTTTCTCGTCGGCCGCGATGAAGAGTGCATGCAGGCCGCCGAGAGAAATCCCGACCAATTGCCGTTCTGCGCTGAATCGCCCGGGAAAGCGCTCCTGGATGTCCTTCTCGATTGCATCCAGGGCCACGTGTGCGTCGTGCGCGTCGACCGGTGCGAACCCCGGAAATTCGACGGACGACGCGGATTCGATGAATTCGAAATTCAGCGGATTCGAGATCGTGACGACGGAATTTCCATTGCGATAGATCGCCTCGGCCACGCCGAGCGCCGAATTGCCGCGGCGGTGACCGCCGAAGCCCGGAATGAAATAGATGAGCGGCGCGGGCCTCGGCTGAAGCCACACCGTGTACGGCAACTTACGGCCAGTCGTCGGGATCTTTACCGCGCGTGTCTTTCCCTTCCACGGAAATTTCTCCTGTTGATTGGCGAGAAAGATCGACTGCAGGATTTCGGTCTCGGCCGTGTCCTCGGATTCCGTCGAATATTGATAGTCCTCGATATGCAGATCGCGATTCATCGCGAAGAGCCTTCGCCCGAGCTGGTAGGGATCGTAATTGGCTCTGACGAACTGCTTGTAGCCAATGACGTCATCACTGAGCTTGTTGAAGATGCGAATCTGGGAGGCGGGCGAGAAGTAGGTTGCCGGATCGAAAGCCACATTCCCGATTTCGCCGAAGCCGTCGCGAATCGTCGACGGACCGAACAGTGGGAGCACGAGATAACTCGATTTCCGCCAACCCCATTTACCAAACGTCTGCCCGAAATCCTCTCGAGACGGCTCGATTCCCATCGCGGTCGCAGAATCGAGGATGCCGGCGATGCCGACCGTCGTGTTGACACCAAAACGCTGGGTCTCGCGCCAGGCTCCGCCGCCCTTTCCCTGCAGCAGGTTCGTCACGAGCCGAACCGGATAGAGCAGGTTTTCGAAGACGTTGCCGATCCCGGTGCGAATCTGTTGCGGGAAAATCAGGCGATAGATGCCCGCGGCCGGAGAGACGAGCCAGACCATCAGGCCATGATTGAAGCCCGCAATTCCGCGGTTCATCGGCTCCAGAGGGTCGCCGATGAAGGGCAACTCGATTTCCTCTCGTTCGAAATACGCCTTTCCGGGTCCGTCGTAGTTCGACCAATCGTTCGTCTTCATCGTGGCTTGGCAACCCGTCAACACGAGCAACGCAGCGCACAGCGAATGAATCAGGGTCTTCGATTTCATGGGCTAGCAGCCTAGCATCGGGGTCGGGTGCGCGGGCCGGCCTCGAGAGGCGTCGGAACCGCGCGGCCTGACCAGGCTTCAGGGACGGAATTTCAGCGCGGATGCCGAGCGGGACGCACCCATCTCGCGGTAGCCAGCGCCGACCGATTCACAGCGGTCGCCACCCGTACAGCGCCACCAGATGTCGGACAGGACATCGATGTCGAAGCGTGCCGAGTACTCGCAGTAATCAGTGAATGACTTGGTGAGATGCCGTGCCGACGCGCAAGTGCTCGGCGCGCTTTCGAAGTTCCCGAGATTCGATACGCGAGAGGCGATTGGACGCCGGCGACGTGTAGATCGAACTGACCCCGGATCGGCTGCGGACGCGATTCCAATTCCGCCGAGACCCTGAAGTGCGATGTACTGGCGCCCGGAAGCGCTATGATCATTTCTCTCGGCGTTCAAGGATCCGCGCGCGCACTCGCGAACATCGAACGCTTTCATCAGGAGGTCCCGCGGAATCAAGGCTCATGCGAACGGCAATCTTGTTGCTCGACACCGGTCGCCGCCTAGCGTTCCTCCGACCTCCGACCGGAACTGAAGTCGGGGGGCGGCGGGCGCCCGATCCAACCACGGTGACGAAAAAAGGCGGTCATCCCGATGGCGAGGACGATCATCACCCCCAACACCACGAAATAACCGACCCGCGAGCCGAGCTCGGGCATGTTCTCGAAGTTCATGCCGTAGATCCCCGCCAAGAAGGTCAGCGGAATGAAGATGCTCGCCATGAGGGTCAGCACCTTCATGACTTCGTTCGTGCGGTGACTCACGTTCGAGAGGTAGGCCTCCGCGAGGTCGGAAGCCATTTCCCTCGACGAATCGATGAGTTCGACGATCTGCGCGATGTGGTCATGGGTATCTCGCAGGAAGACCTTCGTCTGCGGACTGAAGAAGGGCGTCTGCTCGCGGAGCAGTGTGCTGAGGGCCTCGCGCTGCGGCCACCCCACACGCCGCACGACGGCGAGTTGGCGGCGCAGCGCGTGGATGTGCGCCAGCACGTCCGGATGCGGATTCGCGACGACGAAGTCTTCCAGCTCATCGAGCTGATCGGCCATTCGCTGTGCAACCGGGTAGTAGCGATCCACCATGGTGTCGATCAATGCGTAGGCGAGATAGTCCGGCCCTTCGTTCCGGATCGCGCCGATCCCCGTCTTGATGCGCTCGCGCACGGGGCCGAAGAATCCAAGGCGGCGCTCCTGGAACGTGAGCAGGTATCGCTTTCCGACGACGAAGCAGACTTGCGGCGTTCTCACCAGTTCATCCTCGATCACCGGGGTGCGCGCGATGATCAACTGATGGTGCTCGTAGAGTTCGGTCTTGGCACGTTGTGGCACGTTGACCGCGTTTTCCAGCGCGACGGGATGGAGATCGAATTCTTCGCCGATGGCGCGGATCGTAGTCTCGTCGCCGAGCCCCCGAACGTCCACCCAGGTGACACGGTTCGGGTCATGCAAACCGCGGAGCTCCTCGACAGCCGTGATATCGCGGCGATCGACCCGCTCGCTGTCGTATTGGACGACGGTGATCTGCGGCGGGGGTGACCCCGGCGGGATCGCGAGCGTCCCGGGTCGAGCGCCATTTGCGGGATTGAATTTCGTGAACACCGTAGATCCCTCCGTTACTCGCTCGTGGGCAATGGGGTCGATGATCCGCCGCTGCTCAACACCCGGATCTCGATCGGCGAAATGCTGTCCAAGTGTACATCGCGCTGCGGGAATGCGATCACGAGGTTGTGCTCCCTGAAGAGTTCATCGATCCGGAAGCGCACGCGACTCTGAACTTTGCACACTTCCATCGGAGAGCGCGCCGTTACCGAGAAATGCACCTCGAAGTTGAGCGAATTGTCGCCGAACTCTTCGAAGAGGATGATCGGTTCTGGATTTTTGATGATCCGTTCGTCCTCGACGACGACGCGCGTGATCAATTCCTCCACGAGGCGCGTCGGTGAGCCGTAGATCACGCCCACCAAAACCTTGGTTCGGATCAGATCATCCGACAACGCCCAGTTGATGATGTTGCTTTCGAGAAAGAAGCTGTTCGGTACGATGATGTGTCGGCCATAGGTGGATCGGATCTGCGTGCTCCGCGCACCGATCTTCTCGATCGTCCCGTGGTTGCCATCGATCTCGACGACGTCTCGCGCGCGGATCGGGCGCTCGAGCATGATGATCAGGCCGCTGATGAAGTTGTCATCACGTTCTGGCTGCCGAAGTCAATGCCGATCGCGAGCGCGCCGCCGAGCACCGTGAACGCGGTGAGGGGAAAGTGCACGGCGCGCAGCGCGAGGAGCGTAAAGGCGACGAGCAGCGCATAGAAGGACAGCGTCTCGAGTGCATGCGCTGCACCTTCGTCGAGCTTGAAGCGGCTCATCGCAGCGCGACCGACGATCGTCGAGCCACGCCGTGAGAACCAGATTCCGAGGGCGGCGAGCAACACGGCCAGGAGCAGGGATCCGACGGTAATCGGCTCGTCGTCGACCGAAGTGATCTCGTAGGTCCAGACGTCGCGGACTGCGTCGCGCTTCACCGTGAGAGCCTCGACTTCTTCCACGAGTCCGGCGGGCGGATCGGTCCGTCGCGAAAACCGATTCTGCGCTCCGCGCTCGGTCTTTCGGCTTTCGGCGTCGCTGCCTCGAACTCCGTGCGCGCCTCCCGTCGCTCTCGCTCGGCTATCTCGAAGTTCTCTTTGGCCGTTGCGAGGGCGTCGCGACTCGCAGCGAGCGCAGCCGCGCGCCGACTCTTCTGTTGTTCACCGGCGAACTGCGCTTCGTAGAGCTGGTCGAGCGCGATCGACGAAGGCAGATCGATTTCGGGCAGATTCGACGCATCGACCTCGGGAGCTGCGAGCGATCTGGCGAGTTCGACCTGTTGCCGCAGGAGCGCGTCGATGCCGAGCAGGGCCTCGCGCACCTGCTCTAGATGGGCTCGTTTCGCGCTGTCGCGCGCAGCTGCGATCGCCTGCTCGTTTGTCCGGAGTTCCTCGAGCAGCGCGTCGTGACGCTTCGCAATCTCGTCGATGCGAAGCGGCTCGGCATCGTCTGACGTTTCCGCGGTCTCGGTCAGCCCCGCAATCTCTTGCGCTCGCGCAGGCACAGTCGCGAGCAGCGCTGAGCCAACCGATGCCATGAAGACGGCGAGTAAGCCAGCGCGCATCCGGGCGCGGAGGCAGTCTCGCTTTCGGCTCCGTTCTTGTCCTGCGCCGATCGCATGCATTGGATGAATCTCCCTTTCGCCTGGTCGTGATTCAATCGCGGCGCCACCACAGCCGCAGTACCCGCAGATGCGCCTGCACGTCCTTGTCCGTCAGGGCATCGACCGCATCACAGCGGAGCGCGGAGCTATTTCGCGAGGCCGCCCGCATGCTCGAGCTGGCGCGGCTGGTGGGCCCTCCAGGACTCGAACCTGGGACCGTCCGGTTATGAGCCGGTTGCTCTAACCAACTGAGCTAAGGGCCCGCGCGGATAGCCTAGCAGGGGGCTGGCGGCACGCGGGCTGGGGCCCGACCGGCGAGCGGGTGGAGAAGACCGGCGCCCGCTTCGCGCTGCTGGCGCGGAGCGTCGGGCACATCGAGGGGATCAGAAGGGCACCTGCATCTCGCCAATGGCCGGTTTTCGAGATCCGGTCCGCCAGAGCGTGCGCTGCGGGAGATCACCACGTGATGGGGTCCGCCGGCAATCGAGTGCGACGCCTTCACTCGAAATGCGGCTCGAGACTCGATAAGCTGGGTTTTTGTTTTCGCCGGTGCACTTGCGAAACCAGAGCCCGGACCACGTCATCCGGCCACCAGCGCGCGCCGGCGGCGAGACTCCGCCGGGGCGAGCCCGCGCCGTTCAGTCGGGTGCGTTCGGTCTGGCAGCTCTGGCGAATCGGATCCGGCGAATCGGATCCGGCGAATCGGGTTCGGCGAGTTGGGTCCGGTGGATTGGGTTCGGCGAATCGGGTTCGGCGAGTTGGGTCCGGCGAATTGGGTTCGGTGAATCGGGTCCGGCGAATTGGGTCCGGCGAATTGGATTCGGTGAATCGGGTTCGGCGAATCGGGTTCGGCGAATTGGGTTCGGCGAATCGGGTCCGGCGAGTTGGGTCCGGCAAATCGGGTTTGGCGAATCGGATCCGGCGAATTGGGTTCGGCGAATAGGAGGTCGTTGATTGGACCAGTGGGTAGCCGCAGCGGGATTCGCCGCCATCGCGATCGCCGTGCCCGTGGGCATGCTCGTAGCGGCCAAGCTACTCGCGGTTACCGCCAAATCCAGCTCCAAGCTCAAGTTGATGACCTACGAATGCGGTGAAGAGCCGGAAGGGGGCGCCTGGATTCAGTTCCACCCCCGCTACTACCTGGTGGCGCTCGTCTTCGTGCTCTTCGACATCGAGGCGGTCTTTCTGTTTCCGTGGGCGCTCGCCATCGAAGAACTCGGCGGCCTGGCAATCGTCGACATGCTGATCTTCGTGCTGGTTCTGCTCTTGGGGTGGGGTTACGCGCTGCGAAAGGGGGCGCTGAAATGGCAGTAGACGAGAGCGAGCGCACCTACGAACACCCCCTCTACCGACACGTCGAGCGCATGCCCGGTGTCAGTGTTGCGCTCGGCAACATCGATCAGCTGCTCACCTGGGGATCGGCAAACTCGCTGTGGATCTTCCCGATGGCGACGAGTTGCTGTGGGATCGAATTCATGGCTGCGGCCGCCAGTGGTGTGGACCTCGATCGCATGGGCTCGATTCCCCGCGGCACGCCGCGCCAATGCGATGTGATGGTCGTCGCGGGCACCATTACGGTCAAGATGGCGCCGCGGGTCAAGAAACTCTGGGAGCAGATGCCGGAACCCAAATGGTGCATCGCCATGGGTTCGTGCGCGATTTCCGGCGATTTCTATCGCGACATCTACTCGGTCATTCCCGGCATCGATACCTTCATCCCCGTCGACGTCTACGTGCCCGGATGCCCGCCCAACCCCGAAGCGCTGATGCACGGCCTCTTGCGATTGCAGGAAAAGATTCGGATGGTGCGCGAGGGAAGGCTCACGCGCGAAGAGCTTCGGCCCGAATCGCCCCCGAACCTGATTCGCCCAGCGATCGGACGGCTTCAGGATGCCGAACGCGATCCCCTGACCAGTCAAGAGCAGACCGATAGCGCCGCGGGTCTGGGGCTCGGCGACAGCTTGAATCTGGACCAGATTCGCAAGCCGCGACCAAAGCCAGAGCCCCGGCGGGAAACCGACGCCGAGAATGCGCCGTGACGGGAGACGAAGCCCAACAGCGATTCGTCGCGCTGCTGCACGAGCGATTCGGCATCCATGAGATTCCCGCTGACAACTATCCGTTGGTCGACGTCAAACATCACTTCGAACTCGCCCGCGTACTCAAGGAAGAACTTGGCTATCGCATCTATTCGTTCGTCGTTGCCAGCCACTACCCAGCCACCGTGGATGCGAAGAACGAGAACGCGGAGATCGACGCCGAACACTACGAGGTCGCGACCGGTATTCGCTGCGTCGGTGCACCCGCGCACCTGGCCAGCTGGCGCGTGCGGGCCGAGCTCGATCAAGCCGTCCCCACGCTCTTCCCGCTGTTCGCGGGCGCCGATTGGCAGGAGCGCGAGCAGTACGACCTGGTGGGCGTTCGCTTCGACGGCCACCCGGACCTGCGCCGATTGATGATGCCCGAAGATTGGGAGGGACATCCCCTCCGCAAAGACTACGCCATCGCAACGGCGTGCTCGCCCTGGAGATAGCGTGCAGAGCAGCGCCGCCGGAGTCGACCCCCATCTCGACATCGACACCTACGATCCCGGCGCGGATCTCATGGTCCTCAATCTGGGGCCACAGCATCCGTCCACCCATGGCGTCTTTCGCGTCAAGCTCTACCTGGATGGCGAGATCATCGTAAAGGCCGTTCCCTATGCGGGTTATCTGCATCGCGGCGTCGAGAAGCTCTGCGAAGAGCTGACCTTCGTGCAGATCATTCCGGTCGTCGACAAGAACGACTATGTCTCGCCGATGATGAACGAACAGGCCATCGCGATGGCCTGTGAGGCGATGCTGGGTATCGAGGTACCGCGCCGTGCGCTCTACCTGCGCACCCTCTTCGCCGAGTTGCAGCGTCTCGCCTCGCATCTGCTGTGGCTCGGCACTTTCGGCATGGATCTGGGAGGTGCCCTCGGCGGGGGCGCGTCGCTCTTCATGTACTGTTTCCGCGAGCGCGAGACCATCCTCAGCTTGTTCGAAGAAGTCACCGGCGCCCGCTTCCACTACAACACCCACACGGTCGGCGGCAATCGGCACGACATTACGCCCAAGTTCAGCCACGACACGAAGGCGACGATCCGCGTGATCGAAGAGCGAATCGGCGAGTACGTCCAGATCTTCAGTTCAAATCGGATCTACCGCGACCGCACCCAGGGGGTGGGCGTGCTCGACGGAGACCTTGCGATTTCGCTGGGGATTACCGGTCCGCTGGCGCGAGCCAGCGGCGTGGATCACGATCTGCGGCGAGACGCGCCGTATCACATCTACGGTGAACTCGACGTGAATGTGTTTACCGAGAGCGCCGGTGACTGTTTCGCGCGGACGCTGGTGCGTTTGAATGAAATGCGCGAAAGCATCCGGATCGTTCGAGAGATCATCGATTCGGTGCCGGAGGGGCCAATTCTCGGTATCAAGCCTGGCAAGTCGCCGGGTCACATCAAGATCGATGCCAGCCAGCGCTACTCGTGCATCGAGTCGCCTCGGGGTGAACTCGGTACCTATGTCATTGGCGGCGGGAGCAACCGCGGCGCGAGCGCCTATCGACTCAAGATCCGATCGCCCAGCCTGCACGCCGCATCGTGCATTCCGTATGTGTTTCCAGGGCACACGGTGAGCGACGCCATCGCGATCCTCGGAACCCTCGATCCGATCATGGGTGAGGTGGATCGATGACGCCGATGATCCACGGATTGGTGTGGGGCCTCATCATCGGAACCGTACTGGTGACGGTTGCGGCGCTTTCGATCTGGTTCGAGCGAAAATTCGCCGCCCGCATCCAGAGCCGCTACGGCCCGACGCTGGTCGGCCCCGCCGGTATCCTGCAGATCGTTGCGGACGCTTTGAAGATGATGCAGAAGGAAGACATCATCCCCGAAAAAGCGGATCCGATCCTGTTTCGCCTGGCACCCCCCTGCACGGTGATCTTCACCCTCACGACTGCGGCGGTGATTCCCTTCGATGAGAACGTGCTCGCCGCCGACCTCGACATCGGAGTGCTCTTCCTGCTGGCCGTCGGAGGGCTCGTCGTATTCCCGGTCTGGATCGCTGGCTGGGCGAGCAACAACAAATATGCCCTGCTGGGTGCAATGCGCGCTGTCGCGCAGGGCATCGCGTACGAGATCCCGCTCGTGTTGTCTGCGATGGTTCCGGTTGTTCTCGCACAGTCCATGCGCCTCAGCGACATCGTCTCCGTCCAGGCGCAGACCCATTGGTTCGCGTTCTGGCCGCTGGGGCCGGGCCTGATCGCCTTCGCGATCTTCTTCATCTGTTCGCTCGCCGAGGCCAACCGAATTCCCTTCGATATTCCCGAAGCCGAGAGCGAACTCGTCGCGGGGGTCACCACCGAATACGCGGGCATGCGATTTGGACTGCTGCAGATGGCCGAATACCTGCACACGCTGATCGCATCCGCGGTGGCCGCTGCGATCTTCTTCGGCGGCTGGGACGGCCCCTTCGCGCCAGGCCTGCACTGGATGGTGCTCAAGACGCTCGTGCTCTTCTTCATGATCTTCTGGATCCGCTGGTCGCTGGTGCGCTTTCGCTCCGACCAACTGATGGCGCTGTGCTGGAAATACCTGCTTCCGCTGAGCCTGCTGCTCGTCATGGCCTCTGCGCTATTCGTGCATTACCGCGCGATGGAGACCTGATGGGCTACTTCATCGACACCGCGCGGGCGATGATCGTGACGATGCGAAACGTATTTCGCCGACCGACCACGGTCCAATACCCGACAGAAGACCGCGTACGCCCCGAACGCTATCGGACGAGTTTTGCGTTGGTTCACGATGAAGAGGGTGACGAGGCCTGCATCGCGTGCCTGGCGTGCGAACGCATCTGCCCCTCGCGCATCATCACCGTGAAACCCGCGGGCAAGCGCGAGTCTCCCGTGACCGGCAAGAAGCGCAACTACCTCGAAGATCTCACGCTCGACATGAACGCCTGCATCTTCTGCGAACTCTGCGTTCAGGTCTGCCCCACGGATGCACTCATCATGCTGCGCGAACTGTCCAAACCGACGCTGAGCCGGGAGGGGCTCTTCCTTTCGATGGAACGGCTCTACGCAAACGAAGCGCTCGCGCACAGCTGGGGCACGGGTACACGCCTCATGGAGATGCAGGATCCCAAGCGCGGCCTGCCCGCACCCGAGCCGAATCAAGAAGTTACACCCCCGGGCGTCGATCCGATCGCGGAAGGCGCCTCGTGAGCGGGTCATTGCTTTTCTTCGCTCTCGCCGCCTTGATTTTGCTGGGCGCAGTGAGGACCGTCGCGTCTCGCGATCTGGTGCGCGCCGTGCTCTGGCTGGGCATCGTCCTGGTGGTCACCGCGCTGATGTTTCTGATGCTGGGCGCCCCGTTTCTCGCCGGCATCCAGCTCCTGCTCTACACGGGCGGCGTGATCACGCTGATGCTCTTCGGCGTGATGCTCACCCGCCGCCACCACGAGATTGGCGTCGATATCGATAGCTCACGGCGACTGCTCGCTGGGATCGGTTCGGCAGGCCTTTTCGTCGCGATGGCGTCTGCGATCCTGCGCACGGATCTTCCCGCCTGGTCCGGTTCTGCTCCGGTTCCCGCGATCGAGATCGGCCGCGCGTTCTTGACCGATCACCTCGTGGCCTTCGAGGTGCTCTCCGTGTTGCTGCTCGCGGCGATGATCGGTGCGATCGTGCTCGGCAGGCAGCGTGACTTCGATGACGAACCCGAGCCCATCCACGGGAAGAGCCGTCATCATGGAACGGGTGGCCGTCATGGAAAGGATGGTCATCCTTGACCGTCCAAGCCCTCTTGTTGCTGACGAGCGGTCTGTTCTGCATCGGGATCTATGGGGTCGTCACCCGACGCAACGCGATCGCATTGCTGCTTTCCGCCGAGCTGATGATCAACGCCGTGACGATCAACCTGGTCACGTTCTCGCGCTTTGCGGGCGGAGTGACCGGGCAGGTCTTCGCAGTTTTCACGATCGCGCTCACGGTGGCGGAAGTCGTCGTCGGTCTGGCGATCGTGATTCTCCTGTTCCGCTGGCGCCGCGAGATCGCAGTCGACTCCGCGAACGAACTCAGGCTCTGACCCCATCGTGCTGACACCCATCGACTACGCGTTGATTGCCCTTTTCGTTCCCCTCGCTGCGGCGTTCGCAATTGCAGTGGTGACGCCTCTGCGGCATGCGGGCCGGCCGGCCGCCTTGCTATCGGTGGCTGCAGCGCTGACTTCGCTCGGCGCTTCACTCGTGCTATTGGTGCAACAGTCTTCCCAACCCGATCGCGTCGTTCACGAAGCCATGCGCTGGCTGCCGAGTGGCGCGGCCTCGCTGGCACAGGTCGGGATCCATCTCGATGGCGTGTCGATCGCGATGTCCGTGGTCGTGACTCTCGTCGCAGCCTGCGTTCAGATCTTCTCGCTCGGCTACATGGCCGACGAGCCGCCCGCCGCCCAGGGGCGTTACTTCGGCTACCACTCGTTCTTCATCTTCAGCATGCTGCTATTGGTGATCGCTCCGAACCTGCTTCAGCTCTTCGCGGGTTGGGAACTGGTTGGCCTGACCAGCTACCTGCTGATCGGTTTCTATTTTCAAAGGCCCAGCGCCGCCAAGGCTTCGGTCAAGGCGATCTGGGTCACCAAGTTTGCCGACATGGGGCTGCTGCTCGGCCTGATCTGCCTGTTCGCGGTGAGCGGTGGATTCGAATGGACCGCGACCCTGTCAGAAGGTTGGGCGACGGCGATCACCCTGCTGCTGTTTCTCGCCGTCGTCGGAAAATCGGCGCAGTTCCCGCTCCACATCTGGCTGCCCAACGCGATGGAGGGGCCCACGCCGGTTTCGGCACTGCTGCACGCGGCCACCATGGTGGCTGCTGGGGTCTACCTCGTGGTGCGCGCAGACCCGCTCTTCGCGCAGGCCCCGAACACACAGCTGCTGATGGCCTGGCTCGGCGGTTTCACCGCGCTCTTCGCCGCCGTCCTCGCGACGCTGCAAACCGATATCAAGCGCGTTCTCGCTTATTCCACCTGCTCACAACTCGGCTACATGGTTTGCGCACTCGGCGCCGGCTCATCGATCGCCGGTTACTTCCACCTGACCACCCACGCGTTTTTCAAGGCGCTGCTCTTTCTGGCCGCGGGCAGCTTGATTCACGCCGTTCACAGCAACGAACTGTCCGCCATGGGTGGCCTGGCGCGCCGCATGAAGCTCACCTCCGCGGTCTTCGTCGTCGGAGCATTCGCCCTGGCGGGAATTCCCGGGTTCGCGGGTTTCTTCAGCAAGGACCTCATCCTCGAATCCGTCTACGAAGCGGGCTTGTTCGTTCCCTGGGCGATGCTGATCGCCGCGGCCTTCCTGACCGCGTTCTACATGGGGCGCGTGGTTTTCCTGGCGCTCTTTGGGCCCTGCTCGCTGGCAGCCGAAAGCGCCCACGAGAGCGGCTCCAGCATGACGGGCCCGCTCCTGCTGCTGGCAGCCGGCTCGCTGGGGATCGGCTACTTCGGCTCTGACTTCGCGAGGCTCTCGGGTGGGTCGTATCACTTTCACCTGGGCATGTCGGGGATGTTGGGCACTGCCTGTGCGCTGGCCGGCTTGTTGCTCTCGTGGTTGATTTACGGTTCGCGTCGGCTGACCCCGCAGACCTTCCGCTTTCTCGCACCGGTCGAGAGGCTCGCTCGCTCGGGTCTGGTCGATCGCTTCTTCGAGTTCGCTTATCGGCGCGGCGCGCTCGCCTTCTCGGATGCCGTGGGATTCTTCGATCGCTATGTCGTCGACGGCCTGATGAACTGGATCGGCTGGACGACCATCGTGTCGGGACGCAGACTGCGCAGGACCCAGACCGGCAATGTTCGTGACTACGTGTACGCCGTCGTCGCAGGCACCGTCGTTCTCGCCTTCTGGGGACTTTCGAGGTGAACGGCTTGTTGCTGAGCAGCATCGTAGCGATGCCCTTCGTTGCGGCGGTCGTGCTGTTGTGCGTTCCCGACCGAAGTCGCCTCGGCGTGCGAATGATCGCGCTCCTCGGTGCCGGCTATTCGCTGCTCGCCAGTTGTCTGGTTGCGCTGCGCTACGACATCGCCGCAGGTGGCTTCCAGATGGCCGAAAGCCATGCCCTCGTACCCACCTTTGGCATCGCGTTCCGGTTCGCGGTCGACGGTTGGGGAGTGTCGCTTCTGCTCTTGACCGGCCTGGTCATCGTGGCCGGCGTGCTCGCGAGCTGGACGCTCGACGATCGCTCGAAAAATTTCTTCATCACGCTTCTGGTTCTGGTGACAGGGGTCTTCGGCGTATTCGTCTCGCAGGACCTATTCGTCTTCTTTCTCTTCTACGAAATTGCCGTCTTGCCCATGTACCTGCTGATCGGGATCTGGGGCAGTAGCCATGCGGTGACCGAGGCTGGTCCCTTCCGCTTCGTATGGAGGCTATTCGACATCGGCGGGCGCGAATACGCTGCGATGAAGCTCACGTTGATGCTGTTGGTGGGTTCGGCATTCATCATCGCGGTGATGCTCGCGATGTACCTGGCAACGGGTGCGGGCAGCTTCGACATGCAGGTGCTCGGCTCGTTCGATTACGACCGCTCACTGCAGATGTGGTGCTTTCCGCTGCTCTGGCTGGGTTTTGGCGCGCTCGCGGGCGTTTTCCCGTTCCATACCTGGTCTCCCGACGGGCACGCATCCGCGCCCACGGCGGTATCGATGCTGCACGCCGGCGTGCTGATGAAACTCGGCGCCTTCGGGATCATGCGGGTCGGATTCATGATGCTGCCGGAGGGTGCCGTCGCGTGGGCGCCGCTCGTCGGCGTTGTCGCAGTGATCAACATCATCTATGGCGCGCTGGCGGCAATGAGTCAGCGAGACTTGAAATACGTCGTCGCCTACTCGTCCGTGAGCCACATGGGCATCGTGATGCTCGGCGCAGCAACCCTGACGGTCGAAGGCTGGAACGGAGCCGTCTACCAGATGTTCGCGCACGGCTTGATGACCGGCCTGTTCTTTGCGCTGGTCGGCCTCGTCTACGGCCGCGCCCACACCCGCCACATGCCGTCCATGGGCGGATTCGGGGCGCGCATGCCCGCGATCGCGACCTTCTTCACTCTCGCCAGTCTTTCCTCGCTCGGCCTGCCAGGCACCGCGGGATTCGTGGCCGAGATCCTGGTCTTCATCGGCGCCTGGAAGAGCCTCCATCCGTGGTGGGCGATCCCGGGGATCCTCGGCGCCTTCATCACCGCCATCTACGTGTTGCGCGCAGCCCGTCGGATCTTCTGGGGCGAAGGGCCGGCTGAAGAGTTTCGCGATCTGAGCGACGCGAAGGGCGTGGAATGGGGCGCGCTCGCAATGCTGGGCGGTTGCATCGTGCTCTTTGGTTTCATGCCTTCGTTGATCCTGGATTTCATCAACCGCGTGACTCCGGACCATCTCGCTGCGCTTGCCCAGTTGATGGAGCCTCGATGAGCTGGGATCAACTCTCACCGCTGGGTCTCGACCTGCTGCTCGCCTGCGGCATCCTGTTGCTGCTTGCGACCGACATGATCTTCCCTCGCCTCGGTCGCGGAAACGCCAAGCTCGCCGCGGCCATCCTTGCCGCTGTGCTCGCAGCCTCGTTCACACTCGATACCAGCGGCAGCGCGATTGGCGGCGCCTATGTGGGTGGCGCATGGCCCTTGCTCTTCAAGCGCATCTTCCTGGTCGCGGGCATCATCGCCACGCTCGGC
>Ga0326597_10004340_pt1 | contig 19979 bp, 20 predicted proteins | sample RVTome_12_FD_203789 | JGI IMG/M metagenome (GOLD analysis project Ga0326597, IMG submission 203789) | Soil microbial communities from uranium-contaminated site in the Upper Colorado River Basin, Wyoming, United States - RVT100D185 | ecosystem: Environmental > Terrestrial > Soil > Contaminated >...
CGACTCGTTCATCCAGACGTTCTCGATCCCGAAAAAACGTCCGGGCTTGACCTGAATGAACTGGTAAATGATCCCGCCCACCGAATAACCGTCTTCAGCTGGTTGCACTGTGGCAGCTGACGGCTGGGTTTGCGGATAACCCGCTTCGGCGCGTCGCGCCTTGACGCGACGACGAACGCGGGGTACCGACCGTGCGGTGGTGAGCACGTACACGCGCCGCGGCGTCTGCTCGGTCAGGCCGTGGTAGCTCAGCGCGGACCAATGACTGATTGCAGCGGGTTCCACCAGCGCCATTGCGATCTCGAACTCGTGAAGGGGTGTAGTGCCGGGAACTGATCCCGAGAGCGAGTAGAGACCCTTCATCAGCCGCACGATCCAGCCGGTCCGAGACAGGTGGTGAAGCGCCTGGAGGAAATAGCCGGGCGAGATTCCCACGGAAGGAGCCAGCTTTCGGGCCTCTTCGGCCGTGAACAGGCGTTGTCCGGATTCCGCGAGCTTCCTGGCCAGCTCAACGCCCGCCACCGTGCGCGTGATACGCTTTTCAGCCATTATTCTTTATTGTCGAATATATGCCGTATAAAGTATATTATGGATTTATTCTAAATGCCAATTATTCGTTTTTATAAAATAATAACGATTCACAATCGATAGCTTGACTAGTCTTCCCAGTACATCGCCGGCACCCGCCGGGTTCCAATTGACGCTCCCGACCTTCCAGCCTAGAGTGAGCGTTCAAACTTGAACAGAAAGGCGTAGAACAAGAAAAACCGCCGATGCACGCCCGTAAATGGACAGGATTTACAAGATTTTCAGGAATAGCAACGACCAAGATCATTACAACTCTTCTTTTTGAATCTTGTAAATCCTGTTAATCCTGTCCATTTTCGAGAAACCGCATGAACCCGCGGCAGCAAGCGCATTTCCGCGTTCTCCAGATTCTTAGTGAAGATCCGGAGATGAACCAGCGCGAGTTGGCGCGGCGGCTCGGGGTCAGCATTGGAAAGACCAACTACCTCATCAAGGCGCTGGTCGAAAAAGGGTGGGTCAAGATCGGGAACTTCCGGCGCTCCGAGAGCAAGCTGAAAAAGGCAGCCTATCTTCTGACGCCTGCCGGCATCGCTGAACGCATCCGCCTGATTCAGAGCTACTTGGCCCGCAAGGAGGCTGAGTACGAAACGCTCAAGGCCGAGATTGATGCGTTACGGCAGCAAAGGGAAGCTTCCAGTCCCGAGGAGGAGCGGGCATGAGCACCCTGGATCTTGTCCCGGTCATCCTCTCCCGCGGCTCGGGCACGCACCTACGGCCGCTCTCGCGCGGGTCGTACCTCAGGCAGCTTCCTGCTCTGGTGACATCGTGCGCTTTGACGATCACTTCGGCCGGAGTTAGACCAGCTTCTGGGACACTGGTCACCAATCACAGATCACCAAGCGTTCGCTATGACTGAGCCGCCAATCACTAATCACCAATCACCAGTCACTGGTGTGGATTCCTGGTATGTAATTCGCAGCAAGCCTCGCGGCGAGTCTACCGCCCAGACGCACCTCGAGCGGCAGGGTTTTCGTGTGTATTTCCCGCGCATCCTGCAGCCCACGCGGGTCCGGGGCCGCTGGCTGGATCGTATTGAACCGCTTTTCCCCCGCTACCTGTTCTTGCAAATAGATGTCGAAGAGCAGTCCGTCGCTCCGGTACATTCCACGGTGGGCGTCACCAACATCGTGCGCTTTGGCGCCGAGTACGCAACGGTCCTTGACGAGATTGTGCAGGAGCTGATGAACAGGGCAGAGCCGGAAACCGGTCTGCACCGGCTGCGGAGGCCCCTTTTCGAGCGCGGGGTCCACGTACGGGTTTCAGAGGGCCCCTTCAACGGACTGGAAGGCGTCTTCGAATGCTGTGAGGGTGAGGAACGGGTGTTAATCCTGCTCGAAGTGCTGGGCCGCCAAACGCGAGTCCGCATCCGGATAGACCAAGTGGTACCTGTGTTTGCCAGCTGAGAGCGGCGGAGCCCCGGCCGGGCGGGACGGCGAGGTTGGCCCGCGGTTACTCGCGTGCGAGGCGCCACAGTGCACGGTCCGAATCCGATGCGAGAATCCATGGATTTCCTTGCAGGGCGGTAGCGTGCTCGGGGCCTTGGCGCCGAACCCATGGATCACAGTCTGACTAGGCCATACCGGGCACTAGCTTGTCTCCAGTCCTGGGCGTCGTGCACCGACTGGAAAACCCCGGCATCACGCCGCTCGAAATGATCGAAGTGCAGTCCGGTAGTTACCTCGGTGAAGACGACATTGTCCGCTTTGAAGACCATTGCGGCTGCAGTTAACCTGGAGCTAGATTTTTTGCCATGGCACAGCGAACCACAAGCCACAAACGACGAACAACGAGCCACGAGCCACGTACCACAAGTAATGAGCCACGAGCCACGACCAACGGTCGGGTAGCCCTGATCACTGGTGTGACGGGACAGGATGGCGCTTATCTTGCCGAATTCCTGCTCAATAAGGGCTATGTCGTCCATGGCGTCAAACGGCGTGCATCGTATTTCAATACCGCCCGTATCGATCACTTGTATCGCGATCCCCACGAAAAAGGCGTTCGCTTTTTCCTGCATCACGGCGACCTGACCGATTCTTCCAGCCTGATTCGCATTATCCAGCAGACCCAGCCCGACGAGATCTACAATCTCGCCGCCCAGAGCCACGTCGCGGTATCGTTCGAACAGCCCGAATACACGGCCAACGCCGATGCGCTGGGCGCGTTACGCGTGCTGGAAGCGATCCGCATCTTGGACCTCAAGAAAAAGACCCGCTACTACCAGGCGTCCACCTCGGAGCTTTACGGCCTGGTTCAGGAAACCCCCCAAAAGGAAACCACCTCTTTCTACCCACGTTCTCCCTATGCGGTCGCCAAACTCTACGCCCACTGGATCACAATCAATTATCGCGAGGCTTACGGCATCTACGCCTGCAACGGCATCCTCTTCAATCACGAATCGCCGACTCGCGGGGAGAACTTTGTCACGCGAAAGATCACCCGTGCTTTAGCTCGCATTAGACTCGGGTTACAAGAGTGCCTTTATCTCGGTAACCTTAACGCCAAGCGCGACTGGGGCCACGCGCGCGATTTCGTCGAAGCGCAGTGGCTCATGCTGCAGCAGGACAAGCCAGAGGACTTCGTGATCGCGACCGGCGAGCAGCACAGCGTGCGCGAGTTCGTGGAGGCCGCCGCCAGCGAGATCGGTATCGCAGTGCAGTGGAAAGGCTCCGGGCTCGAGGAGCGCGGTTTCGACCAGGCCGGCAAGCGTATCGTGGCGATCGACCCGCGCTATTTCCGGCCGACCGAAGTGGACGCGCTGTTGGGCGACGCGACCAAGGCGCGTACCCGTCTCGGTTGGAAGCCCACTGTAACGTTTCGTGAGCTCGTCTCCGAGATGGTGCACGAGGACCTGAAATCGGCCGAGCGCGACGAGCTTGTCAAGCGCCATGGCCACAAGGCCTACGATTATAACGAGTGAGGAGTCAGCGCGGCACCATCAAGCAACAAGCTAGCACCCCTTCACTCCGCATCCCTCACGCCGGAACGGCAGCCCCTCACCTCTCAACGCTGTGATGCCCTCCTCACGTCGCGCCCCCGACTCTTCACCGATGCCTGAAAAGAGCTGCATTGAAGTAATTCTCAAGTCATCGCCTCGTTTCATTGCCTAACGCGTTGACGACGTTCATTGTTGCGTCATGAATGGCTCCGTGATTGCTAGAAACGCGGAAAAAGACATTCGGCATATTGCTTGCACCAGCCCACACCGATTCAGACTTCAGTGAGTTCTCTCAAGCTCAATATCTTGGCCAATTTTATTGGGCAAGGCTGGTCAGCCCTGACGCAGTTGGCATTTGTGCCGTTATACCTCAAGTTTCTGGGTATTGAGGCCTATGGGCTGATCGGCTTTTATATCGTGTTGCAGGGCATGCTCCAGATTCTCGACGCAGGACTTAGCATGACCATCAATCGCGAATTGGCCCGCTACTCGGTCCAGCCTGAAAAAGCCAGGGAAGCCCGTAACCTGCTGCGGACATTAGAGGTAGCCTACTGGTTGATTGGAATAGCGATCGGTTTGATGGTTTTTGCCGCGGCACCATGGATTGCCTCGGGATGGATCAAATCCCGTGATATTCCGGTGCGCGATCTCGAGCTAACTCTCATGATGATGGGGTTATTGTCAGCCTTGCAATGGCCCGTCAGTTTTTACCATGGGGGGTTAACGGGCCTGCAACGACAGGTGTTCTTGAATGTCCTCAAAGTCAGTATGTTGACATTAAGTGGTGGAGGGGCGGTCTTGGTCCTCTGGTTAGTTGCTCCGACGATAACCGCGTTCTATAAATGGCAGATCTTGGTTAGCGCGATTTACGTGGCCTTGCTCGCGGTATCTGTGTGGCGTTGTATGCCAGTGCACTCAGGCGCCCCGCGCGTGGATGTGCGCCTGCTCCACAATATCTGGCGCTTTGCCGCTGGGATGGGCGGGATCACGGTTTCGGCTGTGGTCTTAACCCACCTTGACAAATTAATTCTGAGCAAGATGCTTAGCTTAGAAATGTTTGGCTATTACACGCTTGCTGGCGTGATTGGCTACGGGGTTGTTATCGTCATCACGCCGGTGTTCAGCGCGATCTTTCCTCGTTTCGCATCCTTAGTGGCATCCGGAGAGGAAGCAACGTTAAAGCGGTTATATCACCAAAGCTCTCAGTTCTTGGCAGTGCTGATCCTGCCGATTGGCGTCACGATAGCGCTCTTCTCATTTGATATTCTTTACTTGTGGACCGGTAACGCGACCGCCGCGCAGAGTGCGGCACCAATCGCCAGCATCTTGGCGATTGGTACGGTGCTAAATGGGTTGATGAACCCGCCTTATGCTCTCCAACTGGCCTACGGCTGGACAAGCATCGGGTTGCGCATCAACACATTTTTGATCATTTTGCTTATACCAGCCATCATATTTATGACGACGCATTATGGAGCGATCGGCGCCGCGATTGTATGGCCAGCATCGAATGGCATCTACATGATCATTGGTATTCCGTTTACCCACCGGCGGTTACTAAGAGGAGAAGCAGGGCGATGGGCCGTGACGGATGTTGGCTTTCCGCTGATGGCGACGTTGTTGGCGGTTGGCCTCGGAAAATGGCTGATTGAGGGGCCAATGCCGCCAATAGCAGTGCTCGGTTGTTTAGTGGCAGTGTTGTTTATCTCTCTATTGGCCGCTTCATTAGCTGCTTCGCAAGTCAGAACGGAGCTGCTGCGCTTGATTAAGACTCTGAGAAAGAGGACTCTCAGAAATGAGGCCGGGGGCTAAGAAAGCGGTGCTGAGGGATGTTTTGTATTTGTGGAGTTTGGGTAATTTAAGATTGATCGCGTTAGAGAGGATTGTCGGATGGCTATCGAAGTTTTGAGGTTAAAGTCAGAGATTTATGAGGCACGAAACGAGCTGCGACGTCGCGGGCTCTCTTGCACTGGCCCCTGGTGGTTACGGAAGCTGCGAGACCATCGTCTGGTGAAGGGCGTTAATGTCGGCCATGACCTCAAAAGCTGGGACATTCTGAAGACAGCAACGTTCATTGAAAAGAAAATCTCAAGAAATAGTCCAATCCTGGATATTGGAGCATACGGATCCGAAATACTGATAGTGCTACACCGGCTCAATTACCTAAATTTGACCGGCGTTGACCTGAATCCTGAAATAAGACTCATGCCGCACGGCGACAAAATCCAATACAAAGTGGCTGATTTCATGCGTGACGAGTTCACGAATGAAAGTTTCGAAGTAATTACGTCGATATCAGTAATTGAGCATGGTTTTAATAGCCACTTATTACTTAAACGAATATCTTCTTTGCTGCGCCCAAGCGGATATTTTATTGCGACATTTGACTTCTGGCCGGAGAAGATTGATACAGACGGCATATACATGTTCGGATTGGATTGGAGGATCTTTTCAAGATCAGAATTGATGGATTTTATGGACGATGCGCGCGAGTATCATTTGGTGCCAGATGGGCCAGCAAATCTCGAGGCGCAAGAGCGAGCAATCGAGTGGGCCGGAAAGCGTTATACGTTTGCATGGTTGGTCTTTCGCAAGAAGAGCTAATCAAGTTTTCCTCTTGGCTTGGTTGCCCGCGTCATCTGCATTGATAAACCTCTGCGTCGCCGAGCTGATTGGCACATAGTTACAGCGGCACAACCCCGTGCCCCGGGGGCGACCAGGCTCCGCGCTCGACTTTGCTTGTACAGGGCCTGAGCGTTTTCATTGTCGCTTTACAGGTGGTAGCAATAAGTCATCAATGGCCATGAGAATCCTGCTTATCACAGGTTCGTTCCCGCCCATGAGGTGCGGTGTTGGTGACTATACTGCGTGTCTTGCGAAAGCCTTGGGGAAACGCAAAGATACAAGAGTGGCGGTTCTGTCGGACGAGGCGGCGGGTCTGGCTCACCCCGAAGATAACATCGAAATCTTCCCGATTATTCGGGGCTGGACAATTCTTGACGTCGTGAGAATACTTCGGAAGCTGCGAGATTGGCGTCCGGATGTTGTGCATATTCAGTACCCGACGCAGGGGTATGGTCGACACATACTCCCATGGTTGCTGCCACTTATGCTCTTGCTGCTGAAGGTCCCTGTAATACAGACTTGCCATGGGTACTTTCACACACGGTTAACACACAGCTTGCGGGCGCTGCCAAACCTGATGATTTCGGGTACTGTGATTGTAGTCACACCCAATCACGAAAATATGATGCATCCGTTGTACCGGTGGATTGCCCGCCATAAACATTTCCAGTTTATCCCTAACGCTTCTAGCATTCCCAAGGTACATCTAAGCGATCAAGAACGGGCAACGATCCGCGCCAAATATGCCCGTGGCGCAGATCGTCTGATTACTTTTTTCGGTTTTGCGTCTCCTGGGAAGGGAATTGAAACTCTATTTGAAATCGCTGACCCTGGATCGAGTTATCTTGTCTTAATCTGCGATTTGACATCTGCGGACCCTACGCATAAATCGTCTTACACGTATCACGAACTATTGCGGGATCGTCTAAATAGAGAACCATGGAGTGGGCGGGCCACAGTTACTGGATTTCTCCCACCAGATGAAGTTGGCCGTATATTGGCCGCGTCTGATGCTGCGGTGTTCCCCTTTCGGGATGGTTATGGAGGAATATGGAACACTTCGACAAAGGCAGCCACGCTTCAAGGCACATTTGTTTTGGTCACGAGCCGCGAAAAGCATGGCTATGACCCAGAAGACAATGTTTACTATGCTCTTCCTGGTGATTTAGCCGATATGCGAAGGGCGTTGAGTCTTTACATCAGGCGGAGGAACGACGCTGGCGGTCGGAATACAGACTGGGATTCGGTGGCGGACGCGCACGTCCAATGCTACGCTGATGCACATACCAGATTTATGAGTATAGCGTGAGTATGTGTAACTGACGCAGAACGCTCCATTGTGTCTTGCGGACCGCCCAGAGTGGCATAGGACATGTCACATGAACAATCGTGTGATCAACAAGAGTCTAGTTTTGCATGTCGTGGACATTTACAGAGAAAACGGTGCTATATACATTTTCTCTCTAGCATGGTTGCAGCTGAAATTACTTGGGTTAAGACTATTTGGATCGCGACGCACTTTCAATTTAGGCGGCGACCAATATACTTATTATTATCACAGCTATAATCGCACGTGGATGAACGAGCGGGCTGTTGAGATATCGATAATTCGTACGTTCGTTCAGCGGAATCCACCACAAAACATTTTAGAAGTAGGTAATGTCCTGTCGCATTATTTCCCAACTTATCATGACGTGTTGGACAAGTACGAGATCGCATCTGGAGTGATTAATGAGGATGTGGTTCAGTTTGAGGCAAACAAGAAATACGACTTGATAGTTAGTATCTCAACTCTAGAACACGTCGGATGGGATGAAAATCCGAAAGATAGCACGAAGATAATCCGTGCGATCGAGAATCTTAAGAGATGCCTAGCCGAAAAGGGTACGATGGTGGCGACGCTGCCAGTCGGCTATAACCAGTACCTAGATACACTGCTAATCGAAGAAAAAATCAAGTTTACAAGAGAATTCTTTCTTAAGAGGATCTCGGAAGATAACGAATGGGTGGAGTCGGATCGTAACGAGGTTCTGCAACTCAAGTACGGTGATCCCTACCCCGGTGCCAACGGGCTGGTTATCGGGATTATTGAGAGCGCTTGCTGAAGAAGGGGGATTGCGGCTTTAAGGGGAAAGTCTGCCTTCTTGGATTCCGGCGCGGGGGACACACCAGAAGTCAAAGTGAATCCTGGTCGCCCAGAGCAACTACATTTGTACAGAATGGCTAACAACAATGTAGTCGAGTCGAGTAATGTTTGTGGAATGTGTCGGCAGGGAGTTTTGGTATGTCCTGCCGGTCCGCGCTCCTTGACCGGCTAGTCCAGCGTCCCTTTCGCAGGCCCATTGTTTCAAGGCGTAGCAGTGACGCGCTCTTCAAGGATTACACTCATAACTCTCGAGAGTCAGGGTGTCGTATGTCGCTGTTGGCTGGGTTCCGCTTTTCTACCTGTCTTTGGCTACCATCATTTGATCGGCTCAAGGGATGTTAGTGATTTCTGGCACGATTGCGTACTGCTTGCGGCCCGACCATGCGCGTCCGGCCCTTTTGTGTTGGACTGTCTGCCGCAGGATGAACTCATGTGAGGTGTCGACGGCAAACACGGGCAGAAATATGTAAGACCGGAAGTGATTGCAGGGTCGAGGCAATGCAAAGCTGCCAATTAGGGAATGGCGGTGGTCCTGCAATCAGCCTCGCTCATGCACGCTTCTCGTTGAGGAGGACCGCGTTAATCTATGTGTCGAAGTAGGTAACCTTTTCGAGAAAGTCAGGATCTGGATGTTGATCGAGAACGATCTTGATGAATCACCTTACCATGAGGATTCTACTTATCACAGGTTCGTTCCCGCCCATGAGGTGCGGTGTTGGTGACTATACAGCGTGTCTTGCGAAAGCCTTGGGGAAACGCAAGGATACAAGAGTAGGGGTTCTATCGGACGAGGCGGCAGGTCTGGCTCACCCGGAAGATAACATCGAAATCTTCCCGATTATTCGGGGCTGGACAATTCTTGATGCCGTGAGAATATTCCAGAAGCTGCGAGATTGGCGCCCGGATGTAGTGCACATTCAATTTCATACCCAAGGGTACGGTCGACATATACTGCCCAGGTTGTTGCCATCCATGCTCTGGCTGCTGAAGGTTCCCGTCATACAGACGTGGCATGAGTGTTTTTATCGGCAGCTCGGTCGTGGCTTGCCGGCTTTGCCAAACCTGATGATTCCGGGTTCGGTGATTGTGGTCATGCCTAACTATAGGGATATGATGCATCCGTGGTACCGGTGGATTGCTCGCCGCAAGCAATTAAGCTTTATTCCAAATGTTTCTAGCATTCCGAAAGTACAGCTAACTGAGCGGGAACGAGCGGTTATTCGCGCCAAGTACGCACCGGGGACGGATCATCTTATCGCGTTTTTTGGTTTTGCATCGCCCGGCAAGGGGATTGAAGCCATTTGTGACATCGCTGACCCCAAGGTCAGTTCTCTTGTCCTCATCTGCGACTTGACTTCTGCGGACCCCACGCACAAAACGTTTCACATGTATCACAAACAGTTGCTGGACCGCGTAAATGCAAAGCCATGGATCGGGCGAGCCACCGTGACTGGATTTCTCCCGCCAGACGAAGTTGGCCGTATATTGGCGGCATCGGATGCGGCGGTATTTCCTTTTCGAGATGGGGGTGGAATATGGAACACTTCAACAAAGGCGGCCACCCTACAAGGCACATTTGTCTTGGTCACAGGTCTGGAACAACATGGCTATGACCCAGAAGAAAATATCTACTGTGCTCTTCCGGGTGATTTAGCCGATATGCGGAGGGCACTGAGTCTTTACATGGGGCGTAGGAACGACGCTGGCCTTGGGAATACAGACTGGGGCTCGGTCGCGGAGGCACATTTTCGCCATTACTCTGGAGTGCTCAATCAAGGTACTACGTCCAATGTCGGAAATTGAACAAGTGGCGGTAGACACGCTGCTCTGTATCGTTTCACCGGCAAATATCGGCGTGACGGAATCTGGCCTCGACGAGTGTCGCGTGCTTGCGTGTACTCATGGTTACAACGTGTGTCCTAGTCAGGAGTCGTGTGGAACCGATCTTGGGAATCGCTCATGGGAGCCGTCGGTCTGAGAGCGAATTACCACAGTCTTAGAGCACTTGACTTTTCTCTGGCTGGGACCTGTTCAGAGTGCATGTCGCGGAACCGCGAGTGATGGAGATGAGCAGCCTCTTGGGGCTTGTCCCCTAATGAAAATGGTACCCGATCGTTGACCGATTAACCCACCGTCATTGGCGTCTCGACGATTCAGGGTTTGGTAGTGGACTGCTTTGCTTAAGCGTAAACGAATGCGCCCGAAACATTCGGGCTAGTGTCTCCATCGTCTTAACGCGATGGCTACATTTCTACCGTAGGCAAGTGATACGGGTTGCGTGGCGTTGCCTCAAGGGACATCGTGACGGGGCAGCTTCTTTAGAGCGATAACTTGAGCTCCGTTGGGGACCCTCGTAGTCGCGGGCGTCGAGATCATATGGGGTAATCCTGCCTTCCACTGGAGTTGACCCGCTTTCGTGGACACTTCATTCTTTGGAAGGAAGGAGTCCACTATGACCAAGTCCCGTCCGCCGTATGCGGCGGAGTTTCGGCAACAGATGATCGAGCTGGTACGCGCGGGGCGTAATCCCGCGGAGCTCGCGCGGGAGTTCGGCTGCAACAGTCAGTCGATCCGTAATTGGGTAGCACAGGCTGCTGTGGACAAAGGTAAGCCGCCGCGCGGTAAGGAAGCATCATTAACGAGTGTGGAGCGCGAGGAACTCGCCCGCTTGCGTCGCCAGGTGCGGCAACTCCAGATGGAGCGTGACATCTTGGCAAAGGCTACGGCCTGGTTCGCCGGCAGGAACGGGTCCTCTTCGAACTCGTGAATGCGAACCAGGCCAGCTTTCCCGTGCGCAAGCTGTGTCAGGTGCTCAAGGTCTCGCCCAGTGGGTTCTACGCTTGGCAGAAACGCCCGCCCTCGCGGCGGGCGCTCGAGGATGCCGTGCTGACCGAGCGCATTCGGGCGATCCACGCCGCTTCCGATGGCACCTATGGCAGTCCCAATATCCATGCGGAACTGCGCGACGAAGGCACACGGGTGGGCTGTAAGCGCATTGCCCGTCTGATGCGAGCGGCACACATCCGCGGCGTGAGTTGGCGCCGTGGCTTCGTGGTGACAACCCGACGCGATCCTGCGCAGCGCCCGGCGCCGGATCTGGTCAAGCGCCAGTTCAGCGCCGCGGGTGCGAACCAGCTCTGGGTGGCGGACATGACCTACGTCCCGACCTGGGCCGGCTTCATCTTCCTGGCGATTGTGCTGGACGTCTGGAGCCGTCGGGTCGTGGGCTGGTCGATCGGTGAGCAGATAAGCGCCGATCTCGTGCTCGCAGCGCTCAACATGGCGATCGCGCAGCGCCGGCCGACCGATGTCATTCACCACAGCGATCAGGGGTCGCAGTACACCAGCGTTGCCGTCGGGCAGCGCTGCGCGAAGCTGGGGGTGCGCTTGTCGATGGGCAGCGTCGGTGACGCCTACGACAACGCGATGGCCGAGAGCTTCTTCGCGAGCCTGGAGTGCGAACTCATCGACCGGCGCAGCTTCCAGACCAAAGCCGAGGCGCGGCTCGCATTGTTCACCTACATCGAGGGCTGGTACAACCCACGGCGGCGCCACTCTGCCCTCGGGCGCATTTCCCCGATCAATTTCGAAAGGAGCCATATTCAAGACAAATCACCCGTGTTCGAGCAATCCATTGCAGCACCAGAAACCGCTAAGATCCCTAGCGGCTAACCGTCCACGGAACCGGGTGAACTCCACACAACCCCGTTGTGCCAGATTAGGTCGGGTCTACCACAGACAAGACAAACTCTATTTCATGAACGATCTCGCATTAGACTGGCTCTGGCTATACCTGCAGATCATCATACTTGTGGTGATTACGGCTCGGGAACTAATGCGCCCACGTAAGCGGAATATTTTTGCCATTGTGATGTCGTTAACCATGTTGATATTGGTGCAAGGGCAGGCATGGTGGATCTTGGACCAATTTGAGGGGAGCGATATCGGTTACATCCAGCATTTGCGTCAGACCATCAACCTTGGTGCCGCACGGTTGGCGAATATGTACGTTGGCCTTAGTGTGATATGTTTTGGCACAACATATGTTTTGTTTACCCTATACACGCGCCCCGTTGTACGTCGCGAAGCAGACAAACTGCAATACCGGACTCACCCGCCAACCTACAACTTACTGGCGGCCGCATGGGTATTGGTAACAAGCACGATGCTATTGCAGATATCAGGAGGACTCGAAGCCATCGTATTCAAGCCAGGCCAGACTATGGCCGGAGGCGTTACGATGTTCTTAATGATGGTAGGGCTCGGCAAGTTTCCGCTCTTTCATAAGGTTGCTTACTCCCAGAAAATCAACTGGGCCGATCTGGCGCTTTGTTCCTTGGTACTGTTCCTTTTCCTATTAAACGCGCGCTTCCTCGCAATATTCGTTCTGCTGCAGTTGGTAGTGCTCGTAAATTATTGTCGGGTTGAGATACCGAGACGCGGATTGCTCGGTATAGCGTTCCTAGTTTTCCTGATCCTCATTGTATTTGGTCTATATCGCGAATTCACCACCCGTTTTGAATCGGTGGAATTGGAGGCGCTCCAGGAGTTCTTTGTTCCATACATCCTGGAAAACGGTGCTCTAGATTGGTTTTATCACGCGAACGTAGAAGGATTTGTCGGCTTGGCGGGAATTCTGACCTTTGAAGCCAGTCAGGGTGGAATCGCTCACGATTTTGGCTTATCCAATCTTAGTGTTCTTACCAAGCTAATTCCCTATGTTATTCGTAATGATCCTGACCTACCGTTCATGGCTTTCGCTGAAACGGTAGAGTCAATGTACCCGTACCAAGAAGGAACGCTGATACCCTCCGGAATGGAAATGGCTTACGCCCATTTTGGCTTGCCAGGCGTGCTGGGATTCGGAGCGGTTCTTGGGTACCTGCCTCACTGGCTGCACACACGGATGTCGAATCCAAGAGCAGATCGGGTTCTTATAGCGCTGCTATCGGTGGTTTTGCTTCACCTAATACGCGGCTTGTTTGGTGGAACGTTTTTACTCGGCCTAGTCGAGATTATTGCCTTATTGGTTTATCGCTTTATGCGAAGCATGGAAGATTTGGTGCGCTTTCAGCGTTCAAGCATATAGATAATGCAAAACATCGCACTTTCTGTCTGCATTGCAACGTTTAACCGAGCTGACTTCATTGGGCAGACGTTGGAGAGCATCATTTCGCAAGCGACCGAGGCAGTAGAGATTGTGGTTGTTGATGGTGCGTCGTCCGACGGCACCCAAGAAGTGGTGGCTGAGTATTCTCGACGATGTCCCGGATTACGTTATTTTCGACAAGACGCAAATGGCGGTATAGATCACGATTATAGTCAAGTGGTCGAGCTTGCTCGGGGTGAGTATTGCTGGCTAATGTCAGATGACGACATTCTAAAACCTGGAGCCATCAATACCATACTGCAGGAGATTGGACGTGATTACTCGCTCATTATTGTGAATGCAGAGCACCGCACTCGGGATCTCTCGGGAATTGTTGATAAGAACAGGCTTAAGATCAGCGCCAACCGAGTGTACGAAGCGAGCGATCCCCAGCGTCTCTTCGTAGAGATGGCGGGACCAATGTGTTTGATTAGCTGTGTAGTAATCAAGCGAGAATTGTGGAATGTGAGGAAAAAGGAACCGTACTATGGGACTCTTTTCGTGCACGTTGGAGTCATCTTTCAAAGCCCGCTTCCAGGTGACGCTCTGCTTGTTGCCGAGCCCCTGATCGGAATTCGCCAGGGCAACCTGTCGTGGCGTTCGAGGGTCTTTGAGATATGGATGTTCAAGTGTCCAAAGCTCATTTGGTCATTTCCGGATTATCCTGACTCGGCAAAGGTTAAAGTGATTCCAAAAGAGCCGTGGCGTAAGCTTACAAACCTGTTGGCCTATAGGGGTATGGGCTACTATTCGATCGCGGAGTATTACCACTTTATCGATCCAAACCTTTTGTCCAAGTCTTTTCGGTTCGCAGCGAGGACCATAGCCAGATTGCCAAGGTGCGCAATAAGCATCCTGATTGTGGTTTATCTCTTCGTGTTCCGTCGCAAATCAAGAACAACGCTCTACGACTTGGTCAATAGCCCTGGGTTCAAGCATTGTTTTCGATGGCTTAGTACAGCCAAGTACACCTTTCGTCGAGTTAAGGCTGACTGAGTGTAAGCGCCGCTGAACCTGATTCGTCAGGCGACTACTTCTCATGTGCCAGCTCGATAGGGCCGGCTACGCCTAGGGCGCAATTCTGTGCACGGCGCTATTTTCTCCGCGCGGGCCTCATGTAAGGAATCGTTTTGATGAGGATAGGTATAGACGCACGGCATCTGATCAATCGCCGAGGAATAGGCACCATGGTCTACCACCTTGTGCATGCATTGGCCGAACTGCCGGGCGACTATAGCTACGTGCTATTCACGGATCACCCTATGGCGAAGCTACGCGCGCCCCAGGATGAACGCTTTAGGGTAAGGCTGCTAACGCCTAAGCTATTTCCTATATGGGAGCAGATTGTTCTCCCCGCCGCGGCCGTAAGCGAACGATTGGATGTCTTGCACTGCCTGGCGAATACCGCCCCGATATTGTTAAGCGGCCAGATCAGGCTGATCCTGACCGTCCACGATGTGATGTACCTGATGCCTGTAAACGCCCTGCCTAGGTCGCCGTCGCTCTATCAACGATTGGGTCGGCTGTATTATCGCTGGTGTGTTCCTCTTGCCGCGCGATACGCGGACACGATTGTTACCGTGTCGGAGGCATCGCGTCAGGACATACTGAGGTATTTGAGGGTCAAGAGCGAGCGAGTACAGGTGATAAGAGAGGCAGCCAACGTGTCTTGTAAAGTAGTTACCGATAGCACAATTCTCGATGCGACCAAAGCCAAGTACGGCCTTCGCAGACCCTTTGTCTTGGCGTTGGGTGCCATTGATCCCCGGAAAAATACTGCCAGAATAATTGAGGCGTTTGCGCGCGTTAGTAGTCGGACGAAGGGCCGTTATCAGCTTGTGCTTGTAGGCCTACCCTCTCGGCATGCGTCGCGCTTTCGCCGGCTAATTGAATCGCTGGGGATCGTCGACGAAGTCGTGAATGTGGGGTTTGTGCCAGAAGAAGATCTAGTGGCGCTATACAACAGCTCCGAGATGCTTCTATACCCATCACTATACGAGGGTTTTGGACTGCCGATCTTGGAGGCGATGGCTTGCGGGACCCCCGTTATCACGTCTCTTTGTGGTGCGTTACCAGAGGTGTGTGGGGCAGCGGCTCTGATTGTTGATCCACTCAACGTCGATGACATCGCAGCTGCGATGTACCGCGTGGCTTCCGATCGGGACTTACGGCGAAACCTTATAGCTAGAGGTCATGATCAGGTCCAGCAATTCTCGTGGCAGCGCGCTGCGTCTCAGACCCTTGATCTCTACAAGAGTCTTCGAACATCTCAGCATGTCTTATGAAACTGCTCTTTGTCGCTCCCGACTTACCTAATCCTGCTTTAAAGGGCTACCAACTGGTGCTTGCTCGCCATATCGAGTTCCTCGCGAAACGCCACTTTATAGACTTGATTGCGTTCCGGGATTGCGAACAGCGAGCGATCGATTTGGGCGACCTCCCTATGTGGTGCAATAATCTTGAGACGATCAAGTTGCCAATATGGCGGTCGTTCTGGAACTTATTCGTCGGTGCGTTTACTGATCGGCCATGGCAAGTCAGTTATTATCGATCCCGCGAGATGGCAAGGGTGATCGAGAACCGCTTGCGTCGATCGACGTATGATGTAGTGATTTTTCACTTGACGCGTATGGCGCAGTACCGACCGGATTGGTACGAGGGAGTGACTGTGTTAAATATGGTCGATCCGTTAGTGCTGAGTTACCAACGCTCACTTGCATGGCGCCCCTGGTATACCCGCACGGCTGTTCTCAGTGAAATCGCACGATTAAGCCGCTACGAAGCTCAAGAGGCGAGATACTTCCGACGTGTCTTGTTGCTTACAAACAAGGATGCGCAAGATTATCAAGTTCTGCTTAACGGCGCGCGAGTCGACACGACATCGCATGGAGTCGATGTTGACTTCTATTCCCCTTTCAAGTCTGTCCCTAGGCAAGACGGGAGGATCATTATTACCGGCAATATGGGTTATGCGCCAAACATTGATGCTGTGCAGTATTTTTGCCGTCATATCTTCCCTCGTGTCCTGAAGGAGGAGCCTAATGCCCAGTTATGGATAGTTGGGGCACGCCCTTCGCGGGTCGTGCAGAAGTTGGCGAACGACAAGACCGTAATGGTCACTGGATTTGTTCCCGATATTCGGCCCTATCTTGCCGAGGCCATGGTCAGCGTATGTCCTGTCCGATTAAGCGTCGGAACGCTTACCAAAGTCTTGGAGGCTCTTGCGATGGGCACACCTGTCGTCACTACGACAGCAGGGAATAATGGAATTAACGCTGTGTCGGGTGAGCATCTTTACGTGGCGGATTCTCCCGAAGACTTCGCCAACAAAGTGGTCGCATTGTTGCGGGGAGAATGTTGGCAAGAGTTGTTCGAGAATGGACGTCGTTTCGTGGTAGAGCACTTTTCGTGGGATAAGAGCGCCACCAAGCTGGAACGTGTTCTTGAAGAGTTGGTTGGCCGCACCACACAAGATAGAACCTAACAAAAGATGCCCACTGCCCTGATCACGGGGATAACCGGTCAAGACGGGTCGTATCTCGCGGAGTTTTTATTGGCGCGCGGTTATCATGTGGTTGGCACTTCCCGCGACACTAGGCAACTTGGGACGAGCCGGATTAGGCACTTGGTCCGCGATATTCAAGTGGAGAAGATGGACTTACTCATGCAGGATGAGATGCAGGTAATCCTTGAAAAACGGCAGCCAGACGAAGTTTATAATCTCGCGGCAAGAGCATACGGGTCTGAGTTATATGGTGAGCCTGTCCTAACTGGAGAAGTGAATGGGTTGGCAGCCGCGCGGATGTTAGAAGCTATACGGGTTGTGAACCCTGGAATTCATTTTTTCCAGGCGTCGAGTAGTGAAATGTATGGAAGAAGCAATGAGGTTCCACAAGACGAGAGGACACGATTCGACCCGCAGAATCCTTACGCCGCCGCCAAACTTTACGCACATTGCCTGACGAGCATCTATCGAGCTTCATATGGAATGTTTGCTTGTTCAGGGATACTGTTCAATCATGAGAGTCCGAGACGCGGTCTGGAATTTGTAACACGCAAGATCACGAACTCGGCGGCCAAGATCAAGTTGGGGCTCATCGACAAACTCGAGCTGGGTAATCTTGATTCTCGTCGTGATTGGGGATACGCAGGCGATGTGGTTCACGCTATGTGGCTTATGCTCCAGCAGCTCGCCGCAGATGACTATGTTATTGCCACTGGTGAAACGCACTCGGTACGTGAGCTGTGCGAATTGGCTTTTTCCCACCTTGGGCTTAATTATGAAGACCATGTGGTGCACGATATCAAGCTCATGCGACCGACCGATAATACATTACGGGTAGGTGATCCTTCCAAGGCCCTAAGATTGCTTGGATGGAGACCAACGCTCACGTTCAAGGGGCTAATAGGAATGATGGTCGAGTCGGACCTAGAAATAGTTAAGGGGAATCGAGCGAGACAGCCTTGATGTTGTTGGGTAAATACATGTATGAATGTGCTGTGAGCTGAGCGCAGGGATGGAACAACACGAGTGAGAAGGCGGTTGGCATGTACAAGACGGTTGAGAAGTGCAGGATGTGTGGTAACGCGAACCTCGTTAGAACATTGGACTTGGGTGTGCAGGCTCTTACTGGTGTGTTTCCAAAGTCTCGGAGTGAAAGCGTTACATCCGGGCCCCTAGTTCTTGTGAAATGCTTTGGGGAAGAAGGCGTTTGCGGTCTACTACAGCTTGGACATTCGTATGACTTGAATGAAATGTATGGGGACAACTATGGTTATCGATCTGGATTGAACTCCAGTATGGTCCGGCATCTGCACGGAAAGGTCGAAAGAATATTGAGCGTCGCAAGATTACAACCAAACGATCTCGTAATTGATATCGGTAGCAACGATAGTACAACACTGCAAGCATACCCTAGGGATATGTATCGGTTAGTGGGTGTTGATCCTACCGCTGCAAAGTTTAGGGGATTCTATCCGTCGCACGTAGCTCTAATCGCCGACTTCTTTTCCGCGAATGTGGTTAACCATTATTTTGGGGACAAGGCAAAAGTCGTAACATCATTCTCGATGTTTTACGATCTTGAGGAGCCAATGGTCTTTATGAAAGACGTGTTTGATGTGTTAGATGACGACGGTCTATGGGTGTTTGAGCAGAGCTATATGCCAAAGATGCTCGCGACAAACTCATTTGATACTGTGTGTCATGAACACTTAGAGTTTTATGCACTCAAGCAGATCAAGTGGGCCGCTGATAGGGTTGGCTTTAAAATTGTTGACGTAGAGCGTAACGAGGTAAACGGCGGAAGCTTTTCTGTGACAGTTGCGAAGTGCGGTTCGAGATATCGGGCTAATGATGCCAAAGTAAATAACATGTTAGCTGAGGAAAAGGCCGCAGGGCTGGATACGCTCAAGCCGTATCTCGACTTTTCGCGAAGAGTGCGCGACGCAAAGTCAGCTCTATTAGTTTTCATTAATGATGTCAAGAAGCATGGTAAATCGATATATGGTTTGGGAGCGTCGACGAAAGGGAACGTGCTGTTACAATACTGCGGTATTACGCCAAAGGAGATCGAACTAATTGGCGAGGTAAACGAAGACAAGTTCGGATGTTTTACGCCAGGGAGTCTAATTCCTATCATTCCCGAGTTCGAATTGTTGAATAAAAAACCTGACTACCTCTTAGTCTTGCCTTGGCATTTTAGAAACTTTTTCGAGAGTAATAAGAAATTTGAAAAGGTAGCGCTGGTATTTCCATTGCCAAAGCTCGAATGCGTTGAGTTGCGGAAATGAAGGGGGACGCCGGCCAGCTGTCATTGGGCCTGCAAAGCACTTCAAGATGCGCGAGGATGTTGCTCTTTCCTGCGCTGCGGGGATGCACATATCGTCAGTCGCGCGCGATGTCGTCGTTATCGAGGCTTCTCGATCGCCAGCACCAGGTGTCAGCACACATGTGTTCCAGTTCTCGGCGCGTGCGCCACGCCAACAACTGGTGTGACGTGGTGACATCCGCGTAACAGGCTGCAATATCTCCCGGGCGCCGCGCCACGATCTGGTGAGGGACTGGTCGGTCTGAGGCTTTCTTGAATGCCTTAACCATCTCCCAGCCCTCTCCGCGCACGCGGGGAGGGAGAGATAGGGTGTGGAATCACGACCCTCGGCTACGTGGGGAGATGATAAGCCAGCTTGGGGTGTGCCACCGCGTCAGCCGGAAGTACAGCCAGAGGTATACCACCCAGAACGCTGCCGCAAGAGTCACCAGCCAGGCTGTACTGTTCCAGACCAGCAGTGCCGATTACGGGTCCGTCGGCCTTGAGTGCTGAGTCCAACCAGTTGGCAGTTGTCAGCCGTCAGTTGGCAGCAATTAGGCTCTGAGTGCTGAGTGCTGAGTGCTGAGTTCCCAGTACTGAGGGAACTGCGTAGTTGGCAGCCGTCAGTTGGCAGTTGGCAGCCCAAACCCAGTTGGCAGCCGTCAGCCGTCAGTTGGCAGCAAAAAAAGTGCGGAGTGCTGAGTTCCGAGTTCTGAGTGCTCG
>Ga0326597_10004341_pt1 | contig 19976 bp, 15 predicted proteins | sample RVTome_12_FD_203789 | JGI IMG/M metagenome (GOLD analysis project Ga0326597, IMG submission 203789) | Soil microbial communities from uranium-contaminated site in the Upper Colorado River Basin, Wyoming, United States - RVT100D185 | ecosystem: Environmental > Terrestrial > Soil > Contaminated >...
CGAGAACGATCCGGATAGCTACCGGCTGGCCAAACGCCTGCGCGGCGAGTTCGTGATCGCAGTCCGGGGCGAAGTGGTGGGCCGCGAAGCCGGCACCGTCAACCCCAAGCTGCCGACCGGCGCGATCGAGCTGGTGGTGCGCCAGGCGCGGCTGCTCAACGAGTCCAAGACCCCGCCGTTCGAGCTCGACGACAACGACGCGCCGAGCGACGATCTGCGGCTGCGTTATCGCTATTTGGATCTGCGCCGCCGGCGGCTGCAGCGCAATTTGACCGTGCGCCACCAGGTGGCGCTGGCGGCGCGCCGCTACCTCGACGCGCAGGGCTTCCTCGAGATCGAGACCCCGGTGCTGGCGGCGCCGACCCCCGAAGGGGCGCGCGACTACCTGGTGCCGAGCCGGTTGTTTCCGGGCAAGTTCTATGCCCTGCCGCAATCGCCGCAGCTGTTCAAGCAGATTCTGATGGTGGCCGGATTCGAACGCTATTTCCAGATCGCGCGCTGCTACCGCGACGAAGACCTGCGCGCCAACCGGCAGCCCGAGTTCACCCAGATCGATCTCGAAATGTCGTTCGTGACCCGCGACGACGTGCTCGAGCTGGTCGAGGGCTTGATGGCGGCGTTGTTTCAGGCGGTCGGCCTCGAGCTGGCGCTCCCGCTGCCGCGCCTGAGCTACGAAGAGGCGGTGCACCGCTACGGCAGCGACAAGCCCGACCGGCGCTTCGAGCTGCCGATCCAGGACCTGAGCGCGCTGGCGGCCGGCTGCGGCTTCGCGCCGTTCGAGGCGGCGGCCGCGGCCGGTGGCGCCCTGCGCGCGCTGGTGCTGCCGGGCGGCGCGCAGCGCTCGCGGCGCCAGCTCGAAGAGCTGGAGGCGCGCGGCAAGGCGGCCGGCTTGGAGGCGCTGGCCTGGGCCAAGCGCGGCGCGGGCGGCTGGCAATCGCCGCTCAAGCGCGCGCTGGGAGAAGCGTGGCTCGAGCGGGTCGCCGCGAGCGCCGCGGTTGGCTCCGATGACCTGCTGCTGTTTTCGGCCGGGCGCGAGCCCAAGGCGCTGTCGGCGGCCCTGGGCGCCGTGCGCCTGGCGCTGGGGCAGGAGCTGGGCTTGATTCGAAAAGGCGACCACGCGTGCCTGTGGGTGATCGACTTCCCGCTGTTCGAGCGCGATCCGCAGAGCGGTCGGATCCAGTCCGCCCACCATCCGTTCACCGCGCCCTACGAAGAGGATCTGGAGCGGCTCGAGAGCGAGCCGCTGAAGGTGCGCTCGCAGGCGTACGATCTGGTGCTCGACGGCGAAGAGATCGGCAGCGGCAGCATCCGAATCCATCGTTCGGAGGTCCAGCGTCGAGTGTTCAGCGCGCTCGGCATCGGCAGCGCCGAGGCCGAGAGCCGCTTCGGGTACCTGTTGGAGGCGCTGCAGTTCGGCGCCCCGCCGCACGGCGGCATCGCCCCGGGGCTGGATCGGATTCTGATGCTGCTGACCGGCGCGAGCTCGATCCGCGACGTGATCGCGTTCCCCAAGACCAATGCCGCCGCCGATCTGATGACCGGCGCGCCCTCCGAGGTCACGCCCGAGCAGCTCGAAGTCCTGGGCCTGCGCCTGGCGCGCCCCAAGGGCTCCTGATCCGCCGCGGCGGCGAGAATTTGCGCCTCGGAGACCAAGGGCCTATCCTTTAGGGCACCGTCCGTCGGACCTCGGATGTCCGCCCGCCGCAAGTTTCAGATCTCAGAAATGGGTTTGGATCGCCTGTTCGGCGTCCACGACTCCAACCTGCGCGAGCTCGAGCGCCATCTCAAAGTGCGCATCCATGCGCGCGGCGGCAACGTTACGATCGAGGGCTCGCCCGAGGGGGCGCGCCGGGCCGAGGAGATCCTGACCACCTTCTCCGAGTACCTCCAGCGCGACATCCCCTTCGGCGAGGGCGACTTCCGCAGCGCCTTGACCCGGCCGTGGGAAGCCAGCTTCACGCCGGCGCCGAGCCAGGCCGCGAGCGCCGAAGTGCTGTCCACCGGCGACAAGGAAGTGCGGCCGCGGGGGCCCAACCAACGGCTCTATCTGGAGAAGATCGCGACCTGCGATCTGGTGCTCGGGGTCGGCCCGGCCGGCACCGGCAAGACCTACCTGGCGATGGCGGCGGCGGTGTCGGCGCTGCTATCGCGGTTGGTCCACCGCATCGTCCTGACCCGGCCGGCGCTGGAGGCCGGCGAGCGGCTCGGGTTCTTGCCCGGCGACATGTTCGAAAAGGTCCACCCGTACCTGCGGCCGCTCTACGATGCGCTCTACGATCTGCTCAAGTCGGATCGCGCCGCGCGGCTGATCGAGCGCGGCCAGGTCGAGATCGCGCCGCTGGCGTTCATGCGCGGCCGCACCCTCAACGACGCGTTTGTGATTCTCGACGAGGCCCAAAACACCACCGCGGAACAGATGAAGATGTTTCTGACCCGCCTGGGGCTCAAGTCCAAAGCGGTGGTGACCGGCGACATCACCCAGGTCGATCTGCCGCCGGGTCGGGTCTCGGGGCTGATCGAAGCGCTCGAGGTGGTCGGCGCGCTCGAAGGCGTGGCGGTGGTGCGGTTCGACGAGCGCGACGTGGTGCGCCATCCGCTGGTGCAGAAAATCGTGCGCGCCTATGACCAGTTCGACAGCCAGCGCCAGCTCGGCGCTCCCGAGGTCGAAGCCGAGTGAGCTCGGCCGAGCAGGGCGGCGCCGGTGCCGCGGCGCCGATCCGTCAGCTCAGCACCGTGCTGTTCGCCGCCGCCGCCACCGCGATGATCACGGTCCAGCCGCGGCTGGCGCTGCCGAGCTTCGAGATCGGCAAGCCGGCGACCAGCGACGTGAGCGCACCGGCGACGTTGCGCATTCCCGACCCGGAAGCGACCGAGCAGCGCCGCCGCGCCGCCGAAGCCGAGGAGCTGCCGCTGTATGATCACGACCCGCGCAAGTACCAGACCTTCCAGCTCCGGTTGGTCGAGCTGTTCGAGGCCGGCCGCGCGCTGCCGGCCGCGGCGGCCAAGGCGCCGGCGGCGGCCGCGGCGCTCGAGGCAGTCTGGGGGCGGCCCTTGTCGAGCGCCGGCGTCGGCGCGCTGCTGCGCACCCGATTCGATCCGGAGCTCGAGGATCGGCTGATTCAAACCCTCCAGGGTGTGAGCGCGCGCCTGGTGATCGACGATCTGCTGCGCCTCGCCCCCAGCAGTCTGGCGCGCGGGATTCGAGTCCGGACCCTGCCGGCCGGCGGCGAGCGGACCGTCACCGACCCCGCCGGCCTGCTCGATCTGCAAGGGCTGATGCTGCGCCTCGAGGTGGCGCTCGAACGATTGGACCTCGAGCGCCGCGAGGGCCGCGCGCTGGCCGAGATGGTGGCCGAGGCGATGGGCCCGAATCTGACCTTCAACAGCAAGGAGACCGACGAGGCCCGGGCCAAGGCGCGCGCTCGGGTCGGCGAGGTGTTCTATCAGGTCGAGCGCGGCCAGAAGCTGGTGCGCCGCGGCGATCTGGTCAGCCCCGAGATCTACCGCCAGCTCGAGGCCGCCGGCAGCCTCAAGGCGGGCGAGCGGACCGTGCCGCATATCGCGGCCACGTTCGTGCTGGTTTGGATGCTGCTGTTGGGAATGGGGCTTTACCTGCGCCACTACCGCACCCGCCAGCGCTGGATCCCCAAGCTCGATCTCAAGCTCGGGCTGCTCTGGCTCGGGCTGCTGTTGATCCACAAGATCGGCTTCAAGCTGGCCGAGTTCGTCGGCGAGGCGGTCGAGCGCTATCCGTTCGATCGCCCCGAAGCCTACGCCTTCGCGATCCCGTTCGCGGCCGGCGGCATGCTCCTGACTTTGCTGGTCGGGGTCCATCTGGCGGCGATCTTCTCGATCTTCAACGCGGCCACGGTCGGGATTCTGAACGGCGAGCTGGGCCTGACGTTGTTCGCGCTGATCAGCAGCTTCGCCAGCATCTACAGCCTGACCCGCTTCGAAAAGCGCACCGCCTTGATGCGCAGCGGCCTGCTCTTGGGCACCACCCAGGCGCTGGTGGTGCCGCTGGTGCTGGTCCAGTTCGGCGCCGGCGCCGCCGGCGCCGCGCTGCCGGAGGCGGGCGCGCTATGGCTCGCGATCGGCTGCGCCTTCTGCGGCGGCATCGCGGTGGTGATGCTGGTCACGCTGCTGCTGCCGCCGCTCGAGGTGCTGTTCGGCGTTCCGACCGACATCCGCCTGCTGGAGCTGTCGAATCTGAATCTGCCGCTGCTCCGCGAGCTGGCGCTCAAGGCCCCCGGCTCTTATCAACACAGCATCGCGGTCGGGAGCTTGGCCGAAGCCGCGGCCGCGGCGATCGCGGTCAATCCGCTGATGCTGCGGGTCGGGGCCTATTATCACGACATCGGCAAGATCGCCGCGCCGCAGTATTTCGTCGAGAACCTGCGCGGCCGCTCCAACCCGCACGACGCGCTCGATCCGCTCGAGAGCTCGCGCCGGATCGTCAATCACGTGCAGCGCGGTCTGGAGCTGGCGCGCCAGCACCGCCTGCCGCAGGCGATCGCCGACATGATTCCGCAGCACCACGGCACCCGCCTGGTCGGGTATTTCCACGACAAGGCCCGCTCCGGGGCGCAGGGCGCCGCGGTGCCGGAATCGGATTATCGCTATCCCGGGCCCAAGCCGCGCACCAAGGAGGCGGCGATTCTGATGTTGGCCGACGCCGTGGAGGCCGCGTCGCGGACCTTGCGGCAGCCGACCGCAGAGCGGTTGCGAGCCACGATCCGGACCCTGTTCAACGCGATCGTGGCCGAAGGCCAGCTCGATCAGTGCGACCTGACCCTGCGCGATCTGGACCGGATCGCGCAGGCGTTTCAGGAGGTGCTGAGCGGGATTCTGCACCATCGAATCGACTATCCTGGTTACGATTTCAATGACGAAAAGACCGACCCGCAATCGGGTCCGCCGCTCGAACCGCCGGCTGACCGTCCTGCGGGCGAAGCGCTGCTCGGTGTCGAGCGCCTCCCTGGAAAGATTCACTGAGGCGGTGCTGGGCGAGCTCGGAGCGCGGCGCGGGACGGTGGGGCTGGCGCTGCTTTCCGATCCCGAAGTGCAGGCGCTCAACCGCAGCTTTCGCGGCTCGGACCGGCCCACCGATGTGCTTTCGTTCCGCTGCGGCGAAGTGCTCGACGGCGAGCTGCATCTCGGGGACATCGTGATCGGCCTGGGTGTCGCGGCGCGCCAGGCGCGTGCCCGCCGCCAGCGCCTGCCGACCGAGCTGCGGCGCCTGCTGCTGCACGGGCTGCTGCATCTTCTGGGCCACGATCACGAGCGCGATCGCGGTGCGATGGCCAAGCTGGAGCGTCGCCTATGGCGCGCCTATCGGAGCCCGAGCTCATGGCCGGCGCAATCGCGCTGACCGTTTTCGGCCTGGCGCTGGTCGCGCTGCTGCTTTACGGGATCAGCGAGCAGTGGCTGGTGCGCTCCCGCGCCCGCGCTTCGCGCGCCGTGCTGGCCCATCTCAGCCTGGCCAAGCGGCTGCTGGCGGTGGGGGGCAGCTCCTCGGCCACCGCGCTGCTGCTGGCGCTGCGTCTGGGTCGGGTGCTGGCCTCCGCGGTGCTGACCGCGGCCCTGGTGGCGCTGCTGCCGCGCATGGAGCTCGCGCTGCTATTGTCGCTCGGGCTGTTGGTGGCGATCGGCTTTCTGCTCCCGCTGCGCTTTTCGGTCGGCGATCCGGCCCGCGGTCTGGTGCGGCTCGCGCCGCTGCTCCAGGTCCTGCTGCTGCCGGTCGCGCCGCTCTCCGCGCTGCTGCTCAAATTCGGCTACGCGCGCCGCGCCGCCGGGAGCGACGAAGAGGCGGTCGGGGACCTGCGCGAGGCGATCGATTTGGCCGAACAGGAAGGCCACATCCGGGCGCTCGAAGGCGAAATGCTGCACCGCGTGGTCGACATCCGGCGCACCACCGTGCGCGAGATCATGCAGCCGCGGATCGACATGGTATGCGCCTCGGCCGGCGCTACGGTTGCCGAGGTGCGCGATCTTGGGTTCGAGTCGAAACACTCGCGGCTGCCGCTGTACGGCGCCAACCTCGATGACATCCGCGGCGTGATCTCGGTCAAGGATCTGCTCGAGGCCTGGCAGCAGGGCGCGGATGACGCGCCGGCGCTGCCGCTGGCGCACCCGGCCCACTTCGTGCCGGAAACCACCGTGGCCCGCGATCTGCTGATCCGGTTCCAGCGCGAGCGCATCCCGCTCGCGATCGTGGTCGACGAGTACGGCGGCACCGCCGGGATGCTGACCATGGAGGATATCCTGGAGGAGATCGTCGGCGAGATTCAGGATGAGCACGACCGCGATGAGGTGCCCCCGCTCGAGCTCCAGCCCGACGGCAGCGTGCTCGCGCTCGGCAAGTGCGACATCCACGATGTCGAGGAAGCGCTCGGCATGCAGTTCTCGCCCGGCGGCTTCGACTCGGCCGGCGGTCTGGTGTTCGAACGGCTCGGGCGGGTGCCCAAGAGCGGCGAGCGGCTCGAAAGCGACGGGGTCGAGATCAAGGTGCTGGAAGCGGATCAGCGCCGCATTCACCGGCTGCTGTTCCGCCGCCGCTCGATCCAGAGCACAGATCTACAGTCAGGCTCTTAGGTCGTAAGGCACAGCGAAACGTCCACTTTGGTCTGAAACCCCTCGCTCTAGCCCGCTTTTCTCACGAGGCATCTACTGCGTCGGCGTAATGCACGGTGTCTGCGGCGTTATGCTTGCCCGGCCTCCTATCGAACGGGGCACTCCCCGTACCCCTCGACATACTGTCCAGTATGCCTGCGTCGGCCGGGCGGCGCATGCCTTGCAGCCACCGCACCTTACGCCGCCTCGCGACGATGCCTCGTGAGAAAAGCGGGCTAGCTGCGAGCGGCGCGGATCTCGAGCACCGCATTCCACAGCAACAAGAGGCCGCAGCCGCTGATCGCCCCGCGCAGGTAGGGGCTCAATAGCAGGACCCGCAGGGCCGGCCAGTAGTAGAGCAGCGGCTGAGTGTCCCAGCTGTCGGTCCACGGCAGCCGCAAAAGGGTGGTGCCGACCAGGGAGCAATAACCGACCAGCAAACTGCGCGACAGGATCGAAGCCACGCCCCGATGTTACCCGCAGCCGCGCTCGGTTCCCAAGCGGTTGACCGGCCTGTCGGCGCTGGGCATCCTAGTGCAGTGCATTGGGCCGATCGAACCGCCGCAGAGCTGCTGGAGCTGGCTCCGCGCCACACCATCTCGACCGGCATCTCGCCCTCGGGACAGTTTCACCTCGGACACCTGCGCGAGATCATGACCGCCGACGCGGTCTTCCGCGCGCTCGGCGCTCGGGGCGCCGCGGTCGACTTCCATTTCTTCTCCGACAATCTCGATCCGCTGCGCAAGATCTACCCGTTTCTGAATCCGGAGCGCTTCGCCGCCGAGGTCGGCAAGCCGCTGTGCGCGGTGATCGCGCCGCAGGGCGAGGGCAGCTATGCCGACTATTTCACCGCCCCGTTTCTGGCCGCGCTCGAGCAGCTCCGGATCCGGCCCCAGGTGCTCTATGCCGATCAGGTCTACGCCAGCGGGCGCATGAACCGGGTGGTGCTGTTGGCGCTCGCCGGCCGCGATCGGATCGCCGCGATCCTCAAGCAAGCGACCGGCCGCGAAGTCGCCGCCGACTGGTCGCCGTTCAATGCGATCTGCGAAGCCTGCGGTAGGCTCAACCGCACGGTGGTGACCGGCTTCGACCCGCGGCGCGAGACCGTCGCGTATCGCTGCGCCTGCGGCGCGGCCGGGGAGCGGCCGATCGCCGGCGCCGGCAAGCTCACCTGGCGCGCCGATTGGCCGGCGCGCTGGGCCGAGCTCGGGGTCAGCTTCGAGCCGTTCGGCAAGGATCATGCGACCACCGGCGGCTCCTACGAAACCGGGGCGCTGATCTGCCGCGAGGTGTTTCAGGCCGAGCCGCCCAAGCCGCTGGTCTACGAATGGATCCGGCTCGCCGGGCAGGGCGACATGTCGAGCAGCAAGGGCAACGTGCTGTCGATCGAGGCGATGCTCGAGGTGGTGCCGCCGGAAGTGCTGCGCTACCTGATCGTGCGCACCCCGCCGCAGAAGAGCATCTCGTTCGACCCCGGCCTGCCGCTGCTCAAGCTGGTCGATGAGGTCGATGATCTCTACGCCGCCGGTCGCGACGCGCGCAGCGCCGAGCTTTCGAGCGCCGGCGGTTTCGTCCCGGTCGGGGTGCCGTTCCGCCACGTGGTCACCGTGACCCAGATCACCGACGACCCGCAGGCCGCGGCCGGCATCCTGGCGGGCCAGGGCTACCAGGTCGATCCCGCAACGCTGGCGCGCCGGATGGCGCAGGCGCGGCGCTGGTTGGAGCGGTTCGCGCCCGAGGAGGTGCGCTTCAGCCTTCAGCCCCAGCTGCCGGCCGCGGCGCGAAGCCTGTCGCCGCCGCAGCGCGCCGCGCTCGCCGCGCTGGCCGCGAGCCTCAAGCCGGATTGGAGCGGCGAGCAGATCCACAAGCTGATCTACGACCTGGCTCAGGAGCACGGCCTGCCGGCCACCGAGATCTTCAGCGCCGCCTACTTGGCGCTGCTGGGCAAGCCCCGCGGGCCGCGCTTGGGGATGTTTCTGGCGCTGCTGGATCGCGAGTTCGTGGTCGCGCGGCTCAAGCAGGCGGCGGCGGCATGAGCACGGCGCGGCTCTCGGCTCTCGGCGGCGCGGCTCTGCTGGCCGGGTTGCTCGGTTGGTATGCGCTGATCGTACTGCCGGCGCTGCCGGCGTTTCGCGGCGGCGCGCTCGAGCTTTTTGCGGCGCTGGCACTGGGGCCGATCTGTCACCGGCTCCCGGAGCGCTCGCTGTGGCTGATGGGCGCTCCGCTCGGGGTCTGCGCGCGCTGCAGCGCGATCTACTTCGGCTTCGGCTTGGGCGTGCTCTGCGCCTGGCGCGCGGGCGCGGGGCGGGCGGCGCGAGGGTGGCTGATCGGGGTGGTGCCGACGGCGGTGGACGGCGCGCTGGCGCTGCTCGGAGTCTGGGATTCGCCGTTGGGGCTGCGCCTGGTCAGCGGCGCGCTGGCGGGAGCCAGCCTGGCGCGGCTGCTGTGGCCGGTGTATCTGGAACTGTGGACCGGCGCCCGCTCGCGCGGCCCCGCTTGGCTCCTTGACTAGAAAGGGGATGGTCATGAACGGACAGAACCGTCCGAGCCTGCTGCAGCCGGCGTTGATCGGCGGCGCGGTGATGGCGCTCTTCGACTTGCCGATTCTGAGCGCGGTGAACTGCTGCTGCTGCGCCGGGGTGATCGCCGGCGGGTTCGTCGCCGCTTGGATTTACAGCTCGAGGCTGCCGGCCGGCCTGGTGTTTCTGGCCAGCGACGGGGCCTCGGTGGGCGCGCTGGCCGGGATCTTCGGAGCGGTTTTCGGCGCGGTGGTGCTCGCCTTTTCCACCGCGGCCAACCAGGCGTTCGGCCTCGGGATGAAGCGCGAGCTGCTGCGCCGGCTGGAACAGGGCGGCCAGCAGATGCCCCAGGAGATGCGCGACCTGGTCGAGCGCGTGCTCGACAGCTTCGGCGAGCTGAGCGGCATGGCGCTGTTTCTGATTGCCAGCGTGATCGTCCTGCTGGTGGTCAAGGTGGTGTTCGGCGCGGTCGGCGGCCTGATCGGCAGCGCGGTCTTCGGCAAGCAGGCGGCGCCGCCGCCGCCCGGCGCCTGAGCCCTAGCGGCGGCGGAAGCGATAGACCCGCCACCATGCGCGTGGCGCTCGACTACCGGCCGGCGTTGTCGCGACCCACCGGCGTGGGGCGCTACGTGCGGCTGCTGGCGCGGCATCTGCTGGAGCTCGATCCCGCGCTCGAGCTGATTCTGTTTTCCAGCTCGTGGCGCGAGCGGCTGCGGGCGGCCGATCTCGACCTGCCGCGCGCCGCGCTGCTGTCGGACCATCGGATCCCGGTCCGCCTGCTCAATTTCCTCTGGCATCGCTGGCGTTTCCCGCCGACCGAGGCGCTGTTCGGCCGGGTCGATCTGACCCATGCGGCGCATCCGCTGCCGCTGCCCAACGCTCACGGCCGGCGCTGCGTGACCCTGCACGATCTCTACTTTCTCGATCACCCCGAGCATACCGGCGCGGAGATCCGGCGCGACTACGCGCGCCAGGTCGAGCGCGCCCTGCGCGCGGTCGACGCGGTGATCGTGCCGAGCGCGGCCACCCGAGCGCGCGCGCTGGCCCGCTTCGAGCTCGGGCCCGAGCGGATCCGGGTCATCCCGCACGGTGTCGATCCGGCGCTGCTGGAGCCGCCGACCGCGGCCGAGCTCGCGGCCTATCGCGGCGCCCGGCCCGAGCTGCCCGAGCGCTTCATCCTGTTCGTCGGCACGCTGGAGCCGCGCAAGAACGTCGCGCTGCTGCTCCGCGCCTATGCTGGATTGCGGCGCCGGCATCCCGCAATCGGGTTGGTGCTGGCCGGCGCCGCCGGCTGGGGGCCGCGGCCCGAGCTGCCGGCCGGGTGCGTCGGGCTCGGCTACGTCGCCCCCGGCCAGCTGCGGCTGCTCTATCATGCGGCGCTGGCGCTGGCGCTGCCCTCGCTCGACGAAGGGTTCGGTCTGCCGGCGCTGGAAGCGATGGCGTGCGGCTGCCCGGTGGTGGTGTCGAGCGCGGGCGCGCTGCCCGAGGTGGTGGGCGCGGCCGGGCTGGTGCTCGATCCGCACGACGCGCAGGGTTGGAGCGATGCGCTGGCGGCGTTGGTCGAATCCCCGGCGCGGTGCGCCGCGCTGTCGGAAAACGGGCGCGCGCGCGCGCGCGGTTTCAGTTGGGAACGGGCGGCCGCGGCCACCCTGGCGCTTTACCGCGAGCTGGTCGAACGATGAGCGGCGCGGCGCGCATCGCGGTGGTGGTGGTGCATCACAACTTGGCCGACGAGCTGATCGGCTGCCTCGAGTCGGTGCGCCGCCACGCGCCGGCCGGGTGGTGCGAATACTGGGTGGTCGACAACGCCTCGACCGATGACAGCCTGGCGCGGCTGCGCCGCGAGTTCCCCGAGGCGCACCTGATCGCCAACCCGAAGAACCTCGGGTTCGCGGCCGCTAATAACCAGGCGCTCGAGCGCGCCGGCGGCGAGTTCGCGTTGCTGATCAACAACGATGCGCGGCTCACCGCCGGCGCGCTGGAGGAGCTGGTGCGGGCGCTGGAATCCGATCCGGCGCTGGCGCTGGCCGGACCCAAGCTGCTGGATCCCGATGGCGAGGTCCAGCTCTCGACCGGACGGATGCTCCATTTTCACACCGAGCTGTGGCAGCGCTGCCTGGGCCGGGCCTATGCGCTGGGAGTGCCGCTCGCGCGGAACTACGTGCGGCGCCGGGCGGAGCGCCCGCACCGGCCGCACTGGGTCAGCGGCGCCTGCTTTCTGGCCCGGCTCGCCGCGCTGCGCCGCGCCGGTCTGTTCGACCCGCACTTCTTCATGTATACCGAAGAGGTCGACCTGTGCGAGCGGCTGCACCGGCTCGGCTACGCGGTGGCCTACGTGCCGTCCGCGGCGGTGATCCATCGCGGCGGCGGCTCGAGCGCGCTGCAAGGCGGCCTGACCGCGCTGGCGTATCGCCGCTCGCAGCTCTATTTCTACGCCAAGCATCACGGCCGCGCGGCGCTGGAGCTGCTGCGACTCTACCTGCTCGGCAAGTTCCTGCTCCGCGAGCTGTGGCTGGCGTCGGCCGCGGCGCCGGAGCGGCGCCTCAACCACGAGCTGCTCCGTCTGGTCTGGCGCTACCCGAGCAGCCGAGTCTAAACACCGATCATGCCCCTGATCATCATCGACGGCCGCAAGCTCGACGATTTCGGCATCGGCCGCTACCTCGAAGGGCTGCTCGGGGCGCTGGCGCGGCGCGCCGATCCCTGGTCCTACGCGGTGCCCTGCCGCGCCGAGCGCGCCGCCTGGATCGAAGCGCTCGGACCGCGCTTCCGCGCGCTGCCGTCGCGGCTGCCGCTCTACTCGCTGCGCGAGCTGGGCGGATTCGGCGCGCCGCTGCGCGCGCTGCGCCCGGCGCTGTTGCACGCCCCGCATTACGTCCTGCCGCTGCGGCTGCCGTGCCCGGCGCTGGTGACGATCCACGATCCGATCCATCTGCTGTTCCCGGCCTGGTGGAGCCGTCCCGGACGCTATCTCTATGCCCGCTGGATGATGCGCTCGGCGGCGCGGCGCGCGCAGCGCGTGATCGCGGTGAGCGCCTCGGCCGCCGCGGATCTGCGGCTGTGCTTGGGCCTGCCGCAAGACGCGCTCGAGGTGATCCCCAACGGCGGCGGCGAGCCGCGCTCCGCGCCGGCCGCGGCGCCGAGCGCGCCGACCGGCGACTACCTATTGTTCGTCGGCAATCCGCTGCCGCACAAGAACCTGGCCGGCCTGCTATGCGCCTACGCCGTCTACCGTGCGCGGCAGGCCGCGCCGGCCGAGCTGCTGATCGCCGGCGGCGCCGCTCCGGTCGCGGCGCCGGGCGTGCGCAGCTTGGGACGGGTCGGCGAGCCGGAGCTGCTCGCGCTCTACCGCGCCGCGCGGGCGGTGGTGATTCCGTCCCTATACGAAGGCTTCGGCTTGGTGCTGCTCGAGGCGCTGCGCGAAGGGGTGCCGGCGCTGGCCTCGGATCTGCCGGCGCTGCGCGAGCTCGCCGAAGACGCCGCGCTGTTTGTCGATCCGCGCGACGGCGCGGCCTGGGCCGCGGGAATCGAGCGGATCCTGGGCGACAAGCCGCTGCGCGCGCGGCTGCGGCGCGAGGGTCCGGCGCGCGCGCGCCGCTTCAGCTGGGAACGCTCGGCGGCGGCGCACGCCCGCCTGTACGACGAGCTGATCGGACCCGGGCCGTGAGCGTCCCGCGCACCGCGCTGGTTCACGATTGGCTCACCGGCATGCGCGGCGGCGAGAAGGTCTTGGAGCTGCTCTGCGAGCTGCTGCCGGGCGCCGATCTGTTCACCTTGATTCATGTTCCCGGTTCGGTCAGCGCCGCGATCGAGCGCCATCCGATCCGCGCCAGTCGGCTGCAGCGCCTGCCCGGGGTGCGGCGCTACTACCGCTGGCTGCTGCCGTGGATGCCGGCCGCGATCGAAGCGCTGGACTTTTCCGCCTACGACCTGGTGGTGAGCAGCAGCCACTGCGTCGCCAAAGGGGCGCGGCCGCGCCGCGGCGCGCCGCACCTGTGCTACTGCCACACGCCGATGCGCTACGTTTGGGATCTGGCCGAGCTTTACTTTCCACCGCATCGTTTTGCGCCGCCGCTGCGGCGCCTGATCGGCTGGCAGCTCGAGCGGCTGCGGCGCTGGGACCGCCGCAGCGCCGCGCGGGTGACCGACTTCGTCGCCAACAGCGCGTTCGTGGCCGAGCGGATTCGGCGTCACTACGGGCGCGCGGCCGACGTGATCCATCCACCGGTGGACACCGACTTCTTTACTCCGGCCAGCTCGCCGCGGGCGGACTACTTTTTGGTGGTGGCGGCGCTGGTCCCGTACAAGCGGGTCGAGCTGGCGCTCGAGGCCTGCGCCGCGCGCCGGCTGCCGCTGGTGGTGGCGGGCGACGGACCGGAGCGCCGGCGTTTGGAAGGCCGAGCCGGTCCCCAGGCGCGCTTCACCGGTCGGGTTTCGGACTCCGAGCTGCGCGAGCTCTATCGCGGCTGCCGCGCGCTGATCTTCCCCGCGATCGAAGACTTCGGCATCGTGCCGCTGGAGGCCAACGCTTGCGGCAAGCCGGTGATCGCTCTGGCGCAGGGAGGAGCGCTCGAGTCCCAGCTCGCGGACCAGACGGCGCTGCTGTTTCGCGAGGCCAGCGCGGCCGCGCTGGGGGACGCGCTTGACAGCTTCGAGGCCATGGGATTCAATCCGCAGGTGATTCGCCAAAACGCGCTGCGTTTCGCCCGGCCGCGCTGCCGCGCCCAGCTCCAGGCCCGGATCGAAGCGGTCGCCGGCGCGGCGCTGCCATGATCGGCCGCCAAAATCGGATCCTGCTGGCGATCTTTCTCACCGGCGACGTGCTCGCGATCGGCGCCGCGTACCTGGTCGCGTTCTGGTTTCGCTTCCACTCCGGCGCGCTGCCGGTGCAAGGCTATCTGCCGCCGCTCGAGCAGTACCTCAAGGTGTTTCCGCTGGCCTTGGTTCTGACCTTGCTGGCGCTGCGCTGGCAGGGCCTCTACCGCTTCCGCCGGGTGCAGTCGCGGATCGACGAGTTGTTCTCGTTGATCGTCGCCACCGGGGTGAGCACGGTGATCTTTTTCGGCGTGCTCTTGTATGTGAAAGAGCACGTGTTCCCGATCGCGCGGGTCGGCGCCGACGCCAGCGCGCGCTGGTCGTTCTCGCGGCCGTTCATCGCCGCGTTCTTCGCGCTGGCGGTCGACCTGCTGGCGCTCGAGCGCATCGGGCTGCGCCTGCTGCTCGATCGGGCCCGCCGCGGCGGTCGCAATCTGGTCCAGGTCGCGATCGCCGGCGCCGGCGAGACCGGCCGGCGCCTGGCCCGCAAGCTGGTCGAGCACGGCGAGTTCGGCTTCCGGGTGCTGGGTTTTCTCGACGACGATCCGACCCACCGCGACGTCGAGGTCGAAGGGATCAAGGTGATCGGCCGGCTCGACGACCTGGTGCGGATCCACCACGAGCGCGGTCTCTACAATCTCTATATCGCGCTGCCGGTCGAGCAGCGGGCGCGGATGGGCGATCTGATCCATACCGCCAACCAAGAGTGCATCCAAGTGCGGGTGGTGCCGGACGCGCAGGAGTACGTCACCCTGCGCACCACCATCGAGGACCTCGACGGCCTGCCGATCATGAGCATCGAGAGCACGCCGCTGGAGGGGCTCGGCGGCGCGCTCAAGCGCGGCGTCGACCTGCTCGGGGCGCTGGTCGGGCTGGCGCTCACCGCCCTGCTGCTGCCGCTGGTCGCGCTCGGCATCAAGCTGAGCTCGCCGGGACCGGTGTTTTACCGCCAGCAGCGCATGGGCCTTGACGGGCGGCGCTTTCGGATCGTCAAGTTCCGTTCGATGGTGGCCGACGCCGAGGCCCGCACCGGACCGGTCTGGGCCCATCAGGACGATCCGCGCCGGACCGCATTCGGGCGCTTGCTGCGGCGCCTCTCGCTCGACGAGCTGCCCCAGTTCTGGAACGTGCTGCGCGGCGAGATGAGCTTGGTCGGGCCGCGCCCGGAGCGCCCCGAGTTCGTGGCCGAGTTCAAGCAGACCCTGCCCAAGTACATGCTGCGCCACAAGGTCAAAAGCGGCCTCACCGGTTGGGCCCAGGTGAGCGGCCTGCGCGGCAACACCTCGCTGCAAAAGCGGATCGAGTACGACCTCTACTACATCGAAAACTGGTCGCTGGCGTTCGATTTCAAGATCATGCTGCTCACGCTGTGGCGGTTTCTGTTTCACCGCCACGCCTACTGAAACGGAGCTTACCAGGCCGTGGGAGCAAAGCAGCTCCTGGCCGCGCGCGCGCCGCTTCGGATCCGGACGGCGGTGCTGCTCCTGTTCTACACCGCGGCCTTGGTCCTGCTTCGCGATCGGGTCCCGGCGGGGCTCTGCAATGACATCGCCGAGGAAGCGCTACGCTCGATCCGCCTGGTGGAATCCGGCGCCTTCGAGGTGCTGAGCTTCTTCGGCTCCGATCGATTGACCTCCAGCAACCCCGGTCCGGAGCGCCTCAACCACAGCGCGGAGACCCTCTATCTCTATCTGCAGGGCTGGGTGATTAGGGCTCTCGGTGCGACGACCCTGGCGGTTCAGATCACGAGCTGGGTTTTCGCCGCCGCCTGTGTGGTTCTGTTCGGCAGCTTGATGCGGCGCGTTGAGCCGCAGCTACCGCATTGGGCCGCCCTGCTTTTGGCGGCCGGCTCGGTATGGCTGTTTCACTATGCACGTTCGGGGGGCCGGCCGATCAGCGCTCCATTTTTTCTCATACTCTTGACCTGGACCCTGACGCTGAGCGAGGGCTCACCGGACCGGCGCCTGCCCGCTCTTGCCTGCGGCGTGGTCCTGGGGCTGAGCCTCTATGCCTACACCGCTTGCAGGATCTTGCCGCTGACCATGATTCTGTACCTGGCCATTCGTTGGGTACGCAATCGGAAAGCCGGTGCGGTCTCGCTGCCGCATTACGGCTGGTTGGCCATTGGCTTCCTGGTCCTTTCGATTCCTAACCTGCTTGCCTTTGCATCCTCCCCGGGCACGCTCTTGTCGCGCGGGGCTTATGTGTTGCCTCCGAGTCCGGGCGCTATGGCCAAGAACCTGTTTTGGAGCTGCCTCCTACCTTTTCATTATTCGTCGGATTATCGAATGGTGGCCGGATTCAATCCCTCCTTCAGCGTGGACGGCGTGAGCGCCGGGTTGATGGCTGCGGACTTGAACCCGTTGCACCCGCTCGCCGCCGCCCTTCTGATCCTGGGCCTGCTCCGCTGCTGGCGGCGGCGGGACCATCCGTGCGTCCTCTTTCTCGCGTGCGCCTGGCTGGTGGCCACCCTGATCCTGGGCGTCTCCGGACCCAGCCTGACTCGAATGTTCATCGTCCTGCCGGTTTATCTTGCGGTCGCGGCGATCGGGACGGCCGAGCTGATCGAACGCTGGCCACGCGCCAAGGTCGGGGTGGCGGCGACACTTGCACTGCTCATCGCCTCCCATGCCTACGCCTACTTCGGCCGGTTCGCTGCCTCGGAGCGGGCGCAATTCTATTTCAGCCCCGCGGCGACCCCGATCGGCCAACGAGCCCGCCAGCTGGCGCACGGCGGCCAGCGGGTCCTGTGCGTGGTGTCGAAGGATGCCAGCGTCGTGCAGTATCTCACCGAAGAACGCCGTCAACGGGTACGGATTGCCGAGTTCTATTTTCGACCCTTCAACCCGCTCGAGCTACCGCTGCTGGACTTCGATCCGCAGGTGGTACTGATCGAGCGCGCGCCGGCATTCGAACGGTTCAGGCTTGGATTTGCTCCTGAACGGATCCAAACGGTGGATCCACACTTCTTCGAGCTCAGGCTTTCAGCGCCACGCATACTGAAGTGAGGGCTTCGCCCTCGCGCTCCCCGGGCGCCTCGCGCCCGAAGTACCGTGCCGCGCCTTGCTCATGATCGCCTCGGAAACCGATTCGGGCGCTGTGCTGAGTGCCGGACTTGTGTTTGCCTGTTTCCAACCTTACTACTGGATGTAGCCCAAGGCGCGGAGCTCTTCTAACGCGTTTTGCTCGGCGGCCGCGTCGGGGCGCTGCTGCGAAGGGGTGAGCGGGCTGGTCTCGTAGGTGCGCACGAAGCGGGCCGGCGGCAGCGCCGCGCCGCGCAGCGCGCTTTCCAGCGGCCGGCCGCGCAGCTCGCGCGACAGCGGCAGGCCGAGGAGTCGCGCCAGGGTCGGGAGCAGGTCGTAGACGCTGGCCCGCTCGAGCGCGCCCGGCGCCGCCGATGGACCGGCGAGCACCAGCACCCCGGGCGGCGGCCGGTCGTTGCGGTGGTGGGTGTAGCCGAAGCGGGTGAAGCCGAAGCCGTGATCGGAGACCACCACGATGTTCGCGCCCGGACCGGCGGCCTCGACCAGGCGCCCGAGCGTGTGATCGGTGGCGCGCAGGATCGGCTCGAGCTCGTCGGTGAGCACGTCGTCGAGCCGGTCTTCGAGCTCGCGAGCGAGCGCGCCCTGCTGCGCGGCTTGGACCGCGGCGCGCAGCAGCTCGGGCGGCAGAAAATGCCAGCGCAGGTGAATGCCGACGTCGACCGCGCGCAGCAGCACCAGGGTCAAATCGCTGCCGCCTTGCCGCAGCAGCTGCAGCGCCACTTCGGTACTGAGCTCTTCGGCGGCTTGATAGCCCTCGGCGTTGTCGAACAGCTCTTGAAAACTGCGCGAGGCGCTGAACGCGCGCGCCCGGTCCGCCGGCGGGCGCAGCTGTCCGCTGCGCTGCCAGCCGGCGCGCTCGCGCTCCGGATCGCGCGCCAAGAGCGGCAGCAGCCGCCGCATCAACCCGGGCGGGTAGACGGTGTCCTCGACCGCGGGGCTGAACAGCAGCTTGCGAAACAGATCCGAGACCATGCGGCCGCGCAGCGGCGCGGCCGGCCAGGTGGCCCAGTAGTTGACCACGTCGCAGCGCAGGCCGGCCGCCGAGGCCAGCTCCCAGATCGCGCGCACCCGGCGTCCGCCGCCGGTTTGGAGCCGTTCGCCCGCAGCGGTCCAGCCGCCGATGCCGTGCTCCTGAGGCGTGCGGCCGGTCGCGATCGTGGTCCAAATCACGATCGACATGGTCGGCTCGACGCTCTCCAAGCTGGCCCACGCGCCGCGCGCCCGCAGCGCGGCGAGGTTCGGCATCGCGCCGCGGTCGATCGCTCGATCGGCGAGGTCCCAGTCGAGGCCGTCGATCCCGATCAGCACCACGCGCCCGGCCGGCGCGGCGCGGCGGCGGGCGCCGAGGACGCGGGCGCCGCGCAGCTCCAATCGGCCGCGCCCCAGCACTTCCAAACCCAGCACCGCACCGGCCGGGTTGGATCCGCCCGCCGGCAGCAGCCAGCGATAGACGGCATGGCCCGCGGCCGCCCAGCGCCGCCGCGCGGCACCGTGCGAAGCGCGCAGCTCGGGCGCGCCCTCGACTTTTCCGAGCTCGAGCTCCAAGGTCTGCGCGCCGCCGCTGGGCAGGACGAACTCGACCCGCACCGGCGCGCTGAGCTCGAGCGTGCGGCTATCGGCATCGAGCCGCGCCGCAGGGTCGGAGCGCGCCTCCAGCGGCTCGAACCCGACCCAATCGACCGCCGCGGCCAGCGCGCGGTTGTCGCCGGGCACCGACACCAGCTCCGCGAACAGCAGCGCCAGCCGGTTGGCTCCGGATCGCAGCAGCGCGGCGGGCAGCGGCAGGCTGTGCTGCCCCATGCGCTGGGTCAGCTCGAGCTCGCCGGCGGCGCGGCCGTTGACCTGGACCCCGACCCGCTGCGCGCGCGCGCCGCGGGCGCGGACCCGGAGCAGCCGCTCGGCGGGCCGGCGATCGAGCAAGGTGAAGTCGAGCTCGGCGCGGCGCGCCACCGCCCAGACGAAGCTGCCCCCGCGCTGGTCGCGCTCGTCGATCGACCAGCCGGCGCCGAGCGCGGCGCGCGCTTCGGCCGCGCCCAGATCGAGTCGCCGGGTCTCCGCAGTCACCCATTCCGGGCCGAACTCCGCCAGCAGATCGAGCTCGGGCGCGCGCCGCTCGCCGCAAGCCGGCGCCAGCGCCAGTGCCAACGTCAGGCCGAGCACGGCGCCGCGGGGCGAATCGTCGCGGCTCCAATCCGTTTTCGGCATGCTTGGCCAGCATAGCACCGGGGCTGTTAGCATCCACGGGCGCCATGCATGGTCTGCTTCGACCCGTCATCGCGGCCGGCATCGCCGGCCTGCTGGGTGCTGGGTGCGCCGCGCCGGCGCGGCCCCGGCACCTGGTTTTGGCGGTGATCGACGCGCTGCGCGCCGATCACCTGCACTGCTACGGCTACCGGCGCAAGACCTCGCCGGCGATCGATCGACTCGCCGCCGAAGGGGTGCGCTTCGAGCGCGCCTATGCCCAGGCGAGCTGGACCCGCGCCGCCAGCGCCTCGCTGCTGACTGGACGCTACCCGTCGAGCCACGGCTGCCTGGGGCGCGCCGGAGTGCTCGGCGATCGGGAGCTCACCCTGGCGGAGCTGTTCGCGCCGGCCGGCTTCGAAACCGCCGGTTTCGTCGCCAATCCGAACTTTCGGCGCCGCTTCGGGCTCGGGCAAGGCTTCTCGACCTGGATCGAGCTGTTCGAAGGCAAAGCGATGCCCCAGCTCACGCCGGCGACCGAGGTCAACTGGGCGCTGCGCGAATTTCTCGATCGGCGCGCGGCGGCGGGACCGCTGCTGGTGTTCGTGTTCTATCTCGAGCCGCACGCGCCCTACGCGCCGCCGGCCGGTCTGGCCGAGCGCTTTCTGCCGCGCCGGCGCCAGCCGGGGGAGCGCGAGCGGGCGCGGGCGCGCTACGACGGCGAGATCGTGGCGGTCGATCGCGCCTTCGCGCAGCTGCGCGCCGACTTGGAGCGGCGCGGTCTGTGGGCCGACAGCGTGGTGGT
>Ga0326597_10004342_pt1 | contig 19975 bp, 12 predicted proteins | sample RVTome_12_FD_203789 | JGI IMG/M metagenome (GOLD analysis project Ga0326597, IMG submission 203789) | Soil microbial communities from uranium-contaminated site in the Upper Colorado River Basin, Wyoming, United States - RVT100D185 | ecosystem: Environmental > Terrestrial > Soil > Contaminated >...
CGAGCACATCAAGCGATGCATGCATGCTCGAGAGCGCGCTCATCTTGAAGACCTGGAGCGGATTGAGCAGCGAGAGTTGAAAGAGCTCACTCACCTGCAGCTTGAACGCCAGGGTCCCACCCATCAGCCCGAGATCGCCGAGGAAGACAAGCGTCAGCCACAGAAAAATTGCCGCCCCCGTCGCCATCGAGGCGCGGCTGGCCAGCACGGAAATCAGGAATCCCACGCTCAACATGCCAAGGGAAAGGCCCAGCGCCAGCAGAGCCAGTCGCGCGAAGGTCATTGCGTCGCCGCCGCCGCTCCGGCTCGCGATCATCGCCGCGCTGGTCCCGAAACCCAGCGCCAGCGATGCCATCATGGCGCTCGCAAGGCCCAGGTACTTCCCGAGAATCACTTCCATCCCGCTGACCGGCTGGGCCAGCAGGTAGTTGAGCGAACCGCGCTCGCGCTCGGCCGCGATCGACCCCGCGCCGGCTGTCAACGCCATGAGCGGAACGATCAGGATGACAAGGTTGATCAACCCCGCCGTTGTGCGGCCGAATCCCGCCAGGCCATCCACGCTCGTGCCCGCCAGCGAGAGCGATGAAACCCCAAGCGCCAGCACCGTGAACGCGATGGTGTAGAGGATGAACCAGCGGTTGCGCAGTGATTCGCGCACTTCCTTCCGCGCCAGCGTGAGGATCGTGCTCGCGTCGATTCGTCTTTCGCGCGCCGGTGCGACCATGCTGAGCGCCGCGTTACTCATGGCGGGACCCTCCATTCCGAAGCAGCGACATGTCGCTGGCGAGTTCGAAATCAGAAATGAGGATGTCGGCGGCATGCAGCGCCTGGATCGCGAGCCCCTTGCGGCCGTTGCTGACCGGCACGGTGACACTGCACCCGTTCCGCTGCACCTCGAATCCCCTCGTGGCCAGCGCCGCCACCGCGCGATCCAGCGCGGGGGCTTCGATGATGAGTCGGAGCACCTGTCCGGTCTTGCCTCGTGGATCCGCCTCGTGCGGCGCGCAGTAGCGAAGAATCCGGCCGCATTCCATGACCAGCACGCGATCCGCCAGGGCCAGCACCTCGTCGAAGTGATGCGATGTGAAGAGAATCGTCTTGCCCCGCCGTTTGAGATCGAGGAGCAGATCCATGAAAGCTGACTGGGCGCTGGCATCCAGATTGGATGTCAGTTCGTCCAGCACGAGAATGGGCGGATCGGCGAGCAGGGCCGACGCCAGCGCCAGGCGCTGTTTCATGCCGCCCGACAGCTCGCGCACGCGCTTGCGGTCCTCCTCCAGCAGTCCCACCTCCGCCAGCACGGTGTCGATACGTGCCAACGGTGCCTTCTTCAATCGCGCAAACAACCGCAGCGCTTCGATCACGTGAAGGTCGTCGTAGAACGCGAGCTCCTGCGGCACATACCCGATCGCCCGCCGCGCCGCCTTGCCCTGCCGCCGCGCGTCGAAGTCCGTGACGGTGATCCCGCCCTCGAAGCGCAGCAGCCCGAGAACGCAGCGAATGATGGTGGTCTTGCCCGCGCCGTTCGGGCCCCACAGCGCCACGGCTTCGCCAGCCCGCACGTCAAATGTAACATCATCGACAGCACGGAACCGGCCAAATGACTTGATGAGATGGTTGATGGCGATCATGACGCTCTGCCTCCCGCGCCACGCCCGCGCCTTGTTCGTTTGATGACACCCTGATCCGGCCGGCCGGCGAACAGAATCACCGCAGCGCATCCCAGCAATCCCGTCGCCATGGCGAGCATCGGCCACCTCGAGCGCTTCACGGCGAGCCGCACGTTCGGCTGAACCGGCTGCATGAGAGGCCGCGAATCTGTGAGCTTCGGCCGCGGCTTCATGGCAGGGAATGCCTTCGACGCCATTTCCATCGCCTGCTGCGCCGGACTGAACAGGAACAGCCGCAGCTTGGGCTCTCGGTCCATGAGATTCTCGAACAGACTTTCCGAGCGATACTCGAGATCGCCGAATCCGTCGCCATCGAGGTCGTAGCCGTTGTAATCGCTCCAGTAATTGCCGCGGCCCTCGACCGTGAAGCTGTTGCCGATCAGCTCCCCGCCGCTGATCACCCCGACCTGCTCGATGTTGTCGATGAAACTGTTGTCCGTGAACGAATTCCGCTTCACATTGGACATGAAAACGATCCCCACATCGTTGCAGGCGATCATGTTGCGCGACCAGACGTCGTGAATCACCATCGATGACGGTGAATTGTCGAGATAGACCCCCACGCGGTTGGCGATGAAGATGTTGTCCTCCGCCGCCACGCCATCCATGTCCTTCAGCCCGAGCCCGTAGCCGCTTGGCCCGCGGTTGTCGCGAAACACGTTGCGGCGCAGCGTCAGGTTCTTGCTGTACATCAGGAAGCAGCCCACAGAGTTGCCTTCGAGGATGTTGTCTTCGAGGACGTTGTCATCCGTGAACATGAAGTGCAGGCCGTAACGGCTGTTGCTCACCCGGTTGCCCCGAACTGTGACGCCGCTGGAGTACCACACCACCACGTCGCGGCCGTCGGTGACGACGTTGTTCTCGAGGATGGAATCGGATGCCTGCCAGAGGCGGATGCCATCGCCCCGCCGCGCGATGTCGAGATCTTTCCCGTGAATCCTGTTGCCGCGGATGACGCTCCCCTCAGCGCCTTTGAGCAAGAACCCGAACAGCGCATCCTCAACCGTGTTGCCGATGATCGTGGCGCGCGGCGCCATGGCGCGGACAGCGGCATTCTCGTGGTTCAGAGCGATGCCGGTGCCGCGCAGCAACAAGCACCGAATCGTGACATCGGGCGCTTCGATGCGCACCACATCACCTTCACCGTGACCGTCGATGATCGCGCCCGCCTCGCCCACCAGCGTCAGAGACTTCTCAATGACGATCGGTCCGCTGTGCACGCCCGCGGGCACGACGATCGTTGCTCCTGCCTGGGCTGCAGCCACAGCGGCGGCGAGGTCGAATTCGCCTCGTCCGCCGCCCGTTGCTCCTGCAGACGACGAGGCGATGAGGATGGCGCACAGGCAGGCGATCACGCCGGCACCTCCTCGAGTGCGCGGCTGGAAGATCTGCATCCTTGTGCGGCCGCCTCCAGCTCCTGCGCGGGAACAACCTGCTCGCACTTCCTGCAGAATGCCAGGGCGAGCTTCGCCTTCCGCGACTTCTTCCAAAGCGGCCGGTATGCCCAGCGATGGAAGAAGAGAGCTGTGAACGCAACCCCCGAAGCGATCATCGCCATGGTAAGCCCACTGTCGCCGCCTGCCACGGTGCGGAATTGTCCGACATTTCCCTCGCCCAGCACCGGCGGCGTGAACGGCTTCACCGAGTTCGACAACGCGGCGTGCGGATCAAGGTTCTGGCCGAACAAGTGCAGCCAGAAATAGAGGTCCAGCAGGAAGCCCGCCGGGAAGAGAATGGCCGGCAATGCGATCAGGGCGGCCCACGGGCTGTGCACCATGACGGCTGCGAGCAGGAGCAACCCCATTGCGGCGATCGCCATGAAGGATGTCTCGCGCTCGAGTTGGGCCGCGTCATTCAGCGGGCGCATTCCGATGTAGTGATTGAGGCCGTCGATCTCGGAGACGTCGCCTTCAAGCCGGTTGAGATACGCCTGCACGTGTAAGCCGTTGGGGTACTGCGGCGCATGCAGCGTCATGTTCCAGTACGGCTTGGAATACGAGTTGTAGAGAATGATCGCGGCGCCGACCAGGAGCAGCGAGGGCAGGACATATCGCACGGGCCTGCGCCGAAGCTCCAGGAGCGGCACCCGCGGGCCGAAGATGAACCGAAGGATTCGCCACATCACACGTCCTCACTCACAAGAAAATCGGTTGGGTAAACGCGAACGGAGCGGAAAGCGTGGAGAGGGGCAGGTGGCCCCTCCCCACGCGTGTGAGTGGGGCTAAGGAGAGTTGCTCGCGTTGGAGACCGTTGTCCCCTGCGGCTTCACCAGGAAATACCCCGCCATTTCCAGGTGCAACGCTGAACAGAATTCCGAGCAGTAGAACGAGTACGTGCCCGGTTGATCGGCGGTGAATTCGAGCGTGTGCGTTTCGCCAGGCTCGAGGCTGAGCGTGATGTTGTAGCCGGGGATCCCGAAACCGTGTGTGGCGTCCTTCGTCTGCTCGACGTTGGTGATGTGCCAGATCACGTGGTCGCCCTCGTTCACCTCGATGCGCTCGGGCTTGAAGTGGCTGCGCACCGCGGTCATGAAGATCTCGACCGTGCTTCCACTGCGCACGATCTTCTCATCCCCCGGCTTGGGAGCGCCATCGCGCACCGCTTGGAGCTGCGAGTCCCACCCGATTCCGGGATAGATCTCCCAGGCCTTGATCTTGTCGGCCTTGATCATCTGCGAATAGTGGGGCTCGCCCAGGCCGATGGGCATGTCGTAGATCACCGGCATCCGATCGCCCGTCGCGCTGATGTCGATTAACTGAAAGTTCTGCGGCAGCAGAGGTCCCACGTTCGTGAAGCGGTCGATGGACCACTTGTTGAACGAGATCATGTATCTGCCATCTGGGCTGGCGGTATCACCCTCGGCAGTCCCAAGGTGGCCGACGTTGTACTGAACGGGCGTCTTGGCCACGAGCGTCCACGGCTGCTCGGGGTGCTTGCGCGAATAGGGGCCGCCAAGCGTCCATCGCGCAATCGCGGAGTCGAGAAAGAGCGAGGTATAGGCATAGCCCTTGTCATCAAACTGGGTGTGGAGCGGTCCGAGCCCGAGCTCGACCTGCGCCTCGACCACCGCATCGAAATCGAGCACCGGAATTCCGTATTGCTCAGTCTCCCAGTTCTTCGCGGCGATCGCTTTCTGAATCTTGTCGAATGAGTAGATCGTGACGTGCGGGTCGAGCTTTCCGGAGACGACCATGTACTCGCCGCCGGGCGTGACATCAACACCGTGCGGGCTCTTGAGCTCGGGCGTGAAGTAGAGAATCCCTTCCGCGACCGCCGTATCGATCGAAATCACGGGGAATCCCTTGACCATCGTCACCTTGCCGGCCTTGAACACCTCCTCGGCCTTCCGCCAGTCGATGATGTGCAGGTAGTCGGTTTCGTTCTGGCTGGCGCCCGATTCGAAGAAGTTCTTGTCGGTGAGCGTTGCGGTGCCGGTGGCCATCTCCGTGTTCAGCGAGTTGCCGAAGATCCAACCCTCCGACACTCCCTTGCCGGCGTCAAAGAGGTCCTGCCAGTAGGGCGGCAGCTCGATTGCGAAAGACTGGCCGACGTCGATTCGGCCGCTGGTCCGGTCGAACTTCCACAGGGTGACGTTGCCGCGATAGGAGGCTTCGTATTCCTCCAGCGGCGCATAATCCCATCCCAGCGGCGTGCCGTATTGTCCGCCTTCGATGACGTATTCCGAGTTCGGCGTCACGAAGCAGCCGCCGTGATCGTTGATCGCAATCGGATTCTTCACGATCTGCTTGGTTTCGAAGTCGCGCAGATCGACGACTGCGATTCGGGCGTTGGCCTTGTCGCCGACGAACAGGAATTCGCCGTCGTATTCGCCGTTGGTCTCGCTCAGGGCCGGGTGATGGACATCGGCCCAGCGAACCTCCTTGCCATTGACGTCGCCCTGGGCCAGCACATCCTCGCCGGCTCCGTAGCCCCAGCCCTGCCAGGGTTCAGGCGTGAACACGGCGATGACCTTGAGCAGGCGCATCGACGGCACGCCGATCACGAGCGCCTGGCCGCTGTGCCCGCCGGAGGCAAAGAGGAGATACTCGTCGAAGCGGCCGCTGGGCGTATAGGTCTTGAGCGCGGCCGCGACATCATCGGGAGTGAGATCGCGCGCTTCCGCGATCGCCTGTGCGGTGCTGCCAAGTCCCGACGACGCTCCGCCGGCGGCTTGGCTTGCCTGCTGAAGGCCGCCACCGCTTTCGCTGGTTGTGGTTCCCCCGTCTCCGCCGCCGCACCCTGCCAGAAGCAGCAGGGCGGCAGCCGCGAGGGATGTGGATGCCTTTCTCATGACAGTTCCTTTCCAAGGATGATTCGTGGGCGCCGCCTCCACATCGAGGCGGCGCGAATGGTCGTCACGCGTTGAAGCCGCAGGTGCCGGCTGCCACAGTGCTCGAAACGCCGTCGTTCTCATGTTCGTGTCCTCACTCACTGATTCACACCACTCACTCACCGGCTCACTGGTTGACTTCCTCAGTCACTCATTCACTTGCTCACTCACTGTCCGATTGCCTCACGATCCGGCTCGCCATTGTCTCGTCGGGGCTCAATAATTGGATATAACTATCCATTTATCAACCTCTATCGGCGGCAGTCAAGCCGGGCTGCCGCGAAATCACCTGTTCGTGCCCGGGTCAGGGTGAATTCCCTGCCCCGGGGCGGTCGGCCCGCCCGCGCCGGCCACGCTGCGGAAATGTTGCAGGTTCCCTGCCGATCGGGAACAGGGAATTCGCCTTGATCGCGCCGCATCGTCGCCGCCGCTCGATCTCAGAGCCGAAACGAGATAAGCTGGACCAACATATCCACAACCCAGGGAGACCTCCCGGTGTTCAGTCAGACCGCCGAATACGCGCTTCGCGCCGTGGCCCACCTCTCGCACCAGCACCCGCGGGCCCGAACCACCGCCCAGATCGCCGCGGCGACGCACGTGCCGGCCGACTACCTCAGCAAGGTGCTGAAGGATCTCGCTCGCGCCGGCGTGGTCACATCGCGGCGAGGTCTGCACGGCGGATTCTCACTTGCAAAACCCCCAGATGCGCTCACCGTCTTCGAGGTGGTCAATGCCATGACCCCGTTCCGCCGTATCGAACGCTGCCCGCTCGGCCTCAAGGCGCATGCGCGCGGCAACCTCTGCCCGCTGCACCGCCTGCTCGACGATGCCCTGGGGGTCGTCGAGAAAGCCCTCCGGGCTGTCACCCTGCAGGAACTCGCCGATGCAGCTACCGATAATTCGCCGCTTGGCGAGTCTGCTCGCCGACCTGTGCAACTGCAGATCAAGGCGAAATCGCCAACGCATGCGCGGCTTCACCGCGGAAATCGAGGGAGCCGATCGTCGTAAGAGCGCTCCGGCAGGAGTTCAAGCCCGAACCTGGCGGTGAACTGGCCGGACGATTCCTCCGTAGATTCCAGGTTCCAGGGGTTGAAACACGGCGTTCTTCCTGTTTGTGCCGGCTGACTGCCAATCCTATAATGAATGGAGGGAATCTTCGGCCCGATCAGGGCGTTTGATCATCAGACCATGGACTTCGTTGTTCAATCCATTCTCGGGCTCTTGCTTCTTCTCCCTTCCTCGATGGGTCTTTCGAGGAGCGGCTGTGACAGCGCAGCTCAACGACCATCGTTCGCACCGCCTGCTGTGTGCGAGTGCTGCGAGGGCGATGATGGCGGCTCACCCGGGCGTCCTTCTGAAATGATGCTCGAGTGCTGCCCCGCAAATGCTGCACCCGATCCGATCATGCCGGCACAGGATTCGAGCGACTCGCGACTCCTGCGCGCCTTGGCGCTTCCTTTGAATCCAATTGCCATCATCGCGTTCGCGGCGACGGCGTCTTCGTTCACCCGCGCGGCTGACAACTTCGGCCTCATCTCGGCGCCGCGGCATTCGATTCAGTCAATCCTCTGCATCTGGCTTACGTAGGCGGCAATCGCCCCAGGGACAGTGCGCCCTGCCGGCGTTGCGCCAATGTATCCGGGCTGACTCGCTCCGCGAGCGGCCCACTTCAGCCATGCATCAGGATTGACGCCTCATGCCACTTCAATCAGTTGTTCGCGCAGGATTCTGCGTGCTCTCGATCAGCGCGCTGGCGGCCTTGCTCGCAGGCTGCACCCTGACGCCCAGCGGGACAGATGCGGAGCGCGCTCGTCTGGAAGCGAATGCAGACCGCTATGAGCGGCCGTTTGCGGAGCGCGCCCTTCCCGAACTTCCACAGGATCCGACCTGGGAGGACCTGCTTCACCGCGCCTTTCTCGCCAACGGCGAACTCGAGGCCGCGTATTTCGAGTGGAAGGCGGCCCTGGAGCGCGTGGACATCGCGTCCGCTTATCCGAACACCAATGTCGGGCTCGGTTTCGAGTACATGTTTTCCCGGGAGCGCATGAAGACGTTCGACCGCATGACTTTCTCGGCGAGATTCGACGCGATGGAGAATCTGGCCCTTCCGCCCAAGGTGGCGCAGGCCGGAAAGGTGGCGCTCGATGAGGCCCGGGTCGCGGGCGAGAGGTTCCGGACCGCCAAGTTCAATCTGCAGGAGCGCGTGCTCGGCGCGTGGGCCGAGTATTGGCTGCTGGTGGAGCGCGGCCGCATTCTCGATGAGCAGGTGCAACTGTTGCGCGGGGTCTTTGACACGGCGCGGGCGCGCGTGCAGGCGGGCGGCCCGCAGGAGGACTTGCTTCGCGCCGAGATCGAGGTTGCGACCGCCGAGGATGCGCTGCTGACCACCGAGGCGGACATCGAAGCCAGGCGCGCGGGTCTCAATGCACTTCTGGCACGACAGCCAGACGCTCTTCTTGCGGCCCCGCCGAACCTGCCCGAACCGCGAGCGCTCACGGTCTCGGATGCAGATCTGATCCTGATGGCAGCCGGCGCCAACCCGGAACTCGCAGCGCTGGCACGCGAGGTCGAAGGCCGCGCTGATGCGCTGGAATTGGCGCGGCTGCAGTGGCTGCCCGACATCAATCCATCGGCCGCATTCACAGGTGGAGCAGCGCAGGTCATCGGAGCGATGATCATGCTGCCGACCACAGTCGTGGAGATCCGCGGCACAATCAATGAAGCGCAGGCTATGGTGCGCGCGACGGAGGCGTCGCTCCGGCAGGCGACCCACGATCGCGCCTCGGAGTTCGTCGCGGCCCTGGTGTCGTTGCGCGACAGCGAGCGCCGCGCGGACCTGTTCGAAACGAGAGTTCTGCCCGTGGCCGATCGAGCCAGCGACAATGTGCGGGCATCCTATTCCGCCGGTCGTGCGGGATATCTCGACCTGATCGAGGCACAGCGCATCCTGCTCGATGTCCGCCTGATGATCGCCGAGGCGCGGGCGATGCGCGAGCAGCGCCTCGCCGAGCTGGAGCGGCTGGCTGGTGTCGATGTGGAGTCCCTGATGTCACTTGATACTCGTGCGCGCGGCATTGACGGCATCGCCGCCCAGACGGAGGGGTTCAATCATGAATAAAGTCATCACATTCATCGCGATAGCGCTTGTCGCCCTGGCCGCGCTGGCCGCAGGCGTGCAGTGGTCGGCGGAGATTCGTTCCGCATTCGCCCGCGACAAAGCTGCGGAGACGGCCGCGGCCGACGATGCGGCCGCGACGAAACTCTGGACCTGTGGCATGCACCCACAGGTGATTCAGGATCATCCGGGCGATTGCCCCATCTGTCACATGGAACTGACACCATTGCAGGTGGATGACGCGGGCGGCTCGGCCAGCATGCCGACGCCGCCGCCCTCTTCGGGCCGCGGCCAGTCATCGGCGCAGAGCGGCGAGCGCACGATCAAATACTGGTGGGACCCCATGCTGGGACCATCATCCATTTCCGACAGCCCTGGCAAGAGCGCGATGGGCATGGACCTGGTGCCGGTGTACGAAGATGAAGTGCCCGCCGGCGGATCGGCGGTCATCATCGATCCCGTCGTCGTTCAAAACATGGGAGTGCGGATTGAAAATGTGAGCGAGGGACCGCTGCGACGCTCGATCCGCGTGGTGGGGTATCTCGATGAGGCCCAGCCGCTCATCCGCGACATCAACCTGCGCATCTCAGGATGGATACGGCAATTGCACGCCAACACCGAAGGGATGCTGGTGCAGGAAGGTGACCCGCTCTTCGATCTCTACAGCCCTGAACTCACGGTGGCGGTCGAAGAATTGATCTCCGCGCGGCGGGCGCTGGGCGCGCTTGAATCCGCATCGGATGACCGATCGAGAGCATCGGCACAGTCGCTGTACGACGCCGCGGCCATGAAACTCACGCTCTGGGATTTGCCTCGGGCGCAGATCGAGACCCTCGCGAAACTCGACCGCGCCCCCGAGACCATCACCTTCACCAGCCCGATCACCGGCTACATCACCGAGAAGCCGATTGTCGAAGGCGCGGCGGTGATGACGGGTGATCGCGTGCTTCGCATCACCGATCATTCGACCCTTTGGGTAGATGCGCAGGTGTTCGAAAAGGACCTGCCCTTCATCGCGCTCGGCCAAATGGTGCGGATGAACATCGCATCCCGGCCCGGCGAGGCGATCGAAGGTGAGATCATCTTCATTCATCCCAATGTCGATCCCATGCAGCGCACCGCGCTCGTTCGCGTCGCTGTGGCGAACGGGGAGCTGGAACTTCGACCTGGAATGTATGCAACCGCGCAGGTTCAAACCGAATTGGCGGAAAGGGCGTTGCTTGTCCCACGCGAAGCCGTGATCGACACGGGCGATCGGCAGGTGGTTTTTGTTGCGCAGGGAGGCGGTCGCTTTGAGCCGCGGCTGGTGGAGGTGGGTCACGCCGCGGACGACGGCATGGTGCAGATCGTCGCCGGTCTGCTGCCGGGCGAGCCGGTCGTCGTGAGCGGGCAATTCCTCCTCGATTCAGAGAGCCGCCTGCGCGAAGCGATCCGCAAGTTCCTCGACCAGCGGCAGCCGCTGGCGCGAGGCGATGGTTCGGAGGTCCACGATCCGACGCGGCACACGCCGACGTCAGGCGAGATGGCGGCGGCCGAGCGAAAGCCATCGCTCGCGCCCCTGGAATGGACGCCCGCGATTGACTCGGTGGCGCGCGCCTACCTCGACATTTCGGCAGCGCTGGGCGGGCCGCAACGGGCCGACACACCGGTGGATGCCGCCACGCTCGTCGCCGCAACCCACACTCTGCACGACCTGATGCGCGGCACACCATCGGAGGCCATGGCTGTGGAAGTGGCGGGATCCGCCGGGGAATTCGCAGCAGAGACGCTCGATCGCCAGCGCGAGATCTTCAAGCGCCTCAGCGATGCGGTGATCGCCCTCCTCGACCGCGCGCAGCCGTCGAATAACGTGGCCGAGCGCCTTTACCTCGTGCATTGCTCCATGGCGCCGGGCTCGTGGCTCCAGGCGGATGAGACCATCATGAATCCGTACTACGGCACATCGATGAAACAGTGCGGCGAGATCGTGCGCATCATCGAATCGCGCGAGGCCGGAGGCGACACATGATCGCCCGGCTGATCGAATACTCGATCCGCAACCGCTTCCTCGTCCTGATGCTGACGGCGATGCTCGTCGGGACCGGGATCTGGTCGATCTTCAACATCCGCCTCGATGCGATTCCCGACCTGTCGGATGTGCAAGTGATTGTGGTCACCGAGTACCCCGGCCAGAACCCGCAGGTGGTGGATGACCAGGTGACCTACCCGCTGGCCAGCGCCATGCTGGCGGTGCCGGGCGCGACGGTGGTGCGCGGCTTCAGCATGTTCGAGATCTCGTTCGTGTACGTGCTGTTCGAAGACGGCACCGACATTTACTGGGCCCGCAGCCGGGTGCTGGAATATCTCAATTTCGCGCGCGACCGGCTGCCGCCGGAAGTCGAGCCGAAGCTTGGTCCGGATGCCACGGGAGTCGGCTGGGTGTATCAGTATGTCGTCTATCCCGGGTACTACTGCGCGGAACATCCGAATGGGCTCTGGCACGATGTTGAGGAAGCGCGATGGTATGCCGGTCGCGATGATGCGCCGCATGAGAGGCGCGAGCACCTGCTGCGCATTCGCGCGTTCGATGAACCGGGCGAGTGCCCGCTGACGGGCGATCCGCTCGTCTCCGCGAACCTCGATTTGGCGCAGTTGCGCACGCTTCAGGATTGGTACCTGCGCTACCCGCTGACCGCCGTCGAAGGGGTGTCGGAAGTGGCGCCCATAGGCGGGTTCGTCCGGCAGTATCAGGTCGTGCTCGATCCGCAGAAGATGCAGGCGTACGGGCTGCCGCTGCGGAACATCGTGATGGCGATCGAGCGCTCGAACAACGATGTGGGCGGATCGGTGATCGAACTCAGCGAAACCGAGTACATGGTGCGCAGCCGGGGGTATCTGAACGGCCTGGATGATCTCGCCAACGTGCCGGTGGGTGTGGATTCGCGCGGCACGCCGCTGATGCTGGGAGATGTGGCGACACTTCAGATCGGAGGCGAGGCGCGGCGGGGCGTGGGCGAGTTCAACGGCCAAGGCGAGGTGGTTGGCGGAGTGATCATCGCGCGCTTCGGCGAAAACGCCTACAAGGTCATCCAGGATGCGAAAGCGCGACTGTTGGAGCTCGAGGACGGACTGCCGCCCGGCGTGAAGATCATTCCCACCTACGACCGCTCGCAACTGATCGAGCGGGCCGTGCACACGCTGGGCGACACGCTGATCGAAGAGATCATCGTGGTCGGCCTCGTGTGCATCATCTTTTTGCTGCACGCGCGGAGCGAACTGGTGGCGGTGTTCGTGGTGCCGTCGAGCGTGGTCGCATCGCTCCTCATCATGAATCTGATGGGCATGAACGCCAACATCATGTCGCTGGGCGGGATCGCGATTTCGATCGGCGTGGTGGTGGACTCGGCGATCATCATGATCGAGAACGCGCAAAAGCACCTGGACCGCGAGGAGGAGCGGCTGCATGCGGGCCATGCTCCCACGCCGCGGGCCCGGATTATGCTGGACGCGGCGTGCGAGGTCGGGCCGCAACTGTTCTTCTCGCTCCTCATCATCGCGATTTCATTTCTGCCGGTCTTCGTGCTGGGGGGCGAGGCGGGACGCCTCTTCAAGCCGCTGGCCTACACCAAGACCTTCGCCATCGCCGCAGCGTCGATGCTGTCCGTCACCATCGTTCCCGTCCTGATGTATTACTTCATCACCAGCCGGGTGCTGCCGAGAGAGTGGGGCTGGCTGCGCAACCTGCTGATCACGCTGGTGGCGATGCTGGTGCCCGCGGCGGCCCTCTACGTTGTCGCGCTGCTCCTGCCCAACATCGAACCCTATCGATGGTGGCTGGCGATCGGCTGGGCGGTCTTCATGGCGATGCTGATCGTTCCGCAGCGGATCATTCACGAAAAGCACAGCCCGATCAGCAATGTTCTCCAATGGATGTACCGGCCCGCCTTTCGCGCGGCGATGAATCACCCATGGCTCGTGCTCCTGCTCGTCATCCTCGCGCTCGCTTCAACCTGGTACCCCATGTCGCGCATGGGCAGCGAGTTCATGCCGCCTCTTGATGAAGGCGACCTCCTCTACATGCCCACCACCGATCCCAGCATCAGCATTACCAAGAGCCGCGAGCTGCTGCAGCAGACCGACAAGTTGATCATGTCGCTGCCGGAGGTGGTGTCGGTGCACGGCAAGATCGGCCGGGCTGAAACCGCCACCGATCCTGCGCCGCTGTCCATGATCGAAACCGTGGTGCAGCTCAATCCCGATCACGAGCAATGGCGCCGGCGCGAGGTAGAGTACTTCTTCAGCGGCTGGCCGGACTGGCTCAAGTGGCCGTTGGTGAAGACCTTCTGGCCCGAGGAGCGCCCGATCACTACCGACGAGTTCCGCTACGGCTGGGCGGATTCTGATGGCCGGTGGAACCCGGGATTGAATGAAATCGTGAGCATGCCGGGCGTGGCCAACGCCTGGCCGTACCCGATCGAGAATCGGATCAACATGCTCGCCACCGGCATCAAGACGCCGGTGGGAATCAAGATTCTCGGCCCCGATCTCAAAGTGCTGAGCGACCTTGCCGAGCGCACCGCCAATGTCATGCGAACGATCGAAGGGACGATCAGCGCGTATCCGGAGCGCACATTCGGCGGCTATTACCTCGATATCACTGTGAACCGCGAAGAGGCGGCACGCTACGACCTGACCGTGGGTGATGTGCAGGATGTGATCCAGACTGCAGTCGGCGGAATGAACATTTCGAGGACGGTCGAAGGGCTGGAGCGGTATCCCATCAACGTGCGCTACGCGCGCGAGCTGCGCGATGACATTCCCTCGCTCGAGAATGTGCTGGTCGCGTCCCCGGCCGGTGCGCAGATCCCGCTTGGTCAACTGGCGGAATTCAAGATCAACCCCGGGCCGCCCATGATCAAGTCGGAGAACGCCCAGCCGACGGCATGGATCTTCGTGGACATCGCAGGTCGCGATCTCGGCGGCTACATCAATGAAGCCCGCCGGAAGATCGCCGCCGAGATCGATCTGCCCGCGGGGTATTCCCTGGTCTTCTCCGGCCAGTTCGAGTTCTGGGAAAAGACGATCCCGCGACTGATCGCCGCGAGCATCATCACGATCGTCCTGATCATACTGCTGCTCTACGTGAGCACGCAGTCGTGGCTGCGGGTGGGGATCGTCATGCTGGCGGTGCCGTTCAGCCTGATCGGATCGTTCTGGTTCCTGCACCTGCTCGATTACAATATGTCGCTGGCGGTCGTGATCGGCATGATCGCTCTCGCGGGGCTGGATGCCGAGACCGGTTTGGTCATGCTGCTCTATCTCGACAACAGTTACGAGCGATTCCGCCACGATGGCAGGATGCGGAACGTCGGCGACTTGTGGGAGGCCGTACACGATGGCGCGGTGATGCGCATCCGTCCCAAGGCGATGACCGTGGCGGCGGCGTTCATGGGGCTGGTTCCGCTCCTGTGGGCAGAGGGAAGCGGGGCTGACACGATGAGGCGCATCGCCGCGCCGATGATTGGCGGACTGGCGATCAGCTTCATCATGGAATTGCTGGTGTATCCCGTGGTCTTCTTTATCGTTCGGAAGTGGCAGTTGCAACGACAATTGGCTTCTGTGGATGCCGGCCGCGTCGGCTGAGCATTCACGATCTCGTCAATCACCTCTTTTCACGGAGTTCAACCATGACCATGAACGCAATGTTTGGATGCCTCGTCTGTCTGGCAGCGCCGCTGGCCGGCGAAGCACAGTGCTGTGTTGAACCTCCCAAGGCGGAGGAAACGATCTCGCTGGGAGTGATCAGCGCGCAGCGTCAGGATGACGCCATCGCGGCCCTTGCCTTCATCTATCCGCTCGACACCTGTCCCGTCACCGGCAAAGAGCTCGGCAGCATGGGCGACCCCGTCGTCAAGATGTATGAAGTTGAAGGCCGCGGAGAGCGCGAAGTCCGCTTCTGCTGCGCGGGGTGTCCGCCGAAGTTCGAGAAGGACCAGGCGAAGTACTGGAAGGAGATCGATGAAAAGATCATCGAGCAGCAGAAGGAACATTACCCGCTCGAGACCTGCATTGTCTCCGGCGATGCGCTGGGCGGCGACCCCGGAATGGGCGAGCCAGTCGATTACATCTATCGAAATCGGCTTGTGCGCTTCTGCTGCGAAGGCTGCATCTCCGACTTCGAGGCCGAGCCTGAAAAGCATCTCGCGACGCTCGATGAAGCGATCAGGAAGGCCGAGCGCGAGAAGTATCCGCTCAAGACCTGCGTTGTGAGCGGCGAGGAGCTGGGCTCGATGGGCGCGCCGATCGAAGTCATCGCGGGGAACCGGCTGTTGCTCTTCTGCTGCAAGGGATGCATTTCCGAATTCAAGAAAGAACCCGCGAAGGCGATCACCGCCATCAACGAGGCCTGGGATGAAGCGGGGGAGGCGGGCGAATCGCAACCCGCCGGCACAGGCGCGGGCGGCCACGATCACAGCGGCGGCGGGCATGGTGGCGGTGACAGTGCGTGACCTTTCGATTCTCCTCCGCCGCGGGCGAAAGTCCGCGGCGGAGTTTTTTCCCACGCTTTCGTCGAGGCACAGCCATGGCCAAAGACATTGACGAAGCCGCAAAGATCTCCCCGAACGCCGAGCCGGCGATCGGGAAGCCCACACGCTCGCTCCCAACCGTCCGGGCCACCTTGCTCCTGGCGGTGAATCTCGTGGCGGGCGTGGGTCTTCTCGGTTTCGTCGCGTTGGACTATCGGCGCGAACTTGATGAACGGTTGGCGGCCATGCATGTCTCGTTGACCGAGGAGGCGGCGACACTCCTGCCGGCGGTTCAGGATCTCCTCGCCCTCGGGACTGAACGGATTCAGCAGCACATCGATGTTGTCTGCGCACGAATGCAGGAGGCGGTATCGCCCGAGCACCATATCGCGGTTCTCATCCGGAACGAGGCGTTGCAGGCACAAAGTCACGGCCGGAATTCGCCCGACATGCTTCTGCGCATGGAGGGCGCCGCGTCGGGATCGCCAGGATCAGGGAGTGAGGACCTGGTGGTGGGCGCTGCGCGCGCCGGCGAGACGACGGTTCTTGTTTCTGAGAGCGTCGATCAACTTCAGCGACGTGTGCGGACCGGCGCGCTCAGCCGGGCTGCTGTCGTCATCCTCTTCGGCACGGTGGGCGCCATCATTGTCAATCTCCTGCTCCTGCGGCTGGTCACACGGCCGTTGGAGCGTCTTGCGGGCGTCGTTCGGAGGATCGGCCGCGGTGAACTCGGCGCGACGGTCGAAGGGTTTGCCACGTCAGAAATGGACCTGCTCTCGCGTGAGATCTCATCCATGAGCAGTTCGCTGGCAATGGCGAACCAGCAGCGCGAACACCAACTCCGGCGCGCGCGGCGCCTGCAGCGTCACCTGCTTCCCTCAGCGGGAGCATATGGCCTGCTGCGCGTGGCCGTTTCCAACGAGCCCGCGGACAGGGTGGCGGGCGACTATTGCGACGTTCTGGAATTGTCGGATGGCTCGATCATCCTTTGCGTCGCGGACATGTGCGGCCACGGGATCGCGGCCTGCATGGGCGCAGCCATCCTGAAGGCCCTGCTGCTCTCGACGGTCGAGACGAGTCCATCCCTGTCGGAACTGTTGCCGGTCATCAATGATCGACTGCGCCGCGCCACGCTACCCGAGGAGTTCGCCACCATGGTCCTTGCTCGCTTTGATCCGGGGACCAGGACGCTGGAGCACGCGAGCGCAGGGCACGTCCCGGCGCTGTTCTTCCATGCGGACGGACGGGTGGAGCAACTGGGTTCGAGCGGCCCATTGCTGGGGATCTTCAAAGAGGATCGGTGGACCACGCGTACCCATGAATTCCCTCCCGGCAGTCTCCTTGTGATGCTCACCGATGGGGTGCTCGAGGCGCAGGACAGCGACCGCCATCCCGTTGGCCTGTCGCGCCTTGTGACTGTGCTGTCAGCGCGAGCGCCCCTGGATGCGCATGGTGTTCTGACGACGCTGCGTGAAGAGATCCTCCGCCACCAGGGTCCTCGCCCGCTCAGCGATGACCAGACGATTCTGGTGGCGGAGGCGACCGCAGGCCCCGCGGTCACGATCATGGCGGCGGCGGAGCCGGTCCTGGCAAACATGAGCACCCCGGCCGCGCCCGATCGAATTGATTGTGGTTCGACGACGCCGCGCGTGCTGCGGCCGGCGTCATGGTCCCGGTGCGCGTGCTTCGGCACCTCAGATTGTGAGGAAATCTCATGAAACGGCGAACATTCTGGATTGGGGCGGGCGCGGATGCGATCACGGTCGTCCTGCTGGCGATCTTCTTCATCATCTCCGGCGCCATGGACATGACGGCCTCGGGGGAGATGAGTCTGATCGACCGCGTGGGCCACACCATGTGGGAGCGCTCGATGGTGTGGCGGGCCCCGGAGGAAGACAACCCCTTCGCCGGCGATGCATCAGTCATCGCCCGGGGGTTCGAGCACTATGCGTCGATGTGCGTGCAGTGTCACGGCGGGCCGAACGTGGAACGGGCCGAGTGGGCGCGGTTCATGCACCCGTTGCCGCCCGATCTCACGTCGCCTGAGGTTCAGGGCCGCGGCGACGGCACGCTCTTCTACATCGTGCGCCACGGCGTGCGGGCCACCGGAATGCCCGCGCTCAGTCCCGACCACAGCGATGAGGACTGCTGGCACATCGTCGCGTTTCTGCGCGTCCTCGGCGGGATCACCGAAGCGCAGGAACACGAGCTGCGGGACGCGGTCGGGTCGGGTGAGCACACCCATGCCACCGACGATGAGACAGACACCGCCTCTGGTCAGGAACAGACGGATACGGCCGGGCACGATCATGAGGGTGACCATCACTGAGTCAGAAACGACACGGGGATCATTCTCACCATGACCACCACGCTTGAGGCCGAGGAACGATCACAGGCGGGATGCCTGCGCCACCATTCTGATACGCGCTCATAGGGAGTCGAGCGCAATTTGCGACGAAATGAGGCATGCTTCTCGAGTGCCTCGTCGAGGCGGTCATATCGTGATGAGCGTTGAACGGCTCAGCGATGGAGGCCGCCGTGGCACACCGCATTCACAGGCGCGATGAGGAGGGGCCGGGCCAACAAAGTCGCTCCGCGCCCAAACCTTCGCGCCATGGTGGCCATCGCACGGGCGGCGAAGCGCGGCATCGATCAGGGGATCATGAGAAACGGCATCCGCATCCGCCCTCACCCCCGGCCCCTCTCCCGGGGGGAGAGGGGAGGAGGAGGCACACGACACACGAGACGATAACGCGCTCGGCAGATCACAACGAGATGATCCGGGCTGCCCGCGAACAATGGCTCTGGACCAACTGGCTCGTTGCAGCGCTGGGCGTGTGGTTGGCGACAGCGCCCTTCACGTTCGGCTACGCCGACGATGGGCCGATGGCGTGGAACGATGTCGTCAGCGGGTTTCTCCTCGCGGTCTTCGCGCTGATCGGGTTGCGGCCGACGGTGCGCGGCGATTTCTGTGGGCGCTGGGGCGCATGCTTCGTCGGCATCTGGCTGCAGTTCGCGCCGCTTCTCCTCTGGGCGAAGGAGCCGGCGGCGTACCTGGGTGACACGATGGTCGGCGCGTTCGCGATCGGCCTCATGGTGCTCGTTCCCATGATGCCGGGGCATGCCCACCACATGGCGATGATGAAACCCGGGCCCGAGATTCCGCCCGGCTGGACCTACAACCCATCATCATGGCTGCAGCGGGCGCCCTTGATCGCGCTCGGTATCGCGGGCTGGTTCGTTTCGAGGTATCTCGCGGCGGTGCAACTCGGTTACATCGCCCCCGGAACTCCCGGATTCGCGTGGGAACCCTTCTTCGGCGATGGCACAGCCCGCGTGCTGCACTCGGATGTCTCGCAGATGTGGCCGATCTCCGATGCGGGACTCGGCGCGGCGGCGTACACCTTCGAAGCGCTGATGGGCTTCATGGGCGCAACCACGCGCTGGCGGACCATGCCGTGGATGGTCGCTTTCTTCGGCATCCTCGTGATTCCGCTGGGCGTGACGCACATCGTGCTCGTCATTCTTCAGCCGGTCGTGGTGGGTGAGTGGTGCACGCTGTGCCTTGTCGCGGCGGCGCTCATGCTGATCATGATCCCGCTGACTGTTGATGAAGTGGTCGCGATGGTTCAGTTCATGATGCTCGCGCGGTGGGAAGGCAAGCCCCTGTGGCGGACGTTCTGGGTGGGCGACACGATTGCGGGCGGCGGGCCGGATGATCGCACGCCGGGCTACGGATCAAAGGTGGCTCCGATGGCGGGCGCGATGGTGTGGGGGATCAGCGTGCCGCTTACCCTGTTGTTGAGTATCGGCCTTGGCGTCTGGCTCATGTTCGCGCCGGCTGTGTTCGGAACTGAGGGATTCGCCGCCGACAGCGATCACCTGGTCGGCGCGCTGGTCCTGACGATCGCCGCGATCGCCACCGCCGAAGTCGTGCGGCCGCTGCGCTTCGCGAACATGCTCCTCGCGCTGTGGCTGATCGGCGCGCCATGGTTCCTCGAAGGGGGCGAGCCGGGTAATCCGGGGGCGCGTTGGAACGATCTTGTCATTGGAGTCGCGCTGCTGGCGGCCAGCATCCCGCGCGGCCGCATCCGCGAGACCTATGGAGCGTGGGATCGCTCCATCAGGTAGCCTCCGGCGAGGGGTCTTCCTCACTTGCGTCCACGTTTCTTGCCTGCGCGCAAGGCTTATTCGCTCCAGATTCGATCCGTATCCCCACGATCGCCGACATCGCCGCGCCGCTGCGGCTGCTCGCGGCTAAGCGGTCTTCTGTAAATTTGTTTCGGCAGGAAGAGATTGAGTCGATGAATGAACGACGCTCATCAGGACGTTGGATGAAAGGATTCGTCCATGT
>Ga0326597_10004343_pt1 | contig 19973 bp, 13 predicted proteins | sample RVTome_12_FD_203789 | JGI IMG/M metagenome (GOLD analysis project Ga0326597, IMG submission 203789) | Soil microbial communities from uranium-contaminated site in the Upper Colorado River Basin, Wyoming, United States - RVT100D185 | ecosystem: Environmental > Terrestrial > Soil > Contaminated >...
TGCCGGCGTGATCAGGATTGCGGCAGAGCCTTGTATTGTGAGACATTGGCGTGAGATGTGCCAGTCATGTCCGGGGCACACGGGTCGATTCGGCGAGGAGCATGAGCGCACGGTTGTCGAAAGGGTGGAGGCTGCTGGCGCTGGCGGTCGTATTTGCGGGCGCGGGCTGCGCCGCCGATTCGACGGGTCCCGCCGGCGGCCGTCTTTCCTTCCCTCTGGCGTTTTCCATTCGTGCGGCCGGTGGCGCGGGGTCTGCCTTCGACCTGGCGGACCGCCTGTCGGTCCGGCTTCTGCGCTCGGGTACCGCGGTTCTGGACACGGTGATCGCGTTTTCATCGCGTGGCGGTGATGTGCGACTCCACCTGGATCTGGATCCATCGCTGGACGGTGTGGGTCTCGTACTGGAAGCGGAATTGCGGCTCGGATCGGCCCCGTTGTTCACGGGTCAGGCGAGCGTGACGCCGTCGGCGGGATCGGGAACGGCGGTGGAGGTTGCGCTGGAGCCGGTGGTGGCGGGCCTTGTCGGCCCTGCGACGCCGCCGACGATCACGGCGATCGGCGGCACGCTTACGCTGAACGCGGCTGCGGTGTTCGCGACCGGCGACACGATACCGGGAGTTCCCATCGCGTTCCGTCTTCTGGACACGGGGATTGTCTCGCTGGTGGGGAATCAGGTGCGAGCGCTGGCGGAGGGGCAGGCGAGGGTCGAGGCCAGTCATGGCGGCGTGACGAGCGTGATCACGGTAGTGGTCCGGCCGGTGGTCGCCTCGGTGGTGGTGAATCCGGCGAAGCTGATCGTCCTGGTAAAAACGACTCAACAGCTGACTGTGACGTTGCGGGATGCGGCGGGCAACGTACTGAAGAACCGGATCGTCACGTGGACGTCGTCGGATGCGTCGATTGCCAGCGTCGATGGTTCGGGCAACGTACTGGGCGTCGCCGCGGGCAATGTCACGATCAGTGCGGAGTCGGAGGGTGTGAGGGGGAGCGCGGACGTGACGGTCACGCTCACGCCGCCACCGCCCGCTCCGACGAATGTGATTGCGGTGGCGACGGGCACCACGGTCACGGTGACGTGGGTGGACAATGCATCGACGGAGACCTCGTTCGAAGTCTATCGAGGACCGGCAGGCGGCACGCGGTCGGTGATCGCGACGTTGCCGGCGAACGTGACTTCGCATCGCGACGTGACGCTCGGGCCGGACGAAGTCGTGGAATACTCGGTGGCCGCATGCGCGAACGGGCTGTGCGGTGAATCCGCTGCCGTGCCTGCGCGGACCGTTCCGGCTGCCCCAACGGGTCTGGGACTGGTCGTGGTGGACTCGGCGACGCGTCAGATCCGCCTGCAGTGGACCGATGCCAGCAAGGCGGAAACGCGATTCGAGGTCCAGGTCTTCGATTCGAGCGGGGCCGGAGGCTGGGTGAAGCGGGCCGACGTACCGGCGAACTCCACGGAATACACCGCAACGGGGACGCCCGGCATTCTCGACCGCTACCGCGTCGTCGCCTGCAACGGCGCGGGTTGTTCCGTTCCGTCGAATGTCGTTTCCGTGCAGTTCAAGCTGGCGCCTCCGGTAGCCATAACGCAGCCGAGCCTGACGGGCACGGACATGCGGGGTTTCGTCGACGGTTACGGCGCGGACGTGGACGTCTGGTTCGAGTTTGCGGACAATTCCCAGTTTTCGGATGCGGGCACGACGTATCCGGAGTCGCTCGGTCCGACCGGTGCGACCGACTTCTACTATCTGTTGTTCGACTATTCGCCGAATCTCACCCTGTATTATCGGATGTACGCACAGAACTCGGCGGGCATTACGGCCGGCAACGTGCTCGTGCTGACGACGCCGGATCTCGTTCTCGAGCCGCCGTACACCTTCCTCTGCAACGGCGTCTCGGCGTGCTCGAATCCGACCTCGGTCGTTCTGACGGCGAGGGCGACCGTGCCTCTGGGCGGTGGGAATCCGTATTCCGATGTGTACTTCGAGGAAGGCATCTTCCCGCGGAACTTCCTGGGCTCCAGCACGGCCACGTACGTGGACAACGTCGGCGCCGGCACGCGCACCTACACGTACCAGTACACGTTCACTCCGGCGAACTTCCCGCCTGGCACGTACTACGTGGCGGTCGTCGGCGACACGGGCCAGAATGGCGGCACGGTGTTCGTCGGGTACATCGCTTTCACGGTAGACATCTTCTGATGATGCTGCGTTACTCGATTGCGCTGGGCCTGGCGGCGGCATGGGGCTGTGCCACGGCGGGCACGACCGTACCGGGCCGGCGCGAGATTCCCGCTCTCGAGGCGAAGCTGCGGCAGGACTCCGCGGCGGCTTCGGTTCGCGTGCGGCTGGCGGTCGCGTACCGTGACAGCGGCGATGTCGGTCGCGCGATCGCGCTGCTCGAACCGGTCACGCGGGCGGACGCGACGGATGATGCGGCGGCACTCTGGCTCGGTCTGTCGTACGAGGACGCGGAGCGCTATGCGGAGGCGCGGGCGCAGTACGAATCGTTTCTGCGCCACTCCCGGTCATCGTCGCTGCGCTCGCGCGTCGAATCGAGGCTCGAGCGGATTGCCGCGCTCGAGATCCGGGCCGCGACCCGAGCGGCCCTCGTGCGCGAACGAGAGCTTGCCACTTCGCCGCCCTCGCCTCGAACCGTGGGCGTGTTTCCTTTCCTGTTCGCCGGCTCGGACACCGCGTATCGGCCGCTCGGCCGCGCGCTCTCGGAATTGCTGACGACGGACCTTTCACAGACGGACCGGCTGCGCGTTCTGGAGCGCTCCCAGCTGCAGGTGCTCGCGGACGAGATGCGCCTCACGCAACAGGGTTACATCGACCCGGCTACCGCGGCGCGGGCCGGCCGGATCGTGAGCGCGGAGCACATCGTCCAGGGCCGTATCGCGGGCGGGCAGACTGACCTTTCGATGCAGGCTCTGGTCGTTCGGACGGAATCGGCGGAGGCGGGCGCGGGTGCGATCCGCCAGGAAGGTGGAGTCGCCCGGCTCTTCGACATGGAGAAGGCGATCGCGCTCGGCATCTACGCCCGGCTGGGTATTCAGTTGACGGCCGCGGAACGCGAGCGGGTCGAACGGCGAATGACGGCCAACATCCAGGCGCTGATCGCGTTCGGCTACGGCCTGGAGGCGCGCGACGCCGGCAACTACGCGGAGGCGGCCAGACAATTCTCGCGGGCATCGCAGTTCGATCCGGGCTTCCAGCGCGCGCGGGAGATGCGCGACGACGCGTCGCGGCTCAGTGTCGCGGCGGCGGGCACGCGCGAGCTGGCGGGAATCGCGGCCACGGCGATCGACCTTTCGCTCACCCGGTGGCAACGCGAGCAGCTCTCCATCGAGCTGCTCGAATCGACCATCCCCAATCCGCAGGTGCGCGACCCGGTCGTCGAGGTGCTCGGCACGGAGGGCGTCGGCCGCGGCGTGGGCATCGACATCCTCATTCGCCGGCCGGGAGGCAGTGAATGAGCGCCGCTGGCCCGCTCGTGCGGCACCGGTCGCGCCGGTCGAGAATCCTGCGACCGGGCGCGCTCGCCCTGTTCTTTCTACCGGCGCTGATCCCGGCGCTGATCCCGGCGTGCCCGCTCGCCGCTCAGACGACGGCCGGCACCGGCGCGGCCATCGAGGTCTATCGTTTCTCCGACAGCCGGGCGATCGACGTGGAGCAACTCACGCTCATCACGCTGCCGTTCGCGGCGCACGTCGCCGCGACGCCCAGGCTCACGCTGGCGCTGTCGGGTGCGTGGGCGCGCGGCGCACTTCAGCGCGACGACGGTTCCGAAGCCACGATCTCGGGCCTGACGGATACCGAGCTGCGCGCCGCGTACGTGTTCGGCAGTGATGCCGTGACCTTTTCCGCGATCGCCCTGCTGCCGACGGGACGTGAACGACTCGACGCCGCCGAGGCCGAGATCGCGGGAGCCGTGGCCGCTGACGTATTGCCCTTCCGCATCACGAACTGGGGCACGGGTGGAGGCCTCGGCGCCAGTCTCGCCACCGCGTTCCCGCTCGGCGACTTCGCCGGCGGGCTGAGCGCGGGCTACGTCGTTGCGCGCGAATTCGAACCGGTCGCGAACGATGCGTCGTTCGCGTACCGCCCGGGCAACCAGCTTCACCTCACGGCGGCGGTGGATCGCACGCTCGCCGGCTCGAGCAAGGCATCGCTGCGGGTCAGCTATCTGACCTTCAACACCGACAGGGCCAACGATCAGAACCTGTATCAGTCCGGCGACCGGGTACAGGCCACCGCATCACTCTCGTTCGCGGCCGGACCGCGATCGACCGGCATCGTCTGGGGAGGTTTCCTGCACCGGGCCCGCGGCACATTCGTCTCATCGTCGCAGATCAATCCGGGGCAGAACCTGTTCTTCGCGGGCACGAGCGGCCGCATCCCGCTCGGAAGGGGCATCGTGCAACCCGGCGTGGATCTTCGTTTGGCCAGCGGCGGCAGTGATTCCGGAAAGGGCTACACTGCATCGGCGGGCGCCAGCGCGGAGTATCCGTTGGGTGGCGCATCCGCGGGACCCGCGCTCCGGCTACGCTATGGCAGTGTCGAGCCGAGGACCGGTTCGAAGAGTGCCTTCTTCGGTATCGACGCGGGTCTGATGATTCGATTCGGCAACCGCTGAACGGGTGCCGTTAATCCGAACCGCCTTTCCGCGGTCTCAACCCGATCGCTTCGACGCTGCCGTTCGCGCCGCTCGGCTTGGGCACATTGACCGTCAGTGTGTTGCTCGTCCGTCCGCTGTTATCGGTGAGGGTGACGTTGACGACCACCTGCGAGTCCGCGCCCCACGCCGTGCAGATAATGAACGTGACGTTTCCGGAGAAGCCCGTGCCGCCAAACGTCGGATTACTCACAGTCAGAGTGCCGGTCGATCCACTGGGCTGGAACGTGAACGCGAAGTCCACGCGCGCACTGGACACGGTCACATCACCGTTCGGATCCGTGAAATTGAAGCCGAACCCGACCTGGCTGCCGTTGTTGATGGCGGCGCATGCCGGCGAGTTCAGCTCTACGATGGAGTAGATGAACGTCGATATCGCGGGCGCGGTCGGCGGCGCCGTCACGTTGAGCGTGACACCAATGTTGACCGGACTGTTGTCGGCGGCCGTCGACCGGACGGACACGATGGCCGAGTAGGTGCCGGGAGCCAGCGAAGCCGCCGATGCGCGCAGCGTCAGCGTCGCGGGCGCACTCGGCTGGCTGATCTCGAACGAGAGCCAGCCGGTCGGTTGCCCGGCCGAATACGTGATGGGTCCGATGGTCAGACCCGACAGCGTGCCGCCGCCGGTATTCGAGATGGAGATCGTCTGGGCGGGTGGCGCCGGGCCACCCTGTGCCGCGCTGAACGTGACGGTCGATGCCGAAACCGTGATGTGCGGCGGGGCGACCACGACCACGCTGATGGTTTCGCTCGCGCCGCCCGCGCTTGCGGTGATGGTCGCCGTTCCGGAGGAGACGCCGCTGATCTGGCCGGCGGGCGTGACCTGGGCGATGGCTGCGTTGCTGGTCGTCCACTGGATGGTTCGAGCGGTCAACGACTGGCCTGATTCGCTCTTCGCCACGGCCGTGACGTTCGTTGACTGGCCGACCTGGAGAGTGATCGACGACGTGCTGACCTCGACGCGATCGACATCGACCGGCACGTCGGTGATCGTCTCGTCCTTGCAGCCCGCGAGGGGAACGAGCAGGGCGATCCCCAACCACGCGATCGCTCGCCGCAGTGCGGCGGAACCTGACGATGAAGACCGTGTCGGCGCGGGTGAGACCGGCCTGTGAGCGAAGAGCGGCTCCGTCATGGGCATTCCCTTCGTGCGTGTGACGGTGTCATCAGCGGAATCGGATGCGAAGCAGGTCCAGTCTCACGCCCTCTGCCGACGATGAAAGGGCAGGCGTCTGGAGCCGGAAGCCATCGTTGTCGCCGGTCGGACCGGTCGCCGACTTCGCCTTCTTCGATGTCAGGATCGCGTCGATGATGAACACGGCGGCGGCGCCGCCGGCCGCCGCGAAGCCCAGTCCCTGATACGACGGTGATGTGGTGGTCCGGTTGAAGCAGTCGAATCCGCCGCCCGTCTGCAGGCAGACTTCGGAGGTCTCCGATTTCTCGAGCTGCGACAAGGCGAGTCCTCCCACCACTGCGACGCCGTAGAGGATTCCGCGGATCTTGAATCCGCCCCACGGATTGGGACCCACGCGTTGCGCCTGGGTCGTGGGATTCCGAGGCGGCACCCGGTTCCCGGCCGGTGGTTGCGCGGCCGGCAGTTCCAGCGTGTACGTCTGCACGTACGCAGCACCCGAGCGCGGCTCGATCGAGATCGTGATCGTCGAGGTCAGGCTGTCCACCGGGATCGACCGCTCGAACGAGTACGAATCAGGGAACTCGGGGTCGGCCTGGAGCGTGGCCGCGACGCCGTTCACGAGTACGCGCGAAATCCCGCCAGGATGGCTCGCGAATCCGGCGATCCGGAACGCGGCGCGCGCCTGCATCGTCACCGGCCGGCTGTCGCGCCACTGTGGCGGATCGACGATCCGGATCACCTGGGCGCGGGCCACGGCCGGCAGCGCTGTGACGGCGACCACGAGCGAGAGGACCCGGAGGAGGATAGCGCGCGCGAGCCGCCACGCCGCGGCGCCTCGCCTGCCCGTTCTCATGCTGGATGATGGCATCGTCTTTCTCACCTGGCCCTCGATTCGCGACCGCTCACTGTCTCCTGTCGATGGCGAACAACTGCCACGCGCCATTCGATCTCTGGAACTCCGCCACGAATTCACCGAATGGAAGGAGCGTTGCACCTGCGACTTCATCGATTCGCAGCAGGAACGTGGCGCGCGACCTCGCCGAATCCAGCACGATGTCTCGCGCAGTCACGCGAATCGGCGTCGAGCCCGAACGGTTGATCACGTCTCCGAATTCGCGGAGTCGATCCTGTGTCAGGTACCGGCGAATCGGTGAAAGATCCTTCGAGGCCAGAGCCTGCCTGAAACTCTCGATCCGCTCGCTCGCCGCAACACTGAAGGCAACAGGTAACGACGGAGCCGGCGATTGTCCAATCGGAGGCGGCTCGGCCTGCGAGCGCACCTGTCCGGCCGCCCCTGCCGGGTCCCGCTGTGTGGTGGGGGGTGTGTCGGCCCGCCGGCCGGGAGCCGGCGACGTCTGCGACTCGACCGCGAGGCGTTCCAGCCTGGGCGACCAGGCGACCGGCCGCGAGGCGTCGACAACGACGCGATCGTGAACGGGCCGGTAACCCGTGGCCCGGACTTCCATCTCGTGCGGGCCCGGCGACAGGAGAATGAAACCATCGGCTGCGGCCACGCGCTCGCCGTCCGCGAGCAGGGTCGAACCCGCGGGAAGCACCGAACCGAGACGGATCCCGACCGGCTCGGGCACCGGGTCGTCGGCGGTCTGGCCGCCTGCCGGTTCCGCTGCCACGGGCGGCGGCGAGCCGGGCCCGGGCCCGGCCTTCTGCTCTTTCGCTCCGAAACCGAAAGTCATCGGCCCGACGTGGATCGGATTCCACACCGTCCCGATGACGGTCAGCAGAACAGCGAGCGAAACGAAACCTGTCGTGGCCACGACCAGGTACCGGCGGCGCCCGGTCTGCGCCGCGTCTCGTGGTGACTCCGGCCGGCGCGACAGCAGGGTCGCGTCTTCGCCGGCCTGCGGTGCGCCTCGGCCCCCGCGGGCCTCGGCAACCCGGGTCACATCGGTAGCCCCTGTCGATGGTTCGGGCTTCGGTCCTGTTCGCCGGGGCACCGAGAGAGGAGGTGGAACCAGCGGATTCTCCTGGATCATGGTGTCCGCATCCGGCGGCGGCGGCGACGCCGGGGCGGAGGGCACAGGCGTTCTGGAGCGCGACCGGGACGGCGGCGGCTCGGAACCACTGACCGCTGCGGTCCGGTCTCCTGCACCGGGCGGCTCGACGGCCTGCTCCGCCGCTCGATCGCCCGCGACGGTCCGCGAAACCGGACTCGCCCCACCCACCCCGGTCAGTGCGCTACGCAGTTCGGCCGCGGTCTGGTACCGTTCCTCTCGCGACCGGGAGAGCGCCTTCGTCACGATGTCGGAGAGAGCAGGCGAGACCTTCGCGTTCTTCTCGATCGGTCTGGGCGCGCCGCCGGTGAGTCTCTTCGTGATCTGATCGGCGCCTCCGGTCGAACCGAAAGGCGGGGAGCCGGTCAGCATCTCGAACATGACGCAGCCGAGCTGGTAGATGTCGCTTCTCCGATCGACGGGCTCCGCCAGGAGCTGCTCCGGGCTCATGTACTGTGGCGTCCCGATCACGAAGCCGGTCCGCGTCAAACCGCCGCCGAGGTCGTCGGTTGCCTTGGCAATGCCGAAATCGACCACCTTCACGAGGTCCGAGCCATCGTGCGCGCGGGCGATCATGATGTTGTTCGGCGTGAGGTCGCGATGCACGACTCCTTCGGCGTGCGCGGCTACGAGCGCGGCGGCAACCTGAGTGGCGATGTCCACTGCGCGCCGGTCCGGAATCGAGCCGGCCGCAGCGATGATCCTGGCGAGCGGCTCTCCTTCGACGTACTCCATGGCGAGGTACACGCCGTGTTGGGGCGACTCGCCGAAATCGTAGATGTGTGCGACGTGGATATCGTTGATCCGGCTGGCGTTCGTCGCTTCGCGCGCGAAGCGGCTCACGGCCTGGACGTCATTGCTGAGCTCGCGGCTGAGAACCTTGATCGCGCATTTCTGGCCCATCCTCACGTGCTCGGCCTGGTAGACCTGGCCCATTCCGCCCTGGCCGATCTTGCGGTGGATCAGATAGCGATCCGCGATGATCTCGCCGACCAGCGTTTCGCTGACATCGCGCAGTCTGAGGACGGACCCGTCGTCCGGGCAGAAGCGGACCTCGCCGCCGTACTCCCGGCCGCAGGACGGGCAGAGTTTGACGATCGGCGCCGTCTCTTTCGATTCAGAAGATGCCGTGGACCGCGGCGGCGCTGCCGGTCGCGCGCGTGTCCCGCCCCGGGCCTGGTGGTAGCCCGGAATCACCGCCGTGACCTCCACCGAGTAGCCGCCGGCGCCGGCCGAATCCCGCTGGCGTCTCAGATCGAGCGCGAGGATTTCGCCGGTCTGTCGATCGCTGCCGAACCAGACGTCGCCGCCCCCTTCGGAGCGCTTCATCGGGCCGAATAGATCGACCGGTCGATTCGAGGTTCGCAGGATCTCTTCGACGACTCGCCTCGCATCGAGCCCTTCGGGTGCGACATCGACGCCGGACAGGTCCGAGCCGCACTGATCGCAGAAACGCCGCCAGTCGGAAATCGGCGTCCGGCAGATGGGACAATCCCGGGAAGAGGTGGGGACGCTCGAATTGAGGGTGTTCATCACGGAAACGCCGCCGGCCGTATCGGCGCGCACGGCGACGAGCTCGTGGGTCGAGCGGTCCCGAGCCAGGAAAGCCGGCCCTTCCCCCGTCTGGCCCAGCTCGCCCATGATCTCGAAATCGGTCGATGGCCGCCGCGTCGCCGTCATTCGTGCCGATTCACAGCCCCGCGCGATGACCGGGTCTCGAGGGGTTCGTGACCGTAGGAGGACCGCACGTGCCTGAAGGACTGGAAGAGAGTCAAATTCGACCTTGCGGTGAGCCGGTGACGGCGGTTCTCCGGAGCCTGCCTGCGCTGGACGTTACCGCCCAAGCCGTGTCCGGGCAATAGGTTTCGGGATCCGCGAACGACACGTCGCCGGACCTCCGGCCGGGGCTCGGCGGTACCACCAACATCGAACGGTGCACCCGGCCGGCAGGCCTTCCGACCGGCCTTGCCCCGCTCCATCTGGCTGGAATGAGGGTTGCACCGGCAATTTGACGCTTGACTGAATGGACCGATTTCATCGCCAACCGTTCGGGGGAACCATGAAACACCGTCTCCTCGGGTGCCTCGCGTTCGTGCTGCTCGCCGTTCCGGCGGCTGCGCAGAACCAGGCGGACAACCGGCCGGGGGTCGCCGTCTTTCCGTTCGCCAATGGTGGATCCTACGGCGCGAACAAGGAGGACGTCGAAGCCCTGAGTATCGGCCTTCAGGAGATGATGCTCTCCGAACTCTCGCAGAACACCGCGCTGCGCGTCGTCGACCGCGGCGCGTTGCGCGGCGTGCTCGATGAGCAGAATCTCGGCAGCTCGGGCCGTGTGGATCCGGCCACAGCCGCGCGGATAGGAAAGATCGTCGGCGCCCGCTACTCCGTGGTCGGTGGCTTCATCGACAACAACAAGGACTTCTGGATGAACGCCCGGATCATCGATACGGAGACGACCGAAATCGTGAAGCTCGAACAGGTTCGCGACAACCGCGACAAGCTCTACGAGCTTCTCGTCGACCTGGCGGGCAAGCTCACGGCCGGCGTGAATCTGCCGCCCCTCGCAGCGGAGGTCCGTGAAGCCCGGGTCAAGCGCGAGATCCCGCCCGAGGCCATAACCCTGTATTCGCGCGCCCAGGTCTACCAGGATGGCGGACGCAAGGACAGGGCAAAGGACCTGTACCGTCAGATCACGGAGAAATTTCCCGCCATGACGGAGGCGAAGGAGGCGCTGCGACAGCTGGAGAGCAGCTGAGCAGGTACCACGCCGCCGGATCGCGCCCGGTCACGCGGACCGGGCGCGGGCCAGGGGCCCGTCAGCCGCGATTCAGAACGTAGACGCGACGCTCGACGGTATCGGTTTCGGACGGATCGTCGAGCGCTCCGCCATCGAACTGGGCCGCGACGACGGTGATGTTGTCGGGCCCGCCCCGCAGGTTCGCGAGATCCACCAGATCACCGCACAATTGCGCCGGATCGCCGGCGCGACCCGCTGCCTCCGCCAGATCCGCGCGCGTCACGACCTTCGACAGGCCGTCGGAGCAGACGATCATGATGTCGCCGCGGCGGAGCTCCTGGTATGTGAGGTCCACATCCACGAAGGGCGAGGTGCCGAGTGCCTGGAGGATCATGTTCCGGTGGTCACTCCGCTCCGCTTCCTCCTCGGTCAGCGTGCCGGCATCCACGAGATGCTGGATGTACGACTGGTCGCGCGTCAGCTGGTTCGCCTCGCCGTTGCGCACCAGGTACGCGCGCGAATCGCCGACCTGCGCGACGAACAGGAAGGTCTCGTACACGCCCACGGCCGTGGCCGTCGTGCCCATGCCACGCAGCTTCTCATCGGCCAGGCTGGATTCGTGAATGCGCGCGTTGCTCGCCTCGACCGCCTCCTTCAGGCGAATCGCGAACGTTTGCGGTGTCGTGACACGGTCGGCCGACCAGTGTTTCCGCAGCTCGTTGTGGATGCACGCGACGGCCACGTTGCTCGCAACACCGCCCGCCGCGGCTCCACCCATGCCGTCGGCGACGAGGCAGAGAGCGCCTTTCTCGCCGAGCTGGAACTCGCCCGCGACCGGCCGGCCGGTGTCGACGTCCGGCTCGAGCAGCACCGCGAGCTCTTCCGGGCTCGACAGGTCCGCCACGATGAAGGTGTCCTGGTTTTCCCGGCGCCGCTGGCCGACATCGGTTTTCGCGGCGACACGAACGCGAACGGATCGGTCATCGAAGGAGAACGAAGTCACGATCCCATCCGCTGGCAGGTGTCACGAAATGTTCTGTAACCGTCATTGTCCGGAGCGAGTCTTATCGCGCGATCGATCCACAGTGCGCAGGACGCCTTGTCATGAAGAATGAAAGCCGTGTTCGCCATCACGTAGGAGGCAAACGCCCGGTTCGCGTCTGTGAGATCGGTCATGGTCCAGATCACTTGCGCCGTGTCCCGCGCGATTCTCGCTTTCGCGGGATCATCGTTGTCGAAAATCAGGTCCATCATGCGGAAGAGCACGGTGTCCGCGGAGGCGGGTGTGAATCGTACGGCGTTCGCCGTCGGATCGGTACGTGGCTCCGTGCCGCGAGGGTTGCCCTGACGGCCGCCCGTCCGGCCGGCCGTAGAACTGTCGGCACCGCCGGTGCCGGCCCTGTTCCCGGTCTGCTGCGTCTGTTGGGCCGGCTGTCGCTCGGGTTGCAGCTGCGTCGTGCCACCCGGCTTCGGCTCCGCCACCCGCGCAGCCGAATCGCCCACCTCGATCGGCGGCGATGCGCCCGAGTCTGTCGTTCCATTCATCTTGACGACAACGAAGGCCGCGACGACGATCACGCCGGCGGCGGCGAGAGTCGCCACGATGGGTACGCGTCGCGAGCGGCCTGCGGCCTCACCCGCCCGCGGTTGCGCAGCACCCGGCGGACCCGCCCTGCCGGTGGACGACGACCCGGAACCTCTGGCCGGCGAAGGCTCGACCACGGTCTCCGGAAGTGCTCCACCGAGCTGCGCGCCACCGGGCGGGCCGACCCGCCAGTTCGCGAGCTGTGGCAGCAGCGCCACCAGATCCGGCGACATCTGGTCCGCGCGCTCGTAACGCTGAGACCGCTCGCGGGCGAGCGCACGGTCGAGGATGTGCTGCATCTCCGCGGGGTACTTGCCGGCCGGCAGAACCTGTTCCAGCCGGAGCGGAGCCGCCGTCAGCCGTTGCACCATGATTTCCTGGGTGCTGTTGCCACGGAACGGGAGCTCGCCCGTCAGCAGCCGGAAGTAGACCAGACCGAGCGAGTAGATGTCGCTTCGCCCATCGAGCTTGTCGCCCATGAGCTGTTCCGGGCTCATGTACTCCGGAGTGCCGACGACGTAACCGAGGCGAGTGACCTCATCGCCCGTCACCGGTTCGGGGCCTTTCGCGATGTCGAAGTCCACGACCTTCACGACATCGCTCCCATCACGACCCTTCTCGATCATGATGTTGCCGGGCTTGAGGTCGCGGTGGACGATGCCGACATCGTGCGCCGCGTCGAGCGCGTCGGCGACCTGGCGGGTGATGTGCGTCGCTCTCGCCGGGTCGAGCGCACCTTCACGATCGATCAGGTCCTTGAGAGACTCGCCCGTGATGAACTCGAGGGCGAGGAACGGCGAACCGTCCTCGGTCTCACCGTAGTCGTACAGCGTGCACACGTTGGTGTGGCGGATGGCCGACAGGTTGCGGGCGCCGCGATTGAAGCGGGCAAGTGATTCGGTATCACCGGACAGCCCGCCACGAAGTACCTTGATCGCGTCCTTCCGTCCCATCCGCAGATGTTCGCCGAGATACACGGCGCCCATCGCCCCCTCACCCAGCTTGCTCACGATGCGGTAGCGGCCGGCAATGATGCTGCCGGGTTCGAACGTTGCAGATGACGGACCCGGTGTCGGCGACGGCGTCATGCCCGCGCCGCCGGTTCCCGTCTCATCGGAGTTCACGGCGATTCCGGCTGGCCGCTGCAGTTCTGCTCGCGACGCTCCGCCCATTTGACGGGGCCGTCGAATTTCCGGGCGCGAACGATTTCGACAGGAAACGCGTCCGTCCGAAAACGCCCGCAACCCCGGATCGTGCGAACCACCACAGTGAGCGTCTCGACGTTCTTGCCCTCGGGCGTCAGCTCGCGCCTCACCAGCAGGCTGTCCACGCGGATCTCATCTTCGGGCGTCATCCGGCCGGCCGCCACGATGATCGCCATTTCCCGCGTGAAGTCCAGTTGCGGCACGGCCGGCGGCGATGCCTGGGTCGAGGTCGCCCGCTGCCAGTACTCCGCCAGCTTCGCGGCGTCGTGTATCACTTCGCGGACCGAATCGCGAACGCCCGCGCCGTTGTCGTAGTAAAGCTGGACCGGCGGCGGCATGGGCGTGGGCGGAGGCGGCAGCGCGGGTGCTGACGACTTCCCGCGACCGCACGAGGCCGCGACAAGCACGGCGGCGGCGATGAATCCTGCAATGGTCCTTCCCATATTTCGTTCTCCGGAGCACGATTCTGTGGTCAGCGCACGATCCGCGTCGGACACGCTCCCAGCTGACTCAGGTAACCCGGCTGGAAGATGGGCTCCCCCTTGACGAAGCTCAACTCGACCGAGACCGATGCCGTTTGTCCGGGGATCGGCCAGGTCGCGAGCCACGCATTGCCCCGCCGTGTGAACGTCGCCTGGTAGAAGAGCCGGAACGTAGCCCACGGACCCGCCTGCGCCTCCGCGACCAGCACGTCGGCGTTGCCGATCCGTGCATCGATCCGCGCGCCCGTCGCGGACCCGCCCGTCCACGCGAACGGCCTCGAGGCTGCCCGCGTCGGCGTGAACGTCTCGAGCTGGCCATCCAGGTTCACCCTGACCTGCCCGATCTCCTGCGATGTCTCCGCCCTCGCTGTGAAATCGATGCGCGGCCCTTCACCGTTGTCGTCGTAGAACGCCCGCGATATGTCCGCCGCCCGGTCGAAGAACGTGACGAACCGGCTGTCCGCCTGCGCCGCCGCACCCGGCCGCGCCACGTAGTTCGTTCCCTGCTGCATCAGCAGATCCTGCAGCCCGGACTCGTAGGCCGTCCACAACGCACCCTGACCCGGGCGCAGCACGTTGCTCAGATCGTCGAGCGTGGCGTCAGGGCCCGAGCGGTTGAAGGGGAACTTCGACGTCAACGAATTGAAGGGCGCGCAGAATGAGCCTCCGCCGGAATTGATCTGTTCGGTGGGCAGCGCGGAGATGATTCGCTCGATGTTCGTAATCGGCGACTGCATGAACGTGGTCAGGGCGAGGCCGACGAAGCGCGCATTGCCCTCGGTGTTGAACGTGCGGGCCAGGCCGCCGATGTCGATCTTGATCTGTTGCGCCGTCGAATTGGCCTGGAGTCTGGCCTGCTCGCGTGGGGGTCCCGTAGCCGCCGCCACCTGACCCAGCTGGTTCTGCAGGTTCAGAAGACCGGACAGGTACTTGCCCGCTGGCTCGCTGACCGCGGTCGACTTCGGTGGAACCACGTCGTGCAACGGCTTGAACGTGGGGCGGAGGGCGATCGTATCGTCGACCGCGGTGTTGTCGGCCGCCAGCTGGAGCATGGTGAGCATCGGCGAAGGGTTGCCGCTCAGCGCGAGCAGCTTCTGCGATGCATCCTGCAGTCCGCCGAAGGGCGCGATCCGGGCTCCCTGCAGGAACCGGACCCAGTTGTTCGTATAATCACGCGTATAGCGGGCACGCAGGTTCTGCTCGAGATCGGCTCGGACCTCCGGCTTGATCTCGCCTTCACCCACGACCCACGTTTCGCGGGTCAGCAGAGAATCGACCTGCGTGAACATGAGCTGGGCCCGGCCCCAACCCTTCTCCGTGAACGCGCCGGGCACGGATACGTCGTTGCGGACGATCGGATCGTTGAACGAAACGGGCGGCACGGAATCGCCGGCTTCGGCGAGGAGCACGCGATAGAACTGGTCCTGTCCGCCGAACTGGCCGAGGTACCGTCGTGTCTGATCGACGAGTCCGGAATCGGCCCGCACGTCATAGGGATTCGCGACCTGCAGCTCGTCGGCGTAGAACGCGAACTGCCGGCTGGCCAGTTCGACGCGCTGCGAATCGGCGCCAAGACCCGTGCGCCAGAATCCGAGCAGAATCGGCTCGAGGAATTCGCGCCTCGACTGGTCGGGCCGTTCGGTGGTGACGATGTAGCCTTTGAGCGCTTCGTAGGCGCGGTCGTAGTCGCTCGTCTCGGTGGGCGATGCCGGCAGGGAGTGCAGATACCCGAGCAGTGCGTTGCGGGCCCGCGCCCAGAGAACGATCTCGAACCGGTCGAAGTAGAGGCGGCGGACATCGGGCTGCATGCGGTTGCCCGCGTACAGGCCCCAGTCGAGACGGAGCGGGTGCCCGTCGGCGGCATACCGGTCGAGCCGTTCGGCTCGGGCGCGGAGCGAATCGAGGCCGAGCAGCGTCTCGGGGTCGGGCAACTGGCCGACGGATGCGATGGCCCTCGCGCCCTCGACGGCGCGGCCGACGTCGCGCAGCATGGCGCGGTTCGCAAAGAACGAGACCGTGAATCCGGTGGCGAGCACGAGGCAGGCGATGGCGGCCGCGAGGACGGACGCCCGCCGGAGCATGTTGACGCGGGTTCCACCGCCAGTCACGCCACGGGCGACGTCATCCTTGAGGATGATGTCGGCGAAGACACGTTCGAGGAACGCCCATTCGGGGACCTTCCGCGAGCCGGCGGCGGGACGCTCCGGCGCGGCGGCCGCCTGCTGCAGCATCCGCGGATCGAACACGCCGGTCGCGTCCATGCCGCTCCTCGCCGCGTCCATCGCTCGCGGCGTTTCCGAGCCGGCTCCGACGTCGTGAACGAAGACGGGGCGCACGCCCGAGAAGTAGAATCCGCGCAGGAACGGGCTCACACCCAGCTGGCTGGGCCGGCACAGGTCGAGCAGGAACTGGGTCGCGAGGTCGGAGATCTTGCGGAACTCGCGGGGGAACTCGTAGGCCCCGGCGCGGACCTCTTCGGCGTTCTCGCGGGCGAGCAGATCGAGTCGCCTCAGCGCCATTCCGCGGAACAGCACGGAGAACGCGTCCGCGAGCCGGCGCGACTCGCGTTCCGCGTAGTTGCCGACGGCGCCGGTCGGCGGCAGCGTCAGCGTCACGCCGAGGACATCCAGCGCTTCGGCGCGGGTCAGGCTCCGAACGTAGTCTTCGAAGTACGGCAGTCGGTCGGTCTTGGTGAACACGACGTAGACGGGCAGCCGGATGCCGATCTGCTGCGAGACCTCGGCGAGCCGGGCGCGCAGTCGCTGCGCGATCGCGGGCACGCTTTCGGATGCGCCCGGCTTGAGCAGCTCGTCGCAGCCGATACAGATCAACGCGACGCGCGGCGCCTGCCGGCCGCGCGTGAACGCCGCGGCGAGCCGGTTCGGCTGGATGCGTCGGATCAGACGCTTCCAGCGGGCAGCATCGCCAGCGACCTTTCCGCCCGCTTCCAGGACGAGATTGTTCTGCGCGAACCACAGGTTGATCGAGGAAGTCGGTACAATGGCGTCACCGCGATGGACTTCGCCCGCGAGCAGTTCCGGTTCCATACCCGAGCGCGTGATCACGGTTGTCTTCGCGCTGCCGCCGGGCCCGGCCACGATGATGAGGGGCATGCGACCGAAACGGGCTCCGGCCTTCCCTTTGGCACTGGCCAGGCGGCTTCGCGCGGCGGCGAAGACGACGTCGATCTCGTCCCTGGCCTGCGGCTCGGCCGGCGCGGCTTTCGCCTTCGCGTTGAAGAACAGGAAGATGAGGAGCGTGGCGACCAGGCCGAGGAACCAGATACCGCCGCGCAGGATCCAACCCTCGCCGCCCTCGAGGTGCATCAGCGCGGGGACGAGCCACCCGATCAGCAGGAAGACGGCGAACGATACCGCCGTGAAGATCCAGGTCTTCGGTTTGGTCATGCGTGCTTGATCCGGTGTGCGGTATTCCGCTCAGCCGCCGCTCAACAGTCGGGCGACTGCATCGCGGAGACCGCTGGCGTTCGAGACGAGCAACAATTTGAACGTGCCGAAGAGCGCCGCGGCCAGAACGAACGCTGCGCCTGCGAACAGCCCCAGGCGTCGCATCCACGGATCCGAGGTCAGCTCGACGACCTCGCCCTGCGGCAGCCGCCAGACCGGCGGGAATCCGGCGCGCGTTCCCCGGATCCGCTGGATCTTCTGCTGCACGCTGAGCATCAGGCCCTGCAGGCTCGACGGGTCGCTCGCTCCGTACTTGCCACGAAAGCCGAGCAGCAGGCAGAGCTGGTAAACCTCGAGCAGGTCCGCCAGCGCGGCAGAATCCTGGCGGCCCAGCAGGTCACCGAGAAAACGGAAGAAGTTCTCGCCCGCGACGTGCTCTCCGAAGATCTCCTCCTGCAGCGGCTGGCGCGTCCAGTCCGCGAACATCGGCTGGGTCGAATTCAGGACCGTCTCGTCGAGGAACGCAATGAACGCGTAGACCGCCAGCTTCACGGACTCCGCGTCGAAGCCCCGGGCTCGCGCTTCGCGGTCCGCCCCGCCGAGCAGGGACTTGACGTGCGCGCGGAATGAAACCGCATCCGCCGCGACCTGCCGGTTCGTTCGCAGGCGGACCGCAACCGTGAACGCTTCCTGCAGCGCGACGGCGAGATCGCCGGGTCGGGTCGTGTCTCCGTCGGCCGTCCGGCCCGCGGGTGTGTTCATTTCTTCGGCACGATCGTGAGTTCGAGTTCTGCCTCCGCGATGGCGCCGGGGACGTAGACACCGGCATTGCGGGTCTTGGCCATCAGCGTCCAGCACGGGCCTTTCGTGAGCACCCGGAAATAATGCGAGCCGATCCGGGGCGAAAGCGATGAGGGTGGTGAAGGGTCATGCTCGAGCGTCAGACCCGGCAGCCCTTCCTTCACGAGCCTCATGATATGCTCCGCGGAACACACTTTCACCAGCTTGGGAACGCCGGTCACCACGTCGGCGCGCGGCGAGCTCGACCGTACACCCAGGTACCAGGTCGCGGTGTTCGCGAAACAGCGGTCGTCCGCGATCGTCGCCGTGTGGAAGGAAGGCGCCACCACGCTGAGCGGAACGACGATCGAATCCGTCGGGATGATGATCTCGAGATGACGGCGGATCTGGCGGTCCAGCTCACCGAACGTGCCGGCCAGGTCCTCGTGCTCGTATGGCGGCAGGTCCCGCGGGTGCGCGTCCATCGAGAACGTGCACAGCGCCCCGGCCAGGCGGGCCAGCTCCGTGTAGAACTGCTCCGGATGCGCGGACCGGCCGCGCAGCATGTGCCGGATCGATGAAGTCGCCGCGTTGACCGTGTGCGTCAGCCAGAAGTTGGCGACCTCGCGAGCGGCCCATTCCGCGAGTGGCCGCGCCGATGCCTGCCGTTCCCGCAGCATGGCGTCCGACTTCGCGTCCAGCATCTCGACCAGCCGCGTGCCCAGTCGAAGCAGCGCCTGGCTCGCGCCGATCTGCACGCACGGAGGCACGTAGTCCGGATCGTAGACGAAATGACCCCGTCCGTCGCGACGGACCTTCGCGATCGGCAGCGTGATGCGATCCTCTGCGGATCCGTCGTCCAGCTCGAGGCGGAAATTCTTGCGTGCGAACCCGACCTTCTTTTCGTCGGCCCCGGTCAGCTCATCGGGAACCGCCCGCGTCGACACCGTATAGCGCAACGACTCGGTCCCCTTTTCGCCATCGACGGCACAGTTCGCTGCGCCCAGCCGCAAGGGCGGGATCGTCAGATGCACGAGATGGCTGTCCTGTACCGGCGAGAAGCGGCCGCCGATCTCGAGCGGCTCCGGCGGTGGATCCTCCGGGAAGTTGAATACCAGTCCGTCCGGCATGAGGCCGCGCGCGTGTGTGAACGAGACGGTGCCGTTCAACAGCGCTTCCGCATCGAGCTCGATGCCGGCGAGTCCCCAGCTGCGGAAAAACAGGCTTCCCACCGTGAACCCGGTGAGATCCTCGAAATAGCGGCTCTGCATCTGAAAATGGTGCTGCGCGAGGTGCATGCCCTCGCTCCACACCACGGGTGACAGGAACTTCATGCTCTCCTCCGGGCACGGTCGCTGACCCCTCGACCACACCCCCAACCGGTGAGCTTCGTGGAATTGCCCGGGTCACGGGCGGCCGGTAGTATAGTACGTTGCCGGGGCGCGGGGCGAAAACTCCCGTCCACCCGGACCTCGAGCGGTGCTTCGTCTGATCGCACCGCGGATCGTGCCCATTCGCGCAGCCGATGAAGAACGCCGGATTCCACGAGCGGTATCAGCTTCTCCAGCAGGTATGTGATGGTCCGGTCCGGTCGTTTCATGCAATGGCCGCGACCGGCGCCGTCGTCATGGTGCATTTTCTCGATCCGGCTCACAGCGATAGCCTGATCCAGCTTATCAACGGCCTGAGGCCGGCCGAACGCAAGCGTGTGATCGAGATCACCGATGTCGACGAAGCACCCGTCGTCATCACGCGCTTCATCCTCGATTTCACAACGCTGGAAGAATGGCTGCGCTCGCACCAGACGGCCCCGGCCGGGCCCGCGAGTGTCGCGCCGGTCCTGTCGCCGCTGGCGGAGGTCGCTCCGCCGCCAGCGCCGTCCCCGGTACCGCCGCCCCCGCCAGCACCCGCCGCTTCGCCGGCGCCGGGTGAGTTCACCCGGATGTTCACGGCGCA